>Ga0307479_10005275_pt1 | contig 11835 bp, 5 predicted proteins | sample atmos_gasesECM4C_FD_203743 | JGI IMG/M metagenome (GOLD analysis project Ga0307479, IMG submission 203743) | Hardwood forest soil microbial communities from Morgan-Monroe State Forest, Indiana, United States - atmos_gasesECM4C_515 | ecosystem: Environmental > Terrestrial > Soil > Temperate... | reverse complement strand
CGTAGAGCAGATACTTTGCCTCTTCTGTCATGCCCAGTTCTGCCGCCGCAAGCGCACCGTAGGCAAGTTCCTGGGGCTCGTGGAAGAGGCGTTCCGCGGGAACGGTGTACAACACACGGATCGCGCGCCGTGCTTCCTCGAGATACTGATCTTCTCCTGTCAATCGCCTGGCCAGGATCGCGGCCCAGGCATACAGTCCACCTATGGCATAGTTCGTGCCAGCGCCTTCCGCTCGTAACGTCGCCACTTGGTAATAGATGGGAAACAGATAGTTGTACCGCTGAGCCAGTTTCTGCGCCGTTTGGAAGGCGTCGAGGAACTGATCGATCAATTCCTTCGATCTTGCCAGGGAGGCAATCGCTGGATACTTGACAAGAGAGTTCTCAAAGGGATACCACGAATCGGCCCGCTCGTCCTGCTTACGCTTGAAATCGTTGCTGATGCTATGCGTGTCAGAGTGGTAGAAGGCGGGAAGATCCGCGAGAAGATCGTTGCATTCGTGTTCGAAACCCGGCGAAGGATGTAGCTGGAGGTAAAGGAGCGACGGCCAGAGAACATCCGCGATGGTCATCAGTTCGAAGTTGTCGGGGGAGTCGTTCCAAAGTTGGGAACTGGCCTTAACATAGGCACGCAATCCGGTATATCCCTCGACCTCGATCTGCGCGGCGCTCCTGTCCCGCAAGTCTTCCACCGTACCTGTGGCGAATTCTTTCCAGTAAGTCGCGCACGCCGGCCAGATAAGCTTCTCCTCAAACAGGGGAAGCAGAGCTTGCATCCAGCGCGCCACAGATTCCTGCACCGTCAGCAAGCGAGTCATGGGCCTTTGCAGCAAGCAGTAAGTGAAGTTGACGTCGCCTTGCGGCAGAATATCGCCCGTCGCCTGACCTGCCAGCAATCCCACGCCGAGGCGCTGGGTGCCGTCACGCTCGATATGTGAAAGGCTGGAACAGCGATAAACCAGAAAGCGCGGAAGATTTTCGATAGACATCCAACCCATATCGCTCATATCGAAGTACATCAGGGTCTCGACGCCAGCCGTCTGGTCCAGGAGATAAACTGCGGGAAGATCGTTGCCGCAAGTTCCCAGAGAGTTCCGCGTAGGCTGTTCCAGCAGCACGCGTCGCCAGCTTCCCGATTGTCCTTCCATCAAGGTGGAGGTTGAACTCAGCCAGGTAATGATTTGAGGCTCGATGGAACTCTTCTGCTGCAACCTTAGCGGCGCGGGAAGGTGAAGCGTCGTCCGGAAGCGGATCCAGGGATCAGGATGATCGTCGCCCAACGCAATAATCTCGGCGTCCCAATCGTACCTCACAGCTTGTCCGTCGAGGCCCTTCGCTTCGGCGTTTCCCTCGCATCGAACCCTTAACCCCTCATGTTGCACCCGCGAGGTCACCAGCGGAAACGAGGTTCCGGTTACTAGCGGAACTCCCGCCAGCGTTGCGGGTTTCCAGTCGTTACCATTGCCATCCCCCACGCGCAAAAAGTTTTGATACGTGAGCGGCGTGCCCTCCGGTGATGTACGGAGCCGCTGATTTCCGGACTCAATGGTTACAGCAGCAGAAGTGTCTTCCACCCCGACCGAAGAGTCGGCGATTCCTTTGTGTAAGGCAGCGTAAGCTGGCGTTGAACTCGCAGCCGAAGCCAGAAGCGTCTTCACAAAAATTCGCCGATTGAGAACGTTCATGAGGCTGGAGCCATGGTAAGAAGATGACGAGTCCGCTCTGCCCCAGTGGGAAGTCCGGGGCAGAGCATCTACGTATCAATATTGAACTTTCAAGGTAAATTGAACGCTTCTCGGAGCTTGAGTACCGTTAAGAGCTCCAAACCCGCAGGCAAACACTCCGGTGCACCCTGGAGAGCCAGCTGGAATGAAGGGGCCGCTCCCCAGGTTTCCGTTACCTACTTGGAAGACATGGCGATTGAAGATGTTGAAAAACGATGCCTTGAAGTCGATTGTCGCCCTCTCACCGAAAAGCCTGGTTTTCTTGCCGAGCGTGAGGTCTTCGTCCTTGGAGGTGAAACCCCGGGCAGTGGCTAGGGACCTCGCCTCGTCGCCAAACTCCAAAGGACCTACAGCGGAGAATGCCGCCGCATTCCAGAATGGCGTCGTCAAGGCGTTGAAATTGCTTTTGTTGGTCTGGTTGACTCCCGGAACTATATTTACTCGCGCAGATCCGGTGAAGTGGCATCCGCCAAACAAGACGTCGCCAGCCGTGCCTCCACACGGGCCGTAGACCTCGGTAGGTGTTCCAGATTTGTATTGGGCGATGGTGGAGACGTACCATCCCCCTACCACGCGATCCGTCGCTCCGTCCCCGTTCAGGAAGCGTTTCCCATGTCCAAAAGGCAGTTCATAAAAAAAGCTTGCTACCAGGCTTTGCGGTATATCGAGCTCGCTTACCGCCTTTTCGGCTTTGCGATTGTAAGAATTCTGGCCAATGAATTCGCCTGTGCCGATGAACCCTTGAACACCGGGTCCCGCTGAATCGGCGTCGGTAAGGTTCTTCGAAACGGTGTACGACACCAGAAAGCTCAGCCCTGAGGCGAAGCGCTTGTCCACTTGCAACTGCATGGCGTTATACGTGGAGTTGCCCGAGCGATCGGGGCTAAAGGAATTGTCTTCCTGGTTGAAGTCTCCATACTGCGGGAACGGCCGAAAAATCTGGTCGATAGGACCGGTGAAGCCGGCATAAGGTATTTTGACACCGGCAGCGATGGCAGCTGGACATTGAGGTGCCGGTGGCGGCGCGCCCGCCAGGCAACTTGAGTTCGTAGTCAGATCGGAGCTAAAGGTGCTGAACAATGGGAGGAACGAAGGATTTGTTTGGTTCGGAATGATGTTCAAGGCCGGCAGGTGAGTGCCCTTGGAGCCGACATAAGCCACACTCACGAATAGATTCGAGCTGATCTGGCGTTGTATGTCGAGATTCCAGGTCTGGATGTCGGCGGGGCGCCCGGTGTTTGCAGGAACGGAAATCACTCCGTTGCTGTTGTTCTGCCCGTCAGGCGTAAAGGGTCCGGAGTCGGGGAAAACCCGGGTTACGCCATTGTCAATGTGCGTCGGGCCGCCATTGGTCGGCGTAATCGTCTGCTTATTGAAAAATCCAAGGCCGTCCTGGTCGGCAAACGATCCTTCCCGGAGCGGTTCGTAGAAAATGCCATAACCGCCGCGCAATACCGTTTTCTCGTTGATGCCGTATGCGAAACCCAAACGCGGACCGAACGCCTTCTTGTAAATATCCTGCGGACGTTTCCGTCCGTTCCGGCCGGTGCCACTTCCAAAGTACGTGTAAGCCCCGAGAATACCCCCGGCGCCGGGATTCGGAAGGCTGGGGTCAACCATGGAAAAGCGATCGAAGGCCTCGCTGGCCGGGACATCGCTGTCATAGCGCAAGCCGTAATTCAGAGTTAAGCGGGCGTTGAGCTTGTACGAGTCCTGGGCAAAGAAGGAAAAGTCTTTGTATCGCACGCCGCTGAATGCGCCGTAATTCAGGGTCGTGCTATTCGACAGGCCGAACAGAGCACTGGCCACAGCATTTCCGCCGGCTCCACTGAGGCTGCCGGTCTGCAGGGCGTTAAAATCAAATTCACCCGAGGCCTGCGTGAGCCGCCGTACATTGAACTGGAGCGCTCGAACCTCGCCCCCAAATTTCATGTTGTGCTTGCCTTTGATCCAACTCACGGAATCGTTCAATTGGTAGACGTTATCCGCGAACTCCGAGTCGCCGCAGTTGTTCAGCAACCCCTCGTAGGGCGTGCTGAGAAACTTAATGCATGGGAATGTCGCCTGCGATACTCCGGTGAGTCCGATTTTTGCTGGCCAGCCCCCACCGATGCTGTTGGAGCCTTCCTTACGGTAACGGCGGCTAAATCCAAACAGAACCTGGTTTACTAGCGTTGGAGTGAAAATGTAGTTGTCGCTGACACGAGCGTATCGCGTATTCTGCGGGGTGGTACTGCCAAAAAAGGATCCCAGGCTTGAGGTTCCCCCTTGTTTCGTGTTGTCGTAGTCGAAACCGCCGGAAATCCTTTGCTTGTTCGAGATATCGTGATCGATTTTGATATCGAAAAGATTCGCGGTCGTGAGTGTGCTTGAGTGGTCAATCACGTTTTGGGTGAGGTTACCGTTGGTGGGTGGCAGCAGGCCAAAAACCTTGGTCATGACCGTGCTCGGCGCGAAATTCGGATCGTTGGTCAAGACGTCGCCGGGAATAAATGCATGGCTCGTTGGATCGTAGAGTTGAAGAGTCGGATCGTTGCACATGCCGCCGGTGAATCCTGGCGTGCAGATCGCGGAAAAGTCGCCACTCCGAAAGGCCTCGTTAGGAACGTTTTGCGTTCCGGAGCCCCCGTGTGCAAAACGGAACCCCTCGTAGTCAAAGAAGAAGAAGGTCTTGTTCTTTCCATTGTAAAGGTGGGGTATGACCACCGGTCCGCCGGCGGTACCGCCAAAATCGTTATAAGTATCGAGATTCCTTTTGAGACCCGCGCGGTTATTGAACCAACTGTTGGCGTCCAGCACGCGGTTCCGGAGAATCTCATAAAGGGAACCGTGCCATTCATTCGTGCCGGACCTCATCGTGAGACTCACGATGCCGTCGCCGGACTCACCGTATTCCGCAGAAAAGTTACTCTGCAGCACCTTGAATTCCTGCACGCCTTCCGACGAAACGCCCTTGTTCCACTGTATGTTGGGGGAAACCAGGGAGATCGAAACGCCGTCCACGAGCACGTCCGTGCTGCCTGTTTGGCCGCCATTAACCTTGAAATTATCGTTGGTATTGCTCCCCGGGTCGTTCCCCACATTTCCCGTGAATCCGGGAACCAGTTTGATGAATTCAACGGGGTTGCGGATGGTACCCGGTACTTCCAGTGGCAAGTTCTGGATCAGGCTCGTTTGTAATGTCACTCCGACATCGGACGTGGCCGTTTGAAGCTGCAACGCGTCCGCAGTAACCGTAACGCTGTCGGAAACGGCCCCGAGCTGCATCCGAATATCCAGTGACACCGTCGAGCCGGTTGTGACCGTGACCCCCTCTCGGGAGTATTTCTTCATATTCGGCGCCTCGACTGCGATGGAGTAGCGGCCGGGCGGAAGGTTTGGCAGGGAATAGATGCCGGCATCCGTCGTCGTGGTGGCTTGAGTAAGGCCCGTATCCAGATTTCGGCCGGTAACCGTGGCCCCGCTGACGGTTGCGCCGCTTGGGTCGGTTACCGCGCCCTGAATACTGCCATTTGTAGTTTGCGCGTGAAGGGCAACCGCAGACATCAAGAGAATTAACGCCGAAGCACAAATGAATCTTTTCATTGAATCCCCCTGCCATCCCATCCCGATCAGGAACCTTTGAAGGCGCAGAAGTTCATTTGCTGAAGTTGAAATTCTGGACCCAGACCTGGACACCCCACCGAACACTTCCGACCTAATGTTTTTGTACTATGCCGAAACGTGAACGCATAGTCGATCTGTGCGCCGCATCGGGAAAGGGTATAACACGTGAATTCAATGTGATTCACATGAGAGTGGCAGTGCTAAAGGCACCAGGCTATGGAAAAGCAGAGGTTATCCTGGACCAAGGGCGAATCTCTATGAAAAATCGGATTGTCGGGCGCGACCTGCTCCGTGGTCAGGGTCCATCTCCAGGTTCCGGAGACCTGCCTGCTCAAGCGCCAGGATGATAGGCAAATCAGGGGGTGAGGCATCGGTGGCCAGGTACTCCTGGTTGGTCGGGAAGTCAGGGGGCTATCAGGGGGCTATATTGAGTTCCGCCCACAACCGGTTTTCATGGCCTTCCCGGCACCGCTCCATCTGTGAGGCTTGCCGGTGACATAGCTGCAGATTTCAACGCGCATCCAGCTGCCGCCGTTGTAGTAGATTCCGTCCATGGCACGGTTTGCGTGGTCCACGGCGAAGGAATCGCTGACGATGGGGTGCCAGTTCTCATTGAGATAGCTCCGATGCTTCTTCCAGGCTGCATTCTTTATTTTGGAAGGCCGCAGAAAATTCCCCTCCCTTGTTATGCTTGGGAATTGGCTTGCCGTTGAGAGAAGGGCAACACTGTAGCCCTTTCGGGAGTCGCCCGTAACATCCCGAATCAACCCACCGTACCGGGTGCAGTGACGGAAGCGGCTTCGTACAGGGGCGCACCGCCCGATCCAAGGCTTACCGCGAGACCGCCCGCGATGGAACTCTCGCGGAAGCGCTCCCGCGAAATGAATCTGTAGGCCATATGGCTTCCCTTGTCCTGCATGTCGGACAGAATCTCCAGACTCGCAGTCCATTTTCCGCGAGAGGTGCTCAGCGCAGGAATTGTGATTGACTGACTGTTGTAGCGATAGATCTCGTGAAATTGTTGCAAAGAAGTGGGTTAGCTATTCAGTTTGGGGAAATTCTGTGATAGTATCCCCTTCGCTTAACCTAGAAAACTGACCGTCGTTGTCCTCGCCTAGAATGAGCACCTCACAACCAGCAGCATTGGAGGACCTCCGAACTGACGAGCGTTGGCGGCTCGTTCAGCGAATTGTGTCCAGTGCACCCTTCCAGAAGAGCACCCGGCTCCGCGAATTGTTGCAGTACATCGCCCAGGAGACGTTGCGCGGCAATGCGCACGAGTTAACCGAGCACCACATCGGCAACGCGCTGTTTCACAAGCCGTCGGATTACAGTCCCCTGGAGGACAGCTCCGTACGGGTGCACGTCCGGCAGTTGCGCTTGAAACTTCACGAATATTTCAATGAAGACGGGCGTAATGAGCCGATTATCTTGGAAATACCCCGAGGCTCCTACGCCCCGATCTTCCGATCGGTTCAGAAAGGGCCAGTTTCCATTGATTCAAAGGCGCTTCCAGCTTTGGCCTGGCGACACCGGGCAAAGTTGCCTTGGATCCTGTGCGGCATTCTGGCAATGTTGTGCGGTGTGCTCGCCTACCGCGTCGCGGCGCACGGAACGCTCACCGCAGCGCATCCTGCCGCTGCCCTTTCCTGGCCTTTTTCTCAGGTTTTCGATGCTCGGCACCAGACCATCATCGTGGTAGCGGACAGTAACTACGGCATGTCCCGTATCCTCGCCAGTCAGGGTGGATCTCTCGAGCAGTATCTTCACCAGGAATTTCTGCAGGGCCCCGAGGTCAGCAAGATCGGGGCGGTCGATTCGAGCTTGAGGGAGTATATTTCCGACTCTACGCTCACTTCGTTTGCGGATGTAGCCGATATCGTTTCTCTCTACAAAATGGCCGGCCCCTTGCAATCGCAGATATCGGTTCGCTACCCCCGGGACTTGAGAATGCGCGATCTGGACCACAACAATTACGTCTTTATTGGAAGCCCCGCCTCCAATCCCTGGGTAACGCTCTTGCAGGACAAGCTCAACTTTCGCGAAAGTGAAGGTGTTGTCGGGAAGAGCGCCAAGGTATTTGTGAACAAGAACCCGCTCCCGGGCGAACAACCTGAATATATAGGCCTTCGGTGGACGGGGGGGATAGGGGATGACTACGCGACCATTTCTCTTCTTCCCAATGCGACCCACGACGGCAGCGTGTTAGCGCTGCAGGGTTTGCAACAGGAAGGGACAGAGGCCGCCGGCCGGTTCCTTGCCGATGGGGAAAATCGCCGTCAACTCATGAACGTGCTCGGCATTTCTGCCGCGGATAGCACCTCTCAAAGTATCTGGTTCGAGGCTCTGATTCGATCCCGAACGGTTTCCGGGGCGCCGAAATCCACGACTCTCGTCGCCGTTCGTCGAATTTACTAGCGCTGAACCTACGCCGCCGCGAACAGTCTCTGCTAGAACTGGCGTTGGTTCCCGAAGACGGCATTTTTCGCATGTAGAGTTCAATGATGAGTCTGCAATCGATGGCGACAAGCCATTTTGCCTTTCGATTCTGGATTGTCTTATCCCTGCCTGGGTTGCTGACGGCCACCGCCTCGAAATCGGCGGGGCAGAACGAGAAACCACCCACCGCAAGTCGTTCTGCGATCGAGGCCCACTTTGCTGCGGCCCAGCAGGCCCAACACGATAAGGACTACGCCACGGCGGAGCGCGAATACCAGGCCGTACTTGCCCTCGCCCCTGAGTTCGCGGAAGTCCATATGAACCTCGGATTGGTTTATCAGCTTGAAAATCGTTCTCCGGAGGCGATGACAGAATTCCGCCAGGCGCTCAAAATGAAGCCGGGGCTTGCCGGGGCCAATTTTTTCCTGGGAGTGGACTATTGCAAGTTCGGCGAAGGTGCGAAGGCCATCCCCTATCTCAAGGCAGCGCTTCAGACTGAGCCCAATCGGCCGGACATCTGGCTCTGGCTGGCCACTGCGCAAGAGAGTTCCGGCCAACTGCAAGCTGAGGTTGTCACTCTCCACCGGGCGCTGGAGCGGCAACCGAAAGACGTCGATCTTCTCTATCTCTTGGGAAGCGCTTACGAGCGACTTGGGAAACAAGAGGTCGCGCGCCTGGAGAAAGTTGCTCCCGGCTCTTCGCGTAGCGAACAACTACTCGGGGAGAGCTACGCCGCCAGTAACGAGTGGCCTTCAGCTGTGATTCGTTTTCGGAATGCCCTGGCGGTTTCGCCAAACCGTGGCGGGCTGCACACCGAGGTTGGAGAAGTTCTTCTTCGCGCCGGAAAGGTGAACCCGGCGATTCGAGAATTTGATGAGGAATTGGGGCGCGATCCTGGCAACTTGCGTGCCTTGGTGCGTCGCGGCGAAGCAAGGTTGATCCAGGACAATCTGGAAGCCGCACTGCAGGATTGGGAGAAAGCGATTGTCATCGACCTGGAGCAAACCGAGAGGATTCTGGGCCTCCGCGAAACTGGATTTGGGGATTCCGCTCTGGAACAACTTCCCGATTCCACTCGTGAAAAAATCCAGAGACTCGCGCAAGTCTTACAAAACCGGAACTCCCCGGCTGCACATTTGGCTCTTGCCTTTCTCGCCGAACAGAACGGGAACTTCCCTCAAGCAGCGGCGGAGTCTGGTCTTGCGGCAGCCTTCACCGCCAAGAAGGATGATGCGGGCACGAACTGCACCGAACAAGACGTCAACCTCGCAATCCGGCGCGAAGAATTTTCCAAGATCCCACCCTGCGCAGGCAAGATCCTCACTCCACGATCCTTTGCTGGCCTTCGCATTCGAGTCGCGGCCGCCATGCTGGAGGCGGGGCAGTCTGAAGTCGCTCTCAAGACTCTTGAAGGATTGCCCGCAGCAGAAAGTGCTTCGGGCGAGGCGTCCTACTGGCGCGCGCGTTGCTACGAAAAACTGGCAACCGCGGCGTATCTTCAGCTTTACCAGGCAGACCCCAATTCCTATCGCTTGCATCAGCTAATGGGGGATCTTGAGGCGGCCAAGGGAGACGATGGAAAAGCCATGGAAGAGTACCGTGCCGCTCTTGCGTTGAAGCCATCGTTGCCCAATTTGCACTACAGCTTGGGCCATCTATTGTGGAAGGATCTCCAGGTTCCTGAAGCACGCGTTGAACTCGAGGCAGAACTTGCGTTGAACCCGCGTCACCCGGGTGCGTTGAACGACCTCGGAGACACCTACCTGCTTGAGCATCAGCCCAATAAGGCCTTGCCTTACCTGGTCAAGGCCCTGGCAGCTGGTTCCGCAAATCCCGATCTACACCGGGATTTAGGCACCGCATACTCCGAACTCGGCGACTACCGGAAGGCGGAAGAACACCTCAAATTCGCCGTATCCTCTGATCACGATGGATCAGTTCACTACAAACTGGCCAGAGTTTACCGAGCGTTGGGCGACAAGGAGAAGGCTACGCGTGAATTTGCCATTTCCACCGCGCTGAATGGTCAATCGCACAAGAAGCTCGAAGAGCGAACGGAGCGTTTGGGAGAAGTAACCAGAGCCGCCGAAGATCCATAGCATGAAATATTTCGTTATTCTCCTTTTCTCTCTTTGTTCCTTGCAACCGGTGTGCGCAGACTCTTCCAGTGGAGCCGCAAATCAAATAGCCAAGCAAGGAGATGCATTTCAGCGGGGTCTCACGGCGCTAAAAGAGAATCGGCTTGAGGACGCCTTCGAAGAGCTCACCGCTGCGGAACGCGAACATCCGGATGACGCGCGCGTTCGCAATTTTCGTGGGATCTTACTGGTCCAGATGGGCAAGAGTGCCGAGGCTGCCGCCGAATATCAGGCATCGATTCGCCTCGACCCGACATTAGAAGATGCTTACCGTAATCTCGGTTTTCTCATGTGGACCGAACACCAGCTTGTCTCGGCCCGCGAGAGTTTGGAACGTGCCGTAGAACTTTCCCCGGACGACTCCTTTGCCCACTACTATCTCGGTCGGGTGGATCTCGACGCACAGCGATACGAGCAGGCCTTCCATGAATTGGACCTATCCCGCCAACCATTCCCTCCTGACATTGGGCCCTTGATCCAAATCACGGTGGGATACATTGCGTTAGGGCGCCAGGAAAATGCCAGAAAAACGCTCGACCAACTTATGAAAGCGCCCTTAACTGAAGTGCAATCGGTGCAGGTAGCTTCCCTGTTATTGTCCATTCACGAGAATGACTCAGCAATCAGTCTCATTCAGAAATTAAACACCGGGCACTCCTCCACAGCTCAGGCAACGTGGGCGCAATTTGATCTGGCCTTGGCTTACTTCCTTGCTGAGGTCTATGAAAAAGCTGTCGAACAAGCTCTCGTCTACGCTCAGGCTGAGGGCCCCGCAGCCCCGAAACCTGCTGAACGGGCGCAGGCTTGGTCTTTGATTGGCCTCGCCTATGCTCATCTCAACCAGGCTGAACGGGCGGTCAATGCGTTTCGTCAGGCTGCGACCTTCGCACCCGACGACGAGGCGCAATGGCTGAACCTGACGCGTGAGCTAATGGAATTGAGCCGTTATCCCGAATCAATCGCCGCCGTTCAGAGTGGACTTGCCGCCAACCCGAAGTCTTACGCTTTGCATTTAAGGCTGGGTGCGGCCTACTTGGCTGCTGGCCGCTACGCAGAGGCTGAGAGTGTGTTTCGCGATCTTGTCTCGGCGGGCGATCCTCTCCCAACGGGATACATCGGATTGGCGCAGGTGCTTGTTAGAACCGACCGCGCTGAAGAAGCAGCAGCCGGCCTTGGCGATGCGGAGAAAAAGTTGGGCCCCACGTTCCTGATCAGCTATTTTCGTGGACTGGCACTGGATCGCGCCGGCAAGCGGTCCGAAGCGTTGGCTGCTTTTCAACAGGCGATTCGGTTGAATCCGAAGAGCGCTGAAGCCCACTTGTATTTGGGAAAGACGGAATTCGCCCTGAGCCACGTGAATGAGGCAATTGCCGAATTCCACGAGGCGCTTCGCCTTGACCCGGCCAACGCACAGTCCAAGCGACTCCTAAGCCAAGCCTATCGCCGGGCCGGTGACGCGAAAAATGCGGCGAAGTTCGCAGAGGCGTCCGCCGAAACGCCTCCCGCCCCTGCTAGCGATCTTCTTGGTGATTTCTTCGTTCCACAGTGGCAAGCTCCTCTCGATGGTGCTGACAAGTAGCGGCCAGGAATTCCAGATTATGCTCTCCCTGTGCGCGGCAACTTCCTTGACCCAGCCAAAACCGCAATCTACCCTTTGATGCGGAATGAAGATTTTGAAACCATGAATTATCTGATCTCACACTTCTCAGAATCCACGGTTCACTTCGTCGGGCTAGAGGTGAAACGCGTGATGAGGGTCAGCTCAGGACCACCGAGAGCTCTCGTCCCTAAAATGTTTTGGCCTGCCCTGGTCATCCTGCTGTTAGCCAGCCCCTTGCCTGCTCAGGTTCCGGCACAAAAAGGAGCCGACAGCGCCAGCATCGCAAATTTCATCGACATCGCGGAAAAAGCAGGACTGACCGCGGTGAA
>Ga0307479_10005273_pt1 | contig 11838 bp, 10 predicted proteins | sample atmos_gasesECM4C_FD_203743 | JGI IMG/M metagenome (GOLD analysis project Ga0307479, IMG submission 203743) | Hardwood forest soil microbial communities from Morgan-Monroe State Forest, Indiana, United States - atmos_gasesECM4C_515 | ecosystem: Environmental > Terrestrial > Soil > Temperate... | reverse complement strand
AAAAAATTCTCGCGGCGCTGCGTCTCATTTCCCTTGCGTGCCTGGGCGCTGCGTGCCTCGCGGGTTGTGCGGTTGGCCCGAACTATCATCGGCCAAGCACGGACATGCCGGCCTCCTATCGCGGGCTGACATCGGAAGAGGAGGCCAAGACGGATGCGAGTTCGCTGGGCGACGAGAAATGGTGGGAAGTCTTCCAGGACAAGCAACTGCAGGACCTGATCCGCACAGCGCTCCAGAAGAATTACGACGTGCGCATCGCCGCAGCGCGAGTTCTGGAGGCGCGGGCGCAGCTTGGGATTACGCGCGCCAATCAATTCCCTTCAATCAGCGGCGGGGGCAACATCACAAATATCCGCGACGCGGCAGACGGCCCCATCCCCGCATTCGAACTCACCCAGGGGCAGGTGACCACGTCCGCGGCGTGGAATCTCGATTTCTGGGGACAATTTCGCCGGGCTACTGAAGAAGCACGGGCCAATCTTCTCGCGAGCGAATGGGCGCGGCAGGAAGTGATCGCCACGCTCGTGGCGAATGTTGCCAGCGGGTATTTCCAGCTTCGGGAGCTTGACCTGCAACTTGAAATTTCCCGGAGCACACTTGCATCTCGAAATGAATCGCTGGAGCTGACGCGGCAACTTACGGAACACGGAATTGATACGATGCTCGACCAGCGCCAGTCGGAACAATTGGTTTACACGGCCGCCGCGCAGGTGCCCGATCTCGAACGGCAAATCGAACAGCAGGAAAATAATCTGAGCATCCTGCTGGGGAATAACCCTGGAGCAATCCCACGCGGGCTGCAGCTGACGGACGAGCCGCATCCGCCGGAGGTTCCGGCGGGGCTTCCCGCTGCGTTGCTGGAGCGCAGGCCGGATATCCGCCAGGCCGAAGAAAGTCTGATTGCGGCAAACGCGCAGATCGGCGTGGCCCGCGCCGCCTACTTCCCGCAAATCTCGCTGACCGGAGAGGGCGGATATCAGAGCTCAGCGCTCGAGAATTTGTTTACCGGGCCGGCCGGACTGTGGAGCCTCGCCGGATCGATTACGCAGCCGATCTTCGAAGGCGGAAGGCTGAAGAATGGCGTCCGCCTGGCGACGGCGCAGAAGCAGGAATTGCTCCTGACGTACCAGAAGACGATTCAGAGCGCGTTTCGGGACGTTTCCAACGCGCTCATCGCATACCGCAAGGACCGCGAATTCCGAATCCAGCAGGAACAACTGACGGCAGCGGCGCAGGACGCAGCGCAGCTTTCGCAAACGCGCTTCCGCGCCGGCGTCACCGATTATCTGGAAGTGCTTACGAACGAAACCAATGCGTTCAACGACGAACTCGCTCTCGCGCAGGCCCGGCTCAATGAATTGCAGGCGCTCGTCCAGCTCTATCAGGCGCTCGGAGGCGGCTGGGAGAAGTAATTCACCGATAGCCCCGCCAGGGTCGGCGTGGACGGCATCTATCGAACTCGCGGACTGAGCCGGTAATCACTCCGTGCTAATATAGAGCGGCAACAGGCCCGTAGCTCAGTTGGCTAGAGCGCGTCCTTGACACGGACGAGGTCTGCGGTTCGAGCCCGCACGGGCCTACCAATGTTTTCAACAACTTGGAGATCGCCTGTAATTATCCATTGCTGGATGGGCCTATATAAGCACATTGGTCTGGGGGCGCGCGTGACAATACAGATCAAGGGCGTCCAGATTGCCGGACTCCCCGCCATCAGGATTCGCGATATTCTGCGAAGGGTCGGTCACCTCCTAGATGCGCCATTCGTAGCCGAGCGATGTAAGGTGTCTACGCCGAGAGCGAAAAAGATCATAGAAAAACTTGTCGCCGAGGGATATCTGGAGTTTGCCGAGCGATCTCGAGAACTGGCGGCTCCCTATTCACCCAGAAAGCAAAAACCTCGCTATCGGTACGTTGACTGCTACAAGCTAACAAAGAAAGGGGAGAAGCTAGCGCAGGGCTCGGCGGTCGGCAAGATGCCGCGTACAAACGCGGAGCGGATCATAGAAGGATTGCTGAGAAGAGTAGATGAAGTGAATGCTGTTTCGGATTATCTGTTTCGCGTCCCGACAGTCGTCGTGTACGGGAGCTATGTCCGTGGTGAAGCTCTGCTTAGCGACGTAGACATTGCCGTTGAGCTCGAAGCGAAATGGGATGTCGCCAACACAAGTACTGAGCAGTATGCGGCCCTGACAAACAAGCGGGTCGAAGTCGCCAGGGCCAAGGGGCGGGCGTTTCCGTCATTCATGGAACAATTGGATTGGCCGAGGCGAGAGGTCATGCTTCATCTCAAAGCTCGGACACGCGGCTTGAGCCTTCACTGTCTGGAAGATTTTGTCGGGATGGAGAAGGACGAGAACTTTGCCTATAGAGTGTTGAAGGGCGACATAAACAGAATCGCAGAGAGGCTCACCGAGCACGATGGGCCAACGCATGAATGAGCATGCGACGCGTGACTTACGCGCTGTTCGAAAAACTCGGCATTATCGCGAGTGCATTAAGTCGTGATTGCCGCTGGGAACGTCTGCGGTTCGAGCCCGCCACGGGCCTACCAAAGGTTCCCATGTTAGTTACTTCGTGATTACCACGGCGGTGTCCGCGGCAATTCATTCGCATTTCAGAGAGAAAGAATGCTTGACACGCGCGTCCTCTCTTGTATGATTATACAGTAGGATGCATATTCACGCATCGAGATTAACATGGCTGTGCAAAAGCGATTCCGGCAAGGGCAGATTTTGAAGCTTCTCACAGGGCGGCCCGTGGCGAGCCAGGACGAGCTGCGCCGCCGCCTGGGCCACTTGGGCATGCGCGTGACACAGGCGACGCTCTCGCGCGACCTGCGCGAGCTGCGCCTCGTGAAAACGGCGGAAGGCTATCGTTCGCTCGCCGCGGCAGGCGCCGAGGAAACGTCTCCGCTGCCGACGCTGGCCCACGCCCTCAAGGAATTCCTGCTGGATATGCGCCCGGCGCAGAACATGCTGGTGCTGAAGACGCCTCCCGGAGGCGCGCAGCCGCTCGCCGCAGCCGTGGACGCCGAGCACTGGAAGGAAGTCGCCGGCACGCTCGCGGGAGACGACACGGTGCTCATCGTTTCCACTTCACGCAGCGCGTCCAGCGCCGTGCAGAAGCGCGTGGAGGAAATGCTCCGATGAACGACACGGCCAGGGTCGCCGTGGTCGGAGCAACGGGCTATGCGGGATTCGAACTGGCCCGGCTCCTTCTGCGGCACCCACACATAGAAGCAACCACATTCTTTCTGCGCGAAGGGCACGGGAACGTCCGCTGCCTCACGGAGCTTTATCCGCAACTGCGCGGATGGGGCGAAGCGCCGTGCAAGCCGCTGTCCGTCGAAGCGGTGGCGAAGAGCGGGGCGCAGACGGTATTTCTTTCGACGCCGCATGAAGCCTCGCTCGAACTCGTGCCGGAATTGCTCGCGGCCAATCCGGAATTGCGCGTCGTGGACCTGAGCGGCGCGTTTCGCTTCCGCCGGCCGGAGACGTTCGCCGAGTGGTACAAACTTCCTCCGCCGGACGCGAAGACCCTCGCGATGGCCGTCTACGGCCTGCCGGAGCTTTATGGCGATGCGCTGCCGCAGACGCGGCTCGTGGCCAATCCGGGATGCTATCCGACGTCGGTGATTTTGGGTTTGCGGCCGCTCACGGAGGCCGGTTGGATCAACCGCGCGCGGGGAATCGTGTGCGACTCGAAATCGGGCGCGAGCGGCGCGGGCAAGGAACCGAAGCGCGAAACGCATTTTGTAGAGGTGAATGAAAATTTCCGCGCGTACAATCTCTTCACCCACAGGCACACGCCGGAGGTGAGCGACAACCTCGGCCTTGCGTCCGGGGATTTTGTTTTCACGACGCATCTGCTGCCGGTGGAGCGCGGGATTCTTTCGACGATTTACGTGTGGCTCGATTCCGCACGCAAGGCGGACGAAATCGAAGGCCTCTATCGCCAGTTCTACGCGGGCCATCCAATGGTGCGGGTTCTGCCGGCGGGAAGTTTGCCGGAGCTGCAGCATGTGGCGCACACGAATTTCTGCGATATCGGGTTCGCGCTCGATGCCGCGGGCGAGCGGCTGGTGATTGTGTCGTGCCTCGACAATCTGGGCAAGGGCGCGGCGGGACAAGCGGTACAAAATTTCAATGGGATGCAAGGGTATCCGGAAACGGCGGGATTGCTATGAGAATGGTCATCAAGATTGCGGGCGCGCTGCTCGAGCGCGAGGAGCACGTGCAGGCGATTGCGCGGCAGATTACGGAGCTCGCGCGCGCGGGCCACGAGATTCTGGTGATTCACGGCGGCGGGAAAATATTCACGGCCACGCTCGCGCGCATGGGGATTTCGAGCCGGTTCGTCAGCGGACTGCGCGTCACCGACCGCGAAACGCGCGATGCGGCCGTGATGGTCTTTGCCGGTCTGCTCAATAAAAAGCTGGCGGCCGCGATTTCGCTGGCCGGGCAGCCGGCGGTGGGAATTGGCGCGAGCGACGCCGCCTGCTTCCTCGCCGAGCCGATGCAGCTCGATGAACGAGAGGGCAGCCTGGGCTTCGTCGGCTATTTGACCGAGGTGAATGTGGATTTTCTGCGCTCGCTTTGGCGCGCGGGAGTGGTTCCGGTGGCCTCGTGCATGGGCCTGGGCGCCGATGGTGAACTCTACAACATCAATGCAGATCACATGGCCGCGGCCGCCGCGGAATTTATACGCGCGGACCGGCTGATTTTCCTCACCGACGTCGCCGGCGTGCTCGACGGAGAAAAAGTTCTGGGCGCGCTCCGGGGAACGGACATCGAAGACCTGATTCGCCAGAACAAAGTTTCCGGCGGAATGATACTCAAGCTCGAAGCCGCCAAGAGGGCGCTGGCCGGAGGCGTCGCTGAAGTGCGCATTGTGGGCGGCACGAAGCCGCGAGCGCTGCTGGCCGCGGTCAATGGCGGACGCTGCCCGGGCACGCGCGTGCTTCCTGTAATCCGCACGGCGGCAAGAGCCACGCACAAGGCTGCGAGTTGAGAAAATGGCCAAGAAGAAAAAGACGGCTGGGAAGGGCCTTTCTCCGGCGAAGATCCGCGCGGAGGACGCGCGCTATCTGATAAACACCTACCGGCGGCCGCCGGTGGTGTTCACGCACGGGCGCGGATGCCGCGTCTACGATTCCGAGGGGCGTGCCTATCTCGATTTTCTGACGGGCATCGGCGTCAACGCGCTGGGGTACGCGCATCCGCGGCTGGTGCATGTCGTGCGGCGCGAAGCAGGCCGCGCGACGCACATCTCGAATCTCTTTCACAATCCCTATCAGGGGCCGCTGGCGCGCAAGCTCGCGGAATGGTCGGGGCTCGACCGCGCGTTCTTCACAAATAGCGGCGCGGAAGCCGTCGAAGGAGCGCTGAAAATTGCGCGGGCGTACGCGCACGCAAAATCCGCGAACGCACGTTCGCCGAAGACGCGCATCCTGGCGCTCACAAATTCCTTTCACGGGCGGACGTTCGGCGCGGTTTCCATCACGCATACGCCGAAGTACCGCGAGCCTTTTGCGCCGCTCGTGCCCGGTGTGGAATTCGTGCGCTTCAACGACGTGGCCGACCTCGAATCGAAATTCGGCGACGATGTATGCGCCCTCGTGGTCGAACTTGTGCAGGGCGAAGGCGGCGTCTATCCGATGAGCGAAGAATTCTGGCGGCGAGCGCGGGATCTGGCCACGCGCCACGACGCGGCACTCATCGCCGATGAAGTTCAATCGGGGCTTGGGCGCACGGGTCGCGCGTTCGCGCATCAGAAATTCGGCTCCCTGCCGGACATCGTGACCGTGGCCAAGCCGCTCGCGGGCGGATTACCGCTAGGAGCGGTGCTGGCGAAAGAGCCTTTCGCTTCGGCGCTCACCGTAGGATTGCACGGCTCGACTTTCGCCGGAGGCCCGCTTATCTGCGCCGTGGCGCTTGAATTCCTGCGCGTCATGGAAGAAAAAGATTTGATCAAGAATGTGCGGGAGCGCGGCGCTGAACTTCGCGCGGGAATTGAGAAGCTCATGCCGCGCTTCGACTTCATCCGCGAACTGCGCGGCGAAGGGTTGATGCTCGGCATTGATCTTTCCATCGAAGGCGCGCCGTTTGTGGAAGAAGGGATGCGACACGGGCTCGTGATAAATTGCACGCACGACCATGTGCTGCGGCTGCTTCCGCCTTTCATTATCGGGCGCCGGGAGGTTGCGGAATTCCTGAAGAAGTTCGAGACAGTGCTGGCCCGGGCGCCGAAATCCGCCGGCGCGGCATCCGCGACGGCGCAGAAAACGAATTCGCAGCCGATGGCACTAGCTGCCGTGGGAGCATTATGACACTTGCCGCCACAACCCCTTCCTTGAAGAACGACCTGCTCACGGGCATGGAATGGAGTCCTGCGCGGGTGCGGGAGTTTTTTCAGCTCTCTGCGGATATCAAGGCCCGCCCGCAGCATTACGAACGCTCGCTCGCGGGCCGCGCTTTGACGATGATTTTTGAAAAGCCGTCGCTGCGCACGCGCGTGACGTTCGAAGTGGGTATCGCGGGCCTCGGCGGCACAGCCATATTTCTCGACCATACGCTTTCGCGCCTCGGCGAGCGCGAATCCATCCGCGACATCGCGAAAAATCTCGAACGCTGGGTGCACGGAATCGTCGCGCGCGTCTTCGCGCAGGAGGCGCTCGAAGAGATGGCGGAAAACGCCTCGATTCCCGTCATCAATGCGCTTTCCGATCGCTTTCATCCCTGCCAGGCGCTCTCGGATTTTTTCACGCTCGAGGAGCGCTTCACGGGGCTCCGCGGGCTGAAGCTCGCCTACGTCGGCGACGGCAACAATATGTGCCATTCGCTTCTGATTACGGGCGCGCGCGTGGGCGCCCATCTCCGTGTCGCCACGCCCGCGGGCTTTGAGCCTGCTCCGGACGTGGTTGCCGAAGCGAAGGCCGTGGCCCGCCAGACATCCGCGAAAATTGAGATTCTCCGCTCCCCGGAGGAGGCTGTCGCCGGGGCGCAGGCGGTTTACACGGACGTGTGGACCAGCATGGGCTACGAAGAGGAGGCCGCAGCGCGCCATGCCGCCTTCGAGGGCTACCAGATAAACGATGAGCTCTTTTCGCAGGCCGCCCCGGACGCCGTCTTCATGCACTGCCTGCCCGCGCATCGCGGGCTGGAAGTCACCGACGCGGTGATGGATTCGCCGCGCTCGATCGTTTACGATCAGGCGGAAAACCGCCTGTGCGTCCAAAAAGCCGTCCTGCACACGCTTTTGACCTAAAGGAGATCGAATTGCCGAAGAAAGTTGTGCTCGCCTATTCCGGAGGGCTCGATACCTCCATCATCATTCCCTGGCTGAAGGAGACCTATGGCTGCGAAGTCATAGCCATGGTCGGCGACCTGGGCCAGCGCGAGGACCTGGAAGCCGCGCGCAAGAAAGCGCTCGCCACGGGAGCCAGCGCCGCGTACGTCGAAGACCTGCGCGAAGAATTTATTACCGGCTACATCTATCCGACGCTGCGCGCGGGCGCGGTCTACGAGCACAAATATTTGCTCGGCACTTCGTTTGCTCGTCCGCTGCTGGCCAAGCGACAAGTGGAGCTGGCCAAAAAAGTTGGCGCGGACGCCCTGGCGCATGGCTGCACGGGCAAGGGCAATGACCAGGTGCGATTCGAGCTGGCCGCCAAGGCCTTGGGGCCGGAGTTGGCTATCATCGCGCCGTGGCGCGAATGGAAAATCGCGTCGCGCGAAGAGGCTATCGCCTACGCCCGCGCGCACAATGTGCCTGTGGAGCAGACTACGAAAAATATTTACAGCCGCGACCGCAATATCTGGCATTTGAGCCACGAAGGAGGCGTGCTCGAAGATCCCGCAAACGCGCCTGAGGAATCCATGTGGCAATGGATTGTCTCGCCGGCGAAGGCGCCCGATACACCTGTGACCGTCGAGATCGGCTTCGAATCGGGCATCCCCGTGGCGGTGAACGGCAAGAAGCTCGCCCCGCTCGCCCTGCTCGAGGAGCTGAACGAAATTGCGGCGGCGCACGGCGTGGGACGCATGGAGCTTGTCGAAAATCGCCTGGTGGGAATCAAATCGCGGGGCGCCTATGAAACGCCCGGAGGCACGCTGCTGGTCACCGCACACCGCGAGCTCGAATCGCTCTCGCTCGACCGCGAGACGGCTCACTACCAGCAGATTCTCTCGCTGCGTTACGCGGAAATGGTCTATTACGGCATGTGGTTCACGCCTCTGCGCGAGGCGCTGGATGGCTTCTTCGCCAGCTCGCAAAGTCGCGTTACAGGTTCCGTGGCGCTTACGCTCTACAAGGGCAACGTCAGCGTGGCCTCGCGGCAGTCTCCTTATTCGCTCTATCGCACGAATCTCGCGAGTTTCACTATGACCGGCTACAATCCCAAGGACGCCGAGGGATTCATTAATCTCTTCGCGCTGCCCATCACCGTTCCGCGCGAGGCGCCCGAGCACGCGCCCCCAAAGGCCCCCCAAAAGGCAAATGCCCGATGACGTCTGCGCAAGGCCAGAAAATGTGGGGCGGCCGCTTCGAGCGCGCTCCCGACGCCTCGTTCTACGAATTCGAGCGGTCGTGGCAGTTCGACCGGCGGTTGCTGCCGCAGGAACTGGCGCTCGACCGCGCGTGGGCGCGCGCCATCGCCGCCGCTGGAATTCTCACGCACGAGGAAGGCCAGCGGATCGTGGCCGCGCTCGACGAGATCGAATCGCGCGCGGAATCCGATCCCGCGTGGCTCGAGGCCTCGAAGGCCGAAGACGTCCACCATTTCGCCGAGACGGCGCTCATCGAAAAGCTCGGTCCACTGGGCGCCAAACTGCACACAGGCCGAAGCCGCAATGAAATGGTGGCCACTGAATTCCGGATGTACGTGAAGGAGGCTGCGCGCGAAATGCGCGCCGCGATTGCGCCCCTAGCGCGCGCCATCGCCACCCAGGCGCGGAAAAATTTGGGCGTCCCCATGGCGGGAACCACGCACATGCAGCACGCGCAGCCGCTGCTCCTTTCGCATTGGCTTCTTGCGCATGGCGAGGCGTTTCTGCGCGACGCCGAACGCATGGCCTCCTCCGCCGTTCGCGCCGACGCTTGCCCGCTCGGCTCGGGCGCGCTCGCCGGATGCGCCTTCCCGGTGGACCGCGCGGCGCTTGCGCGCGATTTGGGCTTTTCGCGCATCACGGCCAATAGCCTCGATGCCGTCGGCGACCGCGATTTTGCGCTCGAATTTCTTTTCGCTCTCGCCACGCTCGCGATGCATCTCTCGCGTCTCGCGGAAGACATGGTTCTCTTCGCGTCGCCGGAATTCGCGTTCATCGAGCTGCCCGACGAATTTTCCACCGGCAGTAGCCTGATGCCGCAGAAAAAAAATCCCGATGCCTGGGAGCTGATTCGCGGGAAAACAGGCCGCATCTATGGTGCGCTTTTTGCTCTGCTCACCGCGTGCAAAGGTCTGCCCTCGAGCTATCAGCGCGACTTGCAGGAGGACAAAGAACCCGTGTTCGCGGCTCACGATCAGGCGCTTGCCATGGTGCAAATGGCGGCGGGCACGCTCGCTGCCACGCGATTCCGCGAGGCACGGCTCCGCCAGGCGGCCGAAGACCCGGCGCTCGTCGCCACGGAACTGGCCGATTATCTTGCCGCCCGCGGCGTCCCCTTCCGCGAGGCGCACGAAATCACCGGCAAAGTACTCCGCGCAGCTGAACAGGAAGGAAAAACCATTCGCGAGATGTCCGCGGCACGGCTGAAGGAGTTTTCGCCGTTATTGGGCGGCGATCTAAGCGCAGTTCTCACGGTCGAATGCGCGCTCGCCCGCCGCGCCGCGCCCGGCGGGACAGCTCCGGCGGCAGTCGAAGCGGCGCTCAAGGACTTCGACGCGCGGCTCATTAAGCTCGAGGAAAATCCATGAGAGAGTGCGCGGTCTTGATATCGATTGCGGGCGCTGTGCGCGGCGGTGCGCTATGAATCCGCCTCTCTCACCCAGCGATGTTCCCCGGGGATTCACTTTCGCGGCCACGCACTGCGGCCTGAAACGAACCCGGCTCGACCTGGGAATTCTCGTGAGCGAAGCGCCAGCCGTCGCCGCGGCCGTCTTCACGACGAACCAGGTTGTGGGCGCGCCCGTCGTCGTCTCGCGCGCGCATCTCAAGCAGACGCGGCGCAAGATGCGCGGTGTAATCGCCAATTCAGGCAACGCCAACTGCTGCACGGGCCGGGAAGGCCTCGCCGCCGCAGAAGCGACTTCTCGCAAACTGGCGCGCGAGCTGGGTGGCCTCGACCCCTCGCAGATCCTGGTCTGCTCCACGGGAGTGATTGGCGCGCCGCTGCGCGTCGAAAAGATTCTCGCGGCCGTGCCGCGGCTCGTCCGCGAGCGCCGGGCTGAAGCAGGGGCTTTCGAGGATTTCGCCCGCTCGATTATGACCACGGACACGCGCCCGAAATGGGCCGCTGCCCGGTGCCGCATCGGGAGAAAGCAGGTGCGCATGCTCGGTTGCGCCAAAGGCTCGGGCATGATCCAGCCCAATATGGCTACGATGCTCGCGTTTATTGCCACCGACGCCGCCATCTCCCCGGCGCTGCTCGCTCGCGCGCTCCGGGCCGCCGTCGGACCCACCTTCAATTCCATCACGGTAGATGGCGACACCTCGACGGACGACACGCTCGCTTTGCTGGCCAACGGCCAATCCGGCGCCCGCAAAATTGCCAGCGCGGATAGCCGCGACTACAAAAAATTCTTCGCCGCCCTGTTCGATGTCTGTAAGTCGCTCGCGCTCGCGATTGTCGAGGATGGCGAAGGCGCTCAGCGCGTGATGGAAATCGAAGTGCGCGGCGCGCCATCGGATCGCGCGGCCCAACAAGTCGCGCGCACGATCGCGAATTCGCCTCTGGTCAAGACCGCCTTCGCCGGTGCCGACCCCAATTGGGGGCGCATCCTCGCCGCCGCCGGACGCGCCGGAGTAGCCTTCGATTACGACCGCCCTGCCATCTGGATTGCCGGAATCGAGGTCTGCCGCCGCGGCCGCGAACACCCATTCAGTGAGCGGGCCGTGCACAAGAAAATGCTCGCCAAATTCGTCCCCGTGGTCGTGGATTTGCGCTCCGGCCGCGGCCGCGCGTGCCTTTGGACCTGCGACTTCACCAGCGAATACGTGCGCATCAACGCCAGCTACCGCACCTGACGCCTGTTCCGATCACACCCGCCCCGCGCCCCCCGGCTGTTGACTGCGCGGGCCGTTTGCCGCAAGATGCTCCCTGAGTTGCTGGAGCGCTCGCTTCAGCCCGGAGTGGCCGGCGCACTGCTGACTGCCCGCGGCCCGATCCTGCCTCTTCAGCCTCGCAGTGCGTGCCCCGGGACGAACGGGGGCACAGGGAGAACGGCCGTGAAGAAACTGTACGTGGGAAATCTGTCGTTCAAAGCAACAGAAGAGCAGTTGCAGGCGCTGTTCTCGGAAATCGGCGTGCAGCCGGACTCACTTACGCTGCTGCGCGATCGCTTTACGGGGCAGCCGCGCGGATTTGGCTTTGCTGAAATCCGTGATGATGGAGAGGCCGAGAAGGTGATTGCGGCCCTGAACGGCAAGGATTTTCTTGGCCGCGCCATCGTGGTCAACGAAGCGCGTCCACAGCGTGAAGGCGGCGGAGGAGGCGGTGGCGGACGCGGCGGCCACGGAGGCGGTGGTGGCGGGCGCGGCGGTCATGGCGGAGGTGGCGGAGGCCGTGGCGGGCGCGGTGGGTACGGCGGTCGCGACCGGTAAGTTGCTCTCTCGAATTTTATTCGTCAGCGGATGATCTAAATTCAGGTCTGCTGGCTAGGCCACAGCGCTGCGCTGTTTG
>Ga0307479_10005272_pt1 | contig 11839 bp, 11 predicted proteins | sample atmos_gasesECM4C_FD_203743 | JGI IMG/M metagenome (GOLD analysis project Ga0307479, IMG submission 203743) | Hardwood forest soil microbial communities from Morgan-Monroe State Forest, Indiana, United States - atmos_gasesECM4C_515 | ecosystem: Environmental > Terrestrial > Soil > Temperate... | reverse complement strand
CTCCGCTCTCGGGTTAACCTGGGTGTTGAATTCCTGAATCGCATCGATCGGCAGGAGCGTGGCAGCGTCGCCCAAAACGGCCGCGGCGTTGGTTACGCTGAGTCCCATGAACGCTTCATCGTTGGTTACGCCGTCGACGATGTAGCTGGTGTCCTCTGGACGAATCCCATTGGTAGTTTGAGTCCAAGGGCCGCCTCCGGGGTACACGGAGGTGCCGGGGCGCAGCGAGATCAGGTTCTGGTAATTGCGGCCATTCAGTGGCAAATCATTGATAATTTCGTTGCTGATCGTGCCGCCCAGTGTAGTCGAGGTCGTATCCACCATCGGAGCTTCCTCGGTAATGGTGATCGTTTCCGTTACCGCTCCGGCCCTGAGTGTGACGTCGACGGTCAAATCTTTGCCGACTTCCAGCAGCAGGTTTTGCCGCTGGAAACTCTTGAATCCTTTTGTTTCCACCTTTACCGCGTAAGTGCCAGGAAGGAGGCTAATGAAAACGTACGTCCCCGTCGAATCAGTTACGAGCGTTCGGGAAGTTCCACGCTCAGCATCAGTCACCGTGACACTTGCGCCCGAGACATAACCGCCGGACTGGTCGGTGACCGTGCCCAAGATGCGTCCGGTATTTCCCTGAGGGTAGGCCGGAAGGGAAAGGAGAAGTACGGCTGAAATCAGAGCCAGAAGCCCAAGAGACTTCCTCAAATAGACACAATTCAACATTACACACCCCTGTAAAATCCCCTGCTCGGGAGTAGACCCCGCACAATAGGTATAGCCGCTGTACCATCATACGAAGCGGCTTGTCAACCATTTCCTTTCTTCGGCCCAGCAAAATTATTCATACAGCCCGAACTCGTCAGCCAGCGGTCCATCCAGTGGACTATATAACTCCAGCAAACATATTCATTTAGCGGGAATTCCAAGTCTCTTCAGATGATTCACGCGCGGCAGGGCCACCCGGAACCATCTGAGCGTATGCATTTGCCCAAGCCCGCAGGAATCCGGTGGAAATTGGTACAGTTAACAGACCTCTCCAGCGCCTTCGCGCCGGGGACGTGGATCACCCGCAACGTTTGCTTCAGATTCCACCGTGGTCAAATTTTTCCCGGAAAATTTCAGTCCTGCACCGTGTAAATCCAGATCTCCGCTCCATGATCCGCGCGCGGCGGCACTCCGAGGAAAAATCGGTCAAAGCCTTTGTGCCCTTTTCCAAAATATCCCGCGGTGCGCGCGCCCAGTGTGGAAGGAACTTTCGCCAGCAACTGGTAGTGATCCGCATCGGCCTGCTGAAACACGCTAATGTAGCCTTCGCCGCCGGGAACGTAAATTCTTTTTTGCCCGGCATCGTAATAAACGTCGTCGGCATCCTGCACGCACGGAAACTCCGCCACTGTGCGTCCGGTGTTCGTATCAAAAATAGCCAGACGCGCCGGCTCATGCGTCGCTACAAACAGCCGGTGATCCGCCTCGTCCAGCGCCATCGGGAAATTATGCTCCAGCGTCATCGGCCAGCGCGCAATCGCCCCTGTCTTGCGATTGATCACTGCGATCTGCTTCAAATCCGGAAGATTCACATAAATGTTGGGCCCCGCCGTTTCCAGTTGAAACGATTCCGGATGCGCGCCCAGTTTGTATTCTTCCGGCAAGCGCTCGTTGGTCGTCGCGTCCACCATGCCGATCGCGCCGGTCTCATCTTCGCCAAATCCCACGTACACCCGGTGAGTCGCGGCGTCGTAACGCAAATTATCCACATCGCCATGAAAATCGATTTCCTTCGCCAGATCAAAATTATCTCCCGCATAAATCCGCAATTTCCCCTTGCTGCTGGCCACAAAAAGTTTTTTCGCGTCGGGCGCATACGCCACACCTTGTGGATTCGGAATCCCGGTAATCGTATGCGAGCGCACGCGTGCGCTGATGTCGATCACCTCCACTGTGTTGTTCCCAAGCGCGGCTACAAACAGCTGGTTCTTCCCATCAAATCCAAAATGATCGAATCGCCCCTGAACCCCGGGAGTGGCAATCGCCTCGGTCAAAACAAGAGGCCGCGGCCCCTCAGCAGGCGTTCCTCCTTGCGGGCAAACCACCGGATTTATCGCTAACGCCAACAAGACGGAGCAGCAAAATGGACGGAATAACTTCACAACGCCTCCCACAAAATCGGAATAATTCGGTTCGAACGGATTGCTGGCGAAGGAGGATACACCAAAAAGAGTTGACGTGGCGAAAGGTCAGGTGGTAGAACCACAATCCACAGTGCACAATTTTGCCAGACCAGCTACTCACTCCAAATCATGAATCGAGGTGAAGGATGCGTTCTTTCTTGAAGACAATCTTGTTCGGTATCGGTTTCGTGCTCGCCGCACCATTGCTTTTGCCACCAGCCGCAATCAACGCCCGCGCCCAACTCGCAACGGGCCGCGAGGCCGCTGAAGCCATCCCCCCGCACGGCTACGTCGTGGCCAGCAAAGCGATCAAGGGTTCTGACATCCCCGGCGACTATACCTTTGTCCTCACCCGCGACGAAATCTATGTCCCCATCCTTGTCCGCAAGCCCAAAGGCAATGGTCCCTTCCCGGCCATCACCATGGGCTGGGGCGAAGGCCGCGAAGGCATGAGGAAAGTCGAGCAGCTCACCGAGCGCCTTACGCAGATGCAGGACCGCATGATCGCCCGCGGCTACGTAATGGTCACGGTGAACTATCGCAATGAAATTCCCTACGCCTACGAAAGCTCCAAGCCGCCGCAGAATCTTCCCGACAGCATCAGCGGCGACCGCCGCATGCTCAAGTCCGGGCCCACGCTCGACCACGAAGATCTGATCGCCATCATCAAATATCTCCAAACGCTTCCCTACATCGACAAAAAATCTGTAGGCGCTATGGGCGTCAGCCACAGCGGTGAAATGATCATGAAAGCCTCCAGCGAGTACGATTTCGCGGCCGGTGTCTGCATCGAGCCTGCCGACCACGAATTCCTCACCGTCAACACCGGCCCAACCGCGCCAAGAAAAGACAACGAGATCCAGTACAACGACATCGAAGTCGCCCGCAAAAACGCAAATAAACCCGAAGCCATGGAACGCATCCAGCGCATCCACACGCCCATCCTGATCTTCGGCCGCGAAACCGACCACCAGCAGGGAATCTTCAAGCTGACCTACGAGTGGATGAAGGAAGCCGGCAAAGACGTACAATGGGCCAGCTTCGATCACCCGGTCCACGGCTACGTTTTCATCATGAATCAGCCCGATGGCTCGTATAAGCCGGACGAAATCCAGCAGAAGACCTTCCAGATCTTCATGGATTATTTCGACAAGCATTTGAAGCACTAGCGCCAGCCGGGCATTTCGAAGCGGCTCGGGGAAATCCAGAACTGGGGGTGTGCTGTGAAACTCGGATTTATCGGCCTGGGCGACATGGGCCAGGCGATCGTCCCGCGCCTGCTTGCCGCCGGCCACCAAGTGGCGGGCTGGAACCGCACAAAAGAAAAAGCGGAACCGCTCTTCAAACTCGGCATGGGCTGGGCTGCATCGCCGAAGCTGCTCGCCGCCGAATCGGAGATCGTGTTCACCATTGTCACGAATTCAGAAGCGGTGAAATCCATCGCCCTTGGTGAAAACGGAATCATCTCCGGTCTGCGCAAAGGCTCCATCTATCTGGACATGAGCACGATTGATCCCGATGCCAGCCGTGCCGTCGGAGCCGCCTTCTCCAAGGCCGGCCTTATCATGATGGACGCTCCCATCTCCGGCACCACGCTGACCATCGGCAAAGGCAGCGCCTCCATAATGGTCGGGGGCGATAAAGCAGCGTTCGACCGCGTGCAACCCGTGCTCCTCGCGATCGGCCCGAAAGTAACTTACATCGGCGCGCAGGGCTTAGCGGTGCAACTCAAAGTTGCCCTCAACATGACGCTGGTAATCGAAGTGATCGGCTTCTGCGAAGGCGTCGCCCTGGCCGAAAAAGGCGGCGTCCCGCGCGAAGTGGCCGTCGACGCAATGCTGAAAAGTGTTGTGGCCTCGCCGGTACTCGCCTACCGCGCGCCGCTGATTCTTGAAGGCCACATCTCCGACGCCACCTACGGCGACGTCAACCTTCAGCAAAAAGACATGCTCCTCGCGCTCGACCTCGGCAGAAAAATGGGCGTTCCCGTTCCCCTCGGCGCCGCCGCCAACGAAATGCTCAACGCCTGCCGCGGCCTCGGTCTTGCCGAACACGATTTTGTCACCGTCTATGAGGTTTACCGCCGCCTGGGGGGAATGTCCAAATGAAACCTTATCGCACCAATCTCCGTGACGTCCCCAAAGTCGGCGGCCTTACCGAAGAAGACGGCTGGATCAACATGCAGGTGCAGTTTCTCATCGACCAGAAAACCGCCGGCTCCGACAAACTCCTCATCGGCTGGACCGTCCTTCCTCCCGGCGCGCGCCACGACAAGCATCGCCACCCAAACTGCGACGAATTCTTTGTGGTGATTCAAGGCAGCGGCCACATCTACACCGACACCGGCCGCGAGCCTTCGTCCAAAGGTGACGTGATTTTCACCCCCCGCGGACACTGGCACGGCTTCGACAACACCGGGACTGAAAACGTAGTCCTGGTCTGGGGTTGGAGCGGCGCAGGCTCTCTGGAAGCCGCCGGCTACGAAATTCCACCCGAGGGTTATTGATCGACGAACGGATTTTCAAAATGCAACCTGCGTGGGAAGACCCTCGAATCAGAAATGGAATGCAGCAGCAACTTCGCTGGCGGCGCGAGATGTTGGCCGCAGGCAAAAAGCCGCTAGGATGGAAACTCGCCTTCGGCGGCCCCGCCGCTCTCGAAAGACTGCGCATCAACGCCCCGCTCGTCGGATTTCTGATGGCCGACGCCGTGGTCGCCTCCGGCTCCACCATCTCATTCACCGGCTGGAATAAACCAGCTGCCGAACCCGAATTGACCGTCTATCTCGGAAAAGATCTGGCCGCAGGCGCAGACCGCAAAACTACCATGAGCGCAATCGCAGGACTTGGCGCCGCCATCGAACTCGCTGACGTAGATCATCCTTCCGACGATGTAGAAGGCACACTCGCGCGAAACATCTATCAGCGCCACATAATTCTAAGCGGTTGCAACCTTACGTACGCGGGAGGCAACTTGGCCGGCCTTAACGCTCGCGTCTTTCGCAACGGCGCGGAAATGGTCAACACTTCTGACTTCGAAGCCCTGACCGGTGAACTCATCACCAACCTCAGCCACGTCGCCGATCTTCTGGCGCAGTTTGGAGAAACCCTTCGCGCCGGCCAGATCATCATTGCAGGCTCCATCACGCCGCCCATATGGGTAGCACCTGGCGAACCCATCGGCTTTCATCTTGAGCCGCTGCAACCAATCTCCATATATTTCGCTGCGGCACCGTAACTTTGTGGAATCAGTCGAATCAAACGTGACGCGCGCAACTTGCGCAGCCGGATTGCCCGGCGTATAGTGCGTCGGAATCTAAAATTGAATGGAAGCTCAGAAATTGATGTCCAAGCTTGAAATCAATTCGATCACGAAGCGGCTTTTCCTCTTTGCGGGTGCGACTCTTTCTCTCGCTTCCCTCGTTCTGGCCGGACAGAATAATCCCGCAAAGACCGGGGCCTGGTCCGGCGTCCTCGTCACGAGCGCCTGCAACGCTGACGAAGCCTTCAACGAATCTCCTGAGTGCTTCAAAAATGTACCCGACGCGAAAATCGCTCTCTACGACGACACCAACCGCGTGATGTATTCCCTCGAACCGCAGGAAAAAGTCACTGGCCATCTTGGCGACACGGTAACCGTCCGCGGCACTCTCAACGAAGATACAATTAACGTCGCTTCCACCGAACCGATGTCCATCGGCCTTGCCGTCGGGCAAAAGGCGCCCAATTTTTCCACGCACGACGAATTCGGTCATGTCCAAACGCTCGCCACCCTGAAAGGCCCGAACGGCACCGTCCTTTTGTTCTTCCGTTCCGCCGACTGGTGACCCTTCTGCAAAGGGCAGCTGGTCCAGCTGCAAAGCGCATATCCCCGGTTCGAAAAACAAGGCGTAAAGTTCGCTGCGATCAGTTACGACTCCGAAGAGATCCTGAAATACTTCGCCGACCGCCACAAAATCGAATATCCGATGCTCGCCGATCCCGATTCCAAAATCATCAAGTCCTACGGCGTCTTCAATCACGAAGCCACCGGCATGCAGAAAGGTTTTGCCCGGCCAGGCTATTTCTTTATCGACCCAAACGGTGTCATCAAGGAAAAATTCTTCGAAGCGAAATACCGCGAGCGCCTCACCGGCAACAGCATCATCGCGAAGCTCTTCCCCGAACTGGGCCAGGAAGTCATCGACATCGTAGACACGCCGCACTTGAAGCTCGCGTTGGAGCAATCCGACCGCACGGGTGTGCCGGGAACGCGCATCACCGTGTACGCGGACGTGCAGTTGCCTCCGGACGTGCATGTTTACGCACCCGGCACGCAGGGTTACAGGCCCGTTAAACTGGTGCTGGACGCAACGCCGGATCTGATGTTCGGCTCCGTGGAATATCCTTCCTCCGTGACTTTGTATTTACCCGCGATCAAGGAAAAAGTGCCGGTATATGAAGGAAAATTCCGCATCAGCCAGGAAGTCAACGTGAACACCAGCGCGGGATTCTGGGGTTCACTCGGAAAAGACGGAAAGAGCATTCCGATTACCGGGAAGCTGGAATACCAAGCCTGTGACAAAACCATGTGCTACGTGCCGACATCGGTCCCGGTTAAATGGCAAATCCAGGTCTTTCCGCTCGACCGCACCCGCGCCCCAATCGACATCCGGCACAAATAACCGGGATTAAACTCATTGCCCCCCAAATCTTGAATACAAACAACTGATAGCGAAAGCGCAGGACGCAGCTTAACGTTCTTTTATCTCGAAGTCTCCCAATTCTGGAGCGCGTCTCCAAGTGTAGAATTTTGTGACCAGAAAACTCGTTTTTGAATCACGTTCTCGAAGAATCCTAATTTTCAATTCTCCGCTCCATGCACCAAATGGAATACCGTGAGAATTCCCCATTTCCCAATAGCCACAGCCGCTAACGCTCTCCCTGAACGCAACTATCAACTCTCTTGTACCAGGGCATTCAATGTCTATTTTCGTTGATGGCTGTCCAAGCCAAAAAGCCGGAGATACTTCCAGTAACGTGGTCCCCCCGCTTGAAAGAACTATTTCTGCTGTGATTCTCTCTGCTTTGACTACCTCTTTATTAGGTATTGGTTCGTTTTTGATCGGCACCAGCCATACTTCGTACCGGAGCGTGTTGGAATATCCGCGCATCCATGTACTTCTTTCACGGATTATGCCGCCAGTAATCGCAGGAGTTTTGAATACAAGATTTGGCTCAGGCTCTTTTACGAGGACTGGCTCGGGTTCTTTCCGCCCATCCTTCCTTTTTGACCATAGGTTCCATCCAATATGAATGGTACCCAAAGCAACTGTTGCGCTGGCAAAGAACCAAAAGATGATTGCGTAGAGAGGCTGGCCATGCACCCATGCTGCGATTCCGCTCACGGTTCCAACCGCAAGGCCAATAAGGGCCTGGATTGCTAGAATGTCGTTAATGCCTCTCCAGATTTCTGAATCTCTAAACGCCGAAATAAACTTGAGCATATTGCGGGCATTATACACCCCGTAAATTCCTGCGCCCTCCCGCAAGACGCCGTTTGCTTGCACGGCAAAGAATTGCCGTATGATACGGGCATGCGACTTCTCCTCGTCGAAGACGACGCGCGTATCGCACGATTCGTAGCCAAAGGCTTGCGCGAAGAGTCCTACGCCGTCGACACGGTCGAAAACGGAAACGACGCCGTCTACCAAACCGAAATCAACGATTACGATTTAATCGTCCTCGACGTCATGATCCCGGGTATTGACGGTTTCGCCGTCTGCAAAGCCATCCGCGCGGGGGGCAAGCGCACTCCCATCCTGATGCTCACCGCGAAAGACGGCGTCGACGACCGCATCAAAGGCCTGGATTCCGGCGCCGACGATTACCTCACCAAGCCTTTCGAATTCCGCGAACTCCTGGCCCGCTTGCGCGCCCTTCTTCGCCGGCCCAACGAACTCCGCCCGCCGCGCATCGTCATCGGTGATCTCGAACTCGACACCGCCTCACAAACCGCGAAACGCGGCACGCGCTCCATCCCCCTCACCGCCAAGGAATTCGCGCTGCTCGAATATTTCGCCCGCAATGCCGGCCGGGTCATCGGCCGCTCCGAAATTGCCGAACACGTCTGGGACGAAACCTTCGATCCGTTTTCCAACTTGATCGAAGTCTACGTAAACCGCCTACGCCGCAAACTGGGTGAGGAAGCCGGCAAGCCCCTGCTGCAAACCCGCCGCGGCAGCGGCTACGTACTCTGCGACGACGAAGCGCCCGGCAAGAAGCACTCCGCGCACAGCTCCGGCGGAGCAAAAAAATCCCATGTTTGATTCCGTCCGCTCCCGCATCACCTTCTGGTACAGCGGCCTACTCGGCCTCTTCCTGATTTTGCTCGCCGGCCTCACTTATTTTCTCTATTGGCACAACAGCCTGCTCAGCACCGACAGCAATCTCCTGGAACTCAGCGAAACCTACGTCACCACCTTTAACGCCGAAATAAAGGACGCCACGGGAGACGATCCAAGAAAAGAAGCCGCCCGCGTCGCCATGATCGAACATCGCTTCCGCGACGTCGTCTTTGCGCTCGTGAACGACCACGGCCAGGTGCTGTTGAGCTCCCTCGATTTACCCGCAATTCGCGGCGGCCGCGAACTTATCACGCCAGAAATTTTTTCCTCCAAAGAATTTCTCGCCCTGGCACACGCCGCCACAACCGCCGGCTCCGGCACATTCCAAAATGTTCCCGGCGGCAAAAACGGCTTCCGCGGCTATTCACGCCTGCTGGAGCCCGAGGACCGCACCGTCTCGCTCGTGATTTTGCAATCCCTCCACCCGCAAAAGGAAATCATGGAGGATATTCGACACACGTTTTACTGGATCATCCCGGTCGCATTGTTACTCGCCAGTGCGGGCGGCTATTTCCTCGCCAGAAAAAGTCTCGCTCCGGTCACCGACATGGCCACGCAAGCCCGCGGCATGGGCGCAGCCCGCCTCAGCGAACGACTCGAAGTCTCCAACCCTCGCGATGAACTCGGCACTCTCGCACTTTCCTTCAACGAATTGCTCGACCGCCTGGAAAAATCCTTCGAACAACAGCGCCGCTTCGTAGCCGATGCCTCCCACGAACTTCGTACTCCGGTCGCCATCCTGCAAGGCGAAACCGAAGTCACCCTCTCACGCCCCGATCGCCCGCCCGAGGAATACCGCGAAACGCTCGCAATCCTCCGCGACGAATCCCAGCGCCTGGCCCACATCATTGAAGACCTCTTCACGCTCACCCGCGCCGACGCCGGCCAGTATCCCCTCAAGTGCCGCGATCTCTATCTCGACGAACTGGCAACCGACGTTTTGCGCCGCACGCGTTCCCTGGCCATCGCCAAAGGCGTCACGCTAACCTCCTCGATTCAACCGGAGCTTCCCATTTACGCCGACGAAGACCTCCTCCGCCGCATGCTCTTAAATCTCCTCGACAACGCCATCAAATACACGCCCGCCGGCGGAATGATCAACGTAGATTGCCGCCTCGACGCAAACTCCTACATCCTCCGCGTCTCCAACACCGGCCCCGGCATTCCCGCCGATCTCCAATCGCGCATCTTCGAACGTTTTTTCCGCGCGGACAAAGCCCGCTCGCGCGCCGAAGGCGATACGGGCGGCGCCGGCCTCGGCCTCTCCATCGCCCGCTGGATCGCCGAAGCCCACCACGGTCGCCTGGAACTGACCCAATCCGACAGCTCCGGCACCACCTTTACCGCCTATCTTCCAGCGCCCGCTCGCAGCGCGATTTCCGGTTAATGCTGTGTTTATCTCTCACTCGATAGCCTGACGACAGAAAGAGCGTCCAAGTTCGTTCCCCGGACATACGCTATTTTGAATGGACGCTGGAGGCAGCGATGAAAAAGAACTTGATACGAGTGGTGGTTGCCGGATTCCTCGCGGTCGGGTTGTGCGTCGCGGCTGGAGCGCAAACCCAGGCCCCAAAGAAATCGAAGATTCCCGCAGCGCTCAAAAAAGACGCGAAGATTTCCATCGAAGACGCGCGCGCTACCGCACTGAAGAAAGTGCCGGGGGAGATTCAGGAAGAAGAGCTGGAGAAGGAAAACGGCAAGCTGGTCTATTCCTTCGACATTCGCGCCACCGGGCAGAAGGACATAACCGAAGTGCAGGTAAGCGCGATCGACGGCTCGATCGTGAGCGTCGAAAAAGAAAACGCCGCCAGCGAGGCCAAGGAAAAGAAGCAGGATTCAGCCAAGCCATAACGGCAGCCGGGGTCTTTAAGGTCACGCAGAAGAGAAACCAGTGGATCGAGGGAATTAATTTGCACCGGAAACTTTATCTCGGATTAACCGCGCTGCTTTTGAGCAGCGCAGTGCTGACCGCAGAAGTCTGCGCCGGCCAGCAACCCGACGCGCCCGCGCCGCAGCCTGCGGCAGTGGCCCAACAGAAGCAAGCGAACGCGCCAAGTTCACCCACGCCCGGTGCGCCGCTACGCTTAACCTTGCAGGAAGCCCTCGCGCTTGCCCGCAAGAATGAGCCCACGTACAACTCCGTGGCTACAGCCGCAGGTGTCGCCGGCGAAACCCGCGCACAGTCGCGCGATGCCTTACTCCCATCGGTGAATTTCAACACTTCCGTCATTTATACTCAGGGAAGCAATTTGCCGAACAGCGTGAGATTCATCGCCAACAATGCGCCGCACGAATACATCAGCCAGGGAAATGTACATCAGATCCTGGACCTGGCCTCGTGGGAAAACTATCGGAGTTCCGCCGCGCTGGCCGCTGCCGCAAAGGCGAAAGCCGAGGTCGCGGCCCGCGGTTTGGTCGTCACGGTTGTGCAAAATTATTTTGCCGCCGCTGCTGCCGAGAGAAAATTGGAAGCCGCCGCGCGCACCGCGGATGCGGGGGAAAAATTTTTGCAACTTACCCAGGCCCTCGAAAAAGGCGGGGAAGTCGCGCATTCCGACGTCATCAAAGCGGATCTGCAAGCCCAGGAACGCCGCCGCCAGCTCCAGGAAGCAAAACTGGGATTGCTGAACGCGCGGCTTGACCTTGCGGTTCTTCTCTTCCCGGATTTCAACGACCATTTCGAAATCGGCGACGACCTGCACGGCAATGTGGCGCTTCCTCCGCAGCCGGAATTCGAAGCGCAGGCTGCCCAGAGCAATCCGGAGGTCCGTGCAGCGCTGGCCGCGGTGCAAGCTGCGGGGCACGACGTCAACGCCGCGCGCGCGGGCTATCTTCCATCGATCAGCCTTGATTATTTTTACGGGATTGACGCCGCGCATTACGCGGTAAACGGCTTCGACCCCACAACGAGAACGAAGTTCAGCAACCTCGGTTCGTCCGCCATCGCTGCCCTGAGTCTTCCTCTGTGGAATTGGGGCGCGACGCAAAGCCGCGTCCGCTCCGCCGAATTGCAGCGCACTCAGGCCAAGCGCGAACTCTCTTTCGCCCAGCGAAAGCTCCTCGCCGAAATGCGCTCCCTCTATTCCGAAGCCGAGACCGCCCTCAACGAACTCGCCGGCCTGCAGCGCTCCGCGGAACTCTCCGAAGAAAGCCTGCGCCTCACCACGATGCGTTATCAGGGCGGCGAAGCCACAGTGCTGGAAGTCGTCGACGCGCAAACCACTTTTGCCCAAGCCAACGCCGCGTATCAGGACGGAGCCGTCCGCTACCGCGTCGCGCTCGCAAATCTCCA
>Ga0307479_10005270_pt1 | contig 11842 bp, 8 predicted proteins | sample atmos_gasesECM4C_FD_203743 | JGI IMG/M metagenome (GOLD analysis project Ga0307479, IMG submission 203743) | Hardwood forest soil microbial communities from Morgan-Monroe State Forest, Indiana, United States - atmos_gasesECM4C_515 | ecosystem: Environmental > Terrestrial > Soil > Temperate... | reverse complement strand
CAGAGCGGCCCGGCGCCCGAGCAGCAAGCGCAGCAATCGGGAAGCGCCGGAGATTCCGCGATGCAACCGGACGAGGCCACCAAGGCAACGCCCGAGACGGTTGTAGCCGTTCCGGCGCTGGTCGTAACCCCAATCGAACGGAAGACGGCTAATTCCGAAGGCAAGCAAACCAAACGCATGTTTGGAATCATCCCGAATTTTTCGGCTGTCAGCGCACGCACGGAGGTTCCTGCGCTATCCGCCCGTGACAAATTCATGCTTGCGTCAAAGGATAGCGGTGACTATTCGTCGTTCATTTGGTCGGGACTGCAAGCCGCCCAAAGCATGGCTCTGAAGTCGTATCCAGAGTTGCATCAGGGAGCCGCTGGCTATGGCCGCTACTATTGGCGGGCGTTTGCGGATCAGGCGTCTGGATCTTTTTTCACGGAAGCCATTGTTCCCGCGCTGACGCACGAAGATCCGCGTTACTATACCCTCGGCTATGGAGGGTTTTTTCGCCGAGCACGGTACGCGTTATCCCGCGTCGTCATTACCAGGACCGATTCCGGCCGCAATACCTTCAACATCTCTGAGATTGCCGGGAATGGAATGGAAGCGGGGCTAGCCAACCTTTATTACCCATCCCAAGAGCGCAGCTTGCACAATACGGCAGTGAACTGGGCAACCCAGTTGGAAGCCGCCAGCCTCAATAACCTCGTAAGAGAGTTCTGGCCGGATATCCGCCGCAAGGTTCTTCGACAGAAGTAGTCAGGGGGGCGTCCCGCCCCTTGCGATTTTGTTTTTCGCAAAGGGTGGGCTCCTCTTCGCGTGGAGTCCCGAATCAAAGTGCAGTCTACTCCCGCTTCGTCGGAGGATCCGCAGACGCTTCAGCCGCCCCTTTGGGCTTTGCAATGGTGGAGAGGGTCTCGACATTGAATTTTTTGTAGTCCCAGTAGCGCGTCACGATGCCAGCCTTGATTCCTTTCACCAGCAGGAAACGCACTCCAACGTGCGCTTCCATGTAGGTCGGCAGCCAGACTTCGTTATTCACAAACGATTGCTCGAAAACAAAGCTGGTGCCTTTCTGCAAATTCGCCAGCAAGCCGCCGCCGATTTTCATGTCGCCCGTAAAGTACGCTTCCAGCCGCGCCACGTCGTGCGCTTTCTCGTCCACCCAAACGACTCCGGCGAGTTTCTGCACCACTTTATCAACCAATTTGTGCGCTTTGAATTCAGGATTCGGCTCGAAATCGAAAACCAATACGTCCTGCCCGCGAAAACGCTCCCGCCGCGGATTCACAAACTGGCAGGCACGCAGGAAAATTTCAATCCCCGGCTCGTCTTTCTCGTCATTCTTCCCTTCTTCCTTGGCCTTCTCTTCTTTTGCTTCTTTCTTGGCTGCGCGTTTCTGGTGTTCCACGATGCGTTTCTGCGTCTTTTCGTTTTCTTTCTTCTGCTCCGGGTCGCTCAGCGGCTTGCCGTCTTTCTTCACCAGGGTGGTGACCTCGTCCCCATCGAGATAAAAAAACGTGTACTCGCTGACTTCATGCTTTTTTACCTTGCCGTCGCTTTCGAATTCCGTTTCTTCCTCCGACTGCGAGCCCGCGTAATTCTCCTTGAGCTTGTCGATGGCCTTCTGGTTGTCGTCGATTTCTTTGAACAGCGCTTTCAAGTCCGGCAGCTTGACTTGCGACTTGATGGGAAAATCAAACACGCGCTCGCCCACCGTTCCGTTGATTGCGGCGCGGGAGACTACGACGTCGTATTTTTCGTTTCCCCGGTGCAGCTCGATTTTATGAGGCAACTTTACGCCATTGACGGCGCGATAGTCGTCATAGAGAATTTCTTCCTCGATGCCGCCAACTGTTGCCGCTTCCTTGACGATCAGATGCGTCGCCGGATCGAAGAATACTTGCCGTTTCACTCCCGTCGCTGTCGTGACTTCAAGTTGCAGCGAATCTTTCCCGCGCACTTGTGCATGCCCCGCAGACGACAGCGTGATTTTATTTCTCTTGAGATTCAGCAGCCGGGAATTGTAATACTGCGCGGCCGCCTCCAATTGCATCCCTTCAGGACCCACCAGCGTGCCAAACTCGCCGGCGGCGCTCCGGTGCCACGCTGATTTCCCGTTGTACGCTTCAATGAGGTTTTTCTCGCCGGCCAGCAATTCCGAGTAGTAGCGATTAGGCAGCTTGGTGTCCAGCGTGTACGTCCCGGTCTTCCCATCCTCGCTCGTGAAGGTTCCTTCCAGCGTCAAAGTCTGGATCCGGGACAATGCCCTGGCGCCCCCCGCGGCCTTCACATATTGGTCGATGATCTTCGCAGCCTCCTGCGCGCAAGCAGGTGAGGCGGCGCCGGCGAGTATAGAAGCGACGAGTGTCGCAAGCAGACGTGTGCGCATGACGTTCAACTATAGGAACGCAAGTCCCCGCAAAATGTTTCGGGAAAACTAAGGAAAAGGCCCGGGCAATGCCGCGGCACGAGATGTTTGAGCCTGGGCATTAAGGGCGCAGCATGCTGCGCCCTTACAGGCTACAGGCAGACAGGAGTGCGATTACTGCGGTTTCGGCCTCTTTGAATACTTCTCGTACAGGCGCAGGTGCCGGTTGTCCATCGACGTGAGTTGTCCCCGGATGAAGAGGTACTTGACGTCGGTGGTGAGTTCGAGGGGGTCGCCGTTGGTGACGATGATGTTAGCGAGCTTGCCTTGCTCGATGGTCCCGATCTTATCGTCGAGGCCGAAAATCCTGGCAGGATAAATCGTGACGGCCTTGAGCGCTTCCTCATACGACAGGCCGTGGGCGACGGCGTTCGCGGCGTTTTGTCCCAAACGCCGCGCAAAAGAATTGTCGAAGCTGGCGATGGCAAACCTCACGCCGGCGGCGGCAAGTTCAGCGGGCTGCGAAAGTAAAAGGTCGTAAGGATCATCCTCTTCGGGCGGGAGCGTCAACATCGGGCGCAGGATAACGGGAATGCTTTTCGAACGGAGAAGGTCTTTAACCTTGTAAGCTTCCTCGCCGCCGGCAAGGATCATCCTCAAGTTTTGCTTGTCGCAGAACTCGACGGCGTTGCGAATTTCTCGCGCGCTATCGGCAAAGACGAGCAGGGACATCCCGCGGCGAACAACCGGCACGAGAGCTTCCAGCTTCAGGTCGCGATCGTATTTCGCGGGTGAGCCCTTCTCCAGAGCCTGGTCATAGTGCCGCGCGCGCTCGAACCAATCGGTGAGTTCGTTGACTTGTTTGTCGTATTCCTGCTTGGCTTCGGTGTAAGGCTTTTCTTTGCGAGTGAAAGTGGAGAAGTCGAAAGTGCGGGTCTCGATTTCCGGCCAGTGGACCACCATCGCTGCGTCCCGCTTGATGAGCATTTCATCGATGGTCCAGCCTACCAGATGGATCGCGGATGCTTGGCCCCCGATTACGCTGCTCGGACCACCGGAATCAAATCCACCGCTGCCGGGAACGGCGAGAACTTCCGTGATGCCTGCGGCCCGCGTGACGGGAATGTGCTCGCTCGAAGGAGACACCGCCGTGGCTGCGACAACATCCGGGTTGTAGCTTCCAGTCTCGGTCGAATCGACGGTAGCGCTGACGGCGCCAATCTCCCGCAACCCCATCTGGGTGATCGAATCGAACAATCCCGGGTAGACTTGCAGCCCCTTCGCGTCGATCACGTGTGCCCCTGTGGGAACATCCACGGTGGCGCCGACCGCCGCAATCTTCCCATCGCGAAGAACGACTGTACCGTCTTCGATAGTACTTCCCGCCAGCGTGAAGATTTTTGCGTGCGTCAACGCATACGTCGTCGAGGGCTGCGCTTGCGCGAATGCGATGGCCGGCAGCGAGCATACTGCACTGAAAATTACTGCGACCCGGAGTGTGATGGATGTACGCTTCACAGCGCACCTCCGGCCGCAACTGCAGAGCCTGTGCCATCGGATTTAGGCGGTTTTGGTTTCTCTTCCGGCTTCTTCTCTTCCGGCTTCTTCTCTTCCGGCTTCTTCTCCGCGGCTTTTTTGAATTTATCGATAAGCGCTTTCTTCTCTTTTTCACGTTCCGCGCGTTCGGCGGTATCGCGCTGGCGGTCGAAGTAAACGCGGCCGTCGATCAAGGTTTTTTGCACTACGGCGTATGCGCTCATCGGATCGCGATTGTAAATTGCCAGGTCGGCATCTTTGCCGACATCAATCGTGCCAACGCGCTTGTCGATGCCGAGCTGCAGTGCGGGATTCAGCGTGACCATTTTCAGCGCTTCGTCGTGCGTCAGCCCGCCGTACTTCATGCTCTTGGCAGCTTCCTGATTCAGGTGCGTGGCTTCCTCCGCATCGTCGGAATTGATGGAGACAATCACGCCGCGGCGCGTCATCAACGCCGCGTTGTACGGAATCGCGTCGTAGGCTTCCACTTTGTAGGCCCACCAATCCGAAAACGTGGAGGCGCCGACTCCGGCCGCAGCCAGTTCATCGGCGACTTTGTAGCCTTCGAGAACGTGCTGAAACGTGCGGACCTTGAAGCCGAACTCTTTCGCGACGCGAAGGAGCATCAGGATTTCGTCTTCGCGGTAGCAGTGCGAGTGCACGTAACGCTTGCCATCGAGCACCTCGACGAGCGGTTCGAGCCGCAGATCGCGGCGCGGCGGGATGAGATTTTTCTCGCCCGCAGAGGCGCGCTTGTTGTAATCGTCCCAGGCTTTCTTGTAGTCGCGAGCTTCGCTAAACGCGCCGCGAATGGTTTCTTCCACGCCCATGCGCGTCGCTGGATAGCGCTTGGGCTGGCCCGGAATGCTGAAATTCGAGCGCTTGGGATTTTCACCGAGGGCAAACTTGATGCCGGGAAGCGCGCCTTCGAACGGAAGTTTCGAGGCAGGCTGGCCCCAGCGTAGCTTGATGACCAGCGTCTGTCCACCGATGGCGTTGGCGGAGCCGTGAAGAATATTCGCCGCTGTGACTCCGCCCGCGAGGTCGCGATAGATATCGATGTCTTCGGGATTCAGAATCTCCGCCATGTTCACCATCGATGAGACGGAAACGCTGCCCTCGTTGATGCTTTCCGCGGCGATGTGCGAATGGCAATCGATGATGCCGGGAATGACGAATTGACCCGCGGCGTCAATCACCTGAGCATCTTTCGGCGCCTTAATGGACTGGCCGACTTCAGCAATCTTGCCATCCTTAATAAGGATGGATCCATGCTCGACTGTTCCATGCGAGACGGTGAGAATTGTGGCGTTTTGGATCACGATGACCGCGGGAGCGTCGGGCGGTATGGCGGCAGCCTCCACAGGGATCCAAAGGAAATAAAGGAAATAGAGGAGGTTAAGGAATCGGAAGTTCGCTGCTGGGTTCTTCACTGCGCACCTCCCAGCGTTCTAGCTGAAGCAGATGAATTGCTCGTAGGTTTGACGCCGGTGAAGTCCAGGGAAAAACCGCGCACGTCGATGTTGCCTTTCAAAGAGGTTCCGTCGAACGTTCCGGAAAAAATCACATCCGCGGGAGAACCCTCGATGGGAATGTTTATCCTGAAACTGAACTTGTCTACGCTCAGGTAGCCGCTGATGATCGAGGCCGTGCCGCGCTGGCTGCTTACGGTGCCGGAGATCGTGCCGTCCTTATCCATCGTGAGATCCGCGGTAGATTCCTCGGGACCACTGTCAGGCCTTGTATAGGAAAGCTTCCATTTACCGGTGATGTCGCCTTTCGGCGGATCTTTGGGCTTCTCCGGCTCGCGAATTTCAAATCGGTGGCCGTCGACAAAGACCATTTTGATCTTTGTTTTTTCCTCGAAGAGGCTGCCATCAGTGACAACGAGATTCGCGATTTTTCCGTTTTCGATCGAGCCCAGACGGTCGGAAACGCCGAAAATTTGTGCCGCCGACAGCGTCAGCGCCCGAAGAGCGGCGTCCGGCGCAAGGCCCGCGTCAATCGACTTCTTCGCGGCCTTGAGAATGTCTTTGGGCGGAGTGATTCCGCCGGAATAAAACGCAAACTTGACGCCTGCCTTGGCCAGCACCGTCGGCGAGGACGGCGCGCGATCGCGGAACTGCAGCGTTCGCAACGACAGCTTGTCCTCCGGATCTGCGTCCTTCTCGGCTTCCGGCCACTTCAGATTCACAAGCACGGCAAGTTTTTTCGCGGCGATTTCCGAAGCGACTTCGTATGCCATCTGCCCGCCGTAAATGACGCCGTTGACATGCCAGCGATCAACCAGTTCTAGCGCGCGCCGAAGTTGAATGGCATTGTTCGCAGGAATCAAAACCAGCGCGTGATCTTCCGGCGCTTCCGCGAGCGAGGCTTCGGTGCGGTCGTATCGTGGCCGCGCCACGCTGCGCGGATTTTTTTCGTAAATAACCTGCGCCTTGATGCTCCATTCCGTGTCCAGCCAGACCTGGTGAATGTAGGCCAGCGTGCCCATGATCGAGCTGGGAAACCCGCCGCCGAATCCTCCTGAAGTCTGGAACGTCACGGGAATCGCCACCGGCGATTTCACCACTAAATCTCCCGCACGTTCGCCAGCCAGATCCAGCACCGCTGCCTGGCCAGGGAAAATTCCGCCCTTAGGCGAGGAAACAACGGTGGTGAACCCCGCGCTGCGCCAGGCTTCAATGCGCTTGTCGCTCAGGCTGACTTCGTCCGCCGCGCTTCGCCATGGCGTCGAGTAGGGACGGTCCTCCGGGCCGCGGGCCCTCTCTTGTGAGCCGCGCGCACCGCCTTCGCCACCAGCGGGAGCAGCTGCGGCGGGGATCCCAACGTCAGTAAAAGAGTCGATGAGCCCTGGATAAACAATCAGGCCCTTTCCATCGATGACCCATGCCTCGGGCGGTATCGCAATGTCCTTCCCAACACCCGCAATCAGGCCGCGAGAGATGACGATCGTGCCGTTCTCGATGGGCGGCCCGGAAACGGGCACAACTCTAGCTCCACGAATGGCGAAGTATTGCGGCTCGCCCCCCTGCCCCCGAACAGATGGCGCAGCCCAGAAGGCCGCCACAAACGTCATCAAGCAGACCGCCGACGCACACCTGAGAATCGGATTGGAACGCATGCAAGACTCCTCACGAAGGCGTTGAAAGGACACCGTCCCCCGGCAACCGTAAAGGTAGACGCATGAGGCTAGTGGGAAGTTTCGGGAGAGTCAAGAAGGGGAGCAAAAAGAAAGAAAAACCCTGAGACAAATTTCGAGCTTCTAATTTCGAATTTCCAATATCTATTTTCCAATTTGCGCTTCTACGGTTTTTTCTTTTTGAAGAGCCCGCCGAGCGAGTTTATAGCGTCGGCCGGATTTTGCCCTTGCCCTGGCGCTTTGGTGGCGCTGGCGGAAGATTTTCCACCTAGGCAACCTAGCTCAGACTTGAATAAATCTTTGGCAAGACCTCCGACATCGGGGATGAATTTGGGATCAGAGGTAGTGCCCTCAATCTGAAACGGAATTTTCAGACCGCCGCCGCTGCTGCAGCCGCCGCCACCGACACTGCCGCCGGTGACCGTGCCTAGAATTCCACCCAGAGCGCCAGCGGCGCTATTGGCCCCGCCGGCGGCTGAGCCTGCCGCGCTGCTGGCCTCTTTCGTTAGCGTGGCGAGCATTTTGAAATTGAGAACGTTCTTCGAGTCCACTGTGCCCGCACCGGTAAGATTCCCAATGGTTGGAAGGACGGCAAGAAAGTTGTCGGCCTGAATGCCGGTGGGCGCCATGCGGACATTCGAGGTGAGTTTCTCGATATTCAGGTCCTTGCCCGATTTGATTCCTGCCAGCGAGGCGACGGAAGACATTTTTGAACCGAGATCGAAGTTCGCTAGGACGCCGTTGAAAAGGCCGACCGTGCCAGTGGTGACGACTCTGTTGGTGGGACCCGTGAGAACGAGATCGCTGTTGAGCATCCCGCTCTGGAGCGAAGCGCCCTTCGGAAGATGGATGCCGAGCGCGGGAAGGAAAGCTTCGAGATCTTTCGCGGGCATGTTTTTGGCGTCCAGCTTGATGTTGATTACAGTGGCCTCGCCGGCGGTTTCGTAGGTCCCGCTGAGATGGGCAGCGGCGCTGCCGATATTGAGAGTCGAAGGATTGAGGACGCCGGCGTTCTTGCGGAGATTGTATTTTGTATCGTAATTCACGTTCACGGGAACTCCGGAGGGTGAACCTCCGGCAACGAGCAGCGCCTTGGAAAATTTCACGGTCCCTTTGGTTTGCGCTTCGCCGCCTTGCGAAGAGAGATTACCGTCGAGATCGACAATGCCGCCGAGTCCCGCGGAAGAGTCGAGAAAACCAGTGGACGCAAGATCCAAGCCCGTGACGTTGAGCTTGGCATTGAGAGGAGTGAGCGACGTGTCCGCTTCATCCAAGGGGCCAAAGGTCCCGTCCAGCTTGAACTTGCCGCCGGAAGGGAGATCTGCGGTGACCGTGACGGGAAACTGCGAGGTCATGGTAACGTTCGAGGCGGTCACATTGACGTGGTCGTACGTGCTGCGCTTCTGCGAATTCACCGCGCCGACGATGATGCTGCCATCTTTGAGTTCGAGATTCTTGATGCTGAGGTCCGCGGCAGAAGTTGGCGAGCCGGAAGGTTTTGCGGCCCCGGTCTTCGCGCCAGCGCCCAGCGAGGAATAGTTCCACACGCCGGCGGCGTTGTGAAGGAGTGTCACCTGGGGACTGGCAATCGTGACGCCGTTGACATGGAGAGTCTTTGAGAAAATCAGCGGCATGATTTCCACGCCCACCTTCACCGATTTGGCGGTGAGAAACGGAGAGGAGCTGAATTTCGGATCGTCCCCGATGGAAATATTGTCGGCCGAGAGCGAGCCGCTGATGAGCGACAAACTCAGATTGCCAAGTTCCACTTTGCGCCCCAACGCCGCCGAAGCTTTTTCTTCAATGGCCGGCCGGAACTGATTCACGGGAATCAAAAACGGGATGACGAGAACAAGTACGATCAGCACACCCACCACGATCAGCACAATCTTCAATGTTTTATTCATACCGGCCTCCAAGGCGGGAGGAAAGGGCGATCCCTCGAACGCAGAAACGCGAGGATAGCACAGCGACAATATATATGGAGGAGGGTGGAGTCGACTGTCCAGTTTGGAACAGTGCGATACGTGACCCATGACTGGTGATGCGGGGAGCGTTGACGGGGAGGAAGCTCGGTGGTAGATTCACGGCCAATCCATTGGGGACCACATCTGGGCCCAATTCGATCCGTCAAAAATCTGAGGAGGAACCATGAGGAAAGTGCTGCTGGCCGCTCTATTTTCGGCTACTTTGCTGGTCACGACGTCTGCGTTTGCGCAAAGTCCCAACTTCGACCCCGGACCTGTCTGGCGCGTCACCTACTACCATATCAAGTCAGGACAAGCAGACGCGTTCTGGAAGGACTTTCGGGAGAACACCAAGCCCATCTTTGAAGAGTTCAAGAAAGCCGGTTTGATTGTGGATTACAAAACATTTACGAATCCGGTGACGGATCATCCGAACGACTGGAACGTCGCGCTATCCGTTTCATACCCAAATTATGCAGCGATGGACCAACTGGCGGCCAAAGGCGCCACCATCGTCAACAAACACTTTGGGTCCAGGGACGCGGCGCTGGCATCTGCAAAGAAGCAAGATGATATCCGCGAAGTGATCGCCAGCCATTTGGCACGCGAGGTCATCTCCAAGTAGATGTGAGAATCAGTGGCACAGGCTTCATCCTGTGCCCTCATTTTTTGTAGGGGCGGCCTTTAGGCCATCCCTTCCTCCTCGCTCGTAGCGCCGGGCTTTGCCCCGGTTTGTGGGGCCTCCCGCGCTTCTCGCGGGAAGAGCCCGGCATCTTTCCGTCTTGTAGCGGCGACTTTCATGTTGCCATGTTTGTTGTGGGGCCGGCCTCGGCCCGTCCTCTCCGCCTCTGCCCGTTTTGCAAAGGAGAATTTCTGGATTCTCCTTGACACCCACGTTCCCCGGGAACACGATTATTTCGAGTTCTCGCCGATCGCGGCGAGAATTCCGCTCCATCGTCCGAGCACGGCTCTTTGAACACCTAAGCTCCGCATTGAGCGCCAAGAGGGCAGTACGTCCGCGATTCCTTTTTCTCCGCTCGCTCGCGGGGCCTACCCTAATTGTCCGACGTATAGAAAGCCACTGGAAGATAACAGTCCCCAGTTTCACAAAAAAACGGAGGGCCCGACTCGCCGGGCCTTTCCTACCGCTCCGACGAAACGACACCTGCCAAATCCACCGAAGCAGGATCCTGCACCCCGACCACCGTGTCGAACACTTGGTTGAACTCAATCACATTGTCCAGAAAACCACTCTCTTTGAGAATGCCGACGGCCGCTTCCGTAATTTTATTGTGTTCCACCACGTTGTTATTGCCGGCGACAAAAATGCCGGATTCCGCGCCGTTGAAAACCTGATTATGCCGCACCCGGTTCCCATCGCCCTCGATCCGAATCCCGTCGAACACGCTGGTCGCAAACGTCTCGTTCCCCGCCACAAGTCCTTGGTTCCCGTGAACGAGAATCCCTACCTGGCTGATCCCGGCGCGGTTGTCAGTCACTTCCACTCCATCGGACTGCGTGACCAGAATGTTCGTCGCGACCGCCTGGCAGTTATCAACGGCTGTGCATGGCGACCAAAAATTGTTTGTCACCGTGTTACTCGAAATCGCGCCTCCCGCGCCAAAGCCAATCTGGATGCCGTTCTGAGCCGCTCCAGAAGTTGGCCCGATGCCCGTGACCACATTGCCGTGCACCGACACTTGAGTTCCCACCTCGTCAGCCGTGATTCCGTTTTTCTGGAAATCGTGGATCGCGGACTTCTCAATCTCGACGTTGGAGATGCCGCCTCCTCCGCTCTGCACGAAGATCCCCGTGCCGCTCTGGCAGCCTTCCAGGCCTGTGCCAAGCTTGAAGTTGCGAATGGCGACGTGGCTGATCTGGCCCGATGCGTTTTGAAAAGCGATTCCGAAAAGTCGGGGCGAACACTCTGCCACGCCGTTTTTCGCGCCGTCAACGATCAGGCCCTCGATGGTGACGTCGGTAGTGTCGGCGACGAGAATGGCCGTGGCGAACGGAGACCCGTCCAGCAAACTCGTCGTGTTCTGCTTCATCGTGCCGGGCATCAGGACCGCGCCACTGTCCGCAGCGATGGTCAAGGGTTTGTGGATCGCTACTTGCTCTGCGTAGCTCCCTTTGCAAACGCGAATCAGCGCGCCAGGAGTCGCAGCGTCTACAGCATCTTGAATCTTGCTGAACGCAGCATTCGGACACTGCACCTTGTCGTTGCCAACGACAAGCCGTGGCCCGTCCGCACCAGTCACGGGAATAGGCAGAACCAACAAGGCGAGCAAAAGGATCAATGCGCAACAGAGTTTAGGTGAGAATTGCACTTTCATTGGGGCCTCCCTTCAGACACGGCGCTCTGCGAGACCGCCCGCGCAATGCCCACAGTCAACCTGCCACGCTGTCAGAGAAGGACAAGGCGACGGTTGCGGCGGCGTACTCGCCACGCGCTCAGGGATTGAGGCTGGAAGTTAGAATGCCTGAATCTACCAACCCAATTAGATCCAGGCAATAGTACCTCCCAGCGCGGCGGGTGGCTGACCCTCGATCCGCTCGGAAGCTTTTGGGTGCCGCATCCCTTCACGGTTCTTGTGAAGGGTGCAGGTGCTGAATTTGTCTTTGGCTATCGTCTCCCATTCCATAATCCGCATGACTCCACGTTCCTGCGCACCTTTGACTTCGATCCTCTGAACCGTCTACCCTCTTGGGACAATTGGAGCGGTGCCCATGAAAGTTGTGCAAACGGGGAAGACTCCCAAGGTACTGGTGATCGACGTCGGTGGCACCCACGTCAAGCTGCTGGCCACCGGGCAAAAAGAGCCGCGCAAAATTCCC
>Ga0307479_10005269_pt1 | contig 11842 bp, 12 predicted proteins | sample atmos_gasesECM4C_FD_203743 | JGI IMG/M metagenome (GOLD analysis project Ga0307479, IMG submission 203743) | Hardwood forest soil microbial communities from Morgan-Monroe State Forest, Indiana, United States - atmos_gasesECM4C_515 | ecosystem: Environmental > Terrestrial > Soil > Temperate... | reverse complement strand
CCCTGTATGCTCCCGCCACAGTTTAGGAGGTCCGCATGCTCCCTCCGCTTCGGCATTGCCTTATTTTCCTTGGCTTAGCTCTCCTACTCGCGCCCCTCGCTGCCTCGCAGCAAACGCCCTCGCGCCCGCCCCCTGCTCCGGCCGATCAGGAACAAATCGTCCCTTACTGGACCACCGAGACCGGCTGGAAGAGCGAACTGCAACTCCGTAACAATCAAGTCGGCCACGATCTCACGGTCACTCCGGTCCTGCGAACAGCTTACGGCGCAGAGACCGCGCTCGCGCCGGTCACCATCAAGCCCGAAGAGGTCAAAGCCATCGACCTTGACGCGGCCATTGGCACCGCTGCGCCGCAGCTTGTAGGAACCTACGGCTCCCTCGCCCTCCGCTATCGGTCCCCAGGTTTTCGCAGTCTCTACGCTTCTGTAATGGTTCGGAATATCGGCCATCCTTTCGTTTTTCACATCGACGCCACGGTGGAAACGCAAGACCAAGCGGGAAGCCGCGAGGGCGTCTGGTGGCTGCCCAAGGATACGGCCAAAGACTATTTGGTCCTCACCAATCAGGGCAAGATCACACTTCCTCTCGATTTGTCGCTCTACGACGCGAACGGCAAAGAGAGCAAGCAGCAGGTTCTGCTTGGCCCGCACGAAACCATGCGGTATTCCGTTCGCAAATTAATCCTGGCTGCGGGGCTGAGTGGTTCGTACGGAGGCATCAAAGTCTCCACGACCGCGCAAGCTGGCTCCCTCGACACCGTACATTTCCTCTTCGACGAGACTGCTCCATTCTCTGCCATCTTGAAGATGTTCGACCACGACCCAAACGCCAAGCTAGAGCAGCGAGACTTTGCGCGAACGTCAGTCTGGACCTTGCGTGCTCCCATGCTAGCCCTCTCGAATCCTGATCCATCTTTGGCGTTTCCTCCGGGTACAACCCTCCGTCCGCAACTTTTCATCCGCAACACCACGGGTAAGCCGGTTGACGCCGCTCTCCGTTTCACCTGGCGCGCCGATAGCGCGTCCGGCAAGGCAGTCGGACCTGCCCTGCGTTTGAATCCCTATGAGACACGCCGAATTGATGTCGCGGCGCTGCAAAACAGCGGGCTGCTCCCGAAACAGGCAAACTGGACCTCTGTGACGCTCACCACGAAGAGTCAGCCGGACGAGGTCATGGCTGTTGCCGCCAGTTATGACGACACGCTGCGTTACGGAGCGCAGACTCCGTTTTCCGACCAACTCTCTTTCCAGTGGGAGGGTGGCATGTGGGAATACGACGCCTACCACAGTTCCATCATTACCGCTGGCAACGGCGGCACCAAGCCAGCCCTGGCGGCCTTCACCATCTTCTATAATCAAGGGGCGGAGAAATACGAGTTGGAACAAACCCTCCAGCCGGACGACCAAATGTGGATCGACGTGGGAAAGCTGATTCGCGAGCACGTTCCCGACAAAAACGGGAAAACCCTTCCCCCAGACCTCACCTCGGGTTCCTACGAGATTCGCGACCTTACAGCCGGGGCGGGCACTCTGTTCGAAGGGAAAATCATTTACGACAAAACTTACGGGCACGCCGCTTACGGCTGCGCCAACTGTTGTGTCTATAATCGTCCGTTCCTGGACTCTAGCACCCTCGACATCCCCCTCAACGGCACCGCCCAAGACGGGGTGACGGCCTATCAAGCATGTTCAGGCCGCAATATCGACGTGAGCAATTATTTCGTAGACGGCTGGCGCAGCGGCAACACGTCCATCGCCACGGTGAATTATGGTGGGACCTACACCGGAGTCGGTGTAGGCTCGACCTCGATGGCCGCCTCCGGCTATATCCCTGTTACGCCAGGTCGAAATTGCCCCGACACTCTCTTCACCCTCAGCGGCAGCGTCAAGGTTAACCAGCCGCACCACCTGAAAGTTCTTTCCGACACATATCAGGCGAGCAGCGCCTGCCCGACCACGGCCCGCAGACTCATTACGTACCAAGAGGTTGATATTAACAATGCACCCGTGGGAACTGTTCAATCAAAAGAACAGTTTGCGAGCATTTCTACCAATACTTGCAAGAACGGAAATCCGTCCACTTCGAGCACTTGCTCGTCCGATCCCAATGGGGTCTTCACCGACGCGTTATCGATCAACTGCAATTCCGTGGGTGGCTCCTGCGGTGTCACGCTTACGAAACAGCAATGGTTATGGTGTCCCGCCAATGGAGCAACAGCGGTAGTAATTGCTACGCCTGGCGATATCATCCTCCACAACGACTCGATTTCAGTCGGAGGGAACACTGCGGGTTTCGCAGCGGGAACATACATCTACCCCTAAGGAGAAAATATGAGGGTACTCCATCTTCGCAATTCGATGACGATACTCTTGCTTTTTGCCCTGGCGCGACCTCAAGGGGTGCCAGAGAAGAATGTTCCTTCAAGTTTTGGAGCAGTTCAGGGCCGAGTCATTGATGAACTGGGGAAGCCTTTGGCTGATGCAAGAGTGTATGCTGAGTCCGTTGACGGTAGGGACGCGACGGGGAAGCTGCGGTTCGTCACTACGAAAGAGGACGGAGATTTCATGCTGGAGCAAGTGGCACCCGGAATGAACGTGATCTGCGCATCCAAAGAAGAGGCTTTCTATCCCGATACCGGCGCGGCTGCTTTGGCAACGGACCTCAGCGCTTTGCCGCGAGTTCAGGTTCAGGAGGGCAAGCTAACACGTGGCGTGACAGTTCGGCTGACCAAAGGCGGAAAGCTGATAGGATCAATCCTCGACTCCATAAATAGTGAGCCTGTGAAAAACTCACGAATTCGTTTGTCCCGAACCGACGATCCCAGCCTCTATATCTCGACAGGTCCGGACGAAGAAGCTCGCTTCGAGTTTGTGGTTCCATCAAAGACCTTCAGACTTCAGGTTACCGCGCTTGGTTACAAGGCCTGGAACTCTGATGACCATGGAGGCGCAATCCTAGTCCAACCCGAGTTCACAAAGGAGTTCACTATTCGGCTGGAGGCTGATTAGACGGCGGGTATGTTTATTCGAGTTTCGGTACTATCGCGTTCTTCTACTTTGCGATTTACCGTTATCTGCCACGCAACACGGCGGTCCCAATAAATAGCATTACCAGCCGGGTGCCCAGGTGGCGGTCTTGCACCTGGGTTTTTGACGTTGCTTCTTTCCTGTCCTTCCTGCTGCCGCTGGCACCGTTAAACCCGCCCCATTGCCGTTCACCCCTCAATTCTTACCGTTCCCTGCTTTTTACTTAACCAATCCGTAAAATCATGCTATCATCCCTCGTGTATCCTGAAGCTCATCCTCGCCGAAGTGCCACCTTTGCATCCCGGGTGGCTCCACGGGATGATCGGACATTCCGACCCTGCCGGAGAGGGTCTTTCCTTCCGTCTAACCCTCTTAGAATCCACACTTCCAAGACCCCCCTCCCACAACCTCTTTATAATCCACACTTCTGCAGAGCACTCGGATGTGTGGTAAACAAAGGGCTTACAGGCACAAGAATTCACCGACAACTCTTTTGTAATCAACACTTACGAGCCCCCCTCGGAAGTGTGGCAAGCACAGGGGTTATAACCCTTTTAGAATCCGCACTTACGAAAAATGCGTCTGCAACTCCTTTAGAATCCGCACTTACAAAAAACAGGGGGGTGGGGGTCTTATTGTTAACCAGACACCCGAGGAAGGGTGTCTGTCCTGAACGACCATCGGGAGTGAAGGCTCTCTCTACCCATCCGACGGGGAGGCTCTCTCTTTCACCAGTCACGAGTCACCAGTCACGAGTCACGAGTCACACTTCTTCCTCCGGTGCCATTGCATCGGGGAAGCCATAGTGCCAGAATGGTTTTGAACGCAGCATTAACGCCACACCGGGAAACATCTCCGCTCGTCCCGGTGTCTAAGTCTAGTAGAGCGGACGCCGGGTGCGGAAGCTTCATTCTTCCAATCCCCGGTCAAGTGTCGTGCCGTCAGGCAGGCCCGGGTAGCATCCAGTAAGGATGCGGAATTCAACGGGCCGGAAAGGCCGGCAGTGTCCGATTGGGCCAGTACGCTCTCGTGGGGTCGTGACGAATCCGAGCTCGTCAACGAGCTGCAAGCCGGCTCGGAAGCCGCGTTCGATTGGCTCGTCACCCACTATCATGCTCCCGTGTATAACCTCATCCTCGGGATGCTGGGAGACGTGTCTGACGCCGCCGACGGCACGCAGGAAGTTTTCTTGAAGGCGTTTCGCGGCATTCGCACTTTTCGCCGAGGCAGCTCTTTGAAGACGTGGCTCTACCGCATCGCCATTCGCGAAGCGCTTAATCACAAGCGCTGGTTCAAGCGCCATCTGCAAAAGAACGTCTCTATTGACGCCACCCCCGAAGAAGGGTCCTCCGCCCTGCAAGTTCCGGACTTCGGCGCCACACCTTTCGAGCAGTTGGCCGCGCGCGAGATTCAGACAGCCGTGCAAAGCGCGCTGCAACAGATTCCCGAGGTCTTTCGCAGCGCCGTGATTCTTCGCGACCTCGAAGGACTCAGCTACGAAGAAGTTGCAGAAGTGCTCGACTGCAGCGTGGGCACCGTGAAGTCGCGCATCCTTCGCGGACGCCGCGCCCTCAAAGATCTTCTCGAGCCGCTCTTAGGCGAGCGCGAACTGCATCATCGCCCGGTAGAGGGACATTCTTCCGCGCACCCCAGCCCGCGGACGGCTCCTTTTGCCGATGCGTTTTCGTCGGCCCGGCGCGTCGCCGTTCCTTCGCAAGGCACGTCTCAGCGGGCAGGTTCCGCAAGCGAGGACTTCCAATGAAGTGCAAGACTGTACGTACCCGGCTGGCGGCTTATCTCGATGACGCTATCACTCAGACGGCGCGTGCCGAAGAACGCGTCCAGATTCGCGAACATTTGGAAGCTTGCGCTCATTGCCGCGCCGAGCTGGAGGGCTATCGCAGGCTGGCCGTTTTGTTGTCGAGCGCGCCAAAATTTGCTCCTCCTTCGGATCTTGCCGTCCGCATTCGCGTCGCTGCCGCCCAGGTGAAATCCTCTCAGGGTTTCCCCAGCCGTTGGCGCCGCATGCGTGACCGCGCCGAGATCCTTCTCGATAACGTATTCCGTCCGCTCACGGTTCCCGCTACCGGCGGATTTTTCTCTGCGATTCTCGTTTTCGTGCTCGTTTTGCAATTGATCGTGCCGGGCATCGTCGTGCAGGCCGATCCCAACGATGTGCCGCTGAATATTTTGCGTCCGGCCGAACTCATCACGCTTTCGGAGTATCCGCAATCGTGGGCCCCGGAGCAGCACGATCTGGAACTTGCCTTGCCGCACGGCCTGCTCGTGGACGTTACGGTTGACGCCAACGGGCGGATGGTGGACTACCAAATTCTTTCCGGGCCGAAGAGCGTCGATCTTCGCCACCAGTTGGACCAGGTGCTTCTTTTCTCGCGCTTCCGTCCCATGCTGAGTTTTGGCCGGCCCACTGCGGGGGGCCATGTCATCCTGAGCCTCAGCGCCGTGCGCGTGCGCGGCTGAGTTTCTTGAGATTTTTTTAGGAATTAGGCATAAAAAGTTGTGACTTTAGAGGAATTGCCATACACTACCGCTCGACGCCCATGATCTTCTCCTACTGGTTTCGATTTAGCGGCCCACCCAATTAGGTGGCGAGGGGCGTTTTTCTAAACAATTTCTGCAAAAAGAGATTTTGCCCACTCGCAAAGAGTGGGCTTTTTATTTTTCGCCGTTTTTGTTTCGCAGATTTTCAGTTCTACGTCTTGAAGAATGGAAATGGAAAATGATGGAAAGGTTTAAGCCATGATTATCTCGATGAGACTCCACGCCAGCCGGGAAGAGATCGACGAGGTGCGCAAACAGGTCGAGCACTTCGGCTACAAGGTTCACTCCATCGAGGGAGAAGAGAGAGTTGTAATCGGTGTCGTTGGTCTCGGCGATGTAACCGCGTGCATGGAATCCGTCGAGGCCATGCCCCAAGTGGAAAAAGTGGTGCGCATCTCCGCACCGTACAAATTCGTGAGTAAGGAATTTCGTGCGGGACGCACGCGGATTCGCGTGAATGGCACGGAAATTGGCGGCGACGAATTTGTGGTGATGGCGGGCCCATGCTCCGTGGAATCGGAGCAGCAAATCATGCGTGCGGCGGAAGGCGTGGCGCGGGCAGGCGCGAAGATCCTGCGCGGAGGCGCGTTCAAGCCGAGAACTTCCCCGTATGACTTTCAGGGCATGGAAGTGGAAGGGCTGAAGCTGTTGCAGAAAGCGAAGAAAGCCACGGGACTCGCGATCATCACGGAGGTGATGAGCGACCGGGACGTGGAACTCGTCGCGGAGTACGCGGACATCATGCAAGTGGGCGCAAGAAACATGCAGAATTTCGTGTTGTTAAAAGCGCTGGGAAAATGCGGACGCCCCGTTCTGCTGAAGCGCGGGATGAGCGGAACGATCAAAGAACTTTTGATGTCCGCGGAGTATGTCGTGGCACACGGAAATCCGGATGTGATTTTGTGCGAGCGGGGCATCCGCACGTTTGAAACGGAAACGCGCAACACTTGCGACATTGCGGCGATTCCGGCGCTGAGTGAATTGACGCACCTGCCGGTGATCCTGGATCCGAGCCACGCGACGGGAAAGCGAAGCCTGGTGCCGGCGCTTTCACGCGCGGGTGTGGCGATTGGCGCAGATGGTCTGCTGGTGGAGGTGCATCCTGCTCCGGAAAAAGCGATTAGCGACGGAGCGCAATCGCTCGACCTCGCGCAATTCCAAAAAATGATGCAAGAGCTGAAGCCGTATGTTCAACTCTGGCAAGAATCCCGGAAGAAAGAAGTGGCGGCCGCAACTCGCTGAGCTCCTGAACGGGGAATGCGAGATTCGTTGGTGAAAGATTAGGATGCGTCCGTAAAGTTTTCAGAGGCTTCGAGAGCGGTGGGAAAAACCTTCATGAGGCGATCGACCAGAGTCAACTTCAAAACATTACCGGCCATTCCCTGAACGCCGGCGAGCCGCATCGCTCCGCCGGCTTTTTTCAAGCGAGAAAAGCAGTTGACCACTTTTCCGAGGCCTCCGCTATCAAGCTTGGTGATCCCGGTGAAATCGAGGACGACGCGAGTCTGCTTGTCACGCAGGAGTTCATCGAACGCCAACTCGAGTTGCTTGCATTCGACACCCATTTGCAGCGGGCCATTTAACTCAAGAACCACGACGCCGGGCTTCAGCTCTTTCTTGATGATTTCCACGGAACCTTCCGTTCTCTCCTGCGCCACACAACACTATCGATGAAATATGCGCCAAGAAAACTACCGGGCCTCGGAGCAGGCGTCAAGAACCGGGCGCGCTCTTTGCTGCTTTGGTTTCCTCCCCTTCGTAGGGGAACTCTCGAATGATCCGGACGCAATCAGACAGCGCATCGAGGAGGGAATTACCCCAGCCGGTGGGAAGAAACGGGCCGGTGCCTTGATTGACTTGTTTGTCCGCCTGCGCGAAGAAACGCGCGAACATTCCCGGCGGGGACGCGACGAATTCTTTGACGGTGATCTGGAAAATGACATCGCCATCCTTGTGGCATTTCTTGAATGAAAAATAGTAGAGCTGAGCAAGCTCTTCGGAAACATTTTTCTGGGCAAATTTCCAATCGCTCACGAAGCCTCCGCGGCGCCGGGCTGCAAGATATCGTGAAGAACTCCTTGAGAACAGGCGAAATCTTAGGCTGCACCGCAGCGCAAGTCAACGCGCCGCTGACATCTGACATGAAGTTGGCTCTAAACCCGCACCCTTAAGACCGAGGGTGCGGCACCCCGACCGGATCGGGGCAGGCCCAAATTCGTCCCAACGCGTTGAGGTTGCGACAACCGCCCCTTACTTTTGCCCGAGAATGACTTCGTGCCGAGGATGACAATCAGCGACAGGGTCGTATGGGAGTGACTCGCTTTGGTCCCCGTGAGAGACTTTGAACTCGGCTGTTCCCTTGATTCGTTCGGGCAGACCTTCGATACGCGCTTTGCCTTCATAGTTCGTGCCGACTGTGGCATCCAGCCTGTGAAAGGCCATAAATCTATAACGGATTTGAATGCGGATTTTGGCGTCGTAGATGCCTTTTCCAGACGAGTCTCTCACCGTGAAATCCGCCGTGCAGGATCCTGCCCCGCCTTTCACAACAGGAACTTCCGCGGCGCCCTGCGCCTGCGGCACGGGGAAAGAGCTTGGTGCGAAAGTCGAAATCGACACAATAAGCAGGCCCGCCAGCCAACCTGCCAGCCACATTCCGTGTGAGGTCCGCATAAGAACTCCCCCTCAAGCTGAGACTATAGTTCAAGTCCCGGCGAGGCTTCCACGCCCTCCCGAAACTATACCGGAATGACGTGTCCATTTTACGTCTGCGCCACCCGCCGGCAGCAACCTGCTAGTCTGAAACCTGAAGTTTGTGATATCGCCCACCTGACCAGCAATAGAGCTGAGCACCCTTCTCCATCCACTCGACGTAAACGCCGTCCAGCTTGATCTGGATTGACTTCGTGTGCTCAAAGTCGGAGTACTTTCCAGGCTCGACCTTGGAAATAACAAGCCCCGAATAAGTCTGTCCGTCTGCGCGATCCAACAGTTTCCACGTGTAAGCGTCTCCGGTCGGCCCTTTGCTGATCACCACCATCTTATGACCGCCACTCGGGTTCGACTGCACGAGCAAGAAAGCGTACGAGAGGCTGTCCGCACTCTCGAAGTGCCCTATGGTGATTCCCGGACACCCTTTTCCGTTTGGCCCATTCAACCAGAGCTGTTGGTCGTCCGCGCCCATGTCCGAGACCTGCTTTGGCCCCCATTGAGGGAACCTTGATTTCAGCACGTCACGAATCGGCGCAGGGAGCGTCGTGTCATCGCAACTCGGTGGCTTTTCGGCTATGGAAGTTGACAGAGAGGCGAGGTTAAACACTCCCAACAAAATTGCCCTTGCCATGACAGTTTTCATGAACACCCAACCATATGCATTTCCTGATCCTGAGGGCGCGATGGCTGCGGAAGACCACCACCTGGTTTCTTCAGCCAAACCCGAAGTTCCCCGCCGTAGACCGCGCGGGCATCAGGGAATCGCGAGAGTTTCGCCTTCCCCGGCAGTAATTTGGTAGCGAAGGCCCTGCCAGAGATAGATTACGCGGAGGCGTTTCTTCTGGTTCTCGGCGGGATCGCCACCCATCGCCGCATTCGAGACAAAAATTTGCAGCGAATTGCCGCGCACTTGCGAGCGGACAAGGCTCGTGACATCCCGGCGGCGATCGCCCGCGCCGTAGGTGGCTTCCAGAACTTCCATGCGATCGTCGTATTCGCGGGGGCTCGAAGCATCGTTGCCGGGAAGATTGAGATAGCCCTTCTCGTTGACGACGACGCGCGACTGGCGCCCGTTGAAAATGTAGAAGACGATGAGTTGCTTGCGTTGTTCGGGGTCGGGATCACCGCCCATGACGTCATTGGTGACGCGCAAACTGAGGGAGTCGCCCTGAATCTGGGAGTTGAGAACGTCGGTGACATCGGCATAGCGGTTGCCGACGCCGTATTGCGCGCGCATCACGCGAAGACGGCCGGCGAAGAAGTCGCTGTCGGCGGGAAGATTGAGCGTGTCCTTTTCATTGACGGTGACGTTAGCAACCCTGCCGTTGAAGGAGTACCAGACGTTAAGGATTTTGGGGCGCTCTTCGGCGGGATCACCACCCATGGTCTCATTGGTGATGCGGAGGGAGAGAGAGTTCCCTTGAATGAAAGAAGACAGGCGCGAGGCGACATTAGCGAAGCGTTTGTCGACGCCATAGTCAGCGCGCAGGATTTGCAGGCCCCCTCCGTAAGCGGATTGGGGCGGACCACCATAGTTGCCGGGGCCGCCGGGGTAACCGGATTGGGCAGGACCGCCATAGTTGTCAGCGCCGCCGGGGTTGCCGGCGTAACCAGAACGGATGCTTAGGCTGAAAGATTCCTTCTCGGCATAGGTGAGGAGCTGCTCACGGCCGTAATCATCGCGGACGCGCAGGCGCAGTGTTTTCCGCGCACCCGGAGCGGGATCGCCGCCGAGAGTAAAGTTGTCCACGCGCATGTTGAGGGTATCTCCATTGACAAGCGTTCGCACGCGGTCGGTCACGTCAACCCAGTTACCTCCGGAACCGTATTCGGCGCGAAGGAGTTCCAAGCGGCGGGATTGCGCGAAGGATGAAAACGCCACCGTGAGGAGGATTGCGAGTACCGTTATGATGCGCTTCATTGGAGGCTCCTGGTCGTATACAGAAGTTAGTGAATTTGCGGCGAAGCTGGAGATGCAGCGTAGAAACCGCCTTTATTATTAGAAAACACCTGCACGAGGGAAAGTCAACAAAACGGCACAGGTGAGTGCGCGGAGAGTCACTGTGACAGAACCGAGAAGTTACGGGCCTTCTTGTGAGGAAGTAGCTGCTCCATCCTTTGCGGACTCATCGAGTTTAAGGACGAGAACTTGTCCACTGGAGTGAAAAGAGCCTCCGGTGGCAGTTTTGGCTTCTTTCATGGGATTAGAGGGGAGGAAATGAGCGACTTCTGAGACGAGGCCGGTGGCGGAGAGCGTTTTCTCAACGTAGTCGCGTTCGAGGTCGATGTCAGGATCGATCTTGTGAGTGATACCGTTGTTGCGCTGGTCTCTTTCGAAGCCAATGTCGTGGGTGGCGGCGCCGACCCACAGAGTTTGACCCTTGACCTGGAAGCCCGCCTTCCAGATACGGAGATGATTGCGCGAGGCAACGACGGCGATGGGTTCGGCGCGAGCCCATCCATAGTCCTGGACGCGGCCGAAGAGCCAGAGCTGGCTCATAGGCATCGTTAGATAGGATTCTTTCGAGAGGCTGTCGAGGACTCCACGCACGACCGCGCCGGAGACGTCGGGGTCGACCTTAACCCAACCCGCGGTGGTGAAGACACGTTGCATGGCGGGTTCGGAGCCGAGGATAAGGAAATTGACCATGTCCCCGCGATTGCCGTCTTTGTCGGCGATGCGGCGCGGGATTTTTGCGAAAAGGGAATTGTCGATGCCCGGCATGGACGCGACCTGGCGCGCCAGGACGCGGGCGACGCCACCTTCTGGCGCGTAGACTTCGATGCGAAGGGTGTAAGTGCCGAGGCCCGTGTCATCCTTCAGCTGATTGATGCCTACAGAGAGACGGCCGTTGACGGGAGCGAGAATGTCTTTGCGCGCGCCAATTAGGAAGGGCAGAGCGATGTCGGCATCGCCGATGCGGCCGATGAGCGCACCGCGGCCGGTGTCGTTAAATGGAAGAATGCGGAGAAGATCCGCGTAGCCTCGGGGATTGCCTTCAGGACCGTTATCATCTTGTGCGTCGGAGTAACGGAGTTTTCCTGTGGCGGTGATGAGAGCGTGCTCGCCGGCTTGAACATCGATGCCGGTGTCGGACCAGAGTTGATCGCCGGTGAGCTGAATCTCCTGGGAGAGGCGTCGCTTGCCAGAAGGCGTCTGGCTGGCGGAAGAGTTGGGTGTTGACGATTGCGGTTGGGCCGAAGAAGGAGCGGGGTCGCGCACAAGCTGGGCGGAGAGGCGCGGCGAAAATGCTCCTGCGACCATCAAGAAGGCAGCGTACGAAGCCGCTATTTTTGGAAGAAAATCGCGAGTCATGGCGAGCCATCCTGCATGAGGTTTGAGCGCATCCTTACTATTAGTAGATGCGAGAGGAAGAGGCAAGTGTTGGCTGGAACGAGCCAAACAAGAGGTATGGGGTTCCTTGACTCACCGCAGAGGCGACGGTAGATTGGCAAGATGGAAAGACGGAGCGAGAGGTCGCTGCTCCAGTCGGGGAATGGCGTAAATCGGAGATGAAATACATGAGAATATCTGTCCCACA
>Ga0307479_10005267_pt1 | contig 11846 bp, 8 predicted proteins | sample atmos_gasesECM4C_FD_203743 | JGI IMG/M metagenome (GOLD analysis project Ga0307479, IMG submission 203743) | Hardwood forest soil microbial communities from Morgan-Monroe State Forest, Indiana, United States - atmos_gasesECM4C_515 | ecosystem: Environmental > Terrestrial > Soil > Temperate... | reverse complement strand
TGTCCTGAGCCGGGAGAATCAGCATGAGCTGTGCGTTTATGCGCGAAAGTTCAACAACCTGATGCCCTTCGGCTGCTGGTGGTTCCTCAACAATCCTTCCATTGTAGAGGAGATCACGCGCGAGCGCCTGGAACTGCTGGGCACCAGCTTCATCCCGCAGCACTCCGATGCCCGAGTTTTGGAACAAGTGATCTATAAGTGGCGCAACACGCGCGCGACCATGACACCCATTCTGACCGAATCGTATCGACGACTCTACCGGGACGGGGGCAAAGTAAGCCGGAGGGATGTCGAGCGTGACGTGAATCGCCTGTTCTGCACGAATTTCGCGCAGTGGATCAACGGCCGCGCAGACTAAGTCGTTCTCTAGCCGCGACGCCTTTCTGCCAGCGCGCTCAACTTCGCAGGAGGGTCAGGAGAAAGTTTGCGATCGAGTCAGTCAACTTGCGGGGATATTCAGTGCTCACCGTTGCCAGCGCCAGGCTTCTCGTCAAATGGTGCCCTTCAACCCTGAATGTCCGAAAGAACCGCGTGCGCTGCCGGAGAGCGTGCTCGGGAAGGATGGAATTGCCGAAGCCTGATTCCACCAGCCTTTTGATCGTTTCGGTGTCGTCGGCTTCCATCACAACCCGTGGGGTCACCTCGATTTCCTTAAAGAATCGGTCAATCACCAGTCGCATGTTGCTGCGCTTGGGGTAGAGAAGGAACGGAATACCTGCCAGGTCAGATGGATGGATTGTGCCACTGTGTCGGCCGCTCACTCGGGTTGAGGACGGCCGCAATACCAGTAGCTCCTCGTCGAAGAGCGGCATGATCTTGAGTCCCTCTTGCGAAACCGGTAGCGAGATCAACCCCAGATCGAATCTGCGATCGTGCAGGCCGGCCACAATCTCCTCAGTGACGCCGACCGTCACCCGAATGTCCGCGTTCGGATATTGCTTCCGCAGCTGACGCAGCGGTTTGCCCAGCTGGTAGATCAACGTAGTCACGCCGGTGGCGAAGTGAAAAGGGTGAGAATCTGTAGCCAAGTCATCTTCAAATTCCTGCTTAATCTGGCTCGTCAGTTTCAGCACTGCCTTAGCGTGTTCGGCGAGACGCAACGCTGCAGGCGTGGGAGCCATACGCTTCCCGCGCCGGACGAAAAGTTCCGTATGCAGTTCACTGGCCAGGCTGCGAAGTTGAAGGCTGACTGCACCTGTCGAGAGGCAGACCTTCTCCGCAGCGCGGGTCATACTCGGGGAGTCCATCACTGCCAGGAACAATTCGAGTTGGTGGAGATCCATGAGATCGATCCATTCTGCCCGTTGAGGGTTAACGCGCCGCGCCCGAGGTCTGCCCCGGGTTCGGGGATGCCTTCTTCAAGTCAGTCATCCTTTTAGTCTTCCTGAAAGGTGCCTTTAACATTTCCGGTTTGACAGTGCTAGTGATGCTCCCTATCTTTTCCCATGCTGGCCCACGTCACTTTAACAAAAAAGAAATCTTTATTGTGAGCGAAACCGGAGTTTCCCGTCTTCGCCTTTCGGGCGGGGCGCGACCGCCCGGTACGCGTAGGCTGCCGTCGAAGAAAACCAACACTTGGCGAAGTTCAGAGAAATTTCAGAGAGCTGCAACAGGTCTACATGACAAGACTTTTGAAAGGCACGTGGTTTCTCATCGTGGTGGGGTTGCCTCTGTCCATCTGTAGTTCGATGGGTCGGGCTGAGACTCAGACCTTAGAATCACCTCTCTTGCGCCTTGAGGTCGCGACCAGTCCTTACGCTTTTCGTGTTATCGAAAAGTCCACCGGAGACGTACTCGTGTCACAGGACAACACCGCATTTACTTTCGGTGCGGAGTTTTATCCGGTGGCGGAGGCCGCTAATGTCACCAAAGGGCCCAGCGCTCTCAAAGCCGATCTTCTGATCGAGCTGGCCGGACGCGACCGGTTACCCAAGGGAAGTCAAGCCAAGGCCCAAGTATCGTTCACCTTTGTGTCTCCCGAAATATTGCAGATCCACATAACGTATGCCGGTGGCACCCCGAGCGAGATCTCCGAGGAGTTCAATGACCAGGGTGAGCACTACTACGGTATCTGGGAATACCCCTACGGTGGAAATATCGACAATCGCGGAGCGGATGCCGACTTCCTCGGCCTGGGGAACGCACGTTACGTTCACCATGCAAGTACAAGGGCGCCCTTCTATGTAACTTCGCGCCGCTACGGTGTGTATGTGGAGAGCCTGGCGCAGGCGCACTACGCGATTGCACAGGCAGGGAAGACCACGTTCTCGTTCAAGGATTCACAACTGAAGTACGACATTATCTACGGCCCTTCTTATGCCGATGTTCTTAACCGATACAACGTCCTGGCGGGACCGGCGATCATGCCGCCAACCTGGGCTTTCGGGACCATCTGGTGGCGCGACGATGAACACGATGACTTGCGCGATGTCCACACCGCCCAGGAGAAAGTCGTCGACGATGCCGATCGGCTGCGAAAACTGAAGATTCCCGCGGGCGCAATCTGGCTGGACCGGCCCTACGGCTCCGGAGAGTTCGGGTGGGGCGGCATGGATTTCGATTCGTCTTTTCCCGATCCAGGCAGGATGATTCAAGACCTGCGCGACCGGGGAATGAACCTCCTGCTGTGGACCGCGAACCGGTGCTCAGGGAAGATGTTCCAGGAAGGTTCAGCGAAAGGTTACCTGTTTCCGTACAAGTGGCCGGCTGCCGATCTTCGCCGGTCCGATGTCGATGACTGGTGGAAGCAGAAACTGGACACCTATGTTCGAATGGGAATCAAGGGCTACAAGATCGATCGCGGCGAGGAAGGAGAACTGCCGGACTCGCTGCAGAATGAATTCGCCGTGCTGTTCCCCAAGCTATCCGGGGAAGGACTCAGCAAGGCTTACGGGGACGACTATTTCATCTTTTCGCGCAACGCCAACGATACTTCCCGCAAGTACACGGCAATCTGGAACGGCGATTCGTGGTCAACGTTTGGCGGTCTGCAGACAACCATAAAAAACGGGCTGCGCGCCGGTGCGATTAACTTTCCCATGTGGGGCTCCGATACGGGTGGATACTTCGCCCCCGCCGGCAACACAAAAGAACTGCTGGCTCGATGGCTGGAGTTCAGCGCGTTCAGTCCCATGATGGAAGTAATTCTCGGTCCGAAGCGGACGGTTTGGTACGACTACGACGACGAACTGGTCGGCATCGCGCAGAAGTACGCTCAGACCCACCACGATCTGATTCCCTACACCCGGTCTTACATGCAGCAAGCTAGGCAGACGGGTATGCCGATCATGCGCGCTCTGATCTTCGCCTACCCCGAAGACGAAGCTCTCAGCGACATGTGGGATGAATACCTTTATGGTAGCGAGATTCTGGTTGCTCCGGTCACCAAACCGGAGGTCACCGATCGCAGGGTGTATCTTCCGGCTGGACGCTGGATGAACTACAACGACCAGCATACGGTATATGACGGCAAGGCCACAGTGACAGCCGCGGCGGCACTCGGAATGATTCCACTGTTCGTGAGAGAAGGCTCGATCATCCCTCGCGGCGACATCGTAAAGCTCAACAACAACTGGGATGCGAACTGGGAGCCGAAGTTACGGATTGAAATCTTTCCCTCGGCGAAACAGGCAAGCCAGTTTTCCTACTTCACCGAAACTGGGATGCAAGCTATAAAATCGGTGCCCCGAAGCGGCGGACTGACGATAGAGTTCGGCGACTTGGGAACGAATGGCACCCTGGTGGTGCACTGCCGAAAGGCGGCTCAAGTCAGGAAGAACGGAACAACGCTTCGCTTGGGAAGCGACTATCACTTTGACGCGCAAAGTGGGACCCTTTCGGTCCCCTTTCGCGGTGCGACGCATCTCGAGATTGACGGCGCTGAAACTTTCTTCGAATGAGGAGAGGCTTCGCCGAAGACATGAATGCGCGAGTAGGTTCGACGCGAGCTCCGCGGGTGAGGAAGCGATGAGAAGACTCTGGCTGCTCGGTGGGCTGGGAATAGCTGTTCTTGTTGTCACAGCGCAGGAAGCAGGACCTCCCGGGTTCGAACAATGGACCTCTACGTCGCTCCAGCAGCTGACCGCATCGATGGGCCCAGAAGCCGCTGGCGATCCTCATCACTTCGCCGTGCGCCAGCTTTCCGACTACAGCAACGAAAGCTTCCTCTTGGTCCATCGGGAGGCTGACGGTCAGGTGGAATGGCACGAGACTCAAATTGATGTCTTTTTCGTGCAATCAGGTTCCGCAACTCTGTTGATCGGTGGAACACTCCTCAATGCGGAGACCGTTGGTCCGCATGAGAAACGGAATGGGACCATCCAGGGCGGCGTTCGAAGGAAAATCTCCGCCGGGGATGTGATTCGGATCCCGGCGCGAGTCCCCCATCAGGTCCTGCTCGACGGCTCGCACGATTTCGATTATGTTGTGGTCAAGGTGAAGGGGTACTAGCGTTGAAGCAACCTGACTGACCTAGTGGACTTTCCAGACATTGGAGGCGATGTTGAAAGTGAACCCGCGCTCTCTTGCATGCGCAGCAGCAATCTTTCTCGCGACAACCCTGTTTTGTTCCTCGTTGAAAGCTCAGAATTCCAGTTTCCACGGCGCTCCGGCCTCGGCCAAACAGACGGTCAACCCTTTTGAAAACGACCCAGAAGCCGCGGTTGCGGGCAAACCCCTATATCACCTGCGCTGCGCCCGGTGTCACGGAGAGAAGGGAGAAGGATCAGGGGACATTCCTCCCTTTGTTCACGGAAAGATCGGCGCTGTAACCTCGGGTGAGCTGTTTTGGTTTATCACCAAGGGCGACGTGCCCAACGGAATGCCGTCCTGGGCATCGCTGCCCAAGCAGCAGAGATGGCAGATTATTACCTATGTGAAAGCGCTCGCAGCCTCCAAAACGGTTCCGGGCAAAATTGCCGCGACGTCGGCGCCGAGGGATAGCAGCGGGTCTAATGCTCCACCTCCCAAACCGCCATTTACCGACTACCGCTTCGAGAAGCCGGGGAACGTCCGCAAGATCACTCTGCCCGATTTGCCTCCTCCGTTCGCAACGCCTTCAGCAGGCAACGGGCCCAAGTTGGTAGCGCGTCCGGAAGGTGCATGGCCACAGGTCCCGGAGGGTTTCGAGGTCGAGCAATATGCCGCGGGACTGGATGAGCCCCGTTTGATTCGTACCGCTCCGAACGGAGATTTCTTCGTGGCCGAAAGCCGTGCCGGCGACATCCGGGTTTTTCGAGGCGTCACCGGCAAGGGAAAACCGGAATTGATGGAGATTTTTGCGAGTGACCTGGATCGGCCCTTTGGCATCAACTTCTATCCTCCGGGCCCTGATCCACAGTGGGTTTACGTGGGGAACACGGGTTCCGTCGTGCGCTTTCCCTACCGCAACGGTGACACGAAAGCTCGTGCGCCGGCAGAGCGCATCGCCGATATCCCGGCAGGCGAGGGTCATTGGACTCGGGACATCCAGTTCTCACTCGATGGCAAGAAAATGTTCGTCTCGGTCGGCTCAGCGTCCAATGTCGACGACCCTGACACGACGCCAAGAGAGAAAAATCGGGCTGACATCCTCGAATACAATCCGGATGGTTCCGAGATGCGAATCTATGCATCCGGCATTCGCAACGCCGTCGGGCTGGCTGTGAACCCACAAACCGGAGAATTGTGGTGCTCGGTGAACGAGCGCGATGCGCTCGGGGACAACCTGGTTCCTGACTACATCACCCACGTGCAAGACGGAGGCTTCTACGGTTGGCCGTGGTGGTACATGGGCGGTCATCAAGACCCGCGACATCAAGGTAAGCACCCCGAACTCAAAGACAAGGTGATAACCCCCGACGTCATATTGCAGCCCCACAACGCATCGCTCGAGATGACCTTCTACGATGGCAATCAATTCCCGGCAGAGTACCAAGGGGACATTTTTGCGTCTGAGCACGGCTCCTGGAACAAATCAACACGGGTGGGCTACGAAGTGATCCGTGTTCCTCTACACCAGTCTGGGCATGCCAGTGGAGAGTACGAAGATTTCATGACCGGGTTCGTCGTCGACAGCGGGCACGCATGGGGGCGCCCGGTGGGCATCGCAGTTGCGCCGGACGGCTCGCTGCTGGTGACCGACGATGGCTCCAACTCAATCTGGCGCATAACCTATACAGGAAAGTGAGGCGCGGCCTGCATTTGTCGAACGTGGCCCGCGGAGTAGCGATAGGGCTCGCCGCGAAGAGGAATGGCTGAGAGGATCGATGCTCACCACCACCTTTGGCGCTATTCGCCAACGGAGTATGCGTGGATCGGTGAGAACATGCCGCAGTTGCGACGCGATTTCCTGGTCGAGGATCTTGAGGGTGAACTGTCTGCGGCCGGGTTTGCCGGAGCTGTGGCGGTGCAGGCAAGGCAGAGCCGCGAGGAGACAGACTGGCTGCTGGCATTGGCTGGGGGTTCGCAAGCCATTCTAGGAGTGGTCGGATGGGCTCCCATCGCCAGCCGGCAATTTCCGGTTGAGCTGGAGCATTTGCGCGGCGAGAGCAAATTGAAAGGGCTCCGCCATGTCATTCAGGACGAGCCGGACGAAAATTTCATCCTCGGCGAGGATTTCAATCGAGGCATCCGGGCGATGAAAGGATCCAGCCTCGTCTACGACATTCTGATCTTCGAACGGCACCTGCCTGCCGCCATCCAGTTCGTGGATCGACATCCCGAACAGGTTTTTGTTCTGGATCACGTGGCCAAGCCGCGAATTCGCGATCAAGTTCTGGATCCGTGGCGGAACAACATTTGCGAGCTCGCACGAAGGGACAACGTCTATTCCAAGATTTCCGGCATGGTGACAGAAGCCGATTGGTCGACGTGGACAGTGCACGATCTACGGCCTTATTTTGAAGTCGTGCTAGATGCGTTTGGCCCGAGCCGGCTCATGACTGGATCGGATTGGCCGGTTTGCCTGCTGGCATCCACATATCGAAAATGGGTCGACACGCTGCAGACCCTGGTCGGTGGCCTCTCGGCCGCTGAACAGGATCGCATCCTTGGAGGAACAGCCAATGAAGTGTATCGGCTCAGACTGAACGCAGCGGTACGGAGTGCAGGCAAGTGAAAGCGGTCGTGATCAAGAAACCGGGCGAAGCGGCAGTCGAAACGATCGGTGAGCCTGCAGGCGGCGGAGACCGTCTCCTCCTGAAAGTGCGAATGATCGGACTCTGCGGAAGCGACCTGAATTCCTTCCGGGGCATGAACCCGCTTGTTTCGTTTCCGCGCATTCCAGGCCACGAGGTGGCGGCGACGATCGTCGAAGGTAGCAAGCGGCACGCGGCCCTAGCCGCCGGGGTCGACGTGACCATGTCCCCGTACACGAACTGCGGTCGTTGCGCAGCTTGTCTTCGCGATCGACCGAATGCTTGCGAGTTCAATCAGACTCTTGGTGTTCAGCGGGATGGGGCGTTGACCGAATATATCGCAATGCCTGCGGAAAAACTGTATCCAGCCAATCTGACACTCACGGAACTGTGCCTCGTGGAGCCTCTGACGGTAGGCTTCCATGCGGTGGCCCGTGGACGGGTGACGCCCGAGGATTCGGTCGCCGTGTTCGGCTGTGGTGGCGTCGGGCTCGGTGTAATTGCCGCCTCCCATGGTTGCGGGGCCAAGACGATCGGAGTGGACGTGAGTGACGAGAAACTCAGGGTCGCTGAGAAAGCCGGCGCCGCCCACATCGTAAATACCAGGATTCAATCACTGCACGAAACCCTCCGCGAACTCACGAATGGCCTCGGTCCGGACGTCGTGATCGAGGCGGTCGGTTCCCCCCAAATGTTTCGCGCGGCAGTAGAGGAAGTCGCGTTTACCGGCCGGGTCGTTTACATCGGCTACGCGAAAGAGTTGGTCACCTACGAGACCCGTCTGTTTGTGCAGAAAGAGTTGGATATTCTGGGCTCGCGCAATGCCTTGCCGGAAGATTTCCGTAAAGTGATCCGAATGCTTGAAGAACATCGCTTCCCGGTCGAAGGCGCGCTCAGTTCCATTGTCTCTATCGAAGAGGCTCCATGCGCCCTTAAGGCTTGGAGTGACGATCCTGCCCGCTTCAAGAAGATCATGGTTTCTTTGGACGAGCGCTAGGGCTGGGGGCCTCCGGGTTTCGGTTTCACATCCATCACAACAAATATGAACCCCCGGGGCGCTCGAATTGAGCCGGGGGTGGCTCTATCCAGGCGAAGTAGTCATTCGTCTTGGGCCCCGCGTTACGCTGCGAACGGTCCTCGTATCGGATTAAAGGACCAGGACAGGCGAAAACAACTGTTTTCAACGGATTCATCCCGCGGGACTACTTTTGATCTAAAGTCGACGATGCTAGCCAAGCATGCGCAACAAGTGGTGCTGGTGCACTTTCCCATAGCCCTGTTTCTAGCCGCGGTCGCATTTGACATCCTCTCCGGCCGGATGAAGCGCCGCAGTTTTGCCGATGCTACCTACTACAACATTCTTGTTGCCGCCGTTTCGACGGTCCCGGTTCGGGCAACGGGCATCCTGGCCTGGCAGTTTCAACTTGAGGGCCAGAAACTGAAAGGCATCCTGCGGCTGCATCTGATCCTGGCGTGCGTGTCGAGCGTCATGATCTGGCTGGTGCGGTGGATGCATTTCCAGGTGCGCCGAAGGAACGGAATCCTGCCGGGCTATCGCCTGCCGATCGAAATCCTCGTTGCTTTTGTCGTCGCCTTGACCGCACATCTGGGCGGATTCTTGACCGGCGTGAATGGGCTCGGTTAGCGCTGCCAGCCACTCAACGCCCGTGCCTCACTCTTGCACGATATACACACCGCACATCACTATTAGCGGATATCTCGTAGCGGGCGGTTGCCAGAAGCTCGGCGTGGGCGGGGACTGGGCTCGTGTGGACCTTGGGAGGCGGAATTCCCGTGTCCCGGGCATTTGCCAAGGGCGTCGGGAAGAACACCTGAAGAACGCCAAAGAACCGATTTCAGTTTCGTTCAGATCAGCGACAGCCACATCGGTTTCAACAAACCGGCGAACCCTGACGTTACCGCTACTCTGCAGACCGCGATTGCAAAGATTGACGCGATGCCTCAAAGGCCGGACTTCATCATTCACACCGGAGATCTGACTCAGCTTTCGAAGCCCAGTGAATTCGATACGCTAGACCAAGTTCTAAAAGGGGATCAGCGCAACAAATCTGCTTCGTACCCGGCGAGCATGACATGCTGAGCGACAACGGTGAGCAATACCGAATGTGCTATGGGAAGGGAACCAAGGGCGACGGATGGTTCAGCTTCGACCATAAGGGAGTACACTTCGTGGGTCTGGTCAACGTCGCCAATCTGAAGGCGGGAGGACTGGGATCACTCGGTCACGAGCAACTGGAGTGGCTGGAGGACGATCTCAAGGCTCGCTCATCGAGCACACCCGTCAGGGAGTGTCGTCGTGCAGTCCTATTATAAGCAACCGAGCGCCGGCCAGTGATGGCGGCTGGCTGCTTGCAAGCGGCGCACGGGTGTGTACAATCGCGCGTAGGTTTGACGGCGTGTCAGATCGGCGTCCTCTGACACAAATCGCCACGAATGCGGCCCCGTAGCTCAACTGGATAGAGCATCAGACTTCGGATCTGAGGGTTGGGGGTTCGACTCCCTCCGGGGTCGCCACTTGTTACGCTTCGAGAGATGGCAGACGGGTCACTTGAAATCCCAGATATGTACATCAGTAATTTCATGCCCGTACATTTCCCTTCCTTGCTGTTCTAGGAGGGGATTCCAGTGGCAAGAGGTGACCCTCGACGCTGACCATTGCCGGCCCCAAACCAGAACGCGCCGGGCATCAATGCTTCCCCCAGACGCCACATTCCAAACAGACGGGAAACATCGAGGTCAGTTCCTGCGACTTCTACGTAGACGAAAAAGGCGAGATCAAACGCCGTCGATTAATTGATTTTCAAGCCGCCGGAGCCAAGGGCGACGTTGGACCCGGGCCTGCAACGGGTCTTCGCGCCAAGCCGCCTCCGGGCCTATACACCTTCGGGCGCAGCAGGATCAATCCTGAATTCAAGCTGCCGCTTGCCCAGCACCGGGTGCGTGGCTATAAGCCGCGCCGTTCCCGCTTGTTCCTTCGCACGAATCCAGATCGCGCCGGTCCCCCCGATTAAAGAAAAAGGATTGTCGCCGATAATGTCAGCTGGGCCGTCGAGGTCGAACTGGATCGCGTCGTTGGCAAAAGGTCGAATCGCATCGAATTCGTCGGTCACACGCAAGACCACTCGGGTCGTGTCCGCACCATCGCCCGAGAGGTTCGTGTCATCCGGCAGCAGCGCGAATTTTGCATCAACTCCTTTGCCCGACAAACGCTTCACGATCACCTGCTTGCCCTGGAGATATCCTTCCAGCCGCAGATCTCCCCATTTGTGAAAAAGTTCCTTCAGTTTTATGTCGAATGGCGCGTAGCGGAGGTGCGCAAACTGCGCGTGGTCGGGATCGGCTTCGACGACCAGTTTGTCGTCAATGTAAAGTTTCAGATGGTCGCAATTGGAGCAAACCACGGCCCGCGAAAATCCGATCGATTCATCGCCCCGCGCCCAGTGGAAGGCAGGTTCCATCACGATTTCCTCTGCTGGATCGCACTGCGACTTGTAGAATCCCGCCGCCGGCTTCGGCTCGCGAAAAATGTCCGTCACCCCGTGGTAGCAGATCCGGTCTCCGGACCCGAAGTCGCCGTGTGTGTTGTAGTCGAACGCGCACCAGCCGATACCGCCGGCGTACTGAGGATTCGCAGCCAGTTGGTCGTGAATGCGCGCATGCCGCAGCGTGTGTTCCGTCAGCCGTTCTACCTGGTCGATCGTCTTGGTCGGATACGTGTGCCCGACAAATTCGGTATTCAGGTACCTGGGGTGATTCGGCGGCTTGAGCGGGAACCCAAAATCGTTCATCGTGAACACATCTTCCAGGAACTCCGACTCCTGGAAATAACGGATCCCGCCCGTTTGCCGTGTCGGATCGAGCTTGCGCGCCAGGGTGTTGGTACGTGTGTAAAAGTCGTGGTCGTCGTGCGACTCGTTGATGCGCACGCCCCAGAGAATGATCGAAGGATGATTCCAATCGCGGCGGATCATGCGGCCCACGTTGTCGATAGCGAGCAGCTTCCAGGCTTCGTCGCCGATATGTTGCCAGCCGGGAATTTCTTCGAGCACCAGCAGCCCGATCTCGTCGCAGGCGTCCAGAAAATGTCGGGACTGCGGGTAGTGCGAGGTGCGGACGATATTGCACTTGAGCTTGTTACGCAGGACGTACGCGTCGCGCCGCTGCACCCGTCCCGGCATTGCTTGCCCCACCCAGGGGAAGGTCTGGTGCCGGTCCAACCCGCGCAGCTTGATGACCTTGCTGTTCAATTCGAATCCATGATCCGTGAACTGTGCCTCGCGGAACCCAATTGTGTGCGTTAGCTCGTCGACACGCTGGTTGCCACGCCACAGTATTACTTCAACTTGGTATAGATTTCGGTTTCCGAGATCCCACAGCTTGATTCCGCTCAGGTTCGCGATATGAACCGTGTGTGCCACCGCTTCCTGGGTTGCAGGGGAAGACGGTATGTTCTGAGAGGCCTTGGCAACCTCGCGATCGCTGTCTTTCAGGACGGCCTCCACGCGCAACGACTCCCGTGACGGCTCCATATGCTGGATGTAGCAATCCACGTCCAAGGTGGGGTGCTGGCTCAGTACGTTCTTCGGCTGTGCGAACACGTTTTCGATAAAGCTCGAAGGGACAACGCGGAGCCACACTTCACGGTAGATGCCACCGAACGTCAGATAGTCGATTTCGTAGCCGAAGGGCGGGATGTCGGCGCGCTCGCTG
>Ga0307479_10005266_pt1 | contig 11846 bp, 5 predicted proteins | sample atmos_gasesECM4C_FD_203743 | JGI IMG/M metagenome (GOLD analysis project Ga0307479, IMG submission 203743) | Hardwood forest soil microbial communities from Morgan-Monroe State Forest, Indiana, United States - atmos_gasesECM4C_515 | ecosystem: Environmental > Terrestrial > Soil > Temperate... | reverse complement strand
ACCGCTGACGATCAGCGTTAACGTCACCCCCAAGGAGTTTGCTCAGCCGGACCTGGCGGCTCAGATCGAAACTATTCTGGTCGAAGTTGGGATCGAGCCTAGCGGCGTTGACGTAGAGATCACGGAAACCATCGCGATGGCGGACCCAGAGAGATCGAGCCTGGTTCTCTCGGAACTGAAGGCATTGGGAGTCCACATCAGTATCGATGATTTCGGAACGGGGTACTCTTCCCTCAGTCGATTACGGGGGTTCCCTGTGGACGCCCTGAAGATTGATCGGACGTTCATTTCTAAGATTGATACAGACAGCGAAACTCGGGAGATCGTGCGAATCATCATTATGCTTGCACACAACCTTGGTCTGAAGGTGGTCGCGGAGGGAACTGAAACGGTGGAGCAGGTCAGCCTGCTCAAAGAAATGACCTGCGAACTCGCGCAAGGGTACTTGTTTGCGCGACCCGGAGACCACGCTGCCGCTCAGGCGCTCTTGACGAACGCCTATGACGGACGATGCTCAAAAGCTATGCCTCTGCCCCGGTGACCTCGGCCATTCACTAATCCTGATTGTCTCTCTGTAAGACCAAGAGCCTGCAGGTGTTCGTAACCCGCAAGACACGCAGGGAATGACAACGCGGCCGGGCGCCGGTGTGTTTGCCGAAATTCAGGCATCGTGCCGGCATGTCGGCGGTCGTATTCGGCAAACCATCGCCGCAACAGCTTAAGAATCAGTAATGACCTTCATTAGCGGTTGAGGAAGCCAGCGTGCAGCGCCGCGGGCGTGCGTTTGCGTGAGGGCGCTCAGCGCGCGGTGATCACATCCGCTCCACCGAGGAGCACCGCAAGGTCCAGCAGGTTTCGTAGTTCCCGGATATTGCCCGTCATGATTAGGAGCAGAGCGCCCAACGATTGAAGGAGCGAGCCGCCAGAACGGCGCCAAATTCCTGGACGAAATCGAATGGCATACATAGTCTTGGTCCACTGCCTCTCGAAGGGTCATGCGGGGGGAGACGAGGCTCTCACCCTAGGCAGCGGTGCGGTGGGAATAAGTCCTTCCCCCGAGTCATGGTTTCACGAATTTTGTAATACCCAGTTTACCGTTCTCCCTGTGAACTTGAGGCCGTAACGGTATTTCGGCGCTCCGGGCGACTCTCTCCGAATCACGCGAGCTTCTCCAACGTAGCGGTCGCTGGGCCCGGTGCGGTAGACATCAAGACTTGCTCCCTTGAGCAGCTCTCGCGAACAGGAACACAAGAGTCCGCTGGCACTCACATTCTCCGTTTCTGCAAGTTCCTCGAACTGTTCCCCACTCGCGTCCACTCCCCGCAATTTCAGTGCGACCCGCATCTGAACCCGGACTTCAGAACGGCGTTCGACCTGTTGGCCATCCAGCTCGGCCGACAAGCTGGCTTTGAGTTTCGTGAAGTCAACCGGCTTCTCGAAAAAGGCGGCGACCCCCATTTCCTCGCAATAGTCTTTGTACTTCGCGCCAGACTCTCCGCTGATCACGAAAATAGGCAGGCGCGAGGTGTGGCTCAGCGCGTGGAAGCTATTGCGCAGCTCAAGCCCCGAGAATTTCGGCATCCGCAGATCGAGCAGAACAGCATCCGGTTTGTGTTCGAGAGCGAGCGCAAGTGCCTGCTCGGGATCGCCCGTGTCGAAGACTTCGTATTGTTCCGCCAAGCGCATACGAATCAAACCTCGCATGGCGGCGTCGTCGTCCACTACCAAGAGTTTTTTCATACTTTGGCCTCCAGCGAAACTGAGCTGTTCTTAGAGCCACGTGCTTCCTCTGCACAAGTCCCGTGGCCGCCACTCAAGGCCTCGCGTACCTTGCGCGCCAGGTCCTCACGCGTAAACGGTTTGGCGATAAAGTGGCATCCTTCAGGGATTACACCGTGTCCGACGGCCTGTCCGGTGTATCCCGAGGTGTACAGAACGGTGAGCGTCGGACGGGCCGCTGTCAGCTGGGCTGCCAGTGCGGGACCGTTCATCCCAGGCATTACTACGTCCGTTAGCAATAGATCGATCGGCCGATTTTCCCGCTGGCTGATCTCGCAGGCTAGTTTTCCGTCCGCGGCCTCCAGAACGGAGTACCCTAGCAATTCCAGGACATTCCGCGTCAACTTGCGGAGCATGTCTTCGTCTTCCACAAGCAAGATCGTCTCCCCTCCGCCCCGCAGGGGTTTGGAGTCGGGCCCCTTCTGCTCCGGGTCCGCAGGTTGATCGACAAGGGGTAGATAGATTTTGAACGCTGCTCCCGCGCCAAGTTCACTATGCACTTGGATGTAGCCGTCGCTCTGCTTGACGACCCCGTAAACGGTTGCCAATCCCAATCCAGTGCCCTTCCCCTTTTCCTTGGTCGTGAAGAACGGCTCGAAGATGTGGGCTTGGGTTTCGGAGGTCATGCCGGCGCCCGTGTCGCTTACCGAGAGCAGCACGTAACGTCCGGGTTTCACGGGATAGGAATAGCGGCGAACCGCGATCGCGTCGAGTTCGGTGTTTTCGGTGGCGATGGTCAGCTTACCACCTCCCGGCATAGCGTCACGGGCATTCACCGCGAGGTTGAGAATCACCTGCTCAATCTGTCCTTGGTCAGCTTTTACGCGACCCAACTCGGCACTTAACTTTGTGTCCAGCTCGATATCTTCTCCGATGACCCGGCGGAGCATCTTCTGCGTGTCGACGATCACCGAGTTCAGTTCCAAGACCCGGGGCGCCAGAACTTGTTGCCGGCTGAATGCCAGAAGCTGACGCGTCAATGTCGCGGCCCGCCGGCCCGCCTGAAGGATCTCATCGGCGCAAGGGCGGAGGCTATTGCCCGCTTCCAGGCGTTCCTCGAGAATTTCCCCGTAACCAATGATCACACCCAGAATGTTGTTGAAATCGTGAGCGATGCCGCCGGAAAGGCGGCCGACTGCCTCCATTTTTTGTGCCTGCCGGAATTGTTCTTCGAGGCGCTTCCGTGCGGTGATATCCCGGTTCACGATAACGAACCGGCGTAGTTCGCCCCGTCCATTGACGATCGCACTCGCGGTGGATTCCAGGGTGCGCCATGTCCCGTCTTTGTGCCGCATTCGGTATTCAATTCTTCGCCCGACCCCCGTCTGCCGCGCTTCGACGGCTGCTTCCTGCACCACCGCTTGGTCCTCGGGATGGATTTGTTCGAGCGATGGAGTGGCTTGCAGTTCCTCGAAGCTGTATCCGAGGATTCTCTGGTACGAAGGGCTGTTATAGAGGCGATGGCCGTTGTCGTCGACCACCGCGATCATGTCGGCGGCATTCTCGGTAATCAGGCGGAATAGTTCTTCCCGCTCAATCAGCAATCGCCGAATGCGGTGAATCTGGAGTTGCTGGTAGACAACGTGAATGTCGAACACAAGCACCAGACCAAGCAGTCCGCGAACAACGTTTGGCAGATGCCATTCCGCATCTTTCCACTGGCTGTGGTGCAATAGTGGAGCTACAAAAGACGCTAGACCCGCGGCGAGCAAGAGCGTGACCAGGACTGCGCTGGACCAAAGCCACCATTCGCGCCGCTCCACCGTTGCCATTTTCTCGTGGACCGCGGGGCCACTGAGATTCACTCCGCTGAATGTACTGGGCGCTGAAGGCTTCATTCGCAGAGAGGAGTGCAGTTGTCGTTCCGATACAGATCAAATCCCGAGAATGGAGTAAGTAACGAAAGCCCAAGGACTTAGCCCTCACCGAGCGGAAACAAGGTCAGGAGTCACTCCCCCTGCCTGTCTGTTCTTTGGAAAAGTGTCTTAGACTCAGAAAGCGAAGCGGCTCGCACCATCTGATTGCCCGTGGGAAGCGTGTATCTTCTAAAGTTAATTGCTGCCGTGGTGAGGAAAAGTTGCCACCCCGAAACCGTACTCCAAAGCCGCCTCTCTGACCTGGTTTGCGATCCACAAAAATAAGTGCGTCTGAGCCCTTCTTCCAGAGATCTCTGTGCGCCCATCGCAACACTTCTTTCAGACGGGCGTAGGGTCTGCGATCAAGACGCTCGCTCAGCGACCGCCCAGTTCCCTTCCTTCCCGTTGTCAGAAGCTGACGATTAAGCCCTCCACGGAATCTGAAAACGGAAACCCCAAAATCGTTACTCAGTGAAAACGCAATCAGTTCTTGGCTTCGTTTCGCAGTTTTAGGCGGCCATTTGTTGATTCACCAATGGATTTAACGGATACGGACAGAATACTTCGGCGAATCAGAACGGACCGCACATCATCCAGAACCCGAACTCAGCCCCAGTGATCCAACCGCGGGGGCTCGAAGCGCAGCTGCAACATCGGCCGACGATGAATATGCCGGGTGCGCCGACGATGGTCGAAAATCCGAACGCGCTGGCGGCCTGGCAGCGGAATTGTCCCACGGCATTCGGCAAACCCAAGATCTACTGAGGTCAGGCCTTTGCACGAGGGTGTCAGCTACGCCCCGCAGCCCTGAGTCAAGAGTGTGTTTCCTCGCGCCCCGACAATTTCAGATGGACTCGTCGACTTCCGCGCGCTACATTGGGTTTGAGCATCAGGAGCGATTTGGGCTCGCGCCCAAGTCCGGCAACCGAGCGAGGAGAAGCTACGGTGCCTTGAGCGGTCACCGCTCGATGGCGGAAGCCTGTGACTTCCGAAACAGAACTCTCCACGACGAACTGCCGCCTGCTGCTCGGCGAGTTTTGTTTTTCGGGCACCCTGGTGCATCTCGACAAGGAGTTGCATCAGGAACCGTGTCCGCCTAAACCGGCATCACGAGCCTCGACACCTACGACCGCGACGTAGGGCTGCCGCAATATCCAAACTTTCAACTCGCATTCATCTTTTTTTGCTGTGAATCAGCGGTGGTGGGCCGACTCTCCAGCATGGCGCATGGGTCCAAATAATAGCGGGGGATTGCGGGCATGCAGTAGAGCTCAGGCTTCCAATCTCACCGAGGCGGCCTCGAAACACTGGAATTCGCCGCTTGCGGTATACTTTTTCGCAGGACAACTTACTAAGCAGCGGGATTTTGGACCGTTGATCCACGTCATTGGGGCGGATGGATTCTGACAGGCGATCCTCTCCCGCAGGTTAACGACGTCAATGTGTGGGATTCTCGGGTACTCCCACAGCTCGCGTGAACTCCCGCCTGGAGTGTTGACATCAGGCCTGAACAGCCTTGTCCACCGCGGGCCGGATCATCAGGGACGTTTCGTCTCTGATCAGATCTCCTTGGGCGCAACCCGCCTGCGCATCCTCGATCTCGCGGCGGGCGACCAACCCCTCCTCAGCCCGGACAAGAATGTGGTCGTCGCGTTCAACGGTGAAGTTTTCAACCATCGGGAGATTCGCGCTGAGCTGGAGGCTGAGGGTTTCCGTTTCCGCACTCATTGCGATACAGAGGTCGTTCTACACGCCTTCCAGCGCTGGGGCAGCGCGTGTTTCTCGCGTTTCCGCGGGATGTTTGCGATTGCGGTGTGGGTGCAGTCCGAGCAGCGCCTGATCCTCGCCCGGGACCGCATGGGAATTAAGCCCCTCTATTACTGCCTGCAGGATGGCGAAATCTACTTTGGTTCCGAGCTGAAGTGCATCTTCGCGCACCCGGCGGTTCCGCGAAGAGTCAGCCTGCGGGGCTTGAACTGCTATCTCTCCCTCAACTATGTGCCCGGGCCGTACACGCTCGTCGAGGACATCGCGAAAGTGATGCCCGGCCAGGTACTCGAGTGGCAGAACGGTCTGTGCAGCATCCGCTCCAGTGCGGCGGGCACCTCGCAAGAGCCTCCGTCATCGCTCGACGAGGCTTGCGAGGAACTCGATCGGCTGCTGACGCAGTCGGTTGGGGAGCAACTCGCCTCAGACGTGCCTGTGGGCATCTGGCTGAGCGGTGGTCTCGACTCTTCTACGGTCCTGCACTACGCAGCCCGCGCCTATTCGGGACGCTTGCGGACCTTCTCCATAACATTTCAGGGACGATCGTTTGACGAGAGCAGCTTCACTCGGCAAATCAGCCGCCGCTACGGCACCGAACATTCCGAATTCGATCTCAGTCCAGGGACGGATCTGGCGGACGCAATTCAAAAGATCGCATACTACTCCGATGAGCCCAGCGCCGACGCCGGGGCGCTCCCGGTTTGGTTTCTCGCTCAAATGAGCCGGAAGGATGTCACGGTTCTGCTGACCGGGGAAGGTGCCGACGAACTCTTCGCCGGATACATCACCTACCGTGCCGACCGTTACAACGCGGCCGCTCGTCTGACGCCGGCCTTCCTGCGCAAAGCTGCCCTCGCCTGCGCCGGGCTACTACCGGTTTCTGACGAGAAGATCAGTTTCGAATATAAGGTCAAGCGCTTCTTGCAAGGATCGCTCCTCGCACCTGAACTCGCACACGTTTTCTGGAATGGAACTTTCTCCGAGGCCGAGAAACGAAACTTCTTTCTCCATTCGGATTCTGAGCCGCTCGCCGGCATCGTGGGGCGGCGGTTACATGGGAGTCTCCTCCAACGTGCACTGGATTTCGACCAGCTCTACTATCTACCGGACGACGTCCTGTACAAAGTGGATCGCATCAGCATGGCGCATTCTCTGGAGGTCCGGCCTCCATTTCTGGATCCGCGCATCGTGGATTTTGCTAACAGTCTGCCGGATCGCCTCAAGTTGCGGGGATCGGAGTCCAAGTATGTGCTGCGCCGCCTGATGAAAGACAAACTGCCGGACTCGACGTTGCGGCGTCCCAAAGTCGGCTTCGATATTCCCGTTCACGACTGGTTTCGCGGAGGCTTGAAACCTTTGCTCATGGACACCCTTTGTAAGGAGTCTGTGCTGGCCAGTGAACTGTTTCGCTGGCCCGCTGTGGAACGCCTGCTTCGCGAACACCTGGAGAGGAGAGCAAACTGGGGATACCACCTATGGGGTCTGATGGTTCTGTTGATTTGGATGAAGCGGTGGAGAATCGAACCTCCGTCCATGCTGGCGACATCTCCGAGCCCTCTCGTCGAAATGCAGGAGGCGGTTGGCTCGTCGTCGTAGCAGCGAGCCTCGTCTTCGTTGCCACCATTGCTAGTCCCCCTCGCCTGATGGACGATGTGGACGCCGTGCAGGCGCAGATCGCCCGAAACATGCTGGCCTCGGGGGATTGGGTCACGGCGCGCCTCGACGGGGTCGCCTACCTCGAGAAGGCGCCGCTGGTCTACTGGATGATGGCGGTGTCGTACCGAATCTTCGGCGTTCACGACTGGGCTGCGCGCCTGCCATTGGCACTTGCCGTCGTGCTGCTTTGCTGGGTCACTTACCGCTTCGGCTGTTGGGCCTTCAACCGCGAGGCCGGACTGTTCGCCGGGATAGCTCTTGCCACGTCCGTAGGCCTGTTCCTGTTCACGCGGATACTCATCCCTGACGCCATGCTTACCCTGGCCATCACTGGCGCCATCTGGGTCTGGTTGCGCTTGCTCGAACGCGATCTTGTGACGGAGCTTCGTTGGGCGGCGGTGCTGGGTTCGTGCCTGGGCATTGGCATGTTATTGAAAGGCTTGATCGCCCTGGTCTTCCCGCTCACCGCCGGCCTCGCGTACATGGCGGTCACTCAGCAAATACTCTCCGCGAACGCATGGCGGCGGCTGCATCTGGGCATCGTGGCGGCGGTCACCTTGGCGATCGCCGCTCCATGGCACGTGCTTGCTACCCTACGCAATCCTCCGTACTTCGCCTTGTCCATGCACAGTGGGCCGGGGGAATATCACGGGTTCTTCTGGTTTTACTTTGTTAACGAACACTTGTTGCGATTTCTGAACCTGCGTTACCCGCGCGACTACAACACCGTCCCGCGGTTGTGGTTCTGGCTCCTGAATTTGGTTTGGATCTTCCCGTGGTCGGTCTATTTACTTGGTTCCAGGGCTCTCTCGTTCCAAACGGATTCGCGTGCGGGCCGAGTAAGGCTGATGGCTCTCTGCTGGATCGGCACAGTCATGCTGTTTTTTTCCTTCTCGACCACGCAAGAGTATTATTCGATGCCGATTTATCCTGCACTCGCCTTGCTGGTGGGATCAGCCTTGAACTCCGGTAACCGCTGGGTTCCAATCGGCACGCGCGCCCTCTTGGCCCTCTTCGCGCTACTGTTTGTTGCGCTCTCGACGATCTTGCTGCTGGTGTGGCGGCAACCCGCGCCGGGTGACATTGCGGGTGCCTTGACCCAACATTCTGAACTGTACACGCTGTCGCTCGGCCACATCCGGGATTTGACCCTCGATGCCTTTGCCTACCTGAAGGCTCCCCTCGGACTGGCGGCTTTCGCCTTTGGCGCTGGGGCCATGGGACTGTTGGCCTCGCGGAGGAGCGTCCGGCGAACGGTACTCGTCGTAGCGGCCAGCATGGTTCTTTTCTTCCAGGCGGCCCGGCTCGCACTTGTCCGCTTCCAGGACTACTTGGGCTCGTACCCGCTCGCTGGGAGCCTGCAACAGAGTCCGCCGGGACAGTTGATCGAGGCCGACGCGTATTACGCCTTCTCGTCTGTATTCTTTTATACGGGCCGTAGCGCACGGTTGCTCAACGGCCGCGAAAACAACTTGGAGTACGGCTCACACGCGCCGGGCGCTCCTGACGTGTTCATTGACGATGCCCGCTTCATCTCTCTCTGGAACGAGTCGGCACGCTACTACCTGATCACCTACGGTACGGACTTGCCCCATCTTGAAGAACTGGTTGGCCGGGCGAACTTGCGGGTCGTAAGAAAGAACGCTGACAACTACCTGCTGACGAATCATCCGCTCCCGTGACAGCTCCGGCGAATGATATCGATGCGAGAATATTGGCGTGGATCGAAGTGCGATGCTGGCTGTGCGGAAATCAGCTCTACAATGGTCGCTAAGTGTTCAAAATCGGGTTGGCTGATAGTTCACCTACTGGCCCTCATGTTCGCCTTGATCGTGTTGGCCTGTGCCGAGGATTCGGGCCAGCCAGTTAGCGTTAACTTTTACGTTCTGGACGAAAACCAACACCCGCTGGCACAAGCGCAGGTTGAAGTTCGTTTGCAGGGGCAAATCTTAGCCTGCACGACAACCGACGAAACTGGACGCGGCGGCATCACCCTTCCGATTTCTGGTCGCTACATGCTGCGGGTAACGAAGAAAGACTACATCACGAGCGAGACCTCCCTGGAAATCAAGGCTGCCGTCGAAGCAGTCGATGTGGTTCTGTCTCACATCGGGTTGAGCAAGCAGGAGGTCACGGTGCAAGGGAGGTCGTCGGATCCAGTTACGGAGGAGTCCAGCATTCCGTCCACTTTGGCCCCCAAGCAAGCCGCGCAAGTGCCCTCGCGTCCCGCAACGCTTACCGACGCTCTTCCCCTCGTTCCGGGAGTCGTGCGCGCTGCGGATGGGACTATAGGAATCGCAGGATACGCCGAGAACCACAGCACGTTGCTCATCAACTCCGTCGATGTCACCGATCCCTCGACTGGGGCATTCGGCTTGAGCGTTCCCATCGACACCGTTGAAACGATCAATGTCACGGAGATGCCCTACCTGGCGCAGTACGGAAAATTTATTGCCGGTGTTGTGGCCGCCGAGACGCGGCGCGGTGGCGACAAATGGGCGTTTAGCCTCAATGACCCGCTTCCCGAATTCCGGATCCGCAGCGGACATCTTGTGGGCGTCAGGGATATGTCTCCGCGCTTGAATTTCGGAGGCCCTTTGATCGCAAACCGGTTATTCGTCTCGGAGGGGACTGAGTACCTGCTTCACAAGCAGGCAGTGCGGACGCTTCCCTTTCCGGCAAATGAAACCCAATTCAAAGCGATCAACTCCTTTACCCAAGTCGATGCGGTTCTTTCTTCGACCCACACGCTCACTGCCAGCTTTCACGATTCGCCCCATTCCCTGCGGTATGCCGGTCTTGATTTCTTCAATCCGCAACCTGTAACGCCCAATGCCGATTTCCACGAATCCACCGCAACCGTGATTGACCGTATGTCCCTGGGTGGCGGTGTTCTCCAAAGTACGCTTGCAAATACTCGCGTGACCACCGGGATCCAACCCCAAGACACTGCGGAAATGTTGCTGAGCCCGCTCGGCAATCGTGGCAACTACTTCAGCCAACAATCTCGCCAGGCGACACGCTTCGTGTGGATCGAGAACTGGACGCCGCGCACGCTTCATTTTGCCGGGGATCACATCCTGCAACTCGGCTCTGTGCTGAGCTATAGCGAAGATGAGGGCCGACTCCGAGCACGGTCGGTGCAGATTCGAGATGGCGATGGACGTACTCGGCAACGCGTCGACTTTACCGGTGGACAACCTTTCGCCCTCTCCGACTACGCGCCCGCCGTGTACGCGCAAGACCATTGGATGTTGAATTCGCATTTCGCCCTGGACTTGGGGGTGCGCTTCGAAGAGCAGACCATCACTCTCACGTCGCGCACCGCTCCTCGTGCTGGGTTTGTGTGGACACCGAGAGAGGACAAGAAGACGGTCGTCAGGGGCGGAGCCGGCGTCTTCTATGATTCCGTACCGCTTGGGGTGTATGCGTTCAACAGCTTCCCCGAACAGACTGTTACTTCGTTCGACCCTTCCGGCGGTATCGTCGGGGGGCCAGTTCGCTACATCAACATTACGCAGGAGGCGGCACGATCCGGCTTTCCGCTTGTGGACCGAGCTAGGAGAAGCGGAAACTTTGCTCCATACAGCGCCGCGTGGCACCTCGAATTGGAACGCGAGGTCTCCCGCTCCCTGTTGGTCAGGGCCAAGTACTTGCAGAGTGCAGCGCACGATCTGATCGCGCTGCAGCCCCAGTTCGTGCAAGGACAAAATGCACTCGTGCTTGGGTCATCCGGCACTGCACGAACGCACCAATACGAGTTGACTGCCAGGATCGGTGCCAAATCGCAGCGGCAGTTTTTTTTCTCGTATGTCCGGCAGCATGCGCGGGGTGACGTCAACGATGCCTCCGGCTACACTGGCAATTTCGCGTTCCCAGTGGTGCGTCGAGGCCTGATCGCGAGTTTGCCGAATGAAATTCCGAACCGGTTCTTGCTATGGGGCACGTATGCTTTGCCGCGGAAATTCCAGCTGAACCCGCACGTTGAATTGCGCAACGGTTTTCCTTACCAGCCCGTCAACGTGCTGCAGCAGTACCTCTCTATCGGGATGGGAAGCCAGCCAAGATTCCCGCGCTACTTCTCTTTCGATCTTCTGGTGTCCAAGGATTTTCAAATCACGAAGAAACACGCCATCCGAATCTCCATACCAATGACGAATCTGACGAACCATTTCAACCCGTTGGAAGTGCACAGCAATATCGCCGATCCCTACTTTGGCGAATTCTTTGGCAACTATCCGCGAAGGATCCTCCTCGACTTCGATTTCCTGAACTGAAAGCCCTCCACCTTAATTATGAGGCGAATGATCGAGCCTGTGCCGGACGCGGTTCTTATGCGCTCGTGAATGATTCTGATCGACGGGCGCTCTGATAGCGTGCACAACCTTTGCGACCGCATGACAGCTCTCCGGCACAGCCAGCGCCAGATGGGCCTGGGTGGGCATTCTGTAGATGGACGATTGCATACAGTATGCTGGCTAGTCGGCGGTGGGTGGCCGGGACCGACACGTCTGTCACCGCTCACTTGACGGTCCTTCAGCCGGAAGCTAAGGAATCCGCTCGGCGGGGGCCCAGACCGTGACGGAGGCAAGTCTTAATTGCTAGCCGGTGCGATGGTTTCTCCGGGGAGCACACCGATGACCTAACCTGTCCGGTAATAGGACTCGTAATCGTGCCCCAACCCGGTGGGCCGAGGCGGGAATCGAACGCGCACCTGCGATCGTCTGCCGTGCTGCCATTACACTGCCGGCCCTCGGAACCCGAGACTTGTCCCCAGAGATTTTCGCC
>Ga0307479_10005264_pt1 | contig 11848 bp, 12 predicted proteins | sample atmos_gasesECM4C_FD_203743 | JGI IMG/M metagenome (GOLD analysis project Ga0307479, IMG submission 203743) | Hardwood forest soil microbial communities from Morgan-Monroe State Forest, Indiana, United States - atmos_gasesECM4C_515 | ecosystem: Environmental > Terrestrial > Soil > Temperate... | reverse complement strand
AACGCAGATGCCGTCATCGTCGCCGACCAGACGACGGATGTCTTCAACCCGAACGTCGTCCGCGCGTCGATCGGAACGCTCTTCGCGATGCCGATCGCTGTGTGCACGACGGACGATGCGATCGCGTGGCTACACGACAAAGAGATCGCGATCTGCGCGGCGACGCCGAGCGCGTCGACGCCGCTGTGGAAGGCGCCGCTCGACGGAAACGTCGCGCTCATCGTGGGGGCCGAGCAGTACGGACTTTCCGATCGCTGGCTGGACGAAGCCGACCTCAAGGTCAAGATCCCGATGCCGGGTGATGCGATCGACAGCCTCAACGCCGCAACGTCCGCGTCGGTCCTGCTCTTCGAAGCGGTTCGTCAGCGCGCGTGACGCTCAGCGGATCACGATGATCTGAGTGCCGACGTCGACCGACTCCCACGCGCGATCGGCACTCACCGCAGGGACGTTTAGTCGGTAAGCGAGAGCAAGACAGAATCGATCGGCGAGCGACATCGCTGTGCCAGGTTCCCAGAACCGGGCGGCCAGAACGGCGTCGGCTTTAGTGGACGCGATGACGGATACTCCTGCGGCCTCGAGGAACTTACCGATCGCCGAAGGGTCCTTCCCCTTCGCTTCCACCTTCTGCAGGATCTCGGACCAATTCACGGCTGAAACGAGCGCGCCGCGCAGGAGAGGTTGAACCTCCTGCGCCCCGGGCTCATCCATCACCCAAGCGAGCGCCGCAGACGCATCGAGTACGCCCCTCAGGTCCGGCTCCGACGTGCTTCATCCTCGGCACGCTCGCGCTCGACCTCGGCCCGGCGCTCCGCGATCAATTCGTCGGCCATGCTGCCCGGAACGTCTTTGAACATAGCTTGCAACTGGCGACCTGCCTCCTCAGGGGTGATGAGGAAGACGCCGCCGTCCTTGATCTGGACGGCGACCTCCGTGCCTTCGTCCAGACCGAGTCGTCGCCGCACGTACGCTGGGATAACGATCCGTCCCTGCGGACCGACCTTGATGAACGTCGTGTCACTCATAGCTTGATTGTGCCACACTAGTCCAACTCATGCCAGATTGTTCGCTCTGACAAACTCGTGTTTGTTTGACGTACCAAGCTCGTCCGCTCTACGCTGACGTCTATGGAATTCGGGGTCTTCGTCCAGGGGCACGTTCCGCGCCGTCGCGTTGCGGCCGATCCGGACTTCGAGCATCACGCGCTCCTCGGCGATCTGGAGATCGTGAAGGCCGCCGACCGCGCCGGTTTCAAGTACGCGTGGGCGTCCGAACATCATTTCCTCGACGAGTACTCGCATCTGTCCGCGTCAGAGGTGTTCCTCGCGTACGCCGCCGGCGTTACCGAGCGGATCCATCTCGGCTCCGCGATCTGGAACCTCAACCCGCAAGTGAACCATCCCTACCGCATCGCCGAACGCGTCACGATGATGGATCACCTCTCCGACGGACGATTCGAGCTCGGCGTCGGACGCGGCGCCGGACACCACGAAGTCACGGGCTTCGGCATCGAGTCGACGGACGCGACCAAGGAACCGTTCGAGGAGATCATCCGCGAGATCCCGAAGATGTTCAGGGACGAAGAATACGAGTTCCACGGAAAGTTCTTCGCCGCACCGAAGCGCAACCTGTTGCCGAAGCCTTGGAAGAAACCTCACCCACCGATCTGGCAAGCGTGCGGTAATCCGCCGACGTTCGCCAAGGCCGGCGAGAAAGGACTCGGCGCGATCGGTTTCAACTTCTCCGCGGCGCCGCAGATGGCGCCGATGATCGAGGCGTACAAGAAAGCCGTCGCGAACGCGGAACCGATCGGCGCATACGTCAACGACAACGTGATGATCACGAACACCGTGATCTGTCTCGAGGACGGCGCGCGCGCGCGCAAGGTCGCCGCGGACATGGGAACCGGCCTGCAGATGTCGCTCGTCTTTCGCTATCACACGACGTTCCCGAAACCCGCAGGGATCCCGGACTGGCCGACGCTCCTCCCCGACCCGACGCCGGAACAGGTCGAACAGCGCATCAACGCGGGTTACTTGCTCTGCGGTTCCCCGGACGAAGTCCTCGAGCAGATCAAGAAGTATGAGGACGTCGGTGCGGATCAGATCGTCTTCGGACTTCCGGTCGACATGGAGCTCGAGGACGCGATCGAGAGCGTGACGTTGTTCGGAAAGCATGTCCTTCCGCAGTTCGACAATGATCCCGTTCACCGGTCCTCGCGATTCCGCGACGCCGCGGCGCGCGTTTAGGGTCTTCCGCCCCTAGCGGCACGCGGACCCACCCGCGACGATGCCTGAAGAAGTCGTCCCCGACCAAGGAGGCCGTCATGATTGTCGCCGTGTTCGAAGGAACCGACATGTCGGAAGAGAAGTACAACGCCGTCCTCGCCGAGCTCGCCGCTGCGGGAGCCGCAGCTCCCGACGGACGGATCGAGCATGTGGCCGCATGGGATGGCGGCGCGTTCTGCGTCGTCGACACGTGGGAGAACACCGACAAGCTCAACCGCTTCGCCGAGACGCTCTTCCCCATCATGGATCGCATCGGTGTAACGCCACCCACCCCGCACATCTACGAGCTGCGAAACACCATCCACGCTCAGTAGGGCACCATCGGCGGGTGGAAACCCGCCTGTTCTCCGGATACAGCGACCTCCGCGCCATGCAACGCTTGGCGCAAGAGGTCTGGCGGCTCGCGCCCGAGCACATCGACATCGACGGAGGCGTCGGTGGGATGGCGTGGACGGCAACGCAGCACATCGGGCGCGAGCGCGAATGGAAGCGTCGGCTGTGGTTCGACGACGGCAGGCCGCTCGCGTGGGGCTGGGTCTTCCAACCGGCGTCGCTGCTTTGGCAGGTGCGCGCCGACCACGCTCAGCTTCATGACGAGATCCTCGACTGGTTCGAAGCGGCGACCGAAGGCCCGCGCGACGTCTCGGTGAGTCAGGCGAACGCCGCCGGGATCGAAGCGCTGCAGGCGCACAATTACGTACCCGATCCGACCGCAGAACGCTCACTCGGGAACGTCCGCGAGCTCGACGATCTCGAGGATCCGGTTGTTCCGTCCGGCTACGTTCTGAAGACCATGCGGGAGTACGGCAACTACGAAGCGCGTGTCGACATCCATCGCATCGTCTGGCATCCGTCGCGCGTGACGAACGAGAGCTACGCGAACGTCCGGAGCACGTGGCCCTATCGAGACGATCTCGACTGTGTCATCGAAGGCCCGGACGGATCACTCGTCGCGTACACACTTGCGTGGTGCGACGACGAAACGGGTCTCGGCGAGTTCGAGCCCGTCGGGGTCCATCCCGATCACCGACGTCTCGGCCTCGGACGGGCCGTGAACCTGTTCGCATTGCATCGACTGCGAGAGGCCGGCGCTCGGACGGCGCTCGTGGGATGCGTCGAGGACGAGAAGAACCCGGGGCCGAAGGCGCTCTATCGTTCCGTCGGCTTCCGCGAACTAAATCGGAACCAGATCTTCAAACGCTGACGAGCCGGTTCCGTTCGTCTTCGTCAGTCGCAAGATCGATGCACGTCCAGGCCATCGCCAGTGCTCCGTCGAAAACGGCTTTGTCCGCAGCGGGCTTGATGCACTGCGCCGTGAACTCGGGTTGGTGGTTCACGGCGGGCAGCGACTCGATACCGATGGACGGATGGATCGACGGGATCTTGAGCGACACGTTGCCCATGTCTGTCGACGCCGCCATGCGGTCGCTGTTCGGGCCGAGATCGACGAAGGTTCGTCCGGCTTGCTCCGCATTTCGCCTGTAGATCGCGGCCATGCGTGGATCGTGGTGCATCTCGGCGTACGGGGCGACGCTGTCGACGTACTCAACCGTCGAGCCGGTCGCGAGGGCTCCGGCTTCGAAGCAGCGCCTGACCCGCTCGCGGATCTCCGTGAGCTCACCGATCGTCCGCGCGCGAACCATGTAATGGGCCGATGTATGTGCCGGGACGATGTTCGCAGCGTCGCCGCCCTTCGTCACGATCCCGTGCACGCGATCCGTCTGTTTGATGTGCTGACGGAGCAGTCCGATCGCCGTTTGCGCGATCGTTAGCGCGTCCGCCGCGTTGATGCCGACCTCGGGCGACGCCGATGCGTGCGCTTCCTTGCCGGTGTAGTACACGTCGAAGTGGTCGGCGGCGATGATCGGGAGCTCGACGATGTCGAGCGGAGCCGGGTGCACCATCATCGCCGCGTGGATCCCGTCGAACGCTCCCGCTTCGAGCATCTTGATCTTGCCGCCACCGCCTTCTTCGGCGGGTGTGCCGAACACGGTGATCGTGAGACCGACTTCGTCGGCGATCTTCGCCGCGGCGATACCGGCACCGACGCCCATCGCGGCGATGATGTTGTGACCGCAGGCATGGCCGACCGCGGGAAGGCAGTCGTACTCGGCGCAGATGCCGATGTGCAGGGGGCCGGTCCCGATGGTCGCGACGAACGCGGTCGGGATGTCGCATGCGCCTTTGGTGACGGCGAAGCCGGCGTCGTCGAGGTACTCGGTCAGCCAGGCGGCGGCCTTCTCCTCTTCGTAGCCGAGCTCCGGTGAGCCGTGGATGCGATGCGAGATGTCGACGAGCTCGTCGCGCGCGCCCTCGAGACGTTCGCGAACCCCGGCCTTCGCGTCCATGCGCGGGAGTCTATTCCTAGAATCGATCCGTGAGCGAGGGGACGAGCGGGATTAGGTGACCGATCTGAGCGCTGCGGCGCTCGCTTGCAATCGCGCCGCTAGATCGCGTTCTCTTTCAGGTGCGAGAGGATCTCGGCCCCCACTTCGTCCGGCTTCTCCTGGATCAACCAGTGTCCCGTGTCCAGCTCAACGAACCGATAGGGACCCTGCATATGCGAAGACGCACCTTCAGCCGACGTTCGCCGCACGTACGGATCGTTCGCGCCCCATAGAAAAAGCGTCGGTGCTGTTACCGGACGGAACACGAACGAGTCGTCCTCGAGGCAGCGCATGTGCATGCGGCACGCGCGGTACCAGTTCAGCGCCGCATCGACGGCCGCAGGATCGCGGAACACCGACACGTAATCTTCGATCTCCTCCGGCCCGCCGATCCAGATGCCTTTCAGGAGCGCGCAATCGTCGGCGCTCATCACCGCCGCGAGATCGTCGTTGATCCCGTTCAGGAATCCGCGATACAGCTCTTCGTCCGGATCGTCCCGGACGGCTTTCGCGAACGGGCGATAGTGCCCGACGGACATGGCCGTCCACGACGCGACCGGCGACTCGTCGATCGCAAGTGCGCACCAACCGGCCCCAGCGCCCCAATCGTGTCCGATGAGATGGAACCGCTCCCAGCCGAACGCGCTCGCGAACGCGAACACGTCGCCGCCCAACTCTTCGTACCGGTACGCATCGACGGAAGCCGGACGCGCCCCCGGCGAATATCCACGCTGGTCCGGCGCGACGCACTGGTACCCGGCCTCGGCCAGCGAGGACATCAGGCCACCCCACATCGCCGACGTCTCCGGGAACCCGTGCAGCAACAACACAGGTTCTCCGTCGCCGAGCTCGCGGCAGCGGTACGTCATGCCGTTCAGATCGAGATCACGGATCTTCATCGTGGTAGTCGTAGCACAAAGGGCGCCGTCACTACACTTGGGACGATGCGCAAAACGGGGTTGTGGCAGGCCTTGACGCGCGAGCGATCGGACGAGCAATGGTCGGTCTTTGCGCCGTTCGTGTCCGCGGGACTCTTAGTCGCGGCCGGCGTGTACTTCCGGGCGGAACGGATCGAGTTCGGATGGTTCTTCTTCGTCACAGCAGGCCTTTTCCTCGCGATCGGCGTGGCGACCTACCGGATGCGAGCGGCACGTCCACAGCTTGCGCGGAGTCTGCCCTTCTTCTTCGGCGGCATCTTGATGACCGGCTTCGGCGCGTATCTGCTCTGGTCGGTGCTGTTCGGTCCACAGCATCCGGTCGTAGGTGGTGTCTCCTTCCCCCTCATCTTGTTTCCGGTGATCTGCTTCGCCGTCGCGTTGTCCTCCCTCATTCGGGCCCGACGCATGTACAACGGACGTCTCCGAGACGTGATCGAATGGTCGACGGCCTCAGCGTTGATCTCGGGACTCCTCAGCATCGGAGTAGGAACGTACATCCTGATCGCCGGCGCGCGGTCTGGTGACCATCTCTTCTACCGATTCGCTGTCGTGCTCGCTGTCATCGGGGGGGTCATGCTCTCGCTGGCGTGGCTCCATCACAAAGGGATCATCGGTAGGACCGACGATCCCTCAGCCTCTCGGCAGTCCTAGCACACGCTCGCCGATGATGTTGCGCTGGATCTCGTTCGTGCCCGCGTAGATCGGCCCGGCCATCGAGAAGTAGAACGGGTCGACCCACTCATCATCGGCAACTCCGGACAAACCGAGAAGCCGAAGCGCCGTCGAGTGCATGTGGATGTCCATCTCGGACCAGAAGATCTTGTTGACCGACGATTCCGGCCCGATCACCTCGCCGCGCTGCAAACGCGCGGCCGTCCAGAAGACGTACAACCGGTACATCCGTGCGGCCATCGACGCGCGTGCGACATCTTGCCTGAGGTCCGAAGGCGAGCCGCACGCGGCGAACAGCTCGTTCAACCGCGACGCCGTCGCGAGGAACCGTCCGGGCGGACGCAACAACAACCCGCGCTCGAACCCCGCCGTCGTCATCGCGACGTTCCAGCCCGCGCCCGGCTCCCCGAGCGTGTTCGAGACCGGAACACGAGCACCGTCAAAGAAGACCTCGGCGAAACCCGTCTCGCTGTCCATCTGCGCGATCGGCCGGACGTCGATCCCGTCGCCTTTCATCGGAAGAAGAATCATCGTGAGCCCGCGATGACGCTCCGAGCCGGCTTCCGTCCGGAACAACCCGAACATCCAGTCGGCCCACACACCGCGCGAGCACCACGTCTTCTGCCCGTCGATCACCCAGTGGTCGCCGCCCAAAGTTGCTTTCGTCCGGATGGCGGCCATGTCGCTCCCGGCGTTCGGCTCGGACCACCCCTGACACCAGATCTGGTCGCCACGTGCCATCGCCGGAAGGAAACGCTGCTTCTGCTCGTCCGTTCCGTGCGACATCAGGGTCGGACCGAGAAGGAAGAGTCCGTTTTGGTTGACGCGACCCGGAGCGCGTGCGCGGTAGTACTCCTCTTCGAAGATCAGCCAGTCGATGATCCCGAGACCGCGTCCGCCGAACGCGGGCGGCCACGACACGACACCCCAGCCTGCCTCGAAAAGCGTCCGTTCCCACTTGCGATGCGATTCGAAGCCATCCGCCGTATCCATCGAGGGCAGTGGCGGCTGCGGTACGTTCGCTTCGAGCCACGCGCGCGCTTCACCGCGAAGAGCATCTTGTGCGGGAGTGAAGCGGAGATCCATCCGATGGAGCCTACTCATCCATTGTCGCATACGGACCCGGGCTACCCGCAAACGAAATTTCGGACGTAAGATTCTCAGTTCGTGTCCGACAGAGAGATCGCGTTAGAGCAAGAGCTCGTCGACCGCGCCTACGCCCGACTCGAGGCGATGCGCGAGCGCGCGCGCATCTTCGCCGCGCAAGCCGCGTCCAACTCGGCCTCCGCAGGACCCGAGCGCGACGTCATGGTCGACACGAGTCTCCGTCGCGCGCAGCAGTTGAATATCGGCGACGAGTCTCTCGTCTTCGGCCGCATCGACAACGCTGACAGATCGACCATCCACGTCGGACGTGTCGCCGTCTACGACGAGGAACACGAACCGCTCGTTACCGACTGGCGCGCGCCGGCGTCGATCCCCTTCTACAAAGCAACGCCGAAGGAAACGATGGACGTCGTCCGGCGGCGGCACATCCTCGGACGCGGCCAGAAGGTCGTCCATCTCGAGGACGAACTCCTCGACCGCGAGGACTTGAGGGAAGACCTCGTCCTCGTCGGTGAAGCCGCGCTCCTGTACGCGCTCGACCGCACCCGGTCCGGACACATGCGCGACATCGTTTCGACGATCCAGCGCGAGCAGGACGACGTCATCCGTGCGCCACTCGAGGGCGTCCTCGTCGTGCAGGGAGGACCCGGAACGGGCAAGACGGCCGTCGCGCTCCATCGCGCCGCCTACCTGCTGTACACGCACCGCGAGCGACTGCAACGCACCGGCGTTCTCGTCGTCGGTCCGAATGCGCTCTTCCTTCGCTATATCGAGCAAGTCCTCCCGTCGCTCGGTGAGTCGGCCACGCTCTCGACCGTTGGGGGCCTCGCCACCGGCGTGGAGGCAACGACGGACGATGCGCGCGATGTCGCCCGCATCAAAGGCGACGCCCGCATGGCGCAGGTCATCGCACGCGCATGCGCGAACATCGAACGCGGTCTGCACGAGCCGGTGCGCATCCACTACGAAGGCGCGAACCTGACGCTGTCCGTCGCCGCGAGCAATCACATCGTGAAGCTCGCACGTAAGCGGTTTAGCGGAACGCACAACGCAAGAAACGAGGACGTCCGCGGCCTCACGATCGAGTTCCTGTATCGCAAGTGGCACAACAAGGACGAGTGGCGGGACATCTTCGGTCCCGAGCACTTCGCCACGTTCGAAAGCGACATCCGCGAGCATCCGGCCTTCATCGGCGCGATGGAGTACATGTGGCCGGTGAGAAGCGGCGCGGACATCGTCACGATGTTGCGCACCGACGCCGAGTTCCGGCAGCGCGCAACGCACGGGATCCTGAGCGAACGCGATGCCGATCTTCTCAAAGGCGACGCCGACGCTGCGTTCTCCGAACACGACGTAGCGATGATCGATGAAGCGTCGACGATCCTCGGCCCCCATGAACGACGCAAGCGTCGCCGTCCGAAGATCGATCGCGAAGAACGCTTTGACATCGAACGGCTCGTCGACGAGCTTCAGGAGCTCAATCCGATCATCCGCTCGGAGCGTCGCGCGTTCGTCCAGCGGCTCGTCGATCAGCGACTCGAACTCGAGAACGACGATCGCGATGTGCTACCACGCCAACGCGCGTGGTTCGGACACGTTGTGGTGGACGAAGCGCAGTCGCTCTCACCGATGCAGTGGCGCATGATCGCGCGCCGCTGCCCGGGAAAATCGATCACGATCGTCGGCGACCTCGGCCAGTCGGCGTCGCTGTGGAACACGACCTGGGAGGACGTCGTCTCCTCGCTCGATCCTCCGTCGTCGAACATCGCCGAACTGTCCATCAACTACCGCTCGCCGGAGGAGATCTCGGACCTCGCGGCACGCGTCTTGCGCGAAGCGGCGCCGCACCTGAAACCGCCACGTCCCGTCCGGCGCAGCGGCGAAGAACCGATCTTCATCCGCACGACCGATCGCGTCACCGTCGCATTGGACGAAGCGAAAAGGCTCGTGCCGGAGGACGGAACCGCGGCGATCATCACGACGCCCGCGCTGCGCGACGAAGCACGGCGCGCTGCTGGGATCGAGGGCGTGGACCTCGGCTCGGAGCTGAGCGTCGTCTCGGTCGATGAGTCGCGCGGTCTCGAGTTCGACGTGGTGGTCGTGATCGAACCGTCCGAGATCGTTCGGCGCGATGGGTTGAACGCGTTGTACGTCGCGCTGACACGTCCGACGAAGACGCTCGTCGTCGTCCACAACGAGGAACTGCCGCAGGCTCTGAGAACCTAACGGGTCGTCAGGTACGATTCGTTACAGATGACGACGGTCCCCGCGATCGAAGGCTGGTTCTCGGACACCGCACTCCTCGGCACTCGTTGCGCTTCGTGCGGTTCCTACTTCTTTCCGCCGGAGCGGACGCTCTGTCGCAATCCGGCCTGCGGCAGCTCCGAGCTCGACGTGACCGAATTGAGCCGCCGAGGCAAGGTGTGGTCGTTCTCGGTGAACCATTACGACGCTCCGGCCCCGTTCATGGGGAAGGCACCGTACACCGTCGTCGCCGTGGAACTCGCGACCGAAGAGATGGTCGTCCTCGGACAACTGGCCGACGGCGTTGATCCGTCCGAGCTGAGGATCGGCGATGAGATGGAAGTCGTCATCGAACGCCTCTTCGTCGACGACGACGGCAACGAACACATGGTGTGGAAATGGAACACGACGTAGCGGTACTGGGTGTCGGGATGCACCCTTGGGGCAAATGGGGTCGTCCGTTCGTGGAATACGGCGTTGCGGCCGCGCGAGCGGCGCTCGACGACGCCGGACTGACGTGGCCGGACGTCGGTTTCATCGCCGGCGGCGAAACGATCCGCAACGGATATGCGGGATACGTGGCCGGCGCAACGTTCGCGCAAGCCCTCGGTTGGACGGGCGTTCCCGTCGCGACGTGCTACGCCGCCTGCGCCGCGGGAGCGACGGCGATCGACATCGCTCGGGCGCGCATCCTCGCCGGACTGTGCGACGTCGCCCTCGTCGTCGGCGCGGACACCACACCGAAGGGGTTCCTCGCACCGACGTGGGGCGACAATGCGTCCGATCCGGACTGGCGGCGGTTCCGTCTTCTCGGCGCCACCAACCCGACGTACTTCGCTCTCTACGCGCGCCGTCGCATGGAGCTGTGCGGCGCAACGGAGGAGGACTTCGCGCGCGTCAAGGTGAAGAACGCGAAACACGGACTCAACAACCCGAACGCGCGCTACAAGAAGGAATACACGGTCGCCGACGTCTTGGAGTCGCCCATGGTGTCCGACCCCTTGCGTCTGTTGCAGATCTGCGCGACATCGGACGGCGGCGCGGCCGTCGTTCTCGCGTCCATGGACTACGCGAAGAGCCGCGGTTTCGACGCGCCCGCGCGCGTCTCGGCCGTTTCGACGATCACACCGACGTTCCCGAACACCGTCATGGAGATGCCCAACTTCTCGACGGACTCTGCGGCGACCGTCGCGCCGCCCGAGCTTCCGTTCCGCGACGCGATCGCTGCGGCGGCGTACGAGGAGGCGAGCGTCTCACCGGACGACCTGAGCGTCGCCGAGGTCTACGACCTCTCGTCCGCGCTCGAGCTCGATTGGTACGAGAACATCGGACTGTGCAAGCAAGGCGAAGCCGAGCGCCTCATACGGGACGGCGACACGACGATCGGCGGACGCATCCCCGTCAATCCGTCCGGCGGACTCGCCTGCTTCGGTGAAGCTGTTCCGGCGCAAGCGATCGCGCAAGTGTGCGAGCTCGTGTGGCAGCTCCGCGGTCAGGCGGACGGACGCCAGGTCGAGAACGCGAAGGTCGGCCTGTCCATCAACCAGGGTCTGTTCGGACACGGCTCCTCGGTGATCGTGACGCGATGAGCGAGGCTTTCGTCGTCGACGCCATCCGCACGCCCGTCGGCAAGCGGGGGGGCGGACTCGCGAAGGTCCACCCGGCCGACCTCGGCGCGCATGTGCTGTCGGCGATCGTCGAACGCAACGACATCGATCCCGCGGTGGTGGAAGACGTGTACTTCGGCTGTGTCGACACCATCGGCCCCCAAGCCGGCGACATCGCACGAACGTGCTGGCTCGCCGCCGGACTGCCCGAAGAGGTGCCGGGAACGACGATCGACCGTCAATGCGGCTCGTCCCAGCAAGCGCTCCACTTCGCGGCGCAAGCCGTGATGTCCGGGACGAACGACGTGATCGTTGCCGGAGGCGTCCAGAACATGTCGATGATCCCGATCGCGTCGGCGATGACCGTCGCGCAGGACCTCGGACACGCGGACCCCTTCCACGGATCGGAAGGCTGGCTGAATCGGTACGGCGATCAGGAGGTTTCGCAGTTCCGGGGGGCCGAGATGATCGCCGAGAAATGGGGCATCACGCGACTCGACATGGAGGAGTTCGCGCTGGAGTCACATCGCCGCGCCCGGCAGGCCATCAGCGAAGGACGTTTCGAGCGCGAGATCGTCCCGCTGAACGGCGTCACGCAGGACGAA
>Ga0307479_10005263_pt1 | contig 11848 bp, 13 predicted proteins | sample atmos_gasesECM4C_FD_203743 | JGI IMG/M metagenome (GOLD analysis project Ga0307479, IMG submission 203743) | Hardwood forest soil microbial communities from Morgan-Monroe State Forest, Indiana, United States - atmos_gasesECM4C_515 | ecosystem: Environmental > Terrestrial > Soil > Temperate... | reverse complement strand
CGCGGTCGGCCCGCGCCGGCGCCGGCGCCGCGCCGGGCGGATCGTCCGGCGAGCCCCCGCCCGCGGGGCTTTCGGGCGGGCTGCCGGGATCGCGCCGCAGGTGCGGCGCCAGCTCGACGGCCGCCACGTAGCGCGCCCCGCGGGCGCGGCTGTCCTCGCCGGCGATGCGGCCGGCCGCCTCGAGGTCGGCGAGCACGGCGTCGAGGCCGGGCAGCCCGAGGCGCGCCTGCAGCTCGGAGACCGCGATCCGGCCGCCCTCGCGGAGCGCCTCGACGACCGCGTCGGCGGCGTCGCCGCGCGGCAACGCCAGCGCGCCGCGATCGGTGAGCCACACCCGCCGGTCGCCCCAGGGCTCGAGGTCCCCGGGCAGCATGGATCGGCACACCTCGCCGATCGGCGCCAGGTAGTAGTCGGCGGTGAAGCGCGCCAGCTGCAGCAGGTTGGGCCCCAGCACCGGCTCGCGGTCCAGCACCGCCTCGAGCCAGCGGACCGCGATGCCGTCCGGCGGCTCGTCGCGCAGGCCGACGATGATGCCGACCAGGGGCCGCTTACCGATGCGCACACGGGCCCGGGCCCCGGGGACGGCGAGCGCCGTCCAGGCTGCCGGCACGGCGTAGGTCAGCGGCTCGGGCAACGGCACCGGCAGGGCGACCTCGGCGTAGGAGGCCGCCGCTCCCGGCGGCACGTGGCCGGCCGGCTCCCGGGCCTCGGCTGCCGCGATCCGGGGCACGGCCTTCAGCCAGCTTCGCGGATGCCGCGGGCGAGGCAGGCATCGGAGCAGAAGACCTCTCCCGCCGCTCCCGCCAGGGTCCGCCCGCTGGGCACGTGCACCCCGCAGGCGCGGCAGCGCACCAGGTTCACGGGTGGCGGGTCCGGAGCCGCGGCGCCCGGCGGCGGGGCCTGGGCTCGGCTCTCCGCCGCGTTCGCCGCCCGCCAGCCGCGGATCACCTGGCTCCAGACCCACCAGGCGATGAAGGTGAGGATCGCGAAGTCGAGGAGGCGGATCAAGGCCAAGTGGACACCTCGCTGCGCCGCGCTACCCGGGGCCGCCGCCGCCAGCGGCGCGCCGGCGTTGCATCTCGGCGCCCAGCTGGGCGACCTCCGGCTGCGCCGGCGCCACGGCCTGCAGCCTGCCGAACGCCTTGTCGGCCTCGTCGCGCCGGTTGAGATCGAAGGCCAGCACCACCACCTCGGCGAAGCGCGACTTCCAGTGCGCCGGCGCCAGCTGCTCGGCGCGGCGGAACTGCTCGAGCGCCTGGTCGAACTGGCGCAGCTGGCGATAACAGGTCCCCAGGTCGGTGAGCACATCGGGGTCCGCCTGGCGCAGGCCGAGATACTGGGTGTACAGATCGCGGGCGCGGCCCCAGCTCTGGATGTCGAAGTTCAGGTTGGCGAGCTTCAGCACGGCATCGGCATCTTTCGGGTGGGTTGCCACGTAGTCGCGTAATTGCTGGACGGCAGCCATCCCCGGCGGCGCCTGGCCCCCGGCCGATCCGGCATCTCCCGGTCCGCCGGCGCCGCCGCCCGTCGCTGCCCCGCCCGCCGCGCCGGGGCCCGGGTCGGCGCCGGCGTTGCCGCCGCTCGGGGCGCCGCCGCCGGGTCCCGCGGCGGCGTTCTCCGGCGCGGTCGCGGGCTCGGCGCCGGCGGCCTCGGCCTCGCCGGGGCCGGAGGTGACCACCGAGCCCTCGCCGGCGAGGCGGCGCAGCGGCTGGCGCGCCACCATGATCTCGTGCAGGACGTAGCCCAGGGTGAACCCGAACAGCAGGCCGATGGTGGCGAAGAGGAGGTTTTCCTTGTTCACGGTGATCCGGGGCTCTCTCCGCGGCACCTGCCGGCAGTCCAGGCGCGGTCGCGAGGAGGTGTCGGCGAGGTAGCCAGCCGCATGATGGTACCAGGGTGCCGGGCCAGGCAAGCAGAGCGGGCGAGCCGAGCGAGCGCCGCGACGAACGCGCGCCTGCGAGCTCCGCGGGCGGCGCGATGCGGCTGCCGCCGCCACCACCCCGATGGCGAGGCCGGGGCGGCGCGGGCGGCGGTGCGGGAAGTGGCGGGGATGCGACGCCGCTGCGGCTTAGCTCGCGGCCTTCGCCGTCCTCTGGCGCTTCTCCAGGCTCGACGTCAGCGCCTGCTCGACCAGGTCCTCGGCATCCCGTTCCGCGATGTCCTTGACGTGCGCCACCTCGCTGACGATGAAGTACTTGGCGCGCTCGTACATCTTCTTCTCGCGGAACGACAGGCTCTTGCGCTGGCTCACCAGGCGGAGGTTCTTGAGCACTTCCGCCACCTCCGTCAGCCGGCCGGTCTTCATCTTGTCGAGGTTCTGCTTGTAACGCCCCTTCCAGTCCTTGTAGGTGTCGATGTTGCCGTCCTCGAGGATGTCGAAAAGAGCCCGGACGTCGCGGGTGTGGCAGAGCGGTCGCAGGCCCACGAGATCGAGGTTCGCCTTGGGCACCATGACCTTGGAGTTGTTCGACAGCAGCCGGAGATGAAAGTAGAGCTGCTCCACCCCATCCATCTGCCCCGCCTCGATCTTCTCGACCAGGCTGACGCCGTGGTTGGGGTAAACCACCTTCTGACCGACTCTAAATGTCACGCCTCTGCCCCCTTGAATATGAATGACTGACGGAGCTGTAGTAGCAAATCACTGAGGGACCAACGCTTACGGGTGTAAGTTATACACCATCCACCCCTGGCTCGTCAACCTCATCCATGTTACATACTGCTCGGGTCCGACTTTTCATCCTGTCATCCCTGGTTTATCGCCCCGCTCGAGTCCTGAACATCGTTCCGCTCGTCATTTCCGGTTGACATCCCGGTTGGCCATCCCTGCTCGTCATCTCATCCCCCCGCTTGTCATCGCTGGTCTCCCCAATGACACCGCGCGGGATGACATCTGCCCTGCCTCCGGGTTCACATCTCGCCCCGCCCTCGCGAGGTCGTGGCTATTTTACCACAAGTTGAGGCTGACTACCGCCTCTTTCGCGCTGGCGGCGCTGGCGGTGGCGGCGGGGCTGGCGGCTTCTGGGGTGGCGCCGAGTGCGGGCTCCTCCGCTCGACGATTCGATAGGCGCAGCGACGGGCGCCGGCGAGGATGTGGTCGGTGCGCTCGACGAGCACGTCGCCGCCAAGCACCTCCTGGAAGACCCGCAGCTCGCCGGCACAGAGATTGGTGCAGGCGGCGGCGGCGACGCAGATGGGGCAATGGTTCTCGATCAGCAGGAAGGCGCCGTCCGCCCCTTCCTGCACCTCGGCCATGTAGCCCTCGCGTGTGCGCACCTTGGCCAGGGCCAGGAGGCGTGCGTGCAGCGTGCCGCCGCGCGGCACCTGGCCGGTGTAGGCCGCGATCTGGCTGCTCGTCCTGATCGCGACGAGGCGCTCGAGGCCGCCCTCGCCGAAGGCTTCCCGCATGGATTGGATGAGGCTCAGGGTGAGGTCCGCATGGGCGTTCGGGAACAGCTTGTTCGCCGCCGGGGTCAGGCGCCATAGCTTGGCCGGGCGGCCCATCGGGCGGGCCTCCTCCGCGCTCGCCACCAGCTTTTCCTCGGCGAGGGCATAGAGATGCTGGCGGACCGCCATGGCGGAGATCTCGAGCCGGCCTGCCAGGGTGCGCGCGTCCTGGGGGCCGTGCCACTTGAGCAGCTCGACGATCGCCCGCCGGCTGCGGGTGTCGGCGCCGGGCGCGGCGGATGGCGCAGCGCGGCGTGTGACCGTCGGCGGGCGAGGCATGAGGGACTTTATCGGGCGGGGCATGAGAGACTTTATAAAGACAAGTCTTGACAAAGTCAAGGCGTGAGCCGTACTATGTGATCGATAGGGGCGCGGCGGGGTCGGGCGGCCCCCCACGAGAGCCCGAGAAGGGCCGCGGCCAGATTCCCCCAGCGGGGCGGGCCGGCGGGGCCGGGGCGAGGTCCAGACCGCGCGGGGAGTCGATTGACCAGAAGGGGGTGGAGTACGAACGTACACGACAGAGGGGTCTTGATCACCGGGGCGAGCCGCGGCCTGGGCGCCGCCCTGGCCAGGGAGCTCGCCGGGCAGGGAGCCAGGCTGGCGCTGGTCGCGCGCGGCGAGGAGGCCCTGGGCGAGGTGGTGAACGCCATCCGGGGCGCGGGCGGCGAGGCGCACGCGATCGTCGCCGATGTCGGCGTGAAGGAGGACGTCTACGCGATCGCGGGCGCGGCCGCCGCGCTGGTCGGCGACGTCGAGGTGCTGGTGCAGAACGCCAGCGAGCTCGGCGCCGTGCCGCTGGCGCTGCTCGCCGATACCGCCTGCGAGGACCTCGAGCGCGTGCTCGCGGTCAACGTGATCGGTCCCTTCCGGCTCACCAAGGCGCTCGTCGGGCCGATGCTGCTACGCGGGCGCGGGCTCGTCGTGCACCTCAGCTCGGACGCGGCGACCGCCGCCTACCCGCGCTGGGGCGCCTACGGCGCGTCGAAGGCGGCGCTCGATCACCTCATGCGCATCTGGGCCGCGGAGCTCGCGGGCACCGGCGTGCGCTTCCTCGGCGTCGATCCCGGCGAGATGGATACCGTGATGCACGCGGCCGCCATCCCCGACGCCGATCGCGGGTCGCTCGCGCGGCCCGAGGAGATCGCGGGTCGGGTGGCCGAGATGATCCGCGACGACACCCTCCCGAGCGGGGCCCGCCTCGAAGCCGGCTCATGGAGAGTGGCGCGATGATGCCGGCGGCCTGGCCCCGTGACGATCCGCGCGAGACGCGGCTTCTCCACCTCGAGCCGGAGCGCGGCGGCATCGCGGACCGGACGATCGGCGAGCTGCGCGCGTTGCTGCGGGAGGGCGACCTCCTGGTGGTCAACGATGCCGCCACCCTCCCGGCGTCGCTGCCCGGCGTCACCGCCTCCGGGGCGGAGGTCGAGGCGCGGCTGACGGGCGAGCGGGGCGATGGCACCTGGCAGGCCGTGCTCTTCGGCGCCGGCGACTGGCGGCGCCGCACCGAGGAACGGCCGCCGCCGCCGGCCCTGCGGGCGGGGGACGTGCTCGATTTCGATGGCCTGCGCGCCACGGTCGCGAGCGTCGACGAAGCGTCACCGCGCCTGGTGGCGCTCGACTTCGAGGCGCGCGACGCCGCGCTCTGGCGCGCGCTCTACCACGCCGGGAGGCCGGTGCAGTACGCCCACACCGCCGGGCCGCTGGCACTCTGGCAGGTGCAGACGGCCTATGCCGGGCGGCCGTGGGCGGCCGAGGCCCCTTCGGCGGGCTTCGCCCTCACCTGGGACCTGCTGCTGGAGCTGCGGCGCCGCGGCGTGGGCGTGGCGCGGGTGACGCATGCGGCCGGCTTGTCGTCCACCGGGGACGGCGAGCTCGACGCTCGCCTGCCGCTCGCCGAGAGGTACGACGTGGCGGAAGACGCCGTGCGGGCGGTGGCGGCGGCACGGAAGCGCGGCGGGCGCATCGTGGCGGTGGGCACGACGGTCGCGCGAGCGCTCGAGGCCGCCGCCGGCGCCGGCTGCGGCGGACAGCGGCTGATCGCCGGTCAAGGCACGACCGAGCTGCGCCTCGGGCCGGGAACGCGCCGCGGCGTCGTCGACGGCATCCTGACCGGCATACACGACCCCGGCACCAGCCACTTCGCCCTGCTCGAGGCGTTCGCGCCGCGGGCGTTGCTGCTGCGAGCCCGCGACTTCGCCGAGGCGCACGGCTATCGCGGCCACGAGTTCGGCGACTCCATGCTGATCCTGGGCGAGCGTCACCCGCGGCCCGGAGCTCGTGGCGTTCGCGGTGCCCCCGGCGGTCGCGGAGGCTGGTAGCACGGGTCCCGGGGTGGTGCTAGAATGGGCATTCCATGAAAGACTTGGGGGACAGCTCGAAGCCCACGCGGCAGCGCGGCCTGCCCGAGGCGCCACCGCACTCGGGCGCCGCCGCTCCGGGCAAACCGTTCGACCCGGCGGCCGCCGCAAGCGACCGCGAGTCGCGGGAGCGATCGGGCCGTCCCCCGCGCCCGGCCCCGGCTCCAGGCGTGCCGGTCTCTCACGAAGAGTACGAGCGGCTCAAACAGAAGGCGAAGTTCCGCCGCACCCCGCCAGCCGAGGGCGCCCAGGAAGATCCGGCCGAGAGCGAGTAGGGAGCCTGCTCGACCTCGCGCGCCGGCAGGAGGACGAGGATGCCGCCGAAGAAAGGTACCAGGAAGTCGGGTGGGGCCGCCCGCAAGCAGGCGGGGCGGGCCGCCGGTAAGAAGGCCGTTCGAGGCGCGGGGAAGCAGCCGGGCGGGGCCGGCGCCAGGAAAGCCGCACGAGCCGCCGGCGGCGCCGGCAAGCAGGCGGCCGGCGCCGTCGGAGCCGCCGGCTCCGGCTATCGAGGTAGGGCCCTGCCGGGGCGCGGCCAGCCGGGCGCGCCATGGGAACCGGCAGCGGCGCCGCTCGCGCCGGATCTCGCGGAGGTGAGGGAGGAGAGGCCCTATACCAGCCGCTATCCGATCCCCAATGCGGAGTTCGACGCCCTGAAAGCGGCCGCGCCCAAGGCCAAGCTGGCCAAGAAGAGCGCCGTGGCGGCCAAGGACTCGAGCAAGCAGAAGGCAGCCGCGGCCGAGACCATGGCGGCCGCTCTAGCGCCCGGCCTGGCGCCCGTTGCCGCACCGGTCTCCTCCACCAACTTCGCCGGCATCGCGGCGACCGGCTGGATCCCTCCGGACTGCACCATGGCGGCCGGCCCCCAGCACGTGCTGCTGTCGGTGAACTCGTCGCTGGCGGTCTATGGCAAGGCGGGCGGAGCGCCCTTGCTGCAGCGCACCCTGACGCAGTGGTTCGCCAACGTCGTCCAGGGCATGACCATCTTCGATCCCAAGGCGCTCTACGATCAGCATGCCGAACGCTGGGTGGTGCTCGCGGTGGCGGTGCAGAACACCCCGCAGAAGTCTTTCCACCTGCTGTCCGTCTCGGTCTCTTCCGATCCGCTCGGGCCGTGGCGGAACTATCGCTTCGACGCGACGCTCGACGGCTCCGCGCCGACCGGCAACTGGGCGGACTTTCCGGCCTTGGGCGTCGACAACCAGGCGCTCTACGTGACCTCGAACATGTTCGCCTTCGGCGGGGGTTTCCAATACGCCAAGATCCGCGTCATCCCGAAGGCGGGCCCCTACTCGGGAGGCGCGGCGCCCTACCACGACTTCGTCAAGCTGAAGAACACCGACGGCACCATGGCCTTCACCATCCAGCCGTGCCACACCTTCGGCGCGCCGCAGGTCGAGTACCTGGTCAATTCCGCTTTTCCTGGCGGCAACTTCCTGACCCTGTGGCGGATCACCAACCCGGTGGCCGGCCCGGTCCTGACGCGGACGCAGCTGCAGGTCTCCGCCTACAGCCTGCCGCCGAACGCGGACCAAAGCGGCGGCCCGCTGCCGCTCAACACCGGCGACGTGCGGGTGCTGCAGGCCGTCTTTCGCGGCGACTCGGTGTGGACCGCGTTCACCACCGCGCATGGCTGGGGCGCCGGGCCGAATCGCGCCGCCATTCAATGGTGCCAGATCCGGGCTGCGGTCCCGGCGCTCGTCCAGCAGGGCGTGTACGGAACCTCCAACTTCCACTACTTCTATCCGGCCTCCTGTCCGGACGGCAACGGCAACCTGATCATGGTCTTCTCGCGGTGCGGCCCGAGCGGGTTTGGCTCCATCCTCTACACCGGCCGCCGCTCGACGGACCCTCTGGGCCAGCTGCAGGCGAGCGCGCTGCTCAAGGCCGGCGCGGCGCACTACCAGGCGCTCGACCCGGGCGGCCGCAACCGCTGGGGCGACTACAACGGCGTCGCCGCCGATCCGGTGAATCCACGCCTGATCTGGTTCTACAGCCTGTATGCGAGCGCCTTGAACACCTGGGGCACCTGGACCGGATCGTCGTTCTTCTGAGTTTCCATGGGCGCGGCCTGGCGCCCCGGCCCCCTCGGCCTGGCCGCCCGGCCCCCAGGCCCGGCCCGCCGGCCCGGCCACCCCGCGCCCGGCACTTCCCGCCTGGCCCCTCCGCCGCCCGGCAGTGCCGGCCTGGCGGCCCGGACCCCCCGGCCCACCGTGACCACAGTTTCGTCTCGAAGGCAGAGTATGATTCCCGGCGTCTCGGAGCACCTTTCGCTGGGAGGGAACATGCCGGAGAGAATCATCGACGCAGTCCTCGACGAGCTCGACGCGCGGATCACGGCGGGCTCGATCCTCGGTCATCCGTTCTATCGCGCATGGAGCGACGGTCTCCTGAGGCGCGAGGACCTGGCGACCTATGCGCGGGTCTACTACCCGCACGTGGCGGCTTTCCCCGAGTATCTGGAGACCGCCGCCGAGCGTGCCGAGCTGCCCGCGGCAAGGACCGAGCTGCTGCTGAACCTGCGCGAGGAGCGGACCGAGCCGCGGCCGCACGCGGAGCTCTGGCTGCGCTTCGCGGCGGCTGTGGGCGCCGACCCGGCGGCAGTGCGCGCGGCCGAGGCGACCGCCGCGGCTCGGGAATGCGTGGACGAGTTCCGCCGGCTGTGCGGCGGCTCCACGGCCGCGGCGCTCGCCGCCCTCTACGCCTATGAGAGCCAGCAGCCCGAGGTGTCGTGCCAGAAGAGCGCAGGGCTGCGCGCGCACTACGGCGTCGCCGATCCGGAGGCTCTCTCCTACTTCAGCGTCCACGCCGAAGCGGACCAGCGTCACCGCGAAGGCGAGAGGCGGGCGCTCGCCCTCTGCCTCGCGGCCGGAGCTGACTCCCGAGAGGTCCTCGATGCCGGCGAGGCGGCCCTCGCCGCCTACTGGCGCCTGCTCGACGCCGTGACCGAGGAGCTCGGAGCCGCCACCGTCGCCGGCTGACCGCGGCTCGACCGCGAGCGCTGGAGCCTGCGATGGCCGCACCCGAGGCTCGGTCCTCCACCTCCCCGGCCGCCGCCGTTACACGCCCCGCTGCGCTTCGTCGGCGTCCTCGGCCAGGTCCTGCATCAAGGCGAAGAACTCCGGGGTTTGACCGATGAAGAGTCCCATGTCCGTCAAGAACTTGAGCGCGCCCGTGGCGGCGCCCTTGGTCTGCGTCGGCCGAATGATCGAAACCACCGGGAGCTTCCGACTGAGGAATGGGCATGGCTCGGGCATGATCAAGTTCGTCTGGAACCCCTCGCCGCCAAACGGGGCCGAGTTCAGGTCGGGGAACACCAACCCGTTCGTCGGATCGGTCAACGGGGGTGCATTACCCGCTTTGTCAGCCCAGGTCTGGAAGTGCATGGTCTCGGTAGGGCCGATGCTGATCAAGATGCGCAGGACTTCGACGCTCGTGGCCCGCTGCGCCAGCGAGGGGTAGAGGCTGTTGCCCCCTTGCTCGATCGTCGGCATGTGGAATCCCGCCGTGTTCGCGATTGCCTGGATGTGGTCGTCCGGAGAAAGGTCTGCATCCGTCCGAGGTATCGCCGTGAACTGCCCCGCGGCCAGGCCGGGGACGGCTTGGGGAAACGTGAAGCCTGGATCGAGGTCGGGATTGTTGGCGTTGCTGCGATACCGAGTCCACCAACTGGTATCCAGGGTCAGCTGCATGAGGTTGGTGAGCCGCAACTTTCCGCTCGATCCGGTCGCGGTGCTCCCCGGCAAGGTGCGGAAAGGCTCCAGATCCACCGGGTCCGCATGCTTCGAGACGAGATAGGCGTTGAGGAAGTTCTGATGGGTGAACTCGTCGTCCGTATTGTCGTGGATGTACTGAGGGAAGTCCGTGTCCAGGTTCTGCAGCTTGGCGGTGTATAGGGCACTGCCGCTGCCACCGGGAACTTCGCTGTCTTGAATCCCGCCAAGCTCGTTGTACTGCACCCAGAAGTCGGTCTCGAGGATCTCTGCCGCCGCGGCAAACCTGAGCAAGGCCGCATCGCCCCGGCTGAGCCTGCCGCCGCTCTCTTCCGGTGGCCGCTCCTTCCCCAGTGCGGGTGAGCTTGACGCCAGCAGGCCCGCGCCCACGGTTGCCGCGCCGGCCGCCGCCAAGCCGCCTTTCATGAACGAGCGCCGGTTGATTCCACTCCTGGGGCTCTTCCGTACGTGTCTCATGGGAGTAACCTCTCTCATCCGTAGCGTTGAGGATTCGATGGCCACGCCGACCCGAGGGACGCGACTTCCACGACCTGGCAAGCCATGCCGTCTGCAGACGGCTCCGGCCACCGTACCGACATCGAATGGTCATTACCTTGGCGTCATTCAGCACCTCTCGTCACTTGAGTTCCCGTTCTTGCCTGTTCGGTTCAATCTGGCCGGCGGCGGAGGCGGGGCGTCGTGCAGTGCGATGCGTGGAATCGAAGCCGAGTCGGTACCGTGGTGTCCGTGCCACTGACGAGCAACTTGAAGTGGGCGGATGCACCGGGGAATGTGCTGCTGACGGCAAGAGCGACGGGATTGGCGCGAGATTCCGTGGCCAATGTCTCGTTGATCGTCGCCATCGACAAGAGGCAGCTGACCGAATGCGTGGGCAAGCTGCCGCGCCGTCAACTCGACCTGGTGCTCGCCGGCATCGACATCATGCTCGGGCGATAGCCAGCGCCCTCCCGCCTCGTCCTGCTCACGGTCTCGGCCAACCCATTCTCGGCCTGCAGACTTCCAGGCGGGACGGCGATCCGCCGGGATCGGTCATCGCAGGCGGGTTCGTTTCACGGCCGCGGGAGCGGCCACCCCGGGGTGATATAGAAGGAGTGGGCGGGCACTCAGACGCACGCCCGGGAGGTTCCGATGGAAGACAAGAGCGCAGGCGCCCAGGGGCTGCTCGCCAGCCTGAGCGAGCGGTTCCGCGAAGCGGCCACGGTCAAGCTGGTCTTCGGCGAGCCGATCGCGGCGGAGGGGAAGACGATCATTCCAGTGGCGCGCGTCGCCTTCGGCTTCGGCGGCGGCGCGGCGCCGCAGTCGAGGCGCCATGCCCGCGGCGAGCGCGCGGCAGAGGGAGAGGGCGAGGAAGAGGCCGCGGGGGCAGAGCCGGAGGAGCTGGCCGCCGGCGGCGGTGGCGGGGCCGCCACGACGCCGGTCGGCGTGGTCGAGATCGATCAGCAGGAGGTACGCTTCGTGCGCTTCGGCCAGGAGCTGCACCTGGGCCTTGCCTTCGGCGCCGGCCTCCTCATCGGCCTCGCCCTCGCGCGCCGCCGCCGCCGCCACCGGGACGAGGATTGAAAGGATCAGCGCGCAACGACTCTCGGGAGCCCTCGGGCTGGGGTCGTGGCCATTCGGGCTGGCGCGGGCCTGTTTATCGTCGCGCTGGTCGGCTCCGCGCTCTTCGATCCGAGGATCTGGGTGCTTCACGCCCTGCAGGCGCTGATCTACGTCGCCGTGATCGTGCTGGCCCGACGCAACAACGCTTGGGGCTTCGGCGCGGGCTTCACCCTTGCCCTGCTGTGGAACTGGGCCACGCACCCACCAGCTGCCGCTGCCGCTCGACGTCCCCCGATCGCACGATGCCGGCTGTCTCGGGCCTCTGGCCAAGCACGACCACCGAGTGGCTCGGCTACCCCAGGTTGAGGTCTTCGTAGGCGGGGTCTCCGGCGAGTTGGCCAGGAAGGCGACCGTGACTTTACACGCATGGACAACGTATATACACTAACTCTCGATGGTTGCTCGCATCGCAAAGAGGCTCCGCAAGGACCGCCCCATGACCACCATCAGCATCCGCGTGCCTGAGGATGTGATCGATGACCTCAAGCTCCTCGCGCCGGTGCTAGGCTTCTCCGGATATCAGCCCCTGATCCGGGCCTACATCGGACAGGGGCTGAGAAAGGATCTGGCGAGCCTCGAGCCCGATCAGATGAAGGCAGTGGCGGAGAGCCTGCGGCGTCATGGCGTCAACGAGCACGTGATCGCCGAGGCGCTGGCCGACGCCAGAGCCAAGAGGTGAGCAACTCCTCGAGCCCCGTCCAGTTGATCTCCGGTCCT
>Ga0307479_10005260_pt1 | contig 11851 bp, 9 predicted proteins | sample atmos_gasesECM4C_FD_203743 | JGI IMG/M metagenome (GOLD analysis project Ga0307479, IMG submission 203743) | Hardwood forest soil microbial communities from Morgan-Monroe State Forest, Indiana, United States - atmos_gasesECM4C_515 | ecosystem: Environmental > Terrestrial > Soil > Temperate... | reverse complement strand
TCAGGCTATCGGAGGACAGGATAGCGGGCGCAGGGAAGTTCCTCACGAAGCTCTGGAACACGGCGCGTTTCATCGCAAATTTCCCTGAGCCAAAGAGCGCGAAGCTGATGCCCGCCGACGTCTGGATTCTTTCGGAGTTGAACCAGCTGATAACAGAATGCGTCGCAGGATATGTGGAGGGGAACGGGTTCGTCCCGGCGACGAAAATCAGGGAGTTCGTCTGGAACGTCTTCGCGGCACACTACATCGAGATGGTGAAAGGGCGCGCCTATGGGGACGGGGTCAGCAAGGAGGAGAGGGAGGCCGCGTTTTTCACTCTTCACCGCGTGATGAAGGGGGTCTTGCTTCTCACCGCGCCCATAGCGCCTCATATGACCGACCACATATGGCGGAGGCTCTACGGACAGCGTACCATCCATCTGGAGAGGTTCCCTACGCCAGACAAGAACAAGGTGGGCAAGGGCGTGGGAGCAGCGATAATCAAGTTCGACGAGACGATCTGGAAGTCAAAGCGGGATCGGGGCGTCAGCCTGAGGGAGCCGATCGAGGTGAAAGCCCCGCCCAGACTGCGGCCTTACCTCGCCGACCTCGGGAGGATGCACCACATACAGAAAAGGCAAAGGGCGAACGGGCCCGGCGAGAACTGAATCACTCGAACCTCCGAGATACCGCCTTGTAGTCGTCGGCCGAAATCCTCGGACCGATGGCAGCCGCGTTCTGCTCTACATGCTCGAGGTTGGACGCCTTCGGTATGGCGACCACGGCTTCCCTGTACGTCACCCAGCTCAGCATGAGCTGGGCGGGCGTCATCCCGTACTTGTCGAGGAGCGCCTGCGGGATCTTGCTCGCTGGGACCCTTCCGCTGTCGAGCGGCTGGTAGGCGATGACTGTGAGCTTCTCACGCTCGCAGAAGGGGAGGAGCCCGGACTCTATGGAGCGGTGGGTCAAGCTGTACCTTACTTGGTTGGAGACTATCTCCGACCTCGGAAGGGCCTCCCTCGCCTTCGAGGTCTGTTCGGCGGAGAAGTTGCTGACGCCTATGTAGCGTATCTTCCCGCGCGAGACGAGCTCCTCCATGGCCTTCATCGTCTCCTGGATTGGGACCTCGTAGCTCGGCCAGTGCAGCTGGTAGAGGTCGATGTGCTTGACGCCCAAACGCTTTATGCTGCTCTCGCACGCTGTCAGGACATCCTCGTAGCCGAAGTGTTGCGGCGAGACCTTCGTGGCGATGAAAACGTCGTCCCTGATTTCCTTGACCGCCTCCCCGACGAGCCTCTCCGCGTTGCCGTAGCCATACATCTCCGCCGTGTCTATCAGTGCCATCCCGAGCTCGATCCCCTTGCGGATGGCCTGAATCTCGAGGACGCGCTCCTCGTTCTTTACGTCGCCTACCTCCCAGGTCCCCATCCCTATCACCGGTATCTTCTCCCCTGACTTTCCAAGTTCGCGCTTGTCCAAGTGGCGGCGTCGGGCGCCCGAAGAAGGCCGGGTCGTAATATGTGTGAATGCGGAACGGGCGGCCGGATGGACAAAGCTTAAGAGAAATTGACTCAAATTCGAGTCCCGTGGCGTCTCGGGGACCAGATTCGATGGAGGAAGCGATTCGAATCCTAGAATATGCGGAGGGCAAAGGAGTGGTGCTGCGCCTGCTTGGAGGTGTGGCGGTCTATCTCCGCTGCCCGTCGGCGCGTCGCGGTGACCTCGCGAGAGGCCATGGTGACATCGACTTCATCGGCCATGAGCGGCAGTCAGCTGAAATCGGGCGCATTTTCGACGAGCTGGGCTACCTTCCGAGGGAGAGGTTCAACGCCATGCACGGCAGCCGCAGGCTAATCTTCGACGATGCTTCGCGGCAAAGGCGCGTCGACGTGTTCCTCGACGTCTTCGAGATGTGCCACAGGTTCGACCTGAAACAGAGGTTGGAGATCGACCGCCAGACCATCCCACTGGCCGACCTCCTGGCCACGAAGCTGCAGATAATCCAGACGAACGAGAAGGACGTCGGAGACATCGTCTGCATCCTGATCGACCATGAAGTGGGCGGGACTGACCTTCGGGAAACCATCAACGAGGAGCATCTGGCCAGCCTCTGCGGCGAGGACTGGGGTGTCTACAAGACGTTTACCATGAAGCTGGCCATGTTGGGCCTAGTGGCTGAAAAGTGGAAAATGGAAGAGCCCGAGAGGGAGTTGGTCATCAAGAGAATCGGGCAGCTGCGGGCCGCCATCGAGAGAGCACCGAAGAGCTTGGCATGGAGACTGCGCGCAGCCATCGGGGAGAGGGTGAGATGGTATGAGGTCCCCGAAGAGGACGCGGGCCTGGTGGAGCAGGTCCAGGCAAAAGAGAGTTGAACGCGTCGGCCCGCACACTTCTTCGCGCGGAGCTTGAGCAGGAATGACGAAAGTCTATTTCGTGTCAGACATCCACGGCGCATCGCTCTGCTTCAGGAAGTTCGTCAACGCCGGGAAGTTCTACGATGCGGACGTCCTCATCTTGGGCGGTGACGTCACGGGCAAGACGATCGTCCCGATGGTGAGGATGACCGACGGGACGGTGAGGGTCAGAGATAGGGGCGCGGACCGCTCGTTGAAGTCCCAATCCGAGGTGGAGGATGTGGTCAAGAGCCTCAGCGACGCTGGCAGCTACCCCTATGTCGCCGACCGCAAGGAGTTCGAGGAGTTGGAGGCGAAACCTGAACTCGTCGTCGGGCTCTTCAAAAGACTGATGATTGAGAACCTCCAATCGTGGATTCGGCTTGCCGACGAGAGGCTGGCTGGGACAGGGATCAAATGTTTCATCTCTCCGGGAAACGACGATTTCTTCGAGATCGACGAGGTGCTCGGCTCGGGGAAGCACGTGACCAACCCCGAGGGGAGGGTGGTCGAGATAGACGGCCAGCACGAGATGATCACGCTGGGGTATACCAATCGCACCCCGTGGAACAGCCCGAGGGAGGTGGGCGAGGACGTCCTGCAGTCGAAGATTGACGAAATGGTGGGCGGGGTGAAAAATATGGAAACGTTGATTTTCAACATTCACGTCCCCCCGATTGACACGCCTCTAGACCAAGCCCCAAAGTTGGATGAGAACCTGAAGCCCATAGTCTCCGGAGGCGATCCTGTGATGGTCTCCGCTGGGAGCACTGCTGTTCAGGGGTGCATCGAGAGATACCAGCCCCTCGTCGGGCTCCATGGGCACATCCACGAGTCCAGAGGAATGGTGCAGATAGGGAGGACGATGTGTTTCAATCCAGGGAGCGAATACGGCTCGGGAATCCTGAAGGGCGTCCTCCTCGACCTCGAGGACGACGTTGTCAAGTCGTACCTCCTAACTTCAGGCTAGGCGGCCCGTGCTCCACGAAAGGAGATAAACCGACGTCGTGGAAGGGAAACTCGCGCCACGGTAGCTCAGCCTGGTAGAGCAGCTGCCTTGTAGGTAGGTTGCCGAGAAAGCAGCAGGTCGAGGGATCAAATCCCTCCCGTGGCTCATCAATCCATGCGAACTGTTTTCTTATGATTTTCAAGGCTGTAGGTGTGTCATGCCCAACGGCTTGCGTAGCTCACGGACGAACCATCGGTCAGTTGGATGAGGCCTTCGACGTGGAATCCGGGTATAGGGATGGCACCTCCCTTCGCGGGTGCGCAGGAGACGTCCGCGCTGCCACCGGGCGGGACATTGACGGGAGTAGGCGCGAAGACCCCTTGCTGCCCATTCAGAGTGCAGCTCGTTGCTCCGACAGGGGTCCCTCCGGAATTGACCAGCGTGATAACGCATGTTCCTTGGTTGGCGTTACAGTTCACATCGCCAACGGTGACCTGTGCAGTCGCGGCCGTGACTTTGTACGTCGTCGACTGGATACTTTGGGTCTGACGGGTTGGGGTTGTGGTGAAACTCGGAGTCTGGCTGGTTGTAATGTTCTCTGATGGTCTGGAAGTAGAAGACGAGGATGCGTCAAAGAGCAGATAGGCGCCGGCCCCCGCTACGAGGACCACGGCGACCAGAGCGGCGACAAACGGACTTTTCATTTCCACCCGATGCGTTGGGTTCTGAAGGCAAACGCGATAAAGTTTGGGATGTAGGGCCGCATGGGCCACCAAGTCTCCCTGGGCCATGCACGGGCAACTTGCCAGGCGTCTTAGGCAGACTGGAAGTAGCTTAGGCTAAGGGTGCCGTTCGAGGTGGTCAGCTCGAGCAACCATAGCCCGGTGTTGGTGATCGTGTTCTGGCCACCGTCGCCGCCGTTGTCGTCGTCGCCTTCGCCGTCTCCGTTGCCGCCCGACCCGATTGTTATCGTCGTCATGCCATCTTTTGCGTCGAAGTGAGCCTGTCCTGTAGAGTTGCCGGCTCCTACGTTCTCGTTGAGGCTGTTGATGCTTCCGTTTTCTGCCAGAGAGTACTGGAAGTCGAGCTTATTGTCGGTCGGCGTGACCGGCGAGGCGTTGCCGTACTGGATGCTCACGATGCTGGCCTTGACCTCATGCCCGTGGCTTTGGGTTTGGATGACGAGCGTGACGACGTGCCCTCCAGAGTCAGCTATCGTGTATGTGCTGTTCACGTAGCCGCCGTTGTCGTCATCCCCTTGGTGTCCGTGGTCGTGTCCATTACCGTGGCCGTTCCCTTGACCGTCACCATGCCCGTCGTCGTTCTGCGAGGCGGACGCGGGAGCAGTACTCGTCTGGGTGACCGTGGTCGGGGCGACGCAGCCTGCACCGCAGATGGCGTTGACCTGGATGTCATGCGTGGTGGAGTTGAAAGTTATCCCCGCCTCGAGGGGCGTGGGGGAGGGCGTCGTGACGCCGATCATCACTGTGATTGATCCAGAGCCAGTGTTGCCCGTGAAATCGGTCGCCGTCGTGGTCAGGGCCTGGTTCCCGCTCTGGTCGCTCTGGAGGACCGTGTAGGAGCCAGTCCACGCGTTCAGCGTGCTGTAGACCAGCGCCATCGGCGTAGCGCTTATGCTCGTCCCGGTTATGACGAAGGTAGCGGTCCCGGAAGCGACGGCGGTCCCGTCCTGGAGCGTGACCTGGGCCTTCACGAAGACGGCCTGCCCCGCGCTGAAGCTAGATTGCGGGGTCGAATAAGACGAGGAGCTGTAGGTCGCGACTGTCACTCGCAACGAATTCGAGATTGTCAGAGGTTCCTGCGTGCTAACGCTGAGCCCGCTCAACCCCGCTAGGACGACCAAGTTCCATGTCCCCGCAGGGTCGGTGCTCAGGACGGTGTACTGGCTCGCGTACGTCCCGCCCGCCGTATTGGCAAGAGCGATTATCGCTCCCGTAGGGGTGGTCGCGGTGACAGTCGCTCCGGATACTGGGCTGCCGTTCAGCGTTACGAGGGCAGTCAAAGATACCGTCTCCCCGCGATTGAAGACCGTGCTAGAAATCGGAGTGTTGATGAAGACGGCGAGGTTTTGCGAAGCAGCCGTGAGCACGATCGCGTGCGTGCCGCTCCCCGCGTTCCCATGCATGTCGAAGGCGGAGGCCGTCACCGCTTGGGAGCCTGTCGCGTCGGTCGGGAGCACCGTGTAGGAGCCAGTCCAGGCTCCCACTAAGGATGAGTAAGTCAGGACGGCTGGGACGGAGGCGACGTTCGTGCCGCTGATCAAGAAGGTACCGCCACCCAACGAGACCTGCGTGCCATCATGTAGGGTGACGGCCGCCTTCACGAACACGGTCTGGCCCACCACGAAGGTGTCCTGAGGCGTGGTGTATGCGTTCGTAGCGTAGGTGGAGACGGCGACGTTCAGCGAGTTAGAAATCGTCAAGGCCACCTCCGAGGTCGCTGTCTGCCCGTTCATCATGGCAGATACGACCATCGTCCAGGTCCCAATCGGGTCGGTGGTAAGGATGGTGTATTGGCCGGAATACATCCCTCCCGCCGTGTTCCCGAGGGCAATCGTCGCTCCCGTGGGGGTGTTCGCGATTACCGTCGCACCTGAGACGGGAGCGCCGTTCAGTGTGACCAGGGCTGCGATTGAGGTGGTTTCGCCGCGGTTGAAGATCGTACTCGCGGCCGGGGCGGCGATGAAGACGGAGAGGCCCTGTGAAGAGCCGGTCGCCAAGCTGATTACGTGGATGCCGCTCCCTGTGTTGCCTTGGGTGTCCGAGGCGGAGGCTGTCACGAATTGGGCTCCTATCTGGTCTGTGGGCAAAATCAAGTAAGAACCTGTCCAAGCTGCAAGCGAGGGCGAGTAGGTCATCCCGGTCGGTGATGATGAAACGCTCGTGCCGCTAATCTCGAAGATAGCGCTCCCGCTCCCAGAAGAAATCTGCGTACCATCGTGCAGGGTCACAGCGGCTTTTACGAAGATAGTCTGGCCTGCGGTGAAAGCGTTCTGGGGAGTGGTGTAGGCGCTATTGCTGAAGGTCGAGGTGGCGACTAGGAGACTGTTAAACAGGCTCACATGTTGGATGGCGAAGCCCGTACTCGTTCCTGCGGTCGCTGTTATCGTTATCGGCCAATCGAAACCCTGAGGCAAGGCATCAGTGCTCATGATCGCGTAGACGGCGACCCAAGTCCTTCCAGAGGGGTCGGTGGGGTCGGTCGCCATCGCTGCGGTAAGCCCGTTGGGTTTCGTGAAAGTCACCGCTGAGGACGAAGGTATCGCAGTGCTGTCAAGATGGACCACAATGGCCTTGATGGTGGCGGTCTCACCGACGTTGTAGAGCGTCCCGGAGGTAGGAGAAAGGAATGTCACGGTGAGGGAGCCAGACATTATGAAGACAGCTGCCTGTGCCGACGCGGTCATCCCCCCGCTCGACGCCGTGACTGTGATTGTCCAAGTCCCCGAGGGGGTGGTGGTCCCGAGTGGTCCGTAGTTCACAGTGTAGGTGCCGGCCGTTGAGGTCGGCGTGAGCGCGATCGTGGCGCCCGTCGGACTGTTCGCTGTGACCGTTGCTCCTGACACTGGATTACCGCCGTCGCTGACCGTCGCGGTGATAGTCACAGTTTGGCCTGTTGTGAAGGTCGCGCCTGAGCTTGGGCTCGATATTGCAATCGACAATGTCTGTCCGAACGCGGAGTTTGCGATGAAGACTCCCCCGAGGCCAGAACACAACAGCATCAGGAGGACGGAGTAAACGGCCTTGCGTGACCCGACCATGGTCCTATCATAAATGTACTAGGTGGTTGATGCTTTTAGCCAATTACTTCCAGGAAGTAGAATATTAGAGGGAATTATTGCAGAGAAATCTTCTGGGTACTTGCAAGAGTTCTAGGAATGATTTCCATTTCATATGAAATTGAAGCCTGGAGGAGCGTCGCAAGAAATCCGTCATTTCTCGAGTTCCCGTGAATGAAGCACGTCGTACGCGAGCAGTTTAAGGAACGTGTCGTATTCCTCGTCGTCAAACCGAACCTCTTCAATCAGCCCAGACTCATCCGCGATTTTATAGCTCAACATGTGGTAGCACTCCTTGATTTTGGCGCTTAGGACGCGGTAAAAGTAAGACTCGCACCACCGTGTAGATTCGCCTGCCACTGGGGAGGAAGGTATGCATCTTCACGCATCCCCCTGAGGCGGCCTCTATCGCTTTCGCGAGCTGACCCTGTTGATCCGAGTAGCGGGCGAACCGCGAAGCGAGTTCCTCCTTGGATTGGTTTGTCGTTGGCATCTGTCGCACCTTCAACTCGTGAACTCGGCGAGCGAGCGTTGATTTGCCATGTCTTGGAGCTCGCCGACGCGCACCCCCGCACGGCGCAAATCTCCGACCTCGCGCAGAAGCCCTGCGAACAATTCCCTGACTTCCTTCTCAAGGACGGCATGGTCGTTCGTGGGCGTATCGAGGGTCTTGCTTCTGGTGCGGGTCGAGAGGTCCTTGAGGATGCCAATGGCAGAGACGCTCCTAAAGAAGAGGTTCTCAGAGACGAGCCTTAGGTGAAGGTCATTCAGAGCGGGTGAGAGCGCCCCGACGATTTGGTCGAGGTCGTGGGAGTCTTGCTTCAGCGTGATTATCCTGCTGAGCTGTGAGAATCCTCGTCGGTCGACGACCTGTTCGTCGTCAGTGGAGTTGGAGGCGTTGTGAAGGTAGACCGCGAGCTTCTTGCCGAAAAGGTCCTCGAGTCTCTCGGTCGGGGTGCTCCCCAGTGCTCCTATGGTCTTGATGCTGTACTCCTCTAGGAGCTTCGCGGTCTTCGGTCCGACGCCGTAAATCTTGTCGATTGACAGCGGGGACAAGAAGCCAGATGCCTCTTCGTTTCTGACGATAGTGAGACCGTCCGGTTTCTTGAAGTCGGATGCAATCTTCGCCACGACCTTGTTAGGCCCGATTCCGATGGAGCAAGTCAGCTTCTCATCCCTCAGGATTTTGGCCTTTAGCTCGAGCGCAAGAGCGGTGGCGGCCTCGTAGTCGCCTCCTGTCCTTTTGGTGATGTCGAAGAACGCCTCGTCTATTCCGGCTTGCTCTAGGACGTCGACCTGGCTCCTGAGAGTCTCCATCACGCGATTGGAGTACGTCTCATATTTCCCGTGGTCCATGGGGATGAAAGCCGTCTCGATCCCGTTCAGGCGACGTTTGGCTAGAGCGATGGGCATGCCGGATCTGATTCCATATTCCCTCGCTTTGTAATTCGATGTGCTCACGACGCCGCTTTCCTCCGTCCTTCCGGAAAAGACGCAGACCACGACTGGTGTGTCTTTCAGGGACGGCGCCCCTACTTCCTCTACCTGCGCGTAGAAGTAATCGAGGTCGAGGTGACCGACTATACGACTCAAAACGTGATTGTCGCAGTTCGTCTGCCGCGAATTAATAGGCTTTGTTCGGAAGTCATCCACTCCTCGTTTTTGTTCGATATGGTGGGGTCGCCCGGATTTGAACCGGGGGTCTCAAGCGTTCTCGAACGCGCCAGAGTAGGAACGCTCCCGAGGCCTCTTCCTTTTGATTTGAAGCCTAGACCAGACTAGCCCCAAGTTGAATCGTGTTCAACACTGGCCTAGCCGACGACCCCTCTCCGAAGGTGTCCCGTGATTCTCTCGTTTATATTCTATTTCAACGACAAAACGAGTCAGACAGGCAAAAGCCGTGGCGGCTGCGACGCCAAATCTCGTGGCAGAGCTATTATAAAGTGGAAGGCTGACGCTTGGACCATGCCCGGAGAGACGAAGACAGTAATCGTAGGTCAGTCCAAGCCCCTCCTCAACTACGTCACCGCCTGCATAACGATGTTCAACAGCGGGGCTGAACACGTTATCCTCAGATCGAGAGGTGAGGCCATAAACATGGCCGTCGATGTGGTCCAGCTCCTCAAGAAGAGGTTCGTGAGCCAGGTGGAGATATCAAAGATACAGATTGATGGCGAGAACGTAGTCTCTCGGGACGGAAGGCAACTGAGCCTCCCTGTCTTGGAGATTGAACTGTCGATGCCCAAGGCGAACCCCGCGTAAGCTGTCTTTCGGGAAGACTGCTATTCTGGGAGATCGACACTTGCCTTCCAAGAAGCGCGTGAGAATGGTGAGGGGCGACCTCCCCGGACCTAGGGCGAGGGCCATCATCAGGAGGACGTCGAAGGTCATTTCGCCGTCGATTGCGCGAGATGACCCTCTAGTCGTCGAGTCTGCCCATGGCTCTGTAGTTACCGACGTCGACGGGAACAGGTTCATCGATTTCTCTTCGGGGATAGCAGTGCTGAGCACCGGCTCGACCCATCCGAAAGTGGTCGCAGCAGCAAAGAGGCAGCTCGACAAGTTCATACACTTCTCATACACCGACTTTTACTACGAAAACCTCGTGACCCTAGCTGAGAAAGTGTGCGAGCAGGCCCCGGGGGACGGGGAGAAGAAGGTGTACTGGGGCAACAGCGGCGCCGAGGCGAACGAGGCCGCGATGAAGCTCGCGAGGAATTACACCAAGAGGCCGCTCTTTCTGGCCCACTCAGGAGCGTTCCATGGCAGGACGATGGGGGCGCTGAGCCTGACTGCGAGCAAGCCCATCCAGAGGAAGGGGGCATTTCCCTTGGTCCCCGAGGTCGTTCACTTCCCGTTCCCGTACTGCTATCGCTGCCCGTGGAAGCAGACCTTCCCCGAATGCGACTATTACTGCGTCGACTACTTCAAGGAACAGTACCTGGAGAAGTTCGTCCCTGTCGAGGACCTGGCCGCCTACTTCTTCGAGCCCTTCCAAGGAGAGGGGGGATATGTGATTCCCCCGCCGGAGTACTTCAAGAGGATGGGCTTCCTGCGGAAGCAAGGCGTCCTATCAGTGGCAGACGAGGTGCAGACGGGAATCGGAAGGTCGGGTAAGTTCTTCGCGGTCGAGCACTTTGGTCTCGAGCCCGACATCATCAGCGTCGCCAAGGGCCTCGCTTCCGGGTTCCCGCTGGGAGGTATAGTCGCGTCAGCAGAGATAATGGACTCGTGGGAGCCCGGGCAGCACGCCTCCACTTTCGGAGCGAACCCAGTGGCTATAGAGGCTGCGCTAGCCACATTGGAGGTAATTAGTTCGGAGAAACTAGTGGAGAATGCGGTGAAGATGGGCAGGGTCGCGATGAGGAGGTTCGAGGAGATGAAGGAGAAGTTCGAGCTGGTCGGGGACGTCAGGGGGAGGGGGTTGTTCATAGGGGTCGAGATCGTCAAGGACAAGAAGAGCAAGGAGCGCGGGGTTCGCGAAGCGCAAGCGATCGTTAGGGAGTGCTTCAAGGATGGGCTGATTCTGATACTCGCCGGGACGAACACCCTAAGGGTGGTCCCGCCGTTGAACATCGTGAGGGACGAGTTGGAAGAAGGCCTTGACGTGATGGAAGGCGCCATCGCGAAAGTGAATTCTGGGGCACGGGGAGGACGGCGCGCATAGATGTATGATTTTGACGACCTCGTGAAAGAAGTCCTCCGCAGCAAGCCAGAGATGAGTCGGGACTCCTTGATGGAGTTGGTCCGGGAAAAGAAAAAGACCGTGGGCTCGGGCTATCTTACCGACCAAGGGGCACTCTTCTTGATAGCGGGGGAGCTCGGCGTTAGCCTGCAGGGCATGATTTCAGCGGACTTGACCCTCAAGGACCTTCACATCGGCGCGAACGACATCACGGTGGTCGCAAGGGTATTGGCGATTTACCCCGTCGCCGAGTTCAAGAAAAAGGATGGGAGCGGCATCGGGCGGTATAGGAGGGTGAACCTCTTCGACCGCAACGGCGTCGGCAGGCTTACGATTTGGGAGGACAATGAGGAGGCGATGAAGCTCTCTGGAATCGCGGTCGACACTCCGGTGAGGGTGGTGAGCGCGTATGTCAAACCAGGCCTCGACAACAAGCCCAACCTCAACCTTGGCAAGAGGGGCAAGATCGAGGTGGTCTCAGACCCCTCGATTTCATCGAGACTGGCATCGCTCTCTGTATTGTCCAAGCAGGTCGAAGGTGTTCAAGAGGGCGAGGTCCTCCTCGCGGTGGAGGGTCTGGCGGTGTCGGATAGCAGGCGCTCCACGTTCGTCCGCCGGGACGACGGCTCCAACGGATCATTGACGCAGTTCGAACTGAAAGGTCCGGGAGATAAGACGACGCGGGTGGTCGTCTGGGATGAAGTCAATCTGCCTCAGGTGAAATCGGGGAACCGGGTAAGAGTGACCAACCTGAGGCACAAAAAGGGGCGCCAGATGGAGTCGGAGCTGCATGGCGACAGCGCTACCGTGATTCAACTCATTGGAGGTTACGCCGGGCAAGAGAACGTTCCAAAAGAGCGCGAGCTTCCCCTAGTCAAGGTGGCCGATGTCACCAAGCACACGGCGACCGGCAAGGTCTCGCTGGACGTGATGGCACTCTCGAAGGGGACTGTGCGAGAGGTGAGCCTCAAAGACGGGTCGACGGCGAAGAAAGGCGAGGTGGTGCTAGGAGACGACACGGGGGAGATCACCGTGGTGGCTTGGGA
>Ga0307479_10005259_pt1 | contig 11852 bp, 8 predicted proteins | sample atmos_gasesECM4C_FD_203743 | JGI IMG/M metagenome (GOLD analysis project Ga0307479, IMG submission 203743) | Hardwood forest soil microbial communities from Morgan-Monroe State Forest, Indiana, United States - atmos_gasesECM4C_515 | ecosystem: Environmental > Terrestrial > Soil > Temperate... | reverse complement strand
GCATCGCCGGGCGGGTGGCCCATAGCGAGGATGGCGACGCGGCCAGGGGCGTCCTCAGGGACGTCCGTCGGCGAGGGCAGCGGCGGCAGCAGGGACGCGCTGCGGCGGCGGCGGCGCGTCGCGTGGGTCGGGTCTGCGTGGCCACCGAGGGCGGGGGCGGCCGACCGCGCGGGCGCCAACCGCACCGCCGCGGTAGGCATTGGAGTCCCGTTCGCCGGTGGGGCGGGATGGCCGTTGCCATCGACGGGCTGCGGCGACTGCGCCGTCTCCCACGGGGCCGGCGGGAACGCGGGTGGACCGGTGGTCGCGTTGACGATCTCCGCGCTGGCCAGGAGGTCGACATCGCTGATGACCTCGTCGAGCATGGGACGCAGGCGCTTGCGAGGCACGCGAGGGCCTCCGGTCAGGACCGCTGGCGAGGTTGCGCCAGGCTCACCATCGCCGTGACGAAGCCCACGACCGCGACGACGACGGCCGCAATGATCGACGTGGTCCCGCCGACGCCTTCGAGGACCGAGGTCAGGATGAACACGATTGCTCCCACCGCCAAGCCGATGCCGAGGACAGCGTAGAAGAGTGGTCCCCGGCGGAGCACTCCTGGCACCTGGAGCGACCGCATCGGCGCAGGCGCCGCAGGGGTGGCGTCGGCCGTCTCCGGCGGTGTGAGCAGCCGGCTGCCTGGTTCGTCCGGGATGGCCGCGGGTGCCGCGACGGGCATGGATCCCTCGGCCGCGGGGCGCACCTCCTCGGCCACGGCCGCGGAGGAGTCGGGCAGGTTGATCGGGATCACGTGAGGCGCGAGGCCCGATGGCGCCGCCGCTTCGGCGGGGGCGACCACCACCGCGGGCTCACTGGTCTCCACGGTGTCGAGTGCGTCGGCGGCCGGGACCTCCAGCGTGGTCAGAGCCTCGGGCGTGGAAGCCTCAGGCTCGGCATCTGCGACGGGCTCGAGGACCGGTGGCGCGGGCGCCGCGGAGGCCTCCGGGGACGGACTCTCAGCGACGGGCTCGGCTGCGGTGGGTGGGACCTCGGGCGCAGCAGCCTCCGGCTCAGCCTCGGCAGTGGCGGTGCCGTTGCTCGGTGGCGCCTCCGTTGCCTGAGGCTCCGCGAGGGCGGTGGAGGGCGCATCGCCGTTGGGCGACGCCTCGGGCGCCGGCGGCGGAGCGGCCTCGACGGCAACCGCGGCCTCGACCACCGCGGGAGACAACGTCGGGTCGATGGGAAGCGCGGGCGGGGGACTGGTGGGCGCCGTCGCGGCAGGCGCCAGGTCGGGGGCCGGCCAGCCGAAGGCGTCCTCGTCGAAGTCGAAGTCGTCAAGAGGAGCGCCGTCAGCTTGCGCTTCGGTGGCAACCTCGGAGAGGGCGGCGACGTCGGGCTCATGAACCTCGGCGACGGCATCGGTTGCGGCGGCAACATCGTCTGTGGTGGGTTCTGGCTCGAATGCCGCCGCGATGTCGGCGGCGATGTCGTCGCTGATGAAGTCGACCGTTGGCTCGACCGCGGTTTCGGCAGTTGGGGCCTCGGGTCCCTCAGGCGACGCCTCAATTTCAGCGGGAGTCGAGAGTTCAGGTGCGATCTCGGCGGCCGCGACGGGTTCGGGCGCAATCGTCGCCTCGGCCGCGGGATCGAACGCGGCTTCGATCTCCTCGGTGACGTCCGCTTCAGGCGCAGCGGGAACCTCGGCGATGACCTCCGGTTCCGGAGCGACCGGGACCTCAGCCGCGACTTCCGCCTCGGGCGCAACAGCAACGTCGGCCGAGACTTCCGCCTCCGGCGCCACCGCAACTTCGGCCGCGACTTCCGCCCCGGGCGCAACAGCAACTTCGGCCGAGACTTCCGCCTCCGGCGCAACCGCAACTTCAGCGACGACTTCAGCTTCCGGCGCAACAGCAACTTCAGCGACGACCTCGGCTTCGGGCTCGGCAACAACGCCGGCTGCCGCAGCCTCCTCCTCCGTCTCCACCCGCACCGGCGCAGTCGCCACCAGCGCGCTCGCCTCCCCCTCCCCCATCCCCACCGCGACCAGCTGCGCCGCCAGCTCACGCGACTCGTGCGGACTCAAGCCGACGCGCAGCACCGCATCCCACGACCCGCCGACCAACGCCTGCACGTCGTTGAGCTCGCGCACCACGGCGGGGATGGTCGACTGCGCGGTGTCGCGCGCCGCGCGCAGACGGCGGGCGCCGCTGACCACCTCATACTCTCCGTCGCCGAGCGGACGCAGCAGCAACGGTTGCAGCACGCCTGAAGCGCGAATCGAGGCGCGCAGTGCGCGGTATGCAGGCTCGGTGACGTCGACCTCACCGCGGACGCGGCGCTCGCGCACCTGCTCGACGGGGATCTGCTCGACCCGCGATTCCGTTGTGGGGGCAAGCCATTTCTCGAGTGTGCCCCCGCTGGGATCGGGCAGCGACTCGGTCAGGACGTCGCTGATCTGGTCCTTGAATCCCCGCCGTTCAGACATGAGCGAGGACCTCCTCGGCCAGGCTGCGGTACGCCTGCGCTGCCTCGGACGACGAGGCGTACGCAGTCACCGGCACGCCGGCCAGGGAGGTCTCCTGCAGCTTCACGGTCAGCTTGATGACCGAGTCGAAGACACGCAGGTTGGGGATCTCGCGCAGGCCGTCGAGCATGTCGCGGCTGAAGTTGGTGCGCAGGTTGACGAAGGTGGGGACGATGCCGAGGATGCGCAGCTCGGGGTTGAGCCGCTGCCGTGCCGCGTGCACGGTGCGCAACACCTCCTTGAGTCCCTTGATTGCATAGCCGGACATCTGCACCGGGATCAGCACCCATTGGATGGCGGCCAGCGCGTTGATGGTGTGGAAGCCGAAGTTGGGCGGTGTGTCGTAGAGGATGAAGTCGTACTCGGATTGCGTCCCATTGCGCGACAGCGCATCCCGGAGGAGCACCTCGCGGTTCAGCTGGGTGGGCAGCTCGGCCTCGACCGCCGACAGGTCAGGATTGGCAGGAACCAGCGAGAGGTTGTCCCAGCGCGTGGACAGGATGACCTCGCCGTTGAGCGCTGTCCTTCCTGCGAGCACGTCGCGCAGGGTCACCGGCAGCGTGTAGGGGTTGAAGCCGAGCCCGGAGGTGAGGTTGGACTGCGGGTCGCAGTCGACCACCAGCACCCGCCTTCCCTGCTCGGCGAGCGCGGCCGCGAGGTTGATGACGGTGGTCGTCTTGCCGACACCGCCTTTGCCTGAGATGCAGGCGATCGAGATGGCCACGGTCGTTGAGTTCGGTTCCTGATTGCAGTCGATGGTGCCGGACGCGCGCGCCCGGATAGCGGACTTGCCCCCCGCAGGCGGTCAGTGTACGGCTAGCGCGGTCAGGCGGAGCCGGTTCGGTGCCACTTCCGGCACGCAGGCGTCACTCCTATGCGAGAACCCAGATGCGGTTGAGGTGCCCCTGCTGACGTCCCATCAGGACGAGCCCGCCGATGATTGGAACGATCAGCCAGCCGACCACCGCCGCCGGCCGGATCTGCTCGTCGGTGGTCACACCCGCGTGCTCCTCGACCATGCGGACCCGCTCCGCCGTGCGCACCACGGCGACCAGGCTGAAGGGCAGGAAGAACACGAGATACGGGACGGCGGCGAGCGCGGCGACGCCCGGCAGCACCTGGTGGGCGGTGACGCCGAGGTGCAGATCGACGCCGTAGTGGGAGCTCACCACGATGCCCGCCGCCGCCGCAGAACCGAGCAGTCCGGCGAACCAGGGGAGGAACACCGCCCACGCCGAACGCGCCGGATGCACGTGGATGCGGGGGTCGAAGTCGCCCATCTCCTGGTTGACGCGGCGGTGCCATGCGATCGCGTACACGCCCAACGTCAGCACCGAGAGCAGCGCCATCACCCCGGGCGAGCGGCGCCTGCCGGGAGGACCGAAGGTCGGTGTGATGGTCTCGCCGAGCCGGCGTTGTGGCGCCGTGTACGCGGAGGGCATCAGCTCCCGCGGTTGCGCGGCCGGAGGGGCGAGGCTGCTGGTCGGCGGGCGCGTGGGGATGCTGAAGGGTCGGTCGATGCTGGGGGGGACGGAGGACGGCCGGCCAGGCGCGTCAACGGCGTCCGGCTCGGCGACCGGGGCGAGCTCGGCGTCGGGCGCAGGGGCGTCCACGGTGTTGGCGCCTGCTCGACCGGGGGACTGGGATGGCGAGCCGTTGAGCGCCGCCTCGGTCTCCTCGGGTTTGCTGGGCGCGTTGAAGCCGAAGGGAGGGGGCTCACCCGTCGAGGCGGCGGCCCAGCCGAACGCGGGGGCGAGCTCGGCGGGCTTGGTGTCGAGCACCGCGGTGCCGTTCACCGAGGCGCGCGTCGGGTGCGCGTGGGCCGCGGGGGCGGGGGGTTGTCCGCCGGGCGTGCCCGGTTCTCGGGATCGGCGGGGGGTGGGCGGCTGCGTCGCCGGATCGTCCGGCGGGTGCGCGCGCGCGTCTGGGGTGTCGGTCATGGGTGCGTCCTCGAGGGTGGTGAGACAACCGAGCACGCTTACGCTAGCAGGGTTCGCGCCGCAGCGGGACAAATGCGCGGGATGGAGGGGTGTGCGGTCTGGGGCGGTTTATGGCTCCGGGTACTGGATTCGAACCAGTGACCTTGCGGTTAACAGCCGCCTGCTCTACCGCTGAGCTAACCCGGAGCGGAGGTCGGAAGTATACCGGCAGGTTGAGCGCCAACCCCGATGCGCCCGCTTCGCGGCGCGAGGGCCGTGCGCCCGCTTCGCGGCGCCCGGGAGTGCGCTCGCTTCGCGGCGCACACGAGGGGTTTCGAAGCGCAACCCCTCGCGGCGCACCGATGAGGGTTGCTGTGCGGACCCCTGCCAACCCCAGCTACGCTGAGGGAGACTACTCCAGGTAGTCCTTGAGCTTCTTGCTGCGCGAGGGATGGCGCAGCTTGCGCAGCGCCTTGGCTTCGATCTGCCGGATGCGCTCGCGGGTCACGCCGAAGCGCTTCCCCACTTCCTCCAGGGTGCGCTGATGCCCGTCGATCAACCCGAAGCGCAGCTGCAGGACACGGCGTTCGCGGGGCGTCAGGGTGTCGAGGATGTCCTCGACCTCGGTGCGCAGCATGGTGAGGGAGGCGGCTTCTGACGGAGCGGTCGCTTCCTTGTCCTCGACGAAGTCGCCGAGGTGGGAGTCCTCCTCCTCGCCGATGGGGGTTTCCAGGGAGACGGGGTCCTGCGACACCTTGATGATCTCGCGCACCTTCTCGGGGGTGATGCCCATCTCTTCGGCGATCTCTTCGTCGGTGGGCTCGCGTCCCAGCTCCTGCAGGAGGCGGCGCGACACGCGAACCAGCTTGTTGATGGTCTCGACCATGTGCACCGGGATGCGGATGGTGCGGGCCTGGTCGGCGATGGCGCGGGTGATCGCCTGGCGGATCCACCACGTCGCGTACGTCGAGAACTTGTAGCCCTTGTGGTAGTCGAACTTCTCGACGGCGCGGATCAGTCCCATGTTGCCTTCCTGGATCAGGTCGAGGAAGGACATGCCGCGGCCGATGTACTTCTTGGCAATGCTGACCACAAGTCGCAGGTTGGCTTCGGTCAGCTTGTTCTTGGCCTCGTCGTCGCCCTGCTCGATGAGCTGCGCGTACTCGACCTCCTGCTCCGCCTTGAGCAGCGCAACGCGGCCGATCTCCTTGAGGTACATGCGCACCGGGTCGTCGAGCGAGACCGAGTCGATGGCCTCGGCGGTGGCGATCATCTCGTCGTCGATCTCGTCGACGGCCTCGAAGTCCTTGTCGCCGTCGCTGACTTCGATGCCCATCTCGCGGAAGGCGCCGAAGATGCGCTCGAGGTGGTCGGGCTCGGCCTCGATCTCGGGGAAGGCCTGCAGGATGTCGTCCGGGGTCAGGTAGCCCTGCTCCTTGCCGCGGACGATGAGCGTCTCGGCGGCGGAGACGAGGAAGTCGCCCGACGTCGCGCTCACCCCTGCCTTGACCTTTGCCTTCGCCATGGGACCTCCTCTGCTCGGTCCGACCTGCCGGAGCAGGACACCGCCTGTTTCGGGACCTAGGTATTTAACGCGCGCCGCGGCCGGAGCCGTCGCGGATTCGGGTGACTATCCCTGACGAATCCGCTGCCGTTCGGTCGCGAGCTGGTTGAGACGAGTTGCCAGGGCCTCCACGTCGGCTGTCCGTCCCGCGTCCCGAGCCAGGCGAAGCTCGCGCTGCACCGCGCGCCATTCCGAGTGCTTGGCCGCCGCCCGGAGCTGGATCACGGAATCAGCCAGTGCCTGCCTGAGTGGCTGGGGGTTGTCGGGGTCCTGCAGTTCGGGCAGGGAGCGTACCAGTAGACGCGCGGCAAGCCGCTGTTCTGACGCGCCGAGGCGATGCATCGGAAAAGACGCCGCCGCGTCCGGGCTCAGGGCGAGCTCGACGATCTGCCGGATCTCGCGGTTGGACAGCTCCGCGGGCTGGAATCCCTGCTCGGCGAGCAGCTCCGCGGCCAGCGCGGGACGCTGCACCGCGAGACGCCCGATGTAGTCGTCCCAGGCGTCGACGGGCTCGACAGGACCCGGTGCCACCTCCTCGGCGACCACCGGCGGGGCCGCCGCCGCGGTGACCACGAGGCGCTGCGGTGCACGGCCGCTGCGCCGCACCCGTTCCACGTCCTGGGCGATGCTCGACGGCTGCAGCTCCAGGCGCTGCGCCGCCTGCTGCGTGTACAGGTCGCGCGCCGCCGCCTCGGAGATCCTGGCCAGCAATACCACGGCGCGTTCCGCCGCGTCGCGACGCGCGTCGATGGAGCCGCCCTCGCCGTCGCCGATGGCGCGGTCGAGCAGCACCTGCCACTCGCGTGGCGCGCTGCTGATCGCGTGGGCGAACAGCGCGGAATCTCTGCGCACCAATTCGTCGGGGTCCTTGAAGCCCTCGGGCAGCACGCAGATGCGGCACTCGAGGTTCTCGGCGGCGACCACGTCGACAGCGCGCGAGGCGGCGGTGCGTCCCGCGTCGTCACCGTCGAAGCAGAGGATCACCGCGTGCGCGTGGCGGGAGAGGATGCGCACCTGCTCGCGGGTCAGCGCCGTGCCGCTGCTGGCGACGGCGTTGGCAACGCCCGCGGAATGTGCGGCCAGCACGTCGAAGTAGCCCTCGACGATCACCGCGACGCCGCTGGATTGCATGGCCGCGCGCGCCTGGTCGATGCCGAAGATCGCCTGCGACTTGTCGTACACGGCGGTCGCCGGCGAGTTGAGGTACTTGGGGATGGCGTCGCCGAGTGCGCGGCCGCCGAAGGCGATGGTCTCGCCCCGCTCGGTGCGGATGGGGAAGAGCAGGCGGTGGCGGAAGCGGTCGCGGGGCGGTCCGCCGCGGTCCGAGGTGTGCGCGAGTCCGGCCTCGGCCAGCTCGGCGGCGCTGCCCGCCGCGCCGCGCGTCAGCAGGTAGCGGATCAGGGCGTTGCCGCTGCCGCCACCGGAGGGCGCGAAGCCGACGCCGAATTGGCGGGCCAACTCCTCGCCGACGCCCCGATCGGCGAGCAGGGCACGACCGGGTTCGCCGGCGGCGGTGTTCCACAACACGTGCTCGTAGAAGGCCTGGGCGCGGCCGTGCAGGTCGATGGCCAGCTTGCGCTTGCGCGCCGCGTCGCGGCGCTCGCCGCCGTCGCCATCGCGGGTGAGCTCCACGCCGGCGCGCTCGGCGAGCATCTCCAGGGCCTCGCGGAACTCGAGGCGCTCGATCTTCTGCACGAAGGTGAGGATGTCGCCACCCTCGTTGCAGCCGTGGCAGTGGAAGACCTGGCGCTCCTGGTTGACCATGAAGCTCGGGGTCTTCTCGCCGTGGAAGGGGCAGAGGCCCTTGTACTCGCGGCCGCTCTTCTGCAGGCGGACGTAGGCGCCGATGACATCGATGATGTCCAGGCGCGACTTGATCTCGACGACTGCGTCAGCCGGCATGGCTGCAGAGAAGATAGCGGCATCCCGCCGCGCCGGGCCCTAGTGCCGCGAGAACCAGCTCTGCCGCTTGGGCTTGAGGCGCAGCTCGCTGATCTGGCGTTCCTTCTCGGTGAGCTCGTAGTAGCGCTCGGCGAGGAGGCGGTCCTTCTCGGCGAGGGCGGCGGCGTGCTCGGCGCGGACCGCCTCGAGCTGGAGCTGCAGATGCTTGACCGTGGCCTGGCGGTTGTCGAGCTCGGACTCGAAGCGCTGCCGCTGCTCGGCGTAGATGCGCTGCTCCAGGGTGCGCTCCCAGCGGTCGAGCAGGCCGGCGACAAGCTCGCGGGGATCGAGGTTCATCATCGCCAGCTCGGCGCGGGGGCCCTCGGCGGTGGCGTCGATTCGGGTCAGCTCCACCTCGCCGCGGACGGGCGGCGGCGGCACGGCGGCGCTCAGCTCGGACGCGTCGATGGCGGCGTCGCGCTCGATGTGGCCGTTGCGCGGCAGTGGCTCCACGGTGCCGGTGATCTCCTGGGCGCGGCCGCCGTCGTCGTCCTTCTCGGCCTCGGGCTCGCGCAGCGCGCTGGTCGCGGGCCCCAGGTCGGCGAGGCGGACGTGGTAGTGCGAGCCGTGGGCGTCCTCGACCCGCCGAGCGGGGATGTCGCCCGCCTCGATGCGGCGGATGAGCATGGCCGCGGGGAGGCCGAGCCGCTCGGCCACCACCTCCACCGGGAGCTCCTGTTCGTCGTCGTCGGGTTCGGTGCGGATGCCGGCGGAGTGACTGATCGTCATCGACGGCAAAGCGTACGGAATTTGTCACCGGTATGGGTGACCGGGACGGCATCGACGTGCACCGTCAGCGCCCGATCACCTCGACGGCGTAGCGCGAGTTGTCGGTGAGCAGCAGGATGCTGCCGCCCTTCTCGATGATCACGGCGCGCACCGGTGAGGTGTTGAAGACCTCGGGGGCCTCCTCCTCCTCCATCACCGTGCGCCGCACCATGTACGGCTGACCGGGAGTCGGTGGGGACAGCTCGTCGCCCTCGACCACGTGTCCGTCGTCGAGCATCACGGGGCGGCCGTCGCGCGTGCCCAGCTTGCGGATGCGGACGTGCTCTGCCATCGGCTGCCGAGGATACCGAGTCGGCCTCCAGGCTGCTGCGGATCACACTGCGCCCGGCTGGGTGAGGCGGAAGCCGCCGGGCTCAGCGAGGTCGGCGAGACGCAACGCGGGGACGGTCAGCGACAGCTTGCCCGCTGTGTCGGTGAACTCGTACATGGGGACGAGGTACATGGCGACCTGCTCGTAGACCACCGAGACCTTGTCGGCGTGGAACGCGGGGCTCAGCGGCGGGCCTCCTCCCCCCGTGTTGACGTCGCAACACTCGTCGAACCAGTGACCGCGGCTGACCTCGGTCCAGGCGTCGCGCCAGGGGCGCAGCTGGTACGTCGAGCCACCCGCGACGCTGGGCGCGTCGACGTCGAAGCGGGTCACCTTGCCGTAGATGTCCATCTCCATGCTGGCCACCTCGGTGTTCCAGAGGCCGAAGCCGGAGGAAACGCCCCCGATGGAGCGGCGCGTGTAGGTGATCGCCCATCCGTCGGTGCCGGTGTCGGTGGTGGGTGTGGCGGCGGCGTCGGCGTTGGCGGGGAAGAGACCGAGGTCGACCAGAGCCTGTGAGGCGGCGGCCAGCGCGGCGGTGTCGCTGGCAGGGTGGTCGGCGACGGTGAACGCGGTGGTGGCGCCGCCGACCCCGGCGGTGACGGTGGCGGCAGCGGGGTCGATGCGGCCGTTCTCGGTGGCGTCCGGCGGCAGCGGTGTGGCGGGTGGGTGGATGCCGAGGCGAGCGGCGAGTGGGGCGGTGGCGGCACCGTCGACGAAGCCGTGCAGCTTCCAGACGGGCAGCGACTGGGGCAGCGACGGCGGCGTCGCGCTGAGCTTGTAGCCGCTGATGCCGGCGTCGTAGCTGTGGTCGAAGCCGACGACGTCGAGGCGACCGTACGCGCGCGGCGCGCCGAGGGTGAAGTCGTCCGCGGCGAGCAGCTGGGCGAGCCGTGGCCAGGGTGTCGCGGTCGTGGGCGCGGGCGTTCGCGCTGCGCCCGTGGTGGGCAGCGCCGTGCGCGACGCGGTGGGGTGGAACGGTGCGGACCATGCACCGCGCGTCGCCCAGACGGCGGGCAGGGTGGCAACGATCAGCGCGATGGTCAACGGAGAACGCCACCGGAATCCCATCTGCAATCCCCTTCCTCGTTGTCGACTCGATGCGGTGCGTGCAACGCCGCGCCGCGGCGACAGGTTACCGGTCGCGTTCGGCCGTCGCGAGTCGCGCCTGCGCCGCGGCGAGTCGGGCGATGGGCACGCGGTACGGCGAGCAGGACACGTAGTCGAGCCCGAGGTTCTCGCAGATCTGGATCGACGCGGGGTCGCCGCCGTGCTCACCGCAGATGCCGACCTTCAGCTTGGGCCGCGCCTCGCGCCCCTCGCGCACCGCGATGCCCATGAGCCGTCCCACCCCGGCGGCGTCGATGGTCTCGAAGGGGTTGGCGGGGAGGATCTTCTCCTCGACGTACTTGAGCAGGAACTTGCCCTCGGCGTCGTCGCGCGAGTAGCCGAAGGTGGTCTGGGTCAGGTCGTTGGTGCCGAAGGAGAAGAACTCGGCCTCGGTGGCGATCTCCCCCGCCGTCAACGCCGCGCGCGGGATCTCGATCATGGTGCCGACCTTGTAGCCGACCTTGACGCCCGTCTCCCTGATCACCTCCTGGGCGACGCGGTCGATCACCTCGCGGGTGCGACGCAGCTCCTCGACGGTGCCCACCAGCGGCACCATGATCTCGGGACGCACGTCGACGCGTTCCTTCTTCAGCTGCGCGGCGGCCTCGATGATCGCGCGCGTCTGCATCTCGATGATCTCGGGGAACATCAGGCCGAGCCGGCAGCCGCGCAGGCCGAGCATCGGGTTCTGCTCGTGCAGGTCGCGGACCGCGGCGAGAAGACGGCGCTGCTCGGCGTACTCCGCCTCCGGCCTACCCAGCGCCTGCGCGCGCGTCACCTCCACGAGCAGGTCTTCCAGCGATGGCAGGAACTCGTGCAGCGGCGGGTCGATCAGCCGGATCACCACCGGCAGCCCCTGCATCGCCTTGAGAATGCCGTAGAAGTCGCCGCGCTGCATGGGCAGCAGCAGCGCCAGCGCCACCCGCCGCTCCTCGGTCGTCTCGCTGAGGATCATGCGCTGCACCACGGGCAGGCGCTCCTGCTCCATGAACATGTGCTCGGTGCGGCAGAGCCCGATGCCCTCGGCGCCGAACTGGCGGGCGCGCACCGCGTCGTGCGGGTAGTCGCCGTTGGCCCAGACGCCGAGACGGCGGATGGCGTCGGCGAAGCGCAGCAGCTCCTCGAGGTCGCCGCTGATCTCCGGCTCGATCATCGGCACCGCCCCGAAGATGACGTTGCCGGTGCTGCCGTCGATGGTGAACTCCTCGCCTTCCCTGATGGTGCGACCACCGGCGGTGAACTGGCGCTTGTCGAGGTCGACCTTCACCGATTCGGCGCCGGCGACGCACGGCTTGCCCATGCCGCGCGCCACGACGGCGGCGTGCGAGGTGCGCCCGCCACGGCTGGTGAGCACACCCTGCGCGGCGATCATGCCGTGCACGTCGTCGGGGTTGGTCTCGATGCGAACCAGGATCACCTTCTCGCCGCGCTTGGCCCACTCCTCCGCGGTGTCGGCGTCGAAGACGGCCTTGCCGTGCGCGGCGCCGGGCGACGCGGCGAGTCCCGTGGCCATGACGTCCACCTTGGCGGACGGGTCGATGCGCGTGTGCAGGAGCTGGTCGATGTGCGACGGCTCGACGCGCATCACCGCCTCCTGGCGGTTGATGAGCCGCTCGCGCACCATGTCGACGGCGACCTTCACCGCCGCGGCGGCGGTGCGTTTGCCGCTGCGCGTCTGCAGCATGTAGAGGCGGCCGCGCTCGATGGTGAACTCCA
>Ga0307479_10005257_pt1 | contig 11856 bp, 13 predicted proteins | sample atmos_gasesECM4C_FD_203743 | JGI IMG/M metagenome (GOLD analysis project Ga0307479, IMG submission 203743) | Hardwood forest soil microbial communities from Morgan-Monroe State Forest, Indiana, United States - atmos_gasesECM4C_515 | ecosystem: Environmental > Terrestrial > Soil > Temperate... | reverse complement strand
GCGTCAAATCGAGACCGCCGACACCTAACTTAAACGCTGAACGAACTGCCGCAACCGCAGGTGCTCTTCACGTTGGGGTTGTTGAACTTGAATCCCGCACCCTCGACGGTTTCGATGTAATCGATCTCCACACCTTCCAGGTACATGGAGCTCATCTGATCCACGGCAACCTTCAACCCATTGAAGTCCAGCACTTCATCCGTGTCATTCGTCTGATTCTCGAAGGCCATGTGGTATTGGAAACCAGAACAGCCACCGCCGACCACCGCCACCCGCAACGCGACGGGCACGGGGTTCTGCATCTGCATGATTTCCTTGACCTTGGTGCTGGCAACAGACGTCAAATTGATCATAATTCCCTCTCCACTCCGATCTCGGCAGGGCCGACTTCCAAACCTAGTATAGCAAAACCTGCAAACAACTGCATCCGCAACGATGCGCCGCGACGTTCCTTCCCGGCAACCAGGCGCACCCCGGCTTTCGACAACTTCCGAGCCTTCACATACAATACGATGCAGCTATGAGACACAAAGTCACTTTGATCCCCGGCGAAGGCATTGGTCCCGAGGTTGCCGCAGCCACCAAGCGCATCCTGGAAGCGGCTGGCGTCCAATTCGAGTGGGAAGAACTCGAAGCACGCACCGACAAAGCCACCGAAGCAGGCCAACTCGTCAACCAGGCAGCGGTCGAAGCGGTTCGCCGCAACCATGTCGCCCTGAAGGGACCCATGGGCACGGCCATCGCGGGAGGGGCTCCCAGCGTGAACGTTGCGTTGCGCAAAACCCTGGACCTGTACGCGAATCTTCGGCCAGTCAAAAATCTGCCAGGGGTCAAATCGCGCTTTGAAAACGTAGACATCGTGCTGGTCCGCGAAAACACGGAAGACTTGTACTCCGGCCTGGAGCACGAAGTCGTTCCGGGTGTCGTGGAAAGCTTGAAGATCATCACCGAGCGCGCGTCCACGCGGATCGCCAAGTTTGCCTTCGAGTACGCCAGGAAAAACGACCGCAAGAAGATTCACGCCATCCACAAAGCCAACATCATGAAGCTGTCCGACGGGCTTTTTCTAAAGTCGATCCGCGCAGTAGCTCCGCAATACCCAGAGATCGAGTACAAAGAAATGATCGTCGATAACGCCTGCATGCAAATGGTATTGGACCCAGGCCAGTTCGACATGCTTCTGCTGCCGAATCTTTACGGCGATGTAATGAGTGACCTGGCGGCGGGTCTTGTGGGAGGCCTGGGCGTGGTGCCAAGCGGAAACATTGGCGACGACTGCGCCATGTTCGAGGCCGTCCACGGCACAGCCCCAGACATTGCCGGCAAGGGCTTAGCGAACCCCACAGCGTTGCTGATGAGCAGCATCATGATGCTCAAACATCTGGGCGAGCGTCCAGCCTCCGCCCGCATCGAAGCCGCCCTAGAGAAAGTCTATCGCGACGGCAAGAAAGTAACTCGGGATGTGGGTGGAACCGCAGGAACCAAAGAGTTTACCGACGCGGTTATCGAGGCCATGGCGCCTGTGGCCGCCCGCTAGTCCGAAGCGATCATCCCTTCGCAGCGTAGATCTGATAAACCATTAGATAGACGATCACACCGGTAACACAAACATAAAACCACAGCGGCAATGTCCATCGAGCGATGATGCGGTGCTGGTCGAATCGCTGAAGCCACGCCCGGCGTAGCGTGACCAGAATCATCGGCACAATGACGATCGCCAGAAAAGTGTGCGTGCTCAGCAGCACGAAATAAAACGGCCGAACCCAACCCTGCCCTTGAAAAGGGACATGCCCCACACGGTAGTGATAGATCAGGTAGGAAACCAGGAACACCGAAGACACGACGAACGCGCAAATCATGAAGGTCTTGTGGACCGCAACCTTCCCGTTGCGAATTGCTGCGTAGCCACAGGCCAGCAGAATCCCGCTGGTGCCGTTTAGAGATGCGTTGAGTGCAGCCTGCGAAAACATCAAATCGTATTGCCCTTCTCGGAAGCGCATGTAGGCGCCGGACCTGCCTACCGCAGGCAGGCCTTGCGCATGAACGGATCGGTCTAACGGCCGGCCACTACACGGCCAACTACGACCTTAGCGCGGAATCTTGTCGTAAGCCATCAGCCCAAGCAGCAAAGGAATGTGCATAACCGTGGCATGCATCAACCACTTCGCTCGGACATTGGTCTTGTGGGTTGCCGCCCAAAGGCACACCTGCAGGAGCGCGACGCTAACTACCAGTGCTCCGAAAAAATAGAGAACGCCCGCAAGACCCACAACGGCCGGCAACAAAGCCACGGCCACAAGCACGGACGCGGTGAGGGTGATCTGTCGAAACGTGCGCTTTCCTCCGGGATCGACTACCGGGAGCATCAGGATACCCGCCCGCGCGTAGTCTTCACGGTACATCCAGGAAATGGCGTGAAAATGCGGAAACTGCCAGAGAAAAAGAATCCCGAACAGCAGCCAAGCGCCACGATCCAACGAGCCGCTTGCCGCTACCCAACCGATCATCGGCGGAATCGCGCCGGGAAAAGCACCAACGAAAGTCGCCCAAACTGTGCGCTTCTTGAGCGGCGTATAGGCAAGCAGGTAGCTGAGGCAGGTCGCAGAGCCCAGGATGGCGGCCAACGGCCCGGCGGTGAAGTACAGATCGAGAGCACCGGCTATGCTCAAGGCTACGCCAAAAGCCAGCGCTTCGTTGGGCTGCAAGACTCCACTGGGCAACGGTCGCGAGGCAGTGCGACGCATGTAGCGGTCCGACTCGCGCTCGATGTAGTGATTCAGCGCCGCCGTCCCCGCCGCGATCAGCAGGGTGGCAAAGACGGTCTGAATCATGTTTAGCCAATTGACCGGGCCCCGCGCGCCCATGTAGTAGCCCGCCGCGGTAGTCATCAAGACGAGGAACGAAACATCCGGCTTGGTCAACGCAACATACGCGCTGGCACGTGACGCCAGCGCCATCTCGGAGGTGCGCACCGTACCCACTAGACGGTCACCTGGCCGGACGCTGGAGCCGCGACTTCCCTGCCACGCGGCACGATGCGGAAACAGATCAGAACGATGAACACCGAAAATGCAAACAACAACGCTCCCACGACGGTGTGGATGACCGTCAGCCACACCATGATCGGCATTGGCTGAGCCGCGCCAACCGTCGCGATGCGCGACCAGTAGGCTCCGAAACCCAGCAGGAATTGGATGCCAAATATCGCGTGCAACATCAAGCGCGCCCGCGAAAGTTCCGGCGAAGTCCCAAACCGCTTGCGCAGCACGGTCGCGGTCCAGATCACCATGCCCATGACTACAAATGCTCCCGCGATGTGCGGCCACACGGGAATTTCCTGATGCCGGAATCCTGCGCCCAACACCACCTGGAGAAAGATAACTTCCGCATTGGCAATGGCGACAGCGTGAATCGACGGGCTGCCGCGGTCGGCTAGCTGGGGATGGTCGGCGATCCACCAGCGGCTAGTAAACACCGCAATCGCCAGCAGCGCGCCGAATACGATTTGCGCGAAACACGCGTGGATCACCGGCAGCCAGTAGTGCAAAAGCTGCCTCACGACTTCCCCGCCGAGCACAGCCTGCACCGCAATGCCAACAACGGCGATAATTCCAAACCAGCGCAACCAGCGTCGGCTATCTTTGATCCAAATCAGCACGGCCAGCGCCAGCGTAAAAATCCCCAAACAGCCGGCAATCACCCGGTGCGAGTGCTCGAAAAACGCCCCGCCCGCCAGCATTCTTAGTGACGGGAACCACGTGCCAAACGATTTCGGCCAATCGGGCACCGACAGCGCGGCATCATTGGAGGTCACCAGCGCGCCGGCGACGAACAGCAATACGGTCCAGCCCACCACGAAGACGGCGAAGCGGTGAACTGTCGGATTGTAGTTGGTCGCCATTTCTGCTCGGCCCCTATGCGGCGGATTATACCTCACTGGACTTTTTGACGCGCATGCGTACGCGCCGCGAGATTTTAATGGATTTGCGCGGACGCCTGGGCTACAGGTGCGGCAGCCTGCAACCCGATAGCCTCCAAAACCAGATCTTTCAGCGCTTCGATAAACAACGGCGAATCTCCTACAGCAGGCATCATGCGAAATCGCTCGACGCCGAGCTTGGTGGCCTCTGCGCGCGCCTCGATGTTGATCTCGTGCAAAGTCTCGATGTGCTCCGTAACAAACGAAATCGGCACGACCAGCATCTCCTTCACCCCTTCGTGCCCCAGGCGCTCGATCGTTCCCGTAAGTGGCGGCTGCAGCCATTTCGCAGGCCCCACGCGGCTTTGATAGCAGAGCAGATGCGTGCTCGGCCAACCCTTATATTCCTGGGCCCCCGCTTCGCAAACGAGGCGCACCGTCTCTTCGATTTGCTTCGGGTAGGGATCGCCCTGTTCCACCAGGCTCATCGGCAGTCCATGTGCGCTAAATACCAGATGAATTCGCGAGCTATCCGGAAACTGGCGAAGGATCGATCCGATGCGTTGCACGACGGCCTGCACATAGTGCGGGTGATTGTAGAACTGGCCGACCGTAGACACCCGCGGTCCGCCATTGGACTGCGCATAGACCCGGCGCCACTCTTTCAGGCTGCTGAGAGTAGTCGCATACGAAAAATGAGGGTACAACGGCAATAGCACGATCTCGTCCAGTGGCCCAGCCTTGCGCAACGCATCGACAGCCTCCGCGGTCATCGGATGCCAATAACGCATCGCGGTAACCGCCACGGGATCGATGTACGGAGAAACAGCCTCAACCAATCGCACGCGCTGGCGTTCCGTGAGCAAACCAATCGGCGACCGTCGCCCAATCTCCGCATACTTGCCCGCTACAGGAATCGACCTCCGCGACGAAATCAACTTCGCCAGCGGCCGGCGCAGAAAGCCCAGCGGTCCCATGGGGATAATGTCCGGATCGAGAAACAGATTCAGCAAAAACGGCTCGACGGCCTGCAACGAATCCGGTCCGCCCAGCTGGAACAACACGATTCCCACGCGCTTCTTCCCTGCCATGCTACTTGCCTCGGTTGTGCGAATTCTTCAACCGCTCGATTTCTTCACGAAGTGCGGCAGTGCGCCGCGCCACAGTTAGATAAAATACAAAAAAGATACCCCAGCCGATCATGTACGCCGCAAATAAGCTGTCGAGATTTTTCACGCGACCTCCCATTGGCGCCGCATCGTCTCAACGTCCCCGCGCATGGCCTCCAGCAGATACCGCTGGCGCAGCAGCAACGCCATCAAAGCGAGCATCGCAAACCACATGAAAAACAGCACCTTATACATCAGAGGATCAAGCCCGGACCCAGGCTCACCCATGATGATCGGCTGCGGATGCTGCGTGCGCCACCAGCGGATTGATCCGAACACCAGCGGCACGTCCACGAACGCGAATATACCAAACAACGCACTAAGCAACGCCCGTCGGTCCGGCTCCTCAATCAACGTCCGCAAAAGCAAATAGGAAATGTAGAGCAGCCAAAGCACGAAAGTAGAGGTCAGCCGAGCGTCCCAAGTCCACCAGATTCCCCAAACAGGATGCGCCCAGATCGGCCCAGTGACCAACACCACGGTGGTGAACACCAACCCAGTCTCGGCAGCCGACACGCCCAGCCAATCCCACTTTGGCTGTCTCCGCCAGACGTACAAAACGTTCGCGATGAACGAAATAAAAAACGCCGTCAGACCCGTCCACGCGCTGGCCACATGCAGAAACAAGATGCGGTAGATCAATCCTTGTTTCGCATCCGTAGGGGCAATGAAAAGCGCCGCGTAGGCCCCGGCGCCGAGGAGCAAAACCACCACCGCAACAAACAAGACGTTCTTCATGAGGGTTACTCCTCCAGAAGATATTCTCCGAAAAGCCACAACGTCGTCAAAAAGACCAGGTCGAATACCGCCAGGAAGCCCATGCCCTTCCATTGGACGTACGGCGCTCGGTCCAGAAGCGCCCCAGTGACCTCCGTGCTGGCCACTAGAATCGGTGTCAGCAGCGGCAACAGCAGAAGCGGCAGGAGGAGTTCGCGCATCCGAGCCTGTGCCGAAATCGCGGAAAGCGCTGTTCCCACGATCGAAATTCCCAAACTACCCAGAAAAAATACCAGGACCAGCCAATGAAGAACCGGCAGCACCGGCACGTTGTACATCATCGCGAACACAGGCAGCAGCAGCAGTTCGGTAAGCAGCAAAAATAGAGTATTCGCAGCCAGCTTGGCCAGAAATATCGCGAACGGGTCGGAAACCGACAAGCGCAACGCGCTCAACGTGTCGTTCGTTTGCTCGCGCAAGAAACAAGGCTGAAGCATCAGCGAAGCCGCAAACAGAAACGCCAGCCACAAAAGGCCGGAACCAAACCGCCGCGCTTCCTCCGACAAGGGGTCGAACGTGAAACTGAACAGCACCAGCACAATCAGAATAAAGACAATGGTAGTGGTCAGCAGTTCGCGCGAGCGAAACTCCGTCCGCAGCTCCTTGCCGAGCAGAATCGTGGTATTTGCAAGGAGGCTCATCTAGGCATCGGCAAAAGCGAGAATCGAGCGAACGCTGGCTCCCGCTTGCGTATCCGCTACGATCTTCCCGGCATCGAGCCGGATGGCGCGAGTCGCGAGGGCGGAAATCTCCGATTCGCCGTGCAAGCTCATCAGCATCGTGCACCCCGCGTCGCGCATCCGCCGCAGCGTTTCCGCCAGCCAGGCACTTCCCTGCGGGTCGAGGCCAGTTCCTGGCTCGTCCAGCAACAGAATTCCCGGCTTATTCAACAGCGCTCTGGCTATGGCAACGCGTTGCCGCATCCCGCGTGAAAACGTTCGTACCAAGGAATCGCGACGATCGAACAAGCCCACCTCGCGCAACATCACTTCCACCCGTTTCCCGGGCTGTGCGATTCCCTGCAACCGCGCGAAAAGCAGCAGATTTTCTTCAGCGGTCAGTTCGTCATACACCATGGTCGCATGCGCGACGAACCCCGCGTTCTGCGCTGCAATGTTCTCGCCGCCTTCAGCGGAAGAAAAACTCAACTTGCCGGAAGATGGCCTCACTAATCGCGCGGCAATCCGCAGCAGTGTAGTTTTGCCTGAGCCATTGCGCCCGGCGAGCGCGACACATTCTCCCGCCGCAATAGTCAAAGAGACGCGCCGCAACGCGTACAAACCGCCGTATCGTTTGTCGATATTTTCAAACCGGATAGCCGTCGGACCAGCCACGCCCAAAGTCAACGAAGGCCCTCGTGGCACAGCAAGTTGGGCACGGCTCAGCCCCGCACGAGATCGCGGAGCACTTTTTCCGCCCGGGCGCGCTCCTGCGCATACTCTTCTTCGGAAATGGTGCCGGCCTGCCGCCGCAATTCGAGCCGAAAAATCTGATCTTTCAAAGAATCGAGGCTTACGCTCACCGCGGCATCGACATCAGCGAGACCCGGACCGGAAGCCACCGCCGCGGCGGTCTTTGAAGAGTGGCCTTTCTTCGCCTTCGCAGGTAATCCATGCGCGGCGTCAAAGGGAGCGCCGCCGGCTACCGCCACCACAGGCCTGCGCGCCAACAAAATCGCGCCCAACGCAAAAAGTCCCAGAAAGCCACCGATCAGGGGCCATTTCAAAACATCGAGGCGCCCCGGAATCTGTTGTACGGTTACCGGCCCCGCGACCACACCGCCGCCTTCTTGCGACCCAGAACCAGCATCTGAGTCTCCCCGACCACTTTGAAGCGGCGCCGTGCCGGCGACGTTCACGGCGAACTCACTATTCGCCGGTAAGCTGTCGCGCCCGTAAAGGTTCATTCCCTGTTCCTGGCCACCAGGTTCTAGCCCTTCGCCAGTGATCTGCACACTCGGCGCCGCAAGAACGAGCAGTTTCGCTCCTGGATACACCGTTGGAAGTTTCACCGTGGCGGTATTTCCCGCATAGGGCAATTCGTAGGAGTAGCGCACTCCGCTCTCGCCAGGACGAAAGGCAAATGCAATCGCGTAGTGGTTCTTGGTCTTATCAATGGTGGCCTGTACGACGGGCATCCCGGAAGGCCCCCATGCCGCTGCCTGCTGGAGCTGCGCTTTCTCGGGTACGGCAAAGTTAAAATTGCCATCGGCCCGGAAATAGGCAAGCTTCGGATTGGAGTCGTTCCGCACCGAGTATTCTTCACCTACGATTAAGTTCGATCCATTCGGCTGGACGATCACGATATGTGTCGGGATCGAAATGGTCTTGGCGTCCTGCGTAGGCTCGAAGACCTCCATCTCGATTTCGCTCTTCCCCGGGGGCACTGGCTGATGAAAATTTACGCCGTGAAACACCGCGCGAATCAACATGGGTTGCGCGCCAAGCGATGGATTATCGAAGGAAAATTGTCCCTTCGCGTCGGTTTTGGAATTGGCGACCGGCTGCATCCCGCCTTGCAGCTGAATCAGGATGACTTCAACACCGGCGCTGGGCTTCCCCGATGTTCCATTCTTGACGGTACCGCGCACGGTTCCCGCTTGCGCGACCCCGCCAGCAAGGGTGAGTCCAAGCACAAGACCCCACAGCCGCAAATGCCGCCTCATCGCGCTCCCCGCTCGGCGTCCACAGCGCGCGAGCCACGCGGACGCCGCACCTGCGATTCCGTCACCTGATCGATCTCCGCCAGAACCATCGCCGCGTCATTCTCGAGGCCAGCTTTCATCGCCTCGAAATCACCTTCGGAATACTTGCCGGAGCGAAATTCAAATCGCAGGTCACGCAGGTTATCGTAGATTGCATCCCGCTGTTCCATCAGTTGATCGAGTTTGGTGCGGTGCGGTGCGAGATCGGAGGCATCCGGCTGAATGTAAAATATGAAAAGCACGGTGGCCATGGCCAGCGCTAGGCAAGCGCCCAGTACAGCTCCATCGCCGGAAGTGATAGTGAACATCAGAACGGCTGGAAACAAGCTGCCAATCATCAATCCTCGGTCTCACGAGCAACGCGTCGCCGTGCTCGCTCCAAATCTTCCGGCGTAATTCCCGAAGGCCCAGCGGCGGCCGGGGTAAGCAGTCGCGAACGCCATCGCGAAATAATGAAGAGCACCAGCAAGGTACCGCCCAGCAAGTAAATGCTAGGCAAAACCCAAGCCACCAGGCTTAGGCCCGACTTGGGTGGCTCAGCATAGACCTTGGTGCCAAATTCCTGGACGAAACCCTGGGTGATCACGTCCTCGGAATCTCCGCGGGCCACCGATTGGTCCAGTTCTTTCAGCATCGCGGTCGACGTCGTGCATCCCACGTGGTTGCATTGCGTCAAAACCTGGTTGCACCCGCACATGCACATGAACTTGCCGCCAATTTGCCTGGCGCGGTCCACTTGGGCTGTGACCGGCAGGCTCAATGCAGAGGCGGCCACACCCACGATGCAAAATAGAAATGCCGTCAATCGACGAGATCTAGTCATGTCCTTCCCGCATGGTGACAGAGGGGGCTAATGTTGGCGCGATGGGTCGAGCAACGACAGGTTCCTGTGCTCCGGAGAGAGCCAGGACGGTACGGCGATTGGGGAGCAACGTAACCATCGTCCCCAGCACCACGATCACGCCGCCGAACCAGATCCATTTGACCAACGGGTTCAAATACGCGTGGATCACGGGCCTCTGATTGTCCGGGCTTTGTCCCGCATACACAACATACAAATCGTGGCGCAGCGTCGAGTAAATGGCCACCATCGTTCCAGACTGCTCGTTGGTCTGGAAGAATCGGCGCTCCGGGTAGAGCATCATCAGCGCCTTGTTGTCGCGCATCACTTCCACCACCATGCGCTCCGCGGTGTAATTTCTCTCCGGCTTGGACTCGAAGCTTTGCAGCAGCAGGCTGTAGGGGCCGATCTGCAACGTCGAGCCGATCTGCATCTCTTTTTGAGCGTCTTTATTGAATGCCGCGCCGGCCAATCCCACAAAGATCAACACCATGCCCATATGCACGATGTACCCGCCGTACCGGCGCGTATTCCGCAATGTCAGATCGACGGCGGAAGCCGCAAACGACGCACCCGACCGGGTCCGAATCACCCTAGCGCCCCGGTAGAACTCCATCACGATCGTGGACGCCACGAACACGCACAAAATAAAGCACACCAGCGAGTAAAACTCACGCAGCCCAAGCGCAAACATCACCACGCCGACGGCCAGGCTGAATACCGACGGCCAACCAAAATTGCGTTTCAAACTATCGGTCGATGTCTTTCGCCAAGCCAGCAACGGACCCACGCCCGTCAAAAATAGGAGCAGCAAGCCGATCGGGAGATTGACCTTGTTGAAAAACGGCGCCCCCACGCTGATCCGCGACCCTGACAGCCACTCCGAAAACACGGGAAACAAAGTCCCCGACAGGACCGCGACGCAAGACACCAAAAGAATCAGATTGTTGAACAAAAAGCTGGATTCGCGCGAAACGATCGCGTCAAGCTGGTTCTCACTCTTCAGATAGTCGCGATTTTTAACGTATGCGACAAGGCAGACCGTAAGAATCAGCGCCAGGAAGCCGACAAACCAGTTTCCGATGCTCGACTGCGCAAACGCATGCACGGAGCTGACAATCCCGCTGCGCGTCAGAGTTGTCCCCAGGATGCACAGCATGAACGTCAAAAACACTAGCCAGACGTTCCACACCTTCATCATCCCGCGCTTTTCCTGCATCATCACGGAATGAAGAAAGGCCGTACCGGTCAGCCACGGAAGCAGCGATGCATTTTCTACCGGATCCCATCCCCAGTACCCGCCCCAACCCAGCACTGCATACGCCCAGTGCGCCCCAAGGAGCACGCCAACCGTCTGAAAGCACCACGCGATCATCGTCCACTTGCGCGTCAGGTGAATCCACTTCTCCCCGGGATAGCGAGCCAGCAAAGCACCCAGCGCAAATGCGAACGGAATCGTAAACCCGGTGTACCCCGAATACAGATTCGGCGGATGGATGACCATCTCCGGATATTGCAGTAGCGGATTTAGACCATTGCCGTCGGCGCGGGTAAAGACATCGAGCGCGCCATTTGCTCCTGGAGTGGCCAGCACCTTGAAAGGGCTCGCTACAAAATTATTCAGCGTCAGGAAAAAAATCTGTACGCCCGCCAGAACGACGCCCACATAAGGCATCAGTTCCCCGTTCTTGTTCCGATACGCAAACAAAGCGGAAAGCACATAGATGGCGAGCAGGAAACTCCAGAAAAGTAGCGAGCCCTCTTGACCGGACCAGAGCGCCGCAATTTTATAAAATGTGGGGAGATCGCGGTTGCTGTGGGCCACGACATAAGCAACCCAGTAGCTGTCGCTGAAGAAAAGGTAAACCAGGCTGAAGGTAGCGATAAAAATCAGGCCGCAGGTCGCCATTCCCGCTTGCCGCACGCTCTTCACCAGCAGCGGGTGCCGCGTGCGAATCGCAAAAATGCCGCCTACAAACGCATATACGGCGCAAATGAAGGCCAACAGGAGCGCAAATGAGCCAAATACATCCACGATCGACCCGCTTTTCCCGCGGCACAGCACTTGGGGACTGTGCGCTTCACCGCGCCAACAACATGGCGGCGTTGGCCACGCTGCCGAACTACACTACATCGTACTTCCCGGCGCCGGATTCGACCCAGTTTCAGCAGACTTGGCAGGCGGTCCGGCGGTTGGCGCCGCTTCGTACTTGGACGCACACTTGGCCTGGACCTGCTCCGCCACAAAACTCCCGTTTTTCGCCAGACTTCCTTCGACGAGCGCCTGCGATTTGTCCACAAAAGTATCCGGCAGCGGATCGTTGCCCACGTAACTCACCGGCAGAGACTGTCCTTCTCCTTGCAGCACAAAATCGACACGACCCGGCAGCCGGTGAATGCTTCCCGGCTCAACCGTCCCGCCCACCCGCAGCCGGTGCCCGCGAGC
>Ga0307479_10005256_pt1 | contig 11857 bp, 10 predicted proteins | sample atmos_gasesECM4C_FD_203743 | JGI IMG/M metagenome (GOLD analysis project Ga0307479, IMG submission 203743) | Hardwood forest soil microbial communities from Morgan-Monroe State Forest, Indiana, United States - atmos_gasesECM4C_515 | ecosystem: Environmental > Terrestrial > Soil > Temperate... | reverse complement strand
CTCCTGGACGTTGGATGCGGCACAGGGCATTTGCTCGAAAAGCTTCGTGGCTCGGCCAATCTCAATCTCGCTGGCATCGAGCTGGATCCCGAAGCCGCGCGATTCGCTCGCCGCGTCTCGGGGTGCGTGATTCATGAAATCCCCTTCGAGCGGTTTCGCAGCCAGCGGAAATTCGACGCCATCACGTTGATCAACGTTTTTTCGCATATTCCTTCGTTCGATGGATTGTTCGGGTCGCTTCGCGCCGCCCTGCGCCCAGAGGGCAAAGTGATTCTGCGAACGAGTGAGATGAGCCTGCGCGTCAGCCGCTGGAACCAGATGCATTGGGGAATCCCCGACGACATTCATTTTCTGGGGCTGCGCACTCTCGATTTCCTGTGCGCGAAATATGGCTTTGCCGTCAAGCGGCATATCCGCACGCCCTTTGAAGATGAGCTATTCTTTCGGTCACGCTGGCAGCAGATGGGCCGGAGCCGCTTTCTCAACTTGGTGAAATCCGCGGGAGTCCGCGTACCGGGCGTCTTGCCGCGGCTGAAACAGCTCTACGCGGCGATGCTGGGCGAGCGATTGTTCGTCTCGTTCATCGTCTTGCAGCCTGTGGCCGGCGAAACGGAAAGGAAATGACGGACATGCCCCCTGGAACAGCCGGCCGAGCCACGCGGACGCCCTGGGCGGTGCGCGCGGTTCGAACGCAGCCCTATCTCTACAGCGCCGTTTGCAAAGCGCGAATGTTCTATTCGCGCCGGATCGCCGGAGCAAAGCCCCGCGGGATGTTCAGGCGCAACCGGCGGCTATTCGCCATGAATGCGTTCGAAACGCAGCAGGTGGAATCATTGCAGGCGCGTGGGTACGCACTGGCCGCCGGATTTTTTCCGCAGACGCTCATGGACAGCATCTACGGGAAGGCCGACGCCATGTTCAAGAACCTTCAGATTGATTTCGAGCGGGCCTACTCGGTGGAGACGGGCGAGCGGCGGAGCCTGCGGGGCATTTCCTACAAGGAGCTGGCGGCCAGCGAAAAAATGATCGCGCTGCGCGACCCTCTGGTGCAAATCCCGGAGCTTGCCGGTGTGGCGTTCCACGAGACCATTCTAAAAATCGCGGCGAATTTCCTGGGTTGCGTTCCGCCGCTCTATCGCGTCACCGTCGTGCGCGATTTTCCGCACCAGCGCGCGCTCCATTCGAGCAATTTCCACAAGGACAACGACGAATGCGATTCCCTGCAAATCTTCGTGTACCTCGTGAACATTGACGATACATGCGGCGCGCTAGTCTACGTCCCGGGGTCGAATCATTACGACGTACGGTCGTGCCGTCCGCGGCTCGCGCGCGATCTGGGCCTCGCCTCGCACGACGGCCGGCTGAGCGACGAGGAAGTGGAACGCGTCTATCCGCGGAGCGGCTGGGCCGTGCTCCGGACGGCGCGCGGCAGCATTGCCGCCATCCACGGCAACGGCATTCATAAGGGTCCTGTGTGGACGCACCCCGGCCATCCGAAGAATCAGCCGCGAACGGCCATCCGGCTCGACCTGCATGGGCACAAGAGGAGCGTCGTGCGCGACCTTAAAGAAAATCGCATGCGGAAGGCGGACTTCGCACGCCTCAGCGAGTTGCAGCGATTATTCGCCCATGCGGCGATTGTCGAAGAACCCATCTCCGCGCCTCCCCCCGAGGTCGCACGAGCGTACGCGGGATAACGCGGGAGGAATGCCGGAAATGCATCTCCAAAACACCGCTTCACGCGCCGCCACGCTGCTGACCAAAAATCCAGGGCTTTTCTGCCGCGTGATGTTCGGAAAATTGAATAGCATGCGGCGCATGCCGCGCGTACCTGTGCGGAAGCGGATGAACGGCGTCATCTTCGAATGCGACCGGAACTATCATCCCGGGATCGCCCCGATGTATTTCGGCTCTTATGCGCCGCTGATTGTGGAGGCCATGAAGCGATCGCTCAAGCCCGGCGACGTCTTCATTGACGTGGGCGCAAATGCCGGCTATCTCTCTGCCGTTGCCGCCGGACTCGTCGGGCCGCGAGGAGAGGTTCATTGCTTCGAGCCTGTCCCGGCACATTTCGAAAGGGTCCGAAGGCTGGCGGACATCAATTTGGGGCATTCGATCACCGCAAATCCTTGGGCAGCCGGCGCGACGGCGGGAACGTGCACGATTTACGTGACGCGCCAGCCTGGCCAGAGCACACTCGTGCGCGCGTATAAGAAGGGGCCGGAAATCGTGGGGACGTTTGAAGTCCCCGTCGTTCGGCTGGATTCCTACATCGAGGCGCACGGCATCCGGCGCGTGGCGCTCGTCAAAATTGATGCGGAAGGCTTCGAGCTACCCGTCCTCGAAGGAATGCGCGGATATTTCGAAGGGCGCGACGACCGGCCGGCAATCATCTGCGAAATCGCGCCGCGCGCGTATCCGCTGATGGGAAGGAAACTCGCGGACCTCGCCGCGCTGATGGCTGGATACTCCTATACCGCGCGCGATTTAATTGACGGCTCGACGCCGGTGGATATCTGCGCGCTCGATCATGTGGAAGACGTGCTATTCCTCGCGGATGCGGAGCGATAGATGAGCTCCGCGAGCGGCACGGGGCAATCCTGGAAGGCCCTCCAGCCAAGTTTCACTGATGCCGCGATTCTGGGGATGGCAGCCGCCGTCGGCGTCGGATTTTATCTCCTGGCCTCCGTGCCGGGCACAGCGTTTTTTTATGCGATAGGAGCGGCCGCCCTCGCCCTTCTACTCTGCTATCCCGAATTGGCGCTGGCGCTCTACGTGGTGGTGGGCGACGTGAAGGGCGACGATCGAGTCGCCGCGCTCCTGCCCGTGGATTGGACGCTCGCGCTTGGCGCGATCCTTGTGGCCGGCATTGCGCTGAACTTCCTGCGGCGGAAGCGGATTTTGCCCATGCCTCACGCCTATTTCCTGTTCGTTCCCCTGGTGGCGCTGATGGCCGCAAGTCTCGCGTGCACGCCCGTGTTCGACGCGGGCCTCGAAAAGCTCGAGCGATTCCTGGCGATGACGGGCATCGTGATCGTTGCGCCATTTTTTGTTCTGGGCACGGCGAAGCAGATGAAGCGATTTTTCGCCGGATTCGCGGTGGCGGCAATCGCCATCTGCCTCTATTCGCTCGCAGGGTTGGGCGGTTCCGAGCGATTGGTCACGCCCAGCGACAACACGATCGGCTTGGGCCACATCGCCTGCGCGCTGATTCTTCTGATTTGGTTCGTCGTGATTCCGCGGTATTCATTCCCGTGGCGGATGCTGACCTATGGATTGCTGGCCGTGCCGGCCGTGGCGCTCGTAGGCTCAGGCTCGCGTGGATCGGCGATTGCCTGCGCGGTCGTGATCCTAATGAGCGTTCTCTTTAATCGCAGGCTGCTCCTTGATTTGGGTTCGATCGCCGCTCTGGGACTTGCCGCGTTGCCCTTCGCGCATATCCCGGAATCGTCCTTTGAATATCTAGGCACGCTCGTTCGCGGCCAGAGTGTCGGCGCCCTGCTGGATTTTCGTAGCGACCTGCTCACGGCCGGTTGGAGCCTGCTCGAACGCCATCCACTCGTCGGCGCGGGGATTGGCGGTTTCCGTTACAGCTCGCCGAACGCCGGCCTCTATAAGTGGCCGCACAATATTCTTCTCGAAATCGCCTGCGAGATGGGGATTCCTGCCTGCCTGATTGTTTGCGCCCTTTTCGGCAGCGCGGTTCACGAAGCGTGGCGGCAATGGAACGATCGAGTTTCGCCCTATCTCACCCTTTCGCAACTCGCCGCCGCACTTCTTCTGATTGGCATCGTGAACGCGATGAACAGCGGCGATATCAATCTGGACAGGTCTACATGGCTCTTCATGAGCCTCGTGTTCGTCGTGGCGAGTTTGCGCCAGGGGCCATCCTCCTATGCGGGGGCCGCGCGATGGAGGTGAACGCACAGACGGCCCGGACGATTTCCCTTCCGGCGTCCAAGGAGCGGACGGAAGGGCTCAGCCTGTGCCATTTCACTACAGCCCGTGGGCCACTGAAGAGCCGGGCGTTCCACAGGGAGTGCCTGCCGCTGGCGGCGGCTGGTGTTGCCGTGCGCTACGCGGCGCCCATGGACGCTCGCGGCCGGCGCGACGGCGTGGATTTCGTGGCCTTGCCGAGGCCCCAGAGTCGCGCACGCCGGTTGCTCGCCGTCCCTTTGCTTCTGCGCGACCTTTTGCGCCAGGGCGCGAGCATCTACCATTTTCAAGAACCCGAGCTGATGCCCGCGGCATTGGCGCTGAAGCTGATTTTCGGCAAACGCGTGGTCTACGACGCGTACGAGGATTTCCCCTCCATGGCCGCGAACAAGGCGGCGATTCCGTGCCTGCTGCGCCCGCTGGCGGCCGCAATTGTCGCGGCCGCCGAAAAATTGGCCGCGCATTGCTTCGACGGCGTGATGACAGCCGATCCGCTGACGCTTCGGCGGCTCGCGCGTTCGGGCACGAGCACAAAACTTGTCTTCTACAATTTCCCCAACCTCGATTTCTTTCCGCCGCCTGTTCCGCGCGAGAAGCTTTTTGACGTCGTATACCGCGGCGGGCTTTCGGCGCGTGCGGGCACGTTCGTCCTGCTTGGAGCCATGGGCCTGCTCGCTGGGGCGCGGGCCAAGCCTCCGCGGCTTCTTCTCATCGGTTACTTCGATAGCGCCGCTGCCGAGAAGCAGGTTCGCGAGCGGATTCGCGATCTGGGTCTGGAATCGTGCGTCGAAATTCGCGGGCGCCTCGGGCACGAGGATATGGCGGGCGCTCTGGGGGAGGCGCGCATCGGCGTCTGCCCCTTGCAACCTAACCCCAAATTCCTGCGAAACATCCCCGTGAAGGTTTTCGAATATTGGGCATGCGGCCTGCCGGTCGTGGCAAGCAACCTGCCGCCCATTCGCCCTTTTTTTCGGAACGTGTGCGCGGGATTTCTCTTTCGGCCGGGATGCGCGGCGGGGTTGGCCGACCGCATCGACTGGCTGATGGATTACCCCGAAGCAGCCGCTCGCATGGGGCGCGAGGGACGCGCCGCCATCGCCACGCGATTTAACAACAGCGGTGAAGTCCGCAAGCTGCGCAACTTTTTCGCGCGCGTCGCGTTAGATTCATAAGCCCGGGGCACTGGGGAGTTTTCTTGGATGATCGAAACGTTGGTGAGAGGCAACCTGCCGCGACTCCAGAAGTTCTACGACCGCTGCCCGAATTCGGCGCGCAATATGCTGACCAGCGCGCGGGGATGGTCGCTCACAAGGATCCGGTATGCTCCAGAGACGTTCGCGATACTCCGCGAGCTGCGCGCCCACGAATCGTGGAGCGTGGAAGAAATCGCCGCACATCAGCTTCGGGCCCTGCGGAAAATTTTGGAGCACGCGCGTCTCACGGTACCTTTTTATTCCGGCTATCCTCGCGCGGATATAAAAAGTCTCGAAGAGCTGCGCCGCCTCCCCGTCCTCACTCGCGGAACCGTCCTCGAGAACCAGGAGCGGTTGCTTTCACGAAGTACGCCGCCGCGCGAGCGCATCCGCGCGGGGACGACCGGCACGACCGGGGCGAACCTGATGGTGACATTTAACAAGGAATTGGCGCGCGACAACTGGGCGTTCACGCTTCGGCAATGGGCCTGGGCGGGGGTCGAGCCGCGCGCCCCGCGAGTGACGTTTTACGGAGCACGCATCGTGCCGTCACGGCGCGCCAGGCCGCCCTATTGGACCCACAACGCGCTCGAGCGGCAAATCCTCGCGAGTATTTTTCACCTTTCGGAGAAAGCTGCCGGGTCTTATCTCGATTTCCTACGCAAGCAGCGGGGCAAAATACTGGAAGGGTTCCCCTCCGTGCTGGGTATTCTGGCGGATTTCGCGCTCGCGCGCGGCGAGCCTATTCCCATGCGCGTGGTGTTCACAAGCGGCGAGCCGGTCTACCCTTCTACGCGTGCGAGGATTGAGGAGGCGTTCCAGGCTCGCGTTTTCGATACCTATGGCATGACGGAATATTGCGGGCTTGTCCAGGAGTGCGAGCGCGGCGGAATGCACGTCGCGCCCGAGTACGGCTATCTCGAAATCTTGAACGAACGCGATGAGCCAGCCAGGACCGGCGAAGAAGGCCACCTTGTGTGGACCGGCTTCCTCAATCGAGCCATGCCACTCGTTCGCTATCGCATTGGCGATCGCGGGCGCTGGCAAGGCGGCGCATGCCCATGCGGCCGCGCATTTCCACTTGTCGTCCCCACAATCACGCGCGAAAGCGACATACTGCGCTGCCCGGATGGTCGCATCTATTCACCGCGTGCGCTAAATCAACTATTAAAGGAGTCGCATTCCCTGCGCTTCTGCCAGTTCGTTCATCAGAGCCGCGAACGCGTGGTGGTCCGCGGCGTCCCCGGAAGTGGCCGTGCGGCGGAGGAAGTGGCGGAAATCCGCGCACGGCTCGAGGAATTGCTGGGCCCGCGTATGCAAGTGATCGTGGAACTTGCGCCCGAACCGCTCTCGCGACCGGGCGGCAAGATTCCGCTCGTCGTAAATGGAGCGTTATGAACACGCCAACACGCCTGATCGTGAATGCCGATGACTTCGGGATGAGCCGCGGAATCACGGACGGTATCATTCTCGCTCACCGCTGGGGCTCCGTCACGAGCGCCTCGCTCATGGTAAACATGCCCGCGGCGGAGTACGCACTCGAACGAATGGCAACGAAGGCGCCTGCGCTCGGCCTGGGAGTGCACTTGAACATCTGCCAGGGGCGCCCGGTGCTACCGCCGGGCGAGGTCGCATCTCTGGTGGATGCTAACGGGGAGTTCTTCAGGCCCGCTCAGATGATTGGCAGGCTCTGGCGCGGTGCCGCCTCCGGGAAAGAAATCGAAGCGGAATTCCGTGCGCAAATCCGCTGGCTGGAAGATCGCGGCATCGCGCCGACGCACGCCGATTCGCACTACCACATGCACATCTATCCGGCCGCTGCCGGGCCATTCATGCGTGCGCTGGCCGCGGAGGGGATCTATTGCGCGCGCGCGCCACGATGCAGCGTTTGGCCGAAAAAGCGCCTCTTTGAGGCGGGATTCCGGAGTTCACTGGGCGGCCCGCACGAAGGCAACCTGGCGCGCCGCGTCTTCGTGCAGGCTTATCGCAGCGCGCTCCAGGGAATATTTTTTCGCGGGCTGGATATGCCCTCCAGCCGCATTTCGTTTCTCGCCCGCGACCGCCGCAATCCGGCCACGCTAGGGGAAAAGTGGAAATCCGCGATTGAAAATCTTCCAGCGGGCACGTTCGAACTGGCATGCCACCCCGGCCTTTTCGAGCCGGGGTTTTCAGAGATGGATCCCATTCACGAACACCGAGAAGAGGAATTGCGTTGGCTGACGGACGGGAAGTGGCTCGATGCCGTCGAACGAAGCGGAGTCCGATTAATCAATTACGGCGATTTGAGCGATGGAGGCGCGACGGATCCGTCGCCCGCCGAGCCCGCCGTCGTGTGAGAGTTGGAGTCCCATTATGTTGATCGTTTTTTGCGCCTGCCTCGCCACAATTCTATGGGTTTATTTTGGCTACCCGCTGGCGCTGTGGTTAGGCGTGCTGGGCCGGCGCAAGTACTTCAAGCACAGCTGCGAGCAGCCGCTGGTGAGCGTGATCATCGCTGCCCGCAACGAAGAGCCGTGCATTAAAGCGAAGCTCGAAAATCTACTGGCATCCGATTATCCGCGCGAGCGTCTCGAAATTCTGGTGGGGAGCGATGGCTCTTCGGACCGGACCGAAGAGATTGTCCGGGAATTCGCAGCGGAGGGCGTGGGGCTGATTTCGTTTCCCCAGCAGCAGGGCAAGAGCGCGATACAGAACGGCCTGGTGGCCGCGGCTTCCGGCGCAATTCTAGTGTTTACGGACGCCGACTCTTTGTTTTCGCGGGGCGCGCTCGCGTGCCTCACCGGCAATTTCGCGGATGCGAACGTCGGCTTGGTCACGGCGTGCTGCCGCTATTTGAACTCGAATGAAACAAGCGTCGCCGAAAACGAAAGCCTGTATTTGCGGTACGAGACGTGGCTGCGCGGCCAGGAGAGCGAGCGTGGCATCCTGGCGATGGCTTCAGGATGGCTCTTTGCGATGCGCCGCTCATTGTGGCGCCCGCTCGATCCCAATCTTGGCGACGATTTTGTGCTTCCGCTCGAGATCGCGGAGGCGGGGATGCGCAACGTGCTCGAAGCGCGCGTCACGGCGATCTCGGCCCTGGCGCAGAATCAGCCGCGCTCCATGCTGCGGATGAAAGTGCGCATCATCAGCAAGGATTTGCGCGCCCTTCTGGAGCATCCCGGCCTGCTCAATCCCTTTCGCCACAACGCGCTGGCGGTCAGCTTGTGGTCGCACAAACTGCTCCGCTGGTTCGTTCCCTACGCGCTCATGGGAATGTTGGCAAGCAACCGCTTTCTTTTGGCCCGGCCCGCGTTTCGCGTCGCGCTCGCCTTGCAGGCGGCGTTTTACCTTGGTGCGCTCGCTGGATTCGCGCGGCGCGGTCGTCCGCTCCGATTTCCCTGGTCTCTTCCGATGTCGTTTTGCCTGGTGAATGTCGCCGCGCTCCTCGGAACGCTAAAATATTTCGCGCGAAGAAATTCCGGCCGATGGGACACGGAACGAAAGGTAGTCTCGGCCGCTGGAACAATGGGAACCGAGCCACTCTCTCGCCGATGGGCGTCTCGCGAATGGAAATGAGGCCTGGCAACCTCGTCCTTTGGGAATCTCCCCGAGGCGGCCCAGTAGCCGCGCGCGTAGCCATCGCAGGCGACTTCCTGCCGGCCGGCAAATTGGAGATATGCCCGACGCAGGGCTGGCGCGGCATGGCTTCCCGCCTTGCGGACCATTTCTGCGACGTGGCCGGATCGTTCGTCAACCTGGAATCCGCGCTCGACCCGGATGGATTGCCGGCGCGCCTGCTGTGCGGAATTGGCCAGGTTGTTTCGGCGCCGCGGGGCGCGCTCGAATATTTGGACGCGATTCATTCACGCGCCGTGGGAATCGCCAATAATCACACCTTCGATTTCGGTCCCGCAGGGGTCGAGCGAACGCGCCATGCAATTTCGCAAATGAAGATGGTTCCCCTGGGAGCCGGGCGCACGCTCCGGGATGCGCCGGAAGTCCACGTTTGGCACGGGCCCGGCGATATACGAATCGGATTCTGGGCCGCTGCGACCGCCACGCACGATCGAGCCACACGCCGGTCCGCGGGAGTCGAGCCTGCGTCTGTCGCCCGCGCGGCCGAGGCCCTCGAAGCCATGAAACGATGGGGGGCGCAATTTTCAATCGCCCTTCTCCATGCCGGTGTCATCAGGTCGAGCCGACCCGACCGCGACCAAGTTGAATTGATGGACTCGATTGCAAGATGTGGTTTCGGCGTCGTGGCTAGCTCGCACTCGCACCGAATCAGCGGCGCTCGAATCGTCGCTGGACGAAACGGGCCGCCATCGTTTTGTTTCTACGGGCTCGGCAGTTTGGTTTCCGGATACGCCGCTTCGCCGTTGGAAAGAGAGGGCCTGATTGTCACCGCGGGATTCGATTCTGGCGGCAATTTGGTGCGCGTTGAGTTGCGGCCCGTGCTCATCGGCAACTCGGGATTCGGAGAAATTCCACCGCCGGAAATGGGCCGGAACATCCTCGCGCGATTCGTCGAGCTGTGCGGCGAAATCGCGGAGGGATCCTACGAACATCTGTTCTATAAGGAAGTGTCGCGCGGGCTCGTGCGACTCTACCTGCGGGATATGCGCGCTGCGTTTCGCGAAGGCGGAGTAGGAGGGCTCGCTCGTAAGGTAAGCCGTGCTCGCATGCGCCACGTCGAGCGCCTCGTTCGCGGGGTGATTCCCTCGTGATTGCTGAAATCATTCGAGATGCGCCGGCCGCCGGCGGGGTGGCATTTGGATTGGTGGTGCTGCTTGTGCCTGTGACCATGCGGCTGTGCCGACGATGGAACCTCTACGACTTCCCCGGCCCGTTGAAAATTCACGCGCAACCGGTCCCGCGCCTGGGCGGCGCGGCGATTGCGGTCGCGCTCTTTGCAGGGCCAATACTTTGCAGCCGCGTTTCCGTGGAATCCGCGTGGCCCTATTTCGCGGCGCTGGGCCTCGTTTGGATTGCGGGCCTGGTGGACGACGCGCGCGGCCTCTCGCCGGTCCTCCGGTTCGTGCCGCAAATAGCAGCGGGCGCTCTTTTGTGGCACGGCGGCTGGCGCGTTCCGCTGCTCGGCGATGGCGCGCTCGATCTCGCAGCCACATGCCTTTTCGCGGCTTTCATCATTAACGCGCTTAATTTCCTGGACGGATCTGACGGTGTTGCATCCGGCGTCGCAGGCATCATTGCCGCCGCTTATGTCGCGCTTCCCGGCGCGTCGCGCAGCCCGCTCGGATACGCCGTTGCGTGGAGTCTCGCCGGCGCGTGCGCCGGATTCCTCATCTTCAACTTCCCGCGAGCGAAACTCTACATGGGTGACTCCGGAAGTACATCGCTAGGCTTCGTCATCGCCTTCCTGGCGCTAAATTTCTATCGATCGGCCGGAGTCTCAACCTCGCTCTTGCTTTTTCCGTTCTGGGTGGCGGCACTTCCGCTCGTCGACGCCCTGCTGGCCATAATTCGCCGACTCCGCGCCCGAGCTTCCCCCCTTCACGGCGATCTCAGGCACGCTTCCGACTTGCTCCGCGCGCGCGGCTGGTCCGCACGATCGGTTGCTTACGCATGCTATGGAATCACGGCTGGATTGGCCATCGTCGGCTGGATGGCCGTGCGAACCGGCTCCGCGAGATTTTACTTCTTCGCGGCGCCGTTTCTCGCAGCGCTGTTTCTCGCCTCAATTCGCCTGGGTTCGCTCGAGCCTGGCAAGAGGGAAGCACGCGTCGAGCAGGCGCGCACCTAGAGGATTCACCGTGTTTTTGGAAGCCACGATTCCAATTCCGTTACGTCGCTCAAAATCGTCAGAGCCCCCAGCCTCCGCAGCGAAGGCCCGCGCTCGCGGCGTTCCTGGCTCCCGCGAGGAAGAATCCCCACAAAGGGCACGCGCGCGGATTGGGCCGCCAGCGCATCGTCCACATTGTCGCCCAAATAAATCGCCGTGGCGGGATCGCGCCCGCGCAAGATTTTCAGCAGCCCTCCCGGGTCCGGCTTCGGCCGTTCAACTTCCTCCACCGTGATGATGTGCCCGAAAAGTTCGCGCACCTTCCAGCGCTCAAGCGTGTAGTCGAGCTCATTTCGCACGCGGCCGGTGAAGATGGCCAGTTCCGCGCGCTTCGCTAGGCGCCGCAGGCTGGCCTGTGGCAGCAGCCATTTTTCGCGCCGGACATTGCCGCTGTGATTCGCGCCCCAGTAAAGCTCCAGAAATTTGCGCTTCACTTCGGCGTATTCGAAGTTCCCGCCGAGCGATTTCACCCACGCCGTGGAAAGAATCCAGTCGTCGTTAAAGCCGGGGCGGTTCTTCCAGCGATGGAGCTCTCGCCGCGTCACCTTCTTCCCGGTAAAAAATTTCACCGTCTCGAGGACCGTATCGTGGAATGACCCGCGCACATCCACGAGCACTCCATCCATATCGAAGATGATCACCGCGGGCTGAGATTTTATTCGGCTTGGCAAAGGAAATTGTTTGGCGTGAAAGGTTCAGGAACTCGGCTCGCCGGATTCCTCCGGCGCTTCTTGCGCCTCGGCGCTCGCCGGTTCGCCCGCTGGTTCCGCGGTTTCCACCGTCACTTCCAGCGATTCCGACGACCACGCTTCTCCTGGTGCAGGCGCAGGCAGCCCCGGTTCATTTTCCGCTGGCGGCGCGATCGGCGCGGCTGTTGCGGCAGCGGACGGTCCAGGTTCAATAGCAGCCGGCTTGGCGGGCGCCGCGGCCTCGAGCGCTTCCA
>Ga0307479_10005255_pt1 | contig 11857 bp, 11 predicted proteins | sample atmos_gasesECM4C_FD_203743 | JGI IMG/M metagenome (GOLD analysis project Ga0307479, IMG submission 203743) | Hardwood forest soil microbial communities from Morgan-Monroe State Forest, Indiana, United States - atmos_gasesECM4C_515 | ecosystem: Environmental > Terrestrial > Soil > Temperate... | reverse complement strand
CAGAGTCAGCTGTCCTACCATTGAACGAGGGGGCAGCAGGCAAAGCCGGGCGGGATGGCAATAACGTGCTGACTTGTCTGATTTTAGGGGCTGTCGGAACTTCGGTCAATCGCCTACGCCCGGGTGACGGATCACAAGCCCATTTTCGATCATTGGCGGAGTGTCGCAGCGCTGGGGCCTCCTTAACGCGCTAAAATCAGGAAGACTTGTCCAGTTGGAGCTTTGAACCATGACCGCGCTTGGCACCATCACGGCTGAGACAACCGACTACTCCGAAATTGCACGGCGGGCCTTGAACCCGAGCCAGTGCGCTCTGATCGTGATCGATATCCAGGAAAAGTTGCTGCCGCCGATTTTCGAAAAAGAACGATTGGTGCGTAACGCTCAGTTGTTGATTCGGCTGGCGGGTGTCTTGAAGATGCCGACCTTGTTGTCGACCCAGTACTCCAAGGGTCTCGGTCAGACGGTCCCCGAAGTTGCTTTCCTGATGCCGGGAACCCAGCCAGTGGAGAAGGTCGCATTTTCCTGCTTTGGCAGCGACGTGTTCTGCTCTGCCGTGAAGCGACTACCGGGCAACCGCAATACGCTGGTGCTTTGCGGAATGGAGAGTCATATCTGCGTGGCCCAAACGGCGCTGGCAGCTCTGCGGGAGGGCTATCTAGTACACGTGGCATCGGACGCAGTTAGCTCGCGCACGGAATGGAACTGGCGAGTTGGGTTGGAACGTATGCGGTCCGCTGGGGCGGTGATCTCCTCCACGGAAATGGCAATGTACGAGGCGCTGGGCTCAGCGGGGAGCTCAGAATTCAAGGCTATGTTGCAGTATATAAAGTAGTTAGACCAACAATTGGACCAGTCCAGATGGCCGTAGCAGTTTTACTTCCGGGCTTCCTGCCTGCTGGTCAACCCCAAGAACTGCCGCAACTTACCCCCCGCGCCGGGGTTCATACGTTTGGCAGTAGAGTTATGGGCCACCCGCGCCGCCGCTTCTGACGTGAGTGCCCTTGAGCGATCCAGTTAGATTGCGGATCCTGAAGGAGTGCAAGGCTATGAAAAACCTTAAGCGCGGAATTCTCGCGATATTGTTGGTTCTCTCGTTGACGGCCGTTTGGTCCTGGTCGCAGGAAGACGCGCCGCCGGCACCAGCGCGAGAGGATGCCCCTGCATCGGAAAAGGGCGACCCGCCAGGACGGGCTGCACGCCTCCAATACATGAGTGGATCGGTGTCGATCCAGCCGGGCGGGACGGGGGACTGGGTGGACGGCTCGCTGAATCGTCCCCTGACGATTTCCGACAACGTCTGGAGCGACAAATCTTCTCGCGCCGAGCTCAATGTAGGTACGGGTATGCTCCGTTTGAGCGACGAGACCAGCCTTACGCTCACCAACGTTAACAACGAATCCGTCCAGGTCCAGCTTCACCAGGGCACCCTGAACGTGCATATACGCCACCTGTTTGGAGGGGAGATTTACGAGGTTGATACTCCGAACATGGCGTTTACCATCCAGAAATCGGGTGACTACCGCTTTGATGTCGACCCGAACGGCGACGCGACCGTGGTCACGGTGCGCAAGGGCGAAGGCGATGCCACCGGTCAGGGGCCAGGCGTTCGGGTACGCGCCGACCAACAGGTGCGCTTTACCGATGGTACTTCGATGACGCACGCGGTCGCGGAAGCGCCTTCGTATGACGGCTTCGACAGCTGGTGCGCAGTGCGCGACAAGCGCCTCGACAGTTCCCTTTCGGCTCGTTACGTCGCTGAGGGCACGGTGGGTTACGAAGACCTCGACGACAACGGAGTGTGGACGGAAGAGCCGCCGTATGGGCATGTTTGGATTCCCGCGCACGTGGCGCCGGGCTGGGCTCCTTATCAGTATGGACACTGGGTTTGGGTGGCCCCTTGGGGCTGGACGTGGGTCGATGACGCCCCCTGGGGGTATGCGCCGTTCCACTATGGGCGTTGGGTCTACACCGGTGGCTACTGGGGTTGGGCGCCGGGACCTCTTTATGTGCGGCCGTACTACGCCCCCGCGTTGGTCGCGTGGTTCGGTGGTCCGGGATGGGGCGTGAGCCTCGGATTCGGTTTCGGCGGCGGATTTGGATGGTGCCCGCTGGGCTGGGGTGAGCCGTTCTATCCCTGGTATCACGGCGGCTTCGGGTATTTCCGAAATGTGAATATTACGAATACTCGGATCACCAACATCAACAATTATTATGGGCATCCTCCGAACCGGTTTGGTGAAGGACGTTTCCACTACGCCAACATGCGAGCGCCCGGCGGGTTGGCTGCCATGTCGAGCCACGGTCTGGCGAACGGCTTACCGGTACACGGGACAGCCATCCGCGTCTCGGCTCACGACATGGCGGGTGCCCCTATGGGCCACATGAATGTGAACCCTGAGCGCGGCGGGCTGTTGGGTCCGCATGCGGGTCAGGCGGCCTCGATCCCTCCGGCCCGGTCAGGAATGCGTCCGGTAGTTTCGAGGATGTCGGCTCCGGCGAGCTTCCACGGCGCAGGTACACCGATGGGGGGCGCGAACAACGAACGGGCATTCGGCGGGCGGACGGGATCGTCTCCGATGACGCCGTCGCGGATCATCCCCCACGGACCCGAGAGCGCTTCCGGAGCAGTACCGTCTCCAGGCCTTCGTGGCGTGCCGAGACCTCCAAACAGCAGCATCGACCGGGGTGGGATGGGCAACGCGCAAATTGCGCGCAATACTCCCCATCCGGCCATGGGAAACGGCTCCGAAGCGGCAGGTCCACGCGGAGGCTTTTCCGGTGCACCGGAGAGGTCCGTTCCGCGGCCACCTACCGGTTTCAATTCACATGGCAGCCAGCCAAGCGTGACGCAGGGATCTCCGTCGCGCGGCGGCGTGCAGCCTTCGTTCAACCGGCCGAATACTGCCGTACCGCGGCCCACCGGGCCGGTCCGGCCAGCCAGCCAAATGGGGAACGGCGGTTATGGCGGATCGTATCGCCAGCCCAGTTACTCGTCTCCTAGTCGGGGCGGGTACAGCGCCTCGCCGCGGTACAACGGGTCGCCACGCTATAGCGCGCCGCCTTCGTATCGGTCGGCGCCGTCTTACCATGGCGGAGGCGAAGGAGCTCCGTCGTACCACCAGTCGGCTCCGTCTTATCACGGCGGAGGAGGAGCGCAGTCGTATCACGGGAGTGGTGGCGGGTCTCACGGGAGTGGTGGCGGAGGATCGTCCGCCGGTCACGGCTCCTCCGGAGGCCACTCCGGGCACCGGTAAGAACTTTCTTCTGAACAACACGAACGCCGCCCGAATCTGGGCGGCGTTCTTATTTGCAGTGCTGGCCTACTCTAGACAACCGCTTCGTTATCCTTGCTTTTTCACCCGCACTACGGTCACTTTGGAGAAACCTTCCTCAAACGTCGGCGGCTTGAGTTTGGCAGCCATGCGGCGCATCACATCTTCGTCTACCGAACGTTCCCGGCGGCGGTTGCGCTCCAAGCAAACTTCGACCGGCACATCAAAGAAGACCGCTTGGACCTCGTAGCCGTAGTCCTTGGCAAGTTTGATCCAGCTGTGGCGCTCGTGTGGGGTAAGGTTGGTGGCGTCTACATAATTGAGTGGGCGTCGGGCGATCAGCCTGGCCTTGAGCATCGACCGCAGATTGGAAAAGACCAAGTCCTGGAAGCGCTGCTCCTGAGCGTCATCGAACAACAGCATGCGGACCATGTCACTCGAAAGAGGTGTGATGCCATTCCGCTTGAACCAGGAACTCTTGCCGGAGCCGGGCAGGCCGATGGCCAGAACCACCGCGCCCTTCGGCGGACGAGGGGGCGCTGCCGGGATAGGGGTCGACGTGGGCATCGTTGGAGCCTGGGCTCTGGGTTCCGCCACATCAGCGACTGGAGTTGAAACGGGCGCAGCAGCAGCCGGCGCGGACCCTTGGCCACCACGTCCTCGACCGCCCCGGCCCCTGCGACGGCGGCGGCGCGGGTCTGCTGGCGGGGTTTCCTCTTTTCGATTCCACGGGTCTGGAGCTTCCGGCTCGGGAGTGGCCTGCGCTTCCGCGGAGGCAGTCGCGATTTCGGGCTCCGCGGGCGAAACCGGTTCGGCGGCAGGCGCCTCCTGAGCGTCGAAGTAGGCGGGCTGTAAAGGAGTCTGCGCCGGTTCGGTCGGTTTGCTTTCCTGCGGTTTCTTGCGCCGCTTTAGCCGCTCACTCATCCATTTGCGCATGTAGGGCTTGTAACACAAGGACCGCGCTGCGAGCAATCGGCAGTGAGTTCGGGGAATCTGGCCCCGCCAAGCGGGATCCGGCGCCTGGGACTAAAATAGTGAAGTCATGTCGACAAGGATTCCAGCCGAGATCCAAGGTCAGAAATACGTCAGCCTCGCAAGCTTCCGGAAGAATGGCGTGGCCGTTTACACACCCATCTGGTTCGCCGAAGCAGACGACAAGCTCTGCTTCATGACCAGCAGCGCCACCGGCAAGTACAAGCGTATCCGTAACAACCCCGAAGTGAAGATCGCACCGTGCACGATCCGGGGTAAGATCACGGGCCCCGAGTTCCTGGCGCATGCGCGGATTCTTCCCGCCGAAGACGCAGCCCGAGTGCAGCGCGCGATTCGCGCCAAGTATTGGCTGGCTCGCGTTCCGTTTCTGTGGCGGAATACCAACGCATTCCTTGAAATCACCCTCTAAAGCCTTGAGACAGTGCGGAGCCGAACGGTGTCCGCCATCACAAGCGGAGTGTGCGATCCATCATTTACGCTGACTCGCTTCGCCTGATACCATCAAAGGTTTACTGCAAACACCCAATCGTTTCTTTAGGACTGTCGTCATAACTTCACGGAGGTGACATGGCAATAAAAGTCGGCATCAACGGCTTTGGACGCATCGGCCGCAACGTCTTGCGCACCGCGTTGAGTGATTCGAACCTCGAGTTTGTCGCCGTCAACGACCTGACGGATCCCAAAACGCTGGCCCACCTGCTGAAATACGACTCGATTCTCGGCAATCTTCCGAACAAGATCACAGCCGGTGCCGACAGCATTTCGATCGACGGCAAGACCATCAAGGTGTTCGCCGAGAAGGATCCGGCTAAGCTGCCATGGGAGTCGGTCGGTGCACAGGTCGTCATCGAATCCACGGGCCGCTTTACCGACGCCAATGAGGCCAAGAAGCATCTGCGTGGACCAGTGAAGAAGGTCATCATCTCCGCCCCGGCGAAGAACGAAGACATCACGCTGGTGCTGGGTGTGAACCACGACAAATACCACGCGTCGAAGCATCACATCGTTTCGAATGCGTCCTGCACGACGAACTGCCTGGCGCCGATCGCCAAGGTCGTGCACGACAATTTCAAGATCGTCAGCGGCACCATGACCACGATTCATTCTTACACCAACGACCAAGTCATCCTGGACTTCCCACACAAAGACCTGCGGCGCGCGCGGGCGGCTGCGCTTTCCATGATTCCGACATCGACCGGCGCGGCCAAGGCTTTGAAACTCGTGATCCCCGAAATGGCCGGCAAACTCGACGGCTTCGCCATGCGCGTCCCCACCCCCAACGTCTCAGTGGTGGACCTCGTCGCATTCGTGGAAAACAAGACTTCCAAGGAAGAAGTCAACGCCGCGCTGAAGAAGGCGTCGGAGAGCGGGCCGCTGAAGGGCTACTTGGGCTACGAAGAAAACGAACTTGTGTCGGCAGACTACAAAGGGAACCCGTTTTCCTCGATCGTGGATGCTCCGATGACCCTGGTGGTCGGCGGCAACCTCGTGAAGGTGATCTCGTGGTATGACAACGAGTGGGGATACTCTTGCCGTGTCCGCGACCTGATCAACTACCTGGGATCCAAGGGACTGTAACCTTTGGATTTGGGTTCGCTGCCCGCTTCCGGCCGAGACGACTAAGAATTCGTCAGGGAGCCGGGCGCGATCCCGCTCTTCGGGACGAGCCTGGCCGCAGGGCGGCGCCACCTATCTGACAAGGACCAGCCATGTCCAAGCTTTCAATTCGTGATCTTCCTGTGAATGACCGCCGCGTGTTCATGCGGGTTGACTTCAATGTGCCGCTCGAAGATGGGCGCGTCATGGACGATACCCGCATTCGCCAGACTCTGCCCACCATTGAATACGCGCTGCGTCATGGGGCGCGCCTGATTCTGGCCTCCCATCTCGGACGTCCCAAAGGCAAGCCGAATCCGAAGATGAGCCTGAAGCCGGTGGCGGAGCGATTGCGCATGTTGCTGGACAAGGAACTGGCGCGCGGCGAAAACGTGGGCTTCTGCCCGGAGTGCGTAGGGCCGGAGGCCGAGGAGGTCGCCGGCAAACTGGAGAAGGGGCAGACTCTTCTGCTGGAGAATCTTCGCTTTCACGCGCAAGAAGAAGCCAACGATGAGCAATTCTCGAAACAGCTCGCGCATCTTGCTGACTACTACGTGAACGATGCCTTTGGCACGGCGCACCGCGCTCATGCCTCCACCGTGGGCATGACCAAGTTTATGCAGAAGTCGGCGGCCGGCCTGCTGATGGAAAAAGAGCTCGAATATTTAGGCAAGGCGCTCCATCATCCCGAGAAGCCGTTTGTCGCGATCCTCGGAGGCGCCAAGGTCAGCGACAAGATTCCCGTCATCAGCAACCTTCTGGACAAGGTGGACTCGCTCATCATCGGCGGCGGCATGGCTTACACATTCCTGAAAGCCCTGGGCGAGCAGGTGGGCAAATCGCTGGTGGAGGAAGACCAGCTGGAACTGGCGAAGCAGCTGCTCCAGGAAGCCAAGACGCGCAAGCTGAAATTCCTCCTGCCAGTGGATCACCTGACGGCGGACAAAATCGACGCCAACGCGCACGTGACGAAAGTCGACCAAGGCCAGCCAATCCCCGCGAACCTGATGGCTTTGGATATCGGCCCAAAAACGATCGAGATCTTCGTTGAAGAGATTTCCCGGGCACGCACCATACTATGGAATGGCCCCATGGGAGTTTTTGAAGTATCGCCTTTCTCCCGAGGCACCTTCAAACTCGCGCAGGCGGTGGCGGACAATCCGGCAGCAACCTCAATTGTCGGGGGCGGGGACTCGGTTTCGGCGGTGCGCAACGCAGGAGTCGCCGACAAGATCACGCATATCTCGACCGGCGGCGGAGCGTCGCTCGAGTTCCTCGAAGGAAAGAAGCTTCCGGGCGTCGAAGCGCTTACGGAGAAGCGCTAGCTGCTGAAGGAAATCCGTGTGAACGACTTCGCTCTGCGGCTTTCGTTGGAGGGAGGCAAGGTACTGGACCTCCATGGGCCCGCCGATATCACGAAGGAAACGACAGAAGCGATCGTGAATGCGGCGAACTCATACCTCTTGGGGGGTGGCGGCGTAGACGGGGCCATTCATCGTGCCGGTGGGCCTTCGATTCTCCGAGAGTGCAAAGCGATCGTAGCGCAGATCGGACAACTGCCCGCTGGTAAGGCCGTGCTAACCACCGCGGGCCGACTGGCCGCGAAATACGTCATCCACACCGTCGGCCCCGTCTACGGTCAAGGAGATGGAGCGGAAGCGGCCACGCTGGCGAGCTGCTATCGCGAGTCGATTCGCGTTGCCGACGATCATGCCATTCGCAGTGTCTCCTTTCCTTCCGTTTCCACCGGCGCTTTCGGATACCCGGTGCACGAGGCAGCCCGGGTCGCGATCTCGGCGACGATCGGGGCGCTGGCCTCCACAGTTCACGTGAGGCATGCGCGCTTCGTTCTATTTGACATTGCAACCGTGCAGGCCTACTCGGCTGTAGTTGAGAGACTGCATAAGGCAGGCACCATCTCTCCGCTCAGGATTGAAAAAGGTTCCCTATGAGAAAAAAAGTAATCGCCGCCAACTGGAAGATGTACAAAACGCCCGATCAGGCAAGAGAATTTTTTCGCGATTTCCTTCCGCTTGTCGCTGGGCACGATCGCGACGAGATCGTGATTTGCCCACCCTACCTCGACGTCCCTGTCGCCGTGGAGGCAGTAACGGGCTCCCAGGTGGCCATCGGCGCGCAGAACCTGCACTGGGAAAAAGAAGGCGCGTTCACCGGAGAAAGCAGCACAACCATGCTGTTGGCTTCGGGCGTGACCCACGTCATCATCGGCCACTCAGAGCGGCGGCAGTATTTTTGTGAGACCGACGACACGGTAAACCTAAAGCTAAAAGCCGCGCTCGAGGCCGGGCTGATCCCAATCGTCTGCGTTGGAGAAGTGCTTGAAGAACGCGAGGCCGGGCTCACAGAGGACGTGCTGAGACGCCAGTGCCTGCGGGCCTTTCACGCCATTTCAAGTAAGAAAGCAGGCAAACTGGTGGTGGCCTACGAACCGGTCTGGGCGATCGGTACGGGCAAGACGGCCACGCCCCAAATGGCAGCGGACGCCCACGCACTGATCCGATCCGAAGCAGCCAAGTCTTTTAGCCAGGAGTTCGCCGATCGTCTTCGAATCCTGTACGGCGGGTCAGTCAAGCCGGAAAATGCCAAAGCCCTCATGGGTGAAGAAGAAATCGACGGCGCGCTGGTGGGTGGGGCGAGCCTGGATCCGAAGGCGTTCACCTCGATTGTGAACTACTGAGCGCGAGGAACGCATAAGCAGTCGAACTGGAGTCGCGGACAGCAAGTGCGTTCCCCTTTTCCGCCAAATAAGAAAAATCTATTGGACGGGTTCGTCGCGCACCCCTTAACCTTGAGGATTGGTGTCGACCCGCTGGGCAACGCGCGCAGCGCCGCGCACTCCGAGTTGGCAACCAGATTTCAGCGCCACACTTGCGGCAGGCTCATAATGAAGCTCATGGGTTTTCTGTTGTTGCTAGCGGGATGGGGGCTGGTGGTGTCAGCGATCGCCATGTTGCCGTCGCCAACGGCGCGAGCCTCTTTCGTGCTGGCTGGAGTCGGGGTGGAACTGGGTGGTCTGGCGCTGGTGGTCCGTTCCCATTACGTCGTCACCATAAAAAAACCGTGACCCCTGCGTCCCTTCCTTCTGTTTCCGATGCGTCGGCAACGATGTGCTTCCTGCTGATTCTGCTGATTCCGCTTGCTTGCGTGGGCCTCGCCTTGGTCAACACCGGCCTCGGACGATCGCGCAGCGCCGCGCACGCCATGCTCTCCTCGCTCTGCGTGCTCGCGGTGGCGGCGCTGGTGTACGTTGTTCTCGGCTTCTCCTTCGAGGGTGCAGACGGACGGCCCGCTCACACCTTCATCGTCGCCGGAAAAACCTGGAACTGGATCGCGGCCGAGCCTTTGTTTCTACGCGGCATCCGCTGGAATTCCTTGCCCACCGCGCTAGGGCTCCTGCTGCAGATTTTTGGCGTCGGGCTCGCTGGCCTGATCCCGGTAAGTTCGGGGGCGGATCGCTGGAAGCTAAGCGCGACCTGTGCTTCGACTGCGTTGCTCGCAGGACTGACCTATCCCCTGTTCGCGCACTGGGTATGGGGCGGCGGCTGGTTGGCCCAGTCAGGAACGAATTACGGGCTTGGCCGTGGATTTCTGGACGGAAGTGGCTCGGGTACGATCCACGTGGTCGGCGGCCTCACGGCGTTGTCGATCACGTGGATCCTGGGTCCACGGCCCGGGAAATATTCATCGGAAGGAATTTCCGCAGCAATTCCTGGTCACAACGCCGTGCTGGTTCTGCTGGGATGTATGTTGGCTTGGCTGGGCTGGCTCGGTCTCAATGCATCCGGTGCAATTCTCTTCGTTGGGGTGGAAACGCCCGGAGTCGTCTTGATCGGCCTCAATACGACGCTCGCAGCCGCCGCCTCGGGACTCACGGCAGCGGTGGTCACGCGGGTACGCTTTGGCCGACCTGACGCTTCGCTGGTGGCAAACGGATGGATGGCCGGCCTGGTTGCTAGCAGTGCGGCTGCCGCGTTTCTGAAGCCGGCGGCGGCCATCCTGGTGGGTGCGGTCGCTGGCGGACTGGTGCCTTTCGCGGTGGATTTGTTGGAGTTCAAACTCGCGATCGACGATCCCGGAGGCGCGGTCTCCGTACATGCCGTAGGCGGGATCTGGGGCCTGTTGTCGGTGGCCCTGTTGTCCGAGGCCAGCGCTGGCGGGCAATGGCTAGCCCAGGTGGTGGGTGTCGCGACCCTGATCGGTTTTGTCTTCCCTCTCACCTACGGCCTGAACTGGCTTCTGGATCGCTACTTCCGGCAACGTGTGGACGTTGAGGGCGACTGGCACGGGATGGATCTGCATGAACTAGGCGCGGGCGCGTACCCGGAGTTTGATATCCACAGCGACGAGTTCATCCAGCGCTAAGAACGGGCGACGCTCGTAACTGTTTTTCCCGCAATTTCAGCTGTGCTTAGCCACGTAGAGCAGCAATCCGAAAATCACGACCGGGATCAAGGCTAGTCCCACATATAGCAAAATCCTCTTTGCCCAAGGCGTGCGGCGTTGTTTCCAGTCGTGAAGCTCGGGCCGCTCGGCGACGCCCACCTGATCCTGGTGCTGCAAGTCCCAGGCGAAATCGCGCGCACTGGCATAACGATTCTTGGGATCACGTTCCAGAGCACGATAAATGATCTCCTGCAGCTGGAAGGTTACCGTAGGATCGACTTCGCGCGGAGGTACGGGGTTGTTCAGCAGGCGATCGTTCATAATCAGGAAAGGATTGTCGCCTGAAAACGGCACCTTTCCGGTCAGCAATTCGTAAAGCATAACGCCCAGGGCGAACAGATCGCTGCGCGCATCACCACGCTTCCCTTTTACTTGCTCGGGAGAGATGTAGTCCGGGGTTCCCATCGTCTGGGAAAATTTCGCGAATGTCAGTCGCCGGGAGTTGGCGTGGGCGGCGATGCCGAAATCAATGAGCTTGATGTTGTCGTGCTCGTCGACCATGATATTTTCCGGCTTCAGGTCGCGATGCACCACACCGTGGGTGTGTATGTATTGCAGCGCGTCCAGGATGCGCAGGGTGATGGACACGGCACGCTGGGGATCCAGCTTGCGCTGTTCATCCATGATCTTGCGGAGCAGGCGTCCGTCCACCCACTCCATGACCATGTAGACCTGGCTACGTTTCTCGTCGTCCAAGACCTTCATTACGCCCGGATGATCCATGGTCTTGCCAATGTCTTCTTCGCGGCGGAAGCGATCAAACAGGGCAGGATCGCATTCGACTTCGGGATGGGGGATTTTAATGGCCACCGGGCGCCCGGTCTGGAGGTCCGTGGCGCGGAAGATCGAAGCCATGCCACTGCGAGCGACGAGATTCTCAATGCGGTAGTGGTCGAGCTGGTCGCCAGGATGGAACGAAGTCATCGTCAGCAGGTCCGCCGAGTGAACCGACAGCACGCTACCTCAATCAAGCTCGTACCTAGTCATCATGCCAGAACCACCGTAAGTAATACGTAAAGATTTCACATGGAGGTAGCGGGTGCGGTTCAGGGAACCGTCAGCGGAGCTGGTACGGCCGGCCGCGGTACATACCAATGCGCTCGATGCTGCGGATACGAATGAGCTGAACGCTAACATTGTCGCTGCCGTCCTGCTCGTTCGCGCTATCCACGAGCTGGCGCGCTGCTGCCTCAAGATTCGAAGCCTGGGCCAGAGTCTCCGCGATCTCGCGGTCGGCGATCGCGCCGTGCAGTCCGTCGGAGCAGAGTAAAACCACATCTCCCGAAAGCAGTTGGACTTCGTTAATTTCGACGCTAGCAAACAGACCTTTCCCCAGGCTGCGGCTCAGCACATGACGGGTCGCTCCTTGGGCCGCCTCGAGGGAGGAAAGGATGCCAAGACGCGACTGCTCTTTGGCGACCGTGTGGTCACGGGTGATCTGCCGCGTTTCCCCTTTGCGAATTACGTAGAGACGGGAATCGCCGACGTGAGCCACGGTGGCGCGATCGAACCGCAACGTGCAGGCCACG
>Ga0307479_10005254_pt1 | contig 11858 bp, 11 predicted proteins | sample atmos_gasesECM4C_FD_203743 | JGI IMG/M metagenome (GOLD analysis project Ga0307479, IMG submission 203743) | Hardwood forest soil microbial communities from Morgan-Monroe State Forest, Indiana, United States - atmos_gasesECM4C_515 | ecosystem: Environmental > Terrestrial > Soil > Temperate... | reverse complement strand
GCTTTTTCGCGCAAACTGCGGTAAGCATACACCCTGACGGCAAACTTCGGAATAGGTGAAGTCGCTCACGCATGGCTTCAGTTGTGCCTTCTCCAGCAAAAGGACGGATGTCACGCCGCGTCGAACCGAATCACATCATAGAGTTCTCAACGCGTCTCTTAGCCGCCTGGTTTTTTCGCCTGGTCTTTCACTATACGCGACAGTGTCAACAACTTGGAGCTGATCTTGAGGTCCGCCTGGGAAGCCTCATCCAGGTTGATATCGAAGCGCACTTGTTTTTCTTCCAGCGAGAATTGAATCATCCCGCCCCGTGTTGCGAACTGAGCCATCTCGCCGACGGTGAGGACACTGGCGCCCCTAAGCGCCGAAAGAACCTGGACAATGTTCTTCTTTTCGGAAGAACCGATATAAAGAACCTGGCAGGTGCGAACTTCATTCGCATTTTGCATGTGGCGAACTTCGACCCGTCTTCGGGCTGCGGGTTGACCTGAGACGACGGACGTTAACGCGTTCCCGAACGGATCCCGGCCCAGGATGCAGAGAATTGTCGGCGCCTCTGAATTAGGATAGGCCGAAGGCGGCCATTCCACGAAGAGTGTGAGGTGGTACAACATCGCCGCTTTCAATTCGTATTCGCCAGCCGAGTCTGTTTGCCCCAAGGCAACTTGGGGGAACAGAGCACAATCCATCAAAAGACAGAGAACCAGCAGCCTGAAAAGCGGCCGCGTGAGAAAATCCTGCTTTCGCCGCCGGCGCAGCGTGTTGCTTGAGCGGCGCCGGCCCATGCCGGTCACCTTGGCGATTCTTGCCATCCTATTTCGCATTCGAACGAGGCCGATAGGTCAGTTTTACTCGAAAGCTTCGACCGTCTTGCGGAATCGACTTTTGCATGTGTTCGAGGCCGGCCGATTCCGCGTATTGCTTATCCAGGACGTTGTATAGCCCGGCGGAAACATCGAATTTCTCCGTGAGCTTGCGCGAAAAGAGCGTTACGTTCATGAGCAGGTAGCCGCCCAGTTCCGTCTGGGCAATGGTCCTTCTCTCGCTGACGTACTGTGCCTCCAGTCCCGCAAAGATTTTGGTGGCCATCAGGGGAATGCTCAAATTTATTTTGGCCAACTGCGTCGGCGAATTTGTCATGACCGTTCCGGTTGGCAAAACCCGAGAGGTCTGCACGGAGTGAGAAACCAGGCCCTCCACCCCATTGGCCCACCTCGCTCCGGCCTCCCATTCCACCCCTTTGTTCTCCTCGGGCGCTGAATTCGAGAAGACGGGATAGGGAAAGGCGGGGTTAATCTGCTGCTCCAGCACGTCGTCAATGCGATTCAGAAATGCGGCGGCCGAGACGTGGTACTTCTTCACAAACCGATGCTCCACTTCAAATTGTAGGCTGCGAATCCTCTCCGGAAGCAGTCCAGGGCCGCTGGCGTTCACGTTGCTGCTGTAAAGAGTTTCAAATCCATTCGGTTCGCGGAAGGCCCAGCTGTAAGTGGCCTTGATGTCCGTGCTGGGAGTTGGCCTGTACAACAATCCGAAGCGGGGGCTTAGCGTGGTTTTCAACTTTGAATGCCAGTCGCTGCGCAGGCCGACGACGAGGGCGAAGACTTTGCGGACGAAATATTCGTCCTGGAAATATAGAGCCCAGTCTCGGGCAGATCTGTCCGCCTGCAGATTGAGGAGATAAGGTTGGACGTTGTAGTTCCACTGCTTCATCTGGATGTCTGTGCGGAGTTCCGTGCCGAGCGTGATGTTGTGGTGGTCGAAGAAAACCTTAGACGCGTCGCCTTCAAAGTCCGCCCAGCTTCCGTACGCTTCATCGTTGACCTGTGTAAAGGGCGGGACGCCTGTACCCGCAAAGTCTGCGATGTAAATCCCCTCGTACCTGTAGCGGTCGTAAGAGGCCCGTCCCAGCGTTTCCCAGGATCCGAAGGTGTGGTGGTATTGCAGATCCACCCAGGCCCGTTCATCCGTAGTCCGCGTGTTGGGATTGTTGAACACTGTGCCAAACGAAGCCGTGGGAATGTGTTTGGTGCGCGACGCTTCCACGAGATGAATGTCCAGATCCCGATAGATCAGATCGGCAAAGAAGTTGTGCGACCGGTCGCCATCCGCGTTTTGCGCGAAGCCATTGTTCGTGGCTGGATTGTTGAATTCCGGATAGTAGAGCTGCTGGTGGCCCTGGCTGTTGTAGAAGGAGCCAGAGACCAGCGCCTCAATTCCATTGTCAAACCTATCGCCGTAGGTCACGCGGCCCTTGTAAGAGTTCCAGCTTCCGGCTTCCGACGAAATCTCGATGGCGCTCAGGTCGCGTCCTCGTTTTGTAATCACGTTCACGACGGCCACAAAGGCCCCCGCGCCGTAGACGGATGAACTCGGCCCGCGAGTGACTTCGACGCGCTCGATCAAGTCCACGTCCACCGCAAATTCTCTGCCGACATAGGCGCCGTCGAAAATATTTTCATTTACCCGGTGGCCATCCAGGAGGAAGAGAATCCGTGCGTTTACATCCCCAGGCCTCGAGAATCCACGCACGCCGACGTACGTGTAATTGCGGTCGTTGATCACATAGATTCCTCGAACGCTTCGCAGTACGTCAGCCAGGGTGCGATAGGCATACTCTTGAATTTGCTCGGCCGTGACGACGGTCACTGAACTTGGCACATCCGAAGCCTTTTGAAGAAACTTGGAAGCGCCATAGACGGAATCCACTTTTACTTTGGCGAGGTCTTCCATGCTCATCCTGCCGAGGTCCGCTGGTGTCTGGTCTTGTGCCTGGCTGCGTCCGGCGAACGGCATCATCGCAAGCAGAAGCCCCGACGCAACGCGCATGGCTATCGCCCAAGCGAGCAGGCCGTCGCGGAGCATGCCAGCGCTTTGCTTTGATGTCCCGGAGCTAGCGGATTTATCCCATGAGTAAACGCTCATAATTTTGCCTGGCGCAGACTACTCTGGCAGCATGGGATAGTCAGGCACGCCGATGTCCACACCGATGAACAACGATGGGTTTGCGGCTCTTAGAATCAGCAACTTAACGACGCAGGAGGTACGCGGAAGCGGAAGACGGTTCCGAATCGGACAGGGCAGTACTATTTCGAACTTAGGCGACAGACGGCTTGAGATCTCCGGCCGGCGTGTCGGCTTATCGGAATCTGGCCTGCTACAGTCTCGAATGCGGTCTCAACGAATCGATGAAAAATAATTTCCTTCTTGGGCAAACCAGATCGCAATCACAAATCCGGAATAGCGGCTGGGCATTTTGGAGGTGGATTGAATTCCCGGTAGCTACGATGAAAGAAAACCGTTCGGCATGGCTACCCCTCGTTATCCCTGCTGTTTGATCAATCGCATGTACTCGTCATGGGATCCGATCCAGATCCATACAAAATCCGCGCCGTCCTCTACTGCCAGAGCGCGGTGATTGATCCCGGCTCTTACTGACCACAGCTTTCCAACCTTCTTGAAATGTAACGAGGGGTGTGAGGGGTTGTCTTTCAGGAGTTCAAAGTTTTTTCGGGCGACATCCTGGACAGCTTCCGGCAAACGCGAGAAGAGATTCCAGAAACGAACGCTGGCGCGATGCATTCATAGGTCCTTGAGTGTTCCCTTGGCCTTCTCTTTATGGGCCTCGCGCACCAGGAAATCGAGCTCTCCAGCCTCAGAATCGGCTTCGATTTCCTTGTCCCACCTCTCCCAATCCTTTTCCGTCAGCCAGCGAAAAATCTCCGCGAACTCTTCCCTGGGAAGACTCTCGATCTTTGCCTTTAGTTCATCTATCTTCGACATCGAATTTCCCTTCCGATGCGGTGAAAGACCTCGGCCACCGCTGACGAGGAACTCCGTAGCTCATATTATAGCGCCACTCGTGATCGCAGCCCTGCCGTTTTCTTGGCCGAGCGGAGGGATCGGAACTTTAAACAGTGTGCCCGGAACTAACCCACCATCGCTGAGTCGGATCAATCCGGCAGCCTCATATTTTCTGCTATACTTGCGGAATGGTTCAAGGCCGCGGTATTTCCGCTGGCTTGATGGAACCTTTTTACCAGCGCCGGGGCCCGTGCCAGGCTCTGCCCTTTTCATCGAGGCTGTTCCATGCGTGATATTGCGATTGTGGGCGGCGGCCCGGCGGGCGCGATGTGCGGAGAACGTCTGGCGCGCTCGGGATTTGGTGTCACGATTTATGACGAGCATCTGGCGTGGGAGAAACCTTGCGGTGGCGGGTTGACCCACAAAGCCATCAAGGCTTATCCCTTCCTCCTGGAAGGCCCTTACCCCAAAAAATTCATCCACACGGTCGAGCTGATTTCCAGCAAGGGCCATCGGGCGCACCTGTTGCTCGACCACCCCATCGTCATCTATTCGAGAACGGTGCTGAACGGACTGCTTCTCGAACGTGCCGAGGCGGCAGGTTGCCGGGTAGTGCGTTCGCGCGTGAACCAGATCGACGCCGATGGTGAGCGCGCCAGACTGACGATTGGAGAAAATCGAGTCGAGGCGGACTTTGTCGTCATTGCGGCCGGAGCGCGCAATTCTTTGCTCCCGAATACGAGACCTCTTTTGCGCAGCGACCTCGAAATGACCCTCGGCTACTTCGTGCCGGCCCAGGCGGAGGGCATTTCCGTAAAATTCCTCCGCCACTTCGAGGGCTATCTGTGGTCGTTTCCGCGCTGCGATCATCTTTCAGTGGGAATTTGCGGCAGCATGGCGCGGCACACCAGCCAGGAACTACGGCGCCATCTGCATACGTTCATGGCCGAGGAACGCATTCCGCGCGACGGCGCGCAGTTCTACAGTCACGTGCTTCCGTCTCCGCAGCCGCAAACGCTTTCCGTGCGGCGTGTCGTCGGACGCAACTGGGCGCTGGTGGGTGACGCGGCCGCTTGGGTGGACCCCATCACTGGCGAAGGCCTCTACTATGCTTTGCGTTCGGGAGACCTGCTGGCTCAGGCGTTAACCGCCGGCAAGCCTCGCGAATATCCAGCGCGGGTCCGCAAGGCCTTTTCCGCCGATCTGGAATTTGCCACGCGCATTGCGCGGCGGTTCTACCGCGGACGATTTCTGGGCGGTGCGGTCGCCACACGAATGATTCAGTTTATCGAGCGAAGTCCAACTTTCCGCGCGTTGATGGGCGACGTGTTCGGCGGAGCTCAGGATTATTGCAGCCTGAAGCGGCGACTCTGGGCGCAGTGCGGCACAACCCTAACGGAAGTCGTCAGCAGCCTGACGAGAAGGCAGCCATCGATGGCAAAGAACACGCCCGCGGCCAGCACGGAAAACCTTCAGTAAAGCGGTAGTTGTAGTCCGCCCGCCGCGGCGGGCGGGGAATTTCCTAGTCATTGGCAAGCGAACCCTCGTCCCGGTATGACCGGGACGAGGTTCAACTGCGGTGCTGCCTGGCGAGCAAAGCCCGCGGCTTCGTGCGGGATGTCAACAGATCTGGATAGTGCTAGTTAGTAAGCGGAGCGGCGCGCGACGGGCTTGCGCGTTGGCGGCGGGATTATCGTGGCCATTTTTCGGATCATGGCCAGAACCAGGCGTTTGTCACCTTCGGAAAGTGTGGTGCTGTATTTCTTGATTTCGGAAAGGAAGCGAATCTCGTCCTCTGAAAGTTCTCCGAGCATTTTCTGGGTATCACGGTCGCGCGGCGTTTCCGCGCCAGGGAAGAAATCGGCGAGAGCGATTTCCATGGCCTCTGCAATTTTTGCCAGCGTCTCCAGCGAGGGTACTGTGTGCCCGTTCTCGACGCGGGATAGATAGCACCGCAACAATCCCGTCCGCCGCTCGATATCGCCCTGCGAAAGGCCTCGCTGGCCGCGATAACTTCGAATTACCTCGCCGATATTGACCTTGGGTTTCTCTTTTGGCACAGGTACAGACCCTCCAATTTCGCGGCTATATTACGCAGCCGGATGTAGGCACGCAAGAAGTTTCTTGGCGGGGCTTTCCACCAGCGTGCCCACCACCAGAAGATAGCGATTCGATTACTGCGCCTTAACGAGACAAGCCCTGGACGGAGAACGGCTGCGCGATTCGGAAATCGAGCAGAGTCTCGCTCGGGACATGGACCTGCTCACCCTTCGTCGCAATTTGTACGGCAGCGCCCGCGCCGGCACCCACGCCTGCGCCAATGGCGGCGCCCTTGCCGCCGCCGGCGATCGCGCCGATCACCGTGCCGGCGAGTGCGCCAACGCCTACTTTTTTCGCCGTGTTTGCGCCTCGTGAGGAGCCGGATACTTCATAGTCGCCGGACATGACCGGCTGCAAGCGGTTGTTGATGAGGATGTCGGTCAACTCCAGCTTGAGCTGCGACTTGCCCTCCAAATGCCCCGCTTCCTTGGCTTCGGCAAGTCGTCCATAGACGTCGGCGCCTTTGGGGGCCACAACAACTCCGTCGACTGCAAGATCCTGCTCCAAACTTGCGCGGAAGCGATCGCCAACATGATTCTTGTCCGAATCCACGCTGTCAATCATGCGCACCAAGAGGCTTGTTCCTGCCGGAACGGTTACGCCGGAGCCGGGCCCAGTGGTGCGTGCCGCGGAAGACTCGGAAGCTGGGATGGGTGGCACAATTCGCGACGCCGATGGCGCTGTTGGCGCGCCCGTGAATGTGATCGAGAGGACTTGGCCCACATCGTAGAGGTCGATCTTTCCGTTGGCCTCAAATTGCACGCTGGCCTGCGTTCCACCGAGGAATCTGCCTTGAATCACGCGGCCATCTTTCATCTGCAGCGTATCAGCCGAAGCGGAGACAGTCATCAACGCGAGCCCCGCGCCTATTAGCGCAATAAGAAGTCTTTGTGAAGTTTTCATGTTCGCCTCCTTGAACGCATCGTGAGTATTGCGATAAGCCTTTTTGCAGCCGCTATGCAGCGCCGGTCTTCGGCTGGACTTTTAGAGTACACCGCTCGCCTGTGGATAGATAGTCATGCCACACATCGTTAGATGACCGAATGACCTGAATTGGATTCCTGTCCCCTGAATTTCTGAGGGGCCGCGAAGGAGCATTTAACTTGATTCGGCGGGCAATTGCACCCGCATTTGGGTCCCCTGGCCGGGGAGGTTCACGGCTTCGATCGTGCCGTTGTATGCGTCCACGAGGGCTTTGCAAATTGCCAGCCCCAGGCCGAACCCGCCGGTGGAGCGGGCGCGAGAAGGGTCGCCGCGGTGAAATCGCTCGAAAATGTGCGGCAATTCCGCGGCAGGGATGCCAGGTCCGGAATCGACGACGGAGACTTCGACCATCGGGCCGCCATTGCGTTGCACACGCAACGTCACCGTTGACCCTTCCGGACTGTATTGGACCGCATTCTCCAACAGGTTCAACCAAATCAATTCGAGATCTTCCGGGTCGGCGCGCATGTAGACGGCCGCGGGGCTTTCAAACTCCAAGGCAATTTTGCGTTCCTCGGCGACCATGCGGATGCGGGATATGGCCGCTTCGCATGTGGATGTAAGTTCCGTGCTGGCCAGTTTGGGTGGCACGCCATTCTCGGCCAACTGTTCGATGCGCGCCAGGCGAAGCATCCGCGCAAGCAAATCTTCCAGCCGCCCGCAATCTCCGAGCAACTCCTCAAGTTCCGTTTGATACTCATGTTGCGTCCGCGGCCGGTGGAGCAAGGATTGCAACGTAGACTTGACGATAGCCACGGACGTCTTCAACTCGTGGGCTGCGTCGTTGGTGAAATCGCGCTGCTGGCGGAACGATTCCTTGAGACGGGCGAGAACAGCTTCGATCGCGTGGACGAACGGAGAAAGCTCATTGGCCAGGGAGTCTCCTGGGGGAGCGCTGAAGTTCCAATTGTGCACGGAGATCATGTTCGCCTGCGCGGCCAATTCATGTAGCGGCGCCAGTCCGCGCCGGATGCTCCAGGCCGCGAACAAATTCGTTGCCAGCAACAGCAAAATGCTCGTGGCGCCTACCAGAGCTCCAAGTTTCATCAACCGGAGACGGTTTCCCACCAGCGAGGACGCATAAATCACCGTCACCTGAGCGGCGGGATCTCCGTCTTCCTGGCCTTCCTTATCGAGTACCTGAACATTCCGCAACGCCACCGCCCTGTAGGGCGCTCCGGCTAAAGTGAAGTCGCCGTAACGTCGATCTGTCTGTGCCATGATCGGAGGAACAGTTTTCCATCCGCTCGATCGGGCAATCAGTTCGCCGTCCGAAGACCGAATCTCGTACTGGTCCCTTTGCTCGGGATCTGAAGGTGGAGGCAGAAAAGTGGCATCAAACGTCAGGATGTGGGGCTTGGGCTCCGAGTATTGAACCAGCGCCAAAGCACTCATGGCTTTGCCTTCCAGAGTGGCGTCGAACGCCCCCTTGAGTTGCGAGCGGGCGTAGAGCACAGCCACCAGAATCAGGCCGACGGCCAGCAAGAGCTGGCACGTAACCACGATCGCGATGATGCGTCTGGTAAGAGAGAAACTTTTCATTTTATTCTGGCGGTTGCTGTAGCCCGCGTCTTCAGACGCGGGGACTTTCCGGGCCATCAGCGAGCAAACCCTCGCCTCTAAAGAGGCGAGCTACAATTTCGGCGCCGCTTCGCGAGCGAAAAGCCCCAGCACCACGATGGGTATCAACAGCGCCAGCCCACGCTTGTACCCTACCGGCTGGGCCGCAGCACGTATCCATGTCCCCGGACCGTGTGGATCAGCTTCTCAGCATGGCAATCGTCAATTTTGCGGCGCAATCCGGAAATATAGACTTCGATGACGTTGCTGAATTTTTCCCAGTTGTAATCGTAAAGATGTTCGAGAAGCTCTGTTTTCGAGACCACCGCGCGCGGGCGGTGCCCCAAATATTCGAGGACGCGGTACTCCATGGGAGCTAGCGCGACTTCCCTGTTTCCTCTGCGCACGGACCGCGCGACGGTGTCGAGTTGAAGATCGCCGATGGAAATTACCGGGGAGTGCTTTCCCGCGCCTCGACGCACCAAGGCTTTGGCGCGCGCAAGGAACTCACCCAGGTCAAAAGGTTTTGCCACGTAGTCATCGGCGCCGGCATTGAGCAACTTCACAACGGATTCCTTGGCGTCGCGCGCGCTCAGGACCAGCACCGGCGTCTCATGGCCGCGTTTGCGATAGCGGACCAGCAGGCTTTCCCCGTCAAGCTTCGGCAGCATCAAGTCCAGAACGATCAGATCGTAGGCGCTCGATTCCGCAAGGTAGAGTCCCTGCGCCCCGTCGCCCGCAATGTCGACGGCGTAGCCCGCGCTTTCACGCAACGCTCGCGCGATGTTATCTGACAGGCGTTGTTCATCCTCGACGACCAGCACTCGCACCCGGTAGGCTCCTCATGTCGGAATTCCAGCCCATACGCCCGACCCCAACACGACTTCACACCCCTCGTGCGGCTATTGTACTGCAAAGCGGCCTGCACGATGTACCGTTTGTCACTTTGCGTGGCTGGGCGATCTCAGTCGGGGTTTTGCGTTATTTGAATTGTCCTCCTGCCGCCAAAAAAACACAAGTGGAGTGCGTTACAATAAATAAAAGAATGGCCTGCCCGGAGACAACGCGGATCGGAATCGTCAAGCCAGTCTTGCGAAGTATTCCGGAAGGCTGGTTCTGGATGGGCTGCGATGAGGGGCGCGATGACGAAAAACCAAGGCACCGAGTCTGGGTGGACGCTTTTGAACTCGCCACATATCAGACCACGAATGAAGAGTATTCCAAGTTTCTGGAAGCGGCGAGCCACCCGAAGCCGGTGTCGTGGGATGATCCCCTCTTCAACCAGTCAAAACAACCCGTCGTCGCAGTATCCTGGCTCGATGCGGTGGCGTATTGTGAGTGGCTCACCCTTGCATTTGGGAAACATTATCGCTTGCCCACCGAAGCCGAGTGGGAACGCGCCGCGCGCGGCGGCGCAGAAAATTCTCTTTACCCTTGGGGAGACCGCCCGCCCGAGCAACTTCCCGAATACGCGAATCGCTGGAAGACAGGGCCCGAGCCGGTGGGGTTGTATTCTCCGAACGCGTACGGGCTCTACAATCTTGGCGACAACGTGCACGAATGGTGTTCCGACTGGTACGACGCCGGATACTACGCTCGCTCACCCGAACGAAATCCGCAAGGACCCGCAACAGGCAGCCGTCGAGCGTCGCGCGGCGGCTCCTGGCGGCACCACATCAAGGTCACTCGCACAGCCGCCCGCTCCAGCATTCCGCCGGAGTTCAAATATGCGGACTATGGTTTCCGTGTTGCGGCGAGCCGGTGAATCTACTTACTCGCTTGGATGTTCGTGACGTGAATTGTATTGGTGGTCTTGTCGTAAGCGCCGGTGACCTTGACCTTCAGTTCGGCAAATGGCGCAGGCTTTTTCTGATCGTCCAGCTCATACATGGTCTTCGTGGCTGGATTGAAGAGAACATAAGCCCCGCCTGCCTTCACGCAGTCGGGAATACATTGCTTCGTCGTTGGAGAATTATGTCTCTTCATCATCATTTCGTGGGAATTCGCCTTCGTACAGTACCGGTCCGAGATTTCGCCGGTGAAGGTACTCTCTTTCTGGGCGCCAAAGCTCACCCCCAACAGTGCGAGTGATACGACGAGTCCCGTCGCCAGCTTCTTCATGTGTGAAGTCCTCATCGAACCCTCAATTTCGCAAGGCTTATAGCGTTGCGCGATTTCAGAAAGCCGCTAAGTGATAAGGAAGATTGGTGCCGGAGAAAGGAGTCGAACCTTCACGGCCTTGCGACCAACGGATTTTGAGTCCGCCGCGTCTGCCATTCCGCCACTCCGGCTTGCTAAGATTCTACACGACACGCGGCGCTGGCCAAAGGCTTGCTCGCGGGCTGCTCGCTGACTACACTGCCGGATGTGCGGTTTGGCTCGAGGGCGTTCGGCGACGGTCCAATCCGATTGCGGAACTAGTGGGTTAGGGTGTCATTCCGAGTGAAGCGAGGAATCTCTCCTTGTTCGACGCGCAGGAAAACAAAGAGGGATTCCTCGGCACACAGCGTGCCTCGGAATGACAGCATCTTGAGTCTTTCCACAACTTGCTAGAGCACAAAAATATGCCTGACAATCCAATGACGACGCCCGTCGAGACAGCAGAAGCGCTTGCTGGGGCTGGTTCGCCGCGGACATCGCATGGTGCCCCGCCGAATTGGCGCGTGGGGTTCTGGAGTTTGATCGTTACGCAATTCCAGGGGGCGTTCAATGACAATGCCTTGAAATTCCTCGTTATTTATCTGATTGTGGAACGCGACTTCCCTGTTGCTGTGCGTGACCAACTGGTTCTGCTCGTAGGCGCGCTGTTTGCTCTTCCTTATATTTTGTTTTCACTGGCTGGCGGCTATCTTGCCGACCGCTACAGCAAGCGATCGGTCACAATTGGGACGAAGGTTTTTGAGATCGGCGTGATGATTTTTGCGCTCGTCGCGCTGGCCGTGGGCAATCTTTCGATGGAGGCAGCGGCGGTTTTTCTGATCAGCACGCAGGGGGCGCTGTTCGGACCGTCGAAGTATGGACTTCTCCCGGAGCTGCTGCCGGAAATGGAGCTGTCCTGGGGAAACGGCGTGATCGAACTCGGCACATTCCTTGCGGCAATCACCGCCACCATGGCTGCGGGATTTCTTGCCGTCGCGTTTCGCGGGCGGCAGACGTGGTCGGGTGCAATATTGCTGGCGTTCACGCTGCTAGGCCTGTTCACGAGCCTGGGTATTTCGCGCGTGGCCGCCGCCGATCCCGCGCGGAGATTTCGGACGAACCCTTTCGCCGACTTCGGCGGCCAGATTCGCATCATCGCCCAGGACCGCATTCTTTTGTGGGCCGTAGTAAGCAACACGTACCTGTGGTTCCTGGCCGCGCTGCTGCAATTTGTGATCGTCATCTACGGCCACGACGTCTTGCACGTGGAT
>Ga0307479_10005253_pt1 | contig 11858 bp, 6 predicted proteins | sample atmos_gasesECM4C_FD_203743 | JGI IMG/M metagenome (GOLD analysis project Ga0307479, IMG submission 203743) | Hardwood forest soil microbial communities from Morgan-Monroe State Forest, Indiana, United States - atmos_gasesECM4C_515 | ecosystem: Environmental > Terrestrial > Soil > Temperate... | reverse complement strand
AGCTACGACAAGTTCCTCCAGGCCGACAAGGCGCCGGAGCAGCGCGAGGACAGCGGGCTGCAGGGCGTGTTCAAGTCGGTGTTCCCCATCAAGGACTTCAACGAGACGAGCTCGTTGGAGTTCGTCAGCTACCACCTGGAGAAGCCCAAGTACGACGTCGACGAGTGCCATCAGCGCGGCATGACGTACAGCGCGCCGATCAAGGTCGTCGTCCGCCTGGTGGTCTGGGACAAGGACCCCGACACCGGCGCGCAGTCGATCCGCGACGTGAAGGAGCAGGAGGTCTACTTCGGCGAGATCCCGCTGATGACCGAGAACGGCACCTTCATCATCAATGGCACCGAACGGGTCGTGGTCAGCCAGCTCCACCGCTCGCCCGGCGCGTTCTTCGATCACGACAAGGGCAAGAGCCACTCCTCCGGCAAGCTGCTCTACAACGCGCGCATCATTCCTTATCGCGGCTCGTGGATCGACTTCGAGTTCGACCACAAAGATATACTTTATGTAAGAATTGACCGGCGCCGGAAGCTGCCGGCCACGGTGCTGATCCGCGCTCTCGGCGCGGTGCCCGACACCGCCAAGAAGAACCCGCTCGACTTCAAGGGCACGCCCGAAGAGATCCTCAACTACTTCTACGCGACCGAGACCATCACCATCGGCGAGAAGGGCAAGTACGAGAAGTCGGTTGAGCTGGAGCTGCTTCCCGGCCAGCGCGCCACCCGCGACATCAAGCACCCCAAGACCGGGGAAGTGATCGTCAAGAAGAACCGCAAGTTCACCCGCGCCGCCATCAAGAAGCTGGAGCAGGCCAAGATCAAGACGCTGCCCCTCGACGCGGAAGAGCTGATCACCAAGATCAGCGCCCGCGACGTGGTCGACGAGAACACCGGCGAAGTGTTGCTGGAGGTCAACCAGGAGGTCACCGAAGAGCTGGTCGAGACGCTGCGCGAGCGCGGCATCAACTCCTTCCAGGTGCTCTTCATCGACAACCTCAACGTGGGGCCGTTCCTCCGCGAGACGCTCAACATCGACAAGATCTCCTCGCCGGAAGAGGCGATCATGGAGATCTACCGGCGCCTGCGGCCGGGCGATCCGCCCACGCTGGAGACGGCCACCAACCTCTTCATCAACCTCTTCTTCAATCCCGAGCGTTACGACCTGTCCAAGGTGGGGCGCCTCAAGCTCAACTACAAGTTCGGCGTGGACGAGCCGCTCGAGCAGGCGGTGGTCACCAAGAAGGACGTCCTCGAAGTCGTCCGATACTTGATCGATCTGAAGAACGGCAAGGGCCAGATCGATGACATCGACCACCTCGGCAACCGGCGCGTGCGCGCGGTGGGCGAGCTCTTGGAGAACCAGTACCGCATTGGCCTGGTGCGCATGGAGCGGGCGATCAAGGAGCGCATGTCGCTCCAGGAAATCGAAACGCTGATGCCGCACGACCTGATCAACGCCAAGCCGGTGACGGCGGTGATCAAGGAGTTCTTCGGCTCGAGCCAGCTCTCGCAGTTCATGGATCAGACGAATCCTCTCAGCGAAGTGACGCACAAGCGGCGCCTCTCCGCTCTGGGACCCGGCGGCCTCACGCGCGAGCGCGCCGGATTCGAAGTGCGCGACGTGCATCCAACGCACTACGGCCGCATCTGCCCCATCGAGACGCCGGAAGGTCCGAACATCGGCCTCATCGCATCGCTGTCCACCTTCGCGCGCGTCAACGAGTACGGCTTCGTCGAGACGCCCTACCGCCAGGTGGTCGAGGGCAAGGTCACCGACGAGGTGAAGTTCTATTCGGCGCTCGAGGAAGAGAAGCACGTCATCGCGCAGGCGAATGCGCTCTTCGACAAGAAGGGGCACTTCACCACGCCGCTCGTGTCATGCCGCAAGGCGGGCGAGTTCCCGCAGTCGCGGCCCGAGGACATCTCGCTGATGGACGTGTCGCCCAATCAGTTGGTGTCGGTGGCCGCGTCGCTGATTCCCTTCCTCGAGAACGACGACGCCAACCGCGCGCTGATGGGCAGCAACATGCAGCGCCAGGCGGTGCCGCTCTTGCGCACGGTCGCGCCGCTGGTCGGCACCGGCATCGAGGGCACGGTGGCGCGCGACTCCGGCGTGTGCACCGTGTGCCGCCGCGACGGAACCGTCGATCAGGTGGACGCCGGCCGCATCGTGGTGCGCGCCGACGTGAAGGAATCGTCGATGGACGTGGCCAGCGAAGTCGACATCTACAACCTGATCAAGTACCAGCGCTCGAACCAAAACACCTGCATCAACCAGAAGCCGATCGTGAAGGCCGGCGACCGCGTCCGCAAGGGCGACGTCATCGCCGACGGCCCCGCGACCGAGACGGGCGAGCTCGCTCTCGGCCAGAACGTCATCGTCGCGTTCATGCCCTGGCAGGGATACAACTTCGAAGACTCCATCCTGGTCTCCGAGCGCATCCTGCGCGACGACGTGTTCACCTCGATCCACATCGAGGAGTTCGAGTGCATCGCGCGCGACACCAAGCTGGGCAAGGAAGAGATCACGCGCGACATTCCCAACGTCGGCGAGGAGGCGTTGAAGGACCTCGACGACTCCGGGATCATCCGCATCGGCGCTGAAGTCGGGCCGGGCTCGATTCTCGTCGGCAAGATCACCCCGAAGGGCGAGACGCAGCTCTCGCCTGAGGAGAAGCTGCTGCGCGCGATCTTCGGCGAGAAGGCCGGCGACGTGCGCGACAGCTCCTTGAAGGTCCCGCCCGGCGTGACCGGCACGGTGATCAACGCGAAAGTGTTCTCTCGAAAGGGCGTCGACAAGGACGAGCGCGCCAAGGACATCGAGAACCAGGAAGAGGCCAAGCTCCTCAAGGATCAGAACGATGAGATCAAGATCCTCAAGGACTCTTCCTACAAGCGCATCAAGCGCCTGCTGCACGGCAAGGCCACCACCGCCAAGCTGGTGGACGACAAGGGCCACGTGCTGCTCAACAAGGGCCAGGACGTGACCGACACGCTGCTCGACGAGATTCCGGAGAAGTACTGGCCGGAGATCGCGGCGGGCGGAGCGGAAGAGAAGGTCGCTCGCATCCTGGAGAACCTGAACGAGCAGAAGGAGCTGGTGAAGCTCGTCTTCGGCGAGAAGATCTCGCGCCTGAAGAAGGGCGACGAGCTGCCGCCCGGCGTGATCAAGATGGTCAAGGTCTACGTGGCCATCAAGCGCAAGCTGGCGGTGGGCGACAAGATGGCCGGCCGCCACGGCAACAAGGGCGTGGTCAGCCGCGTGCTCTCCGCCGAGGACATGCCGTACCTCGAGGACGGGCGGCCGGTGGACCTGGTGCTCAACCCGCTCGGCGTGCCTTCGCGCATGAACATCGGCCAGATCCTGGAGACGCACCTGGGCTGGGCGGCGCGCGGGCTGGGCGAGCAGATCCAGAAGATGATCGACGAGAAGGCCAGCCCCGAGGTGATCCGGCGCGATCTGAAGAAGGTCTACGACACTCCGCAGCTGCACGACCTGCTCGACTCGCTGCCGGAGAAGGAAGTGCTCAAGCTGGCGCAGAAGCTGCGCGGCGGCGTGCACTTCGCGAGCCCGGTGTTCGACGGAGCGCACGAGCCGGAAATCCTCGCGGCGCTGGAGCACGCCAACCTGCCCAAGACCGGCCAGATGATCCTCTTCGACGGCCGCACCGGCGAGGCGTTCGACCAGGACGTGACGGTGGGCATCATGTACATGCTCAAGCTGCACCACCTGGTCGACGAGAAGATCCACGCGCGCAGCATCGGGCCGTACTCGTTGGTGACCCAGCAGCCGCTGGGCGGCAAGGCGCAGTTCGGCGGCCAGCGACTCGGAGAAATGGAAGTCTGGGCAATGGAAGCCTACGGCGCGGCCTACTCGCTGCAGGAGTTCCTCACCGTCAAGAGCGACGACGTGGTCGGGCGCACCCGCATGTACGAGTCCATCGTCAAGGGCGAGTACTCGCTGGAGTCGGGCCTGCCCGAGTCGTTCAACGTCTTGATCAAGGAGCTGCAGTCCTTGGGTCTCGATGTCGAGTTGATGGAGAAGGCCCCGGCGGGCGAAGTGGCGGAGCCGGCGCCGACGAAGAAGTCTGGCACGGCAGCGGCCTAACAGTTTTCGAGAGAGAGAGAAAAAACGTGAAGGACATTTTCAATTTCTTCGAGAAGCCCAAGGACCCGCTCTCCTTCAACGCGATCCGCATCTCGCTCGCGTCGCCGGAGAAGATCCGCCAGTGGTCGCACGGCGAGGTGAAGAAGCCCGAGACCATCAACTACCGCACCTTCAAGCCGGAGCGGGACGGGCTCTTCTGCGCCAAGATCTTCGGGCCGGTGAAGGACTACGAGTGCAACTGCGGCAAGTACAAGCGCATGAAGCACCGCGGGGTGGTCTGCGAGAAGTGCGGCGTCGAGGTGATCCAGAGCAAGGTGCGCCGTGAGCGGCTGGGCCACATCAACCTGGCCACGCCGGTCGCGCACATCTGGTTCTTGAAGTCGCTGCCGTCGCGCATCGGAAATCTTCTCGACATCACCTTGAAGGATCTGGAGAAGGTCCTCTACTGCGAGAGCTTCGTCGTCATCGACCCCAAGGAGTCGCCGTTCGTGCGCGGCGAGCTGCTCTCCGAGGAGAAGTACCACAAGGCCCTGGAGGAGCTGGGCGAGGACAGCTTCACCGCCGGCATGGGCGGCGAGGCGGTGGTGCAGCTCTTGAAGGCCATCGACGTCAACGTGCTCGGCGAGCAGCTGCGCAAGGACATGAAGGAAGCCACCAGCGACGCCAAGCGGAAGAAGCTGGCCAAGCGGCTCAAGGTGGTGGACTCGTTCGTGCAGAGCGGCAACAGCCCGCAGTGGATGATGCTGGACGTGATCCCGGTGATTCCGCCGGACCTGCGCCCGCTGGTTCCCCTCGACGGCGGCCGCTTCGCGACCTCCGACTTGAACGACCTCTACCGGCGCGTGATCAACCGCAACAACCGCCTGAAGAGGCTTCAGGAGCTGAACGCGCCCGACATCATCATCCGCAACGAGAAGCGGATGCTGCAGGAGGCCGTCGACGCTCTCTTCGACAACGGCCGCCGCGGCAAGACCATCACCGGTCCCAACAAGCGGCCGCTGAAGTCTTTGAGCGACATGCTCAAGGGCAAGCAGGGCCGATTCCGCCAGAACCTGCTCGGCAAGCGCGTCGACTACTCGGGCCGGTCGGTCATCGTCGTCGGCCCCGAGCTGAAGCTGCACCAGTGCGGCCTGCCCAAGATCATGGCGCTCGAGCTGTTCAAGCCGTTCATCTACAACAAGCTCGAGGAGCGCGGGCACGTCACCACCATCAAGAGCGCGAAGAAGATGGTGGAGAAGGAGCGGCCGGAAGTCTGGGACATCCTCGAGGAAGTCATCCGCGAGCACCCGGTGCTTCTCAACCGCGCGCCCACGCTGCACCGCCTCGGCATCCAGGCCTTCGAGCCGGTGTTGATCGAAGGCAAGGCCATCCAGCTGCATCCGCTGGTGTGCTCGGCCTTCAATGCCGACTTCGACGGCGACCAGATGGCCGTGCACGTGCCACTGAGCATCGAAGCGCAGATGGAAGCGCGCGTGCTGATGATGAGCACCAACAACATCCTCAGCCCCGCGCACGGCAAGCCCATCATCGTGCCCACGCAGGACATCGTGCTGGGGCTCTACTACCTCACGCGCGAGCGCGTGCTGGCGCACGGCGAGGGTCGCGTCTTCTCGAGCCCGGCGGAAGTACGCTCGGCGTACGACCACCAGGAAGTGGATCTCCAGGCGAAGATCACCTGCCGCATGGATCAGTTCGACGCCGACGGCGCCACCACCGGCCGCGCTCGCGTCGAGACCACCGTCGGCCGCGTGCTCTTGAGCGACATCCTCCCCAAGAAGATCCCCTTCAGCTCCATCAACAAGGTGATGGACAAGAAGACGCTGGGGAACTTGATCGACATCTGCTACCGCCTCTGCGGCGAGAAGGAGACGGTGCTGCTCGCCGATCGCCTGCGCTCGCTAGGCTACGGCTACGCGACCAAGGCCGGCATCTCCATCGCCATCAAGGACATGGTCATTCCTGCCAAGAAGCAGGAGTTCCTCGAGCGCGCGCAGAAGGAAGTGGCCGAGATCGAGAACCAGTACCTCGAGGGTCTGATCACCGACGGCGAGCGCTACAACAAGGTGATCGACATCTGGGCGCAGGTCACCGAGGAGGTGGCCGGCGAGATGATGGGCGAGATCGGAACCGAGATCGTGCACAAGGGCGGCAAGGAGAAGAAGCAGCCCTCCTTCAACCCCATCTTCATCATGGCCGACTCCGGAGCGCGAGGATCCGCGCAGCAGATCCGCCAGCTGGCCGGAATGCGCGGCCTGATGGCCAAGCCCTCCGGCGAAATCATCGAGACGCCCATCACGGCCAACTTCCGCGAGGGCCTCACCGTGCTGCAGTACTTCATCTCCACGCACGGCGCCCGCAAGGGCCTCGCCGATACGGCCTTGAAGACGGCCAACTCCGGCTACCTCACGCGGCGTCTGGTCGACGTGGCGCAGGACGCGATCATCACCGAGTACGATTGCGGCACCATGGACGGCATCGCGCTGGGCGCTCTCGTCGAGGGCGGCGAGATCATCGAGCCCATGGGCGAGCGCATCCTCGGCCGCGTCGCGCTCGACGACGTGGAGGATCCGTTCACGCACGAGACGCTGGTCAAGGCCAACGACGAGATCGACGAGAACAAGGTCAAGGAGATCGAGGAGGCCGGCATCGAGAAGGTGAAGATCCGCTCGGTGCTCACCTGCCAGGCCCGGCGCGGCATCTGCGTCGAGTGCTACGGGCGCGACCTCGCGCGAGGCCGCAAGGTGAACATCGGAGAAGCAGTCGGCGTCATCGCCGCGCAGTCCATCGGCGAGCCCGGCACGCAGCTCACCATGCGCACCTTCCACATCGGCGGCACGGCGACGCGGCGCGCGGAAGCCAGCACCATCGAGAACCGGCACGCCGGCACGGTGCACTTCCATGCGCTCAAGACCGTCAAGCGCAAGGAAGGCTCGCTCATCGTCATGAACCGCAACGGCGAGATCGTGGTGGCCGACGAGAACGGCCGCGAGCGCGAGCGCTACAACGTCATCTACGGCGCCAAGCTCAACGTGCGCGAGGGCCAGAAGATCGAGATCGGCACCCAGCTGGCCGAGTGGGATCCCTTCGCCACGCCCATCGTGGCCGAGGTCGGCGGCGTCGTCCGCTTCACCGACATCATCGAAGGCGTGACGATGAACGAGCAGCTCGACGAGGTGACCGGCCTCTCGCGCAAGTCGATCATCGAGAGCCGCGACGCCGAGGCGCAGCCGCGCATCAGCATCGAGGACGACAAGGGCGAGCAGAAGCTGCTCCCCAACTCCGAGCAGCCGGCGCGCTACATGCTGCCGGTGGGCGCCAACATCACCGTCAACGACGGTGACCAGATCGAGGCCGGCGAGATCATCGCGCGCATCCCGCGCGAGACGGCCAAGACCAAGGACATCACCGGCGGTCTGCCGCGCGTGGCGGAATTGTTCGAGGCGCGCAAGCCCAAGGAGCACGCGGTCATCAGCGAGATCGAGGGCGTGGTCAGCTTCGGCAAGGACACCAAGGGCAAGCGCAAGGTGGTGGTCACGCCGGAGATCGACGGCAAGATGCGCACCGACCTGGCCAAGGAGTACCTGATCGCCAAGGGCAAGCACATCAACGTGCACGCCGGCGACCGGGTCAAGGCCGGCGACCCGCTGATGGACGGCGCCGCCAACCCGCACGACATCTTGAAGGTGCTGGGCGAGAAGGAGCTGGCGCGCTACATGGTGGACGAGGTGCAGGAGGTCTACCGCCTGCAGGGCGTCAAGATCAACGACAAGCACATCGAGACCATCGTGCGGCAGATGCTGCGCCGGGTGCGGGTGCAGGAAGTGGGCGACACGTCGTTCCTCGTCGACGAGCAGGTGGAGAAGCAGGAGTTCGACGCCGAGAACGAGCGGGTCACGGCCGACGGCGGCAAGCCAGCGGTGGGCGAGCCGCTGCTCCTGGGCATCACCAAGGCGTCTTTGAGCACCGAGTCGTTCATCTCCGCTTCGTCGTTCCAGGAGACCACCAAGGTGCTCACCGAGGCGGCCATTTCCGGGCGCGTCGACTACCTGCGCGGCTTGAAGGAGAACGTGATCATGGGCCGGCTCATCCCCGCCGGCACCGGACTCACCGCCTACAAGCACCTCGACATCGAGGTGGAGACGCCGGTCGACGAAGTGGAAGCTGCCGAAGAGGCGCTGGCCATCGCGGCCGGCGGCGAAGGCGCGACGGCGATGGGCGCCGAGGAGTAATCCTCGGTCTCAGGAATTCCAAGCGGGCGCTCCGGAGTGCCGGGGCGCCCGCTGTCATTTCCGGCTACTTCTTGAGTATGGGAGCCGGAGCCTTGCTCGGTCCGCCGGTCTGCGGCATCCCACCCAGCTCGCGGACGGGCGGCGCGACGGTCTTGGCGATCACGTCCACCGACAGGACCACGTTGGTCTGCGGGTCGAAGCTCGCCCGCACGCTCTCGCCTTCCTTCAGGTCGGCGAAGCCGATCAGGTTGCCGTCGCGCATGATCTTCGCGTCGCTGGAGACCTTGAGGACCTGGAAGTCGCCCGAGGGCAACGCAATGGTCAACGACTTGGTGGCGACGTCCCGCTTGCTCACCTCGCCGGCGACCAGCGCCGTCTTCATCGAGTCGGACTTCTCCTCGGCCGTCGTGTTTCCGTGCGCCAACACGCTGCCCGCCAACAGGAGGCTGGCAGCTCCGATCAAGAGTCGCTTCATCACGCACCTCCTCTGTGATCTGGCAAGCTAGGGACTGGCGCGCCGGGCGCAAAGAGCGGTGCGCCCGCGCGCTCGGAGAGCGAGCGCGCTAGCGCGCCCGCAGCGCCGGTGTGCGGCGGGTGGCGCGGAAGAGGCCGTGCAGCAAGAGGCCGACCGCCAGCGTGGCCAGCGAGAAGAGCGCGTCGCCGCGTTGGATGCCGTTGAGGAAGAGCACGCAGCCGGCAGTGGCCAGGAGCGGAATCGCCGGCCCGAATGGGAGCACGAAGGAGCTGGCGCCTCGCTTGCGGCGCAGCACCAGCACCGCCAGGCAGGTGGGCACGTACTGCGCAAACACCGCCGCGTTGTTCAGGTCGGCGAGCCGATCGAAGTCGGCGAACACCGCCATCCCCCCGCAAGTGAGCGCGGTGAGCGCAATGGCCACCGCCGGCGTGCCGTAGCGCGGGTGCTTGCGGGCGAAGAGAGCAGGGAGCTCGTCGTTCTCGCCCAGCGCCGAGAGGTAGCGCGGCGTCACCAGCGCCACGCCGGTGAGGTAGCCGAAGGAGGAGATGATCGATCCCACTGCCACGAACCGGCCGGCCCACGGCCCCGCGAAGGCGGCGGCCGCCTCGGCCAGCGGCTTGTCGGCGTGGGCGGGATCGGGGTGCGTGCCGAGGAACACCAGCTGCACCAGCGCGTAGAGCACTACCGATCCCAAGAGCGCGAAGATGAGCGCCAGCGGCACGTTGCGGCGCGGGTTGTCGGTCTCGCCGGCGGCCACCGGGACGTACTCGAAGCCAGTGCAGGCGAAGAGCGCGGCGAAGCCGCCCACCTTGATCGCCTCCAGGCGCGGCTGGATGGGCGGCGGCACCTCGAGCCGGTGCCAATCGACGAAGAAGAGCCCGCTGATAATGAAAATGAGAATCGGAATCAATTTGGCGCCGCTGAAGAAGTCGCTCACCAGCGCGCCGGGCTTGATGCCGCGCAGGTTGAGCCAGGCCAGCCCGCCGATGACCGCGAGGGCGAGCGCGATCTGCGGTGCGGTGCGCGAGAGCACCGGCACCAGGAAGGAGAGGTTGCGGCCGAAGCCGCGCGCCACCGCGCCATAGGCGAAGACGTTGGCGGCCAGCGCCATCCAGCCGACGCCGACGCCGACCCAGCGCCCGAACGCATCGCGCGCGTAGAGGTAGGGGCCGCCGTTCTTGTCGGCGCGGCCCGCCGCCTCGCAGAAGCAGAGCCCCACCAGCAGGCACACGCCGCCGATGGCCAGCCACGCTGCCCACGACAGCCCGCCTGCCGCGCCGAACACGCGCGCGGGCAGGAGGAAGATGCCGGTGCCGATGATGCCGTTGATCCCCAGCCCGACACAGTCGAGCAGGGTCATGCGGCGGGTCACGTCGTTTTCTTGCCGAAGATTCCCGAGAGCCAGCTCTTCTGGCCGGCGGCGCGCTGCTGGTCGTGGTGCTTGATCACGTTCTCCAGCTCGCCGTTGTCGAAGAAGATTCCGTGGCAGGCGTCGCAGCGCTCCGCTTTCACCTGCTCCAGGAGCTGCTGGGTCATCTTGCCGCCGCAGCGCGGGCAGCGCACGGCCTCGCCGGGCCCGCGCGGGCGGGCGGCCTCGCGCAGCCGGGCGGCCTCGGCGCGCGCCGCTTCCAGCTCGGCCTGGCCGGTGGTGAGGCGCGCCTGCACTTCGTGCAGCTGCAGCTCGAGCGTGGGGCGTTCGCGTTCGAGGCCGGCGATCCGCTCGTCCTTCTCGCGCATCATCTGGCGCAGCTGCTCGCTCTCGGTGAGCAGGGCAGCGTGCGCGGCTTCGACCTCGGACATCTTGCCGTTCTTCATCGCCTTGCGAGGCGGAGCCGAGGACTTGGCGGAGCGCTTCTTGGCGGAGGTCTTCTTCGCGGGCATCGTCTTCTTGGCGGTTGTGCGGGCGGGCATCGTTTCCGCAGAATGCCCGAAGTCCGGCCTTCAAGCCAAGATTCCGCCTTGACAGCGGGGGCTCCCTGCGTATGATGCGCAGCCTTTTCGGGCCGGTATTCGTGTCTGCCGCGTCCGCCAAGTTATCGATTCTGAAGATAGTTTTTGCACCTGAAAGGTTTGGGATGCCGACCATCAGTCAGCTGATCCGCAAGGGCCGCGAGAAGGTCATCTACAAGGGCAAGGCGCCGGCCATGACCCGCTGCCCGCAGAAGCGCGGCGTCTGCACGCGCGTCTACACCACCACTCCCAAGAAGCCCAACTCGGCGCTGCGCAAGGTGGCCCGTGTGCGCTTGACCAACGGGATGGAAGTCACCAGCTACATCCCCGGCGTCGGGCACAACCTGCAAGAGCACTCGGTGGTGATGATTCGCGGCGGCCGCGTCAAGGACCTGCCCGGCGTCCGCTACCACATCATCCGCGGCACCCTCGACAGCGTGGGCGTCGCCGGCCGCAAGCAGGGCCGCTCCAAGTACGGCGCCAAGCGCCCCAGCTAGTTTGAGGTCAAACGAATGCCCCGCCGCCGCGAAGTCGCCAAGCGCAAGATCCTCCCCGACCCCAAGTTCCAGGATCGGCTCCTCGCCAAGTTCATCAACGACATGATGCGCAAGGGCGAGAAGTCGGTGGCCGAGCGCGTCTGCTACAAGGCGCTCGATCTGGTCCAGCAGCGGACCAACGACGATCCGCTCAAGACCTTCAAGAAGGCGCTCGACAACGTCAAGCCGGTGCTCGAGGTCAAGAGCCGCCGCGTGGGCGGCGCCACCTACCAGGTCCCGGTCGAGGTGCGGCAGGAGCGGCGCGTCGCTCTGGCCATGCGCTGGATCATCGACTACTCCAAGGAGCGCGGCGAGAAGACCATGGACCAGAAGCTCGCCGCCGAGCTGATGGACGCCGCCAACAACCGCGGCAACGCGGTCAAGAAGCGCGAAGACACGCACAAGATGGCCGAGGCCAACAAGGCCTTCGCGCACTACCGCTGGTAAGCGGCCGGCTGCACGCTGGCTGTTCTTTCGAAGGCCGTCCCTGCGGGGGCGGCCTCTCTTGTTTCCGGACGCGGTGACGGCGTGTGCGCGCACGCACCCGTCCGGGTGCACGCGGCG
>Ga0307479_10005252_pt1 | contig 11861 bp, 10 predicted proteins | sample atmos_gasesECM4C_FD_203743 | JGI IMG/M metagenome (GOLD analysis project Ga0307479, IMG submission 203743) | Hardwood forest soil microbial communities from Morgan-Monroe State Forest, Indiana, United States - atmos_gasesECM4C_515 | ecosystem: Environmental > Terrestrial > Soil > Temperate... | reverse complement strand
TGCGGGGCGGGATTTTCTGTTGCAGGAGGGGACCGACCAACGTTACGGTGCGCGACATTTGAAGAGGGCCATCGAGCGGCACGTGGTATATCCGCTGGCGAACCTGCTGGCGACGGAGCAGGTACACCTGGGGGACTTGGTTTGCATTGATTGGAACAAGGCGCAGGACCGCCTGATCTTCACTCGAGAGGGCGAAAACCTGGCCTTACCGGCTCGGCGTCCCGAACCCATTGTGACGACACGCGCCGCACAAGCGCGCAGCGGCAAGTCGGTTGACGCTCCTACGGCGACGCAATCTCCTGAAGCAACGCCGCGCATGGCTCGTTGATCTTCTCTCTCAGTCAAACGAATTTAACTTCCCTCAGCGAACCGGCCCGGCCCGGGCCCGGGTGAAAATTCACCCGGGCTTTTTCATTTCTCTGCGTGCCGGTGTAAAGTAATCCCGAGATCGGGAAATCCATTCACACGCGACAGACATTCGACGTGTTCGTTCGGGGCGCTGCCCTGCTAGGAGTTCTTTGTCTCGCATGCATTCCGGCCGCAATGGCGCAGCGTACCCAGCTGAAGCCCGGCTGGAACATGTTCTCGCCGCAACAAGATGTCGAGCTCGGGAAGAGGGCCGCCCTGGACGCGGAGAAGCACTTGTCGCTCTGCAACGCTCCGAAAGTGGACGCGTACCTTACACAGCTCGGGCTCAAGCTTGTCGCAAAGCTTCCCACGGGCGGGGTGCAATATCCCTTCGAATTCCACTGCGTAAATGACAAAGCCATCAACGCGTTCGCTCTGCCGGGCGGATACGTGTTCATAAACCGCGGAGTGATCGAGGCCGCCGACAACGAAGCCCAGTTGGCGGGGGTGATGGCGCACGAGCTCTCGCACGTGGCCTTGCGCCACGGAACCAATCAGGCTACCAAGGCGCAAGCTACGGAGGGCATTCTGGGGATTGCCGGCGGCATTTTCGGGGATAGTGTCGGGGGCGCATTGATGACCCAGCTCGGCGCGTTCGCCGCGGGTGGCGTGCTTCTTCGCTACTCGCGCACCGCGGAATCCCAAGCTGACATCATGGGCACGCAAGTTCTTTACGACACGGGTTACGACCCGCGTGCGATGGCGCAGTTCTTCGAAAAGCTGGAAGCAGAGATGAAAGGCAAAACTCCGCCGGAGTTTTTTTCCGACCACCCGAGTCCCGAGCACCGCGTGGAGCGCGTGGATGAAGAGATCGAAAAGCTCGGCGGGACGCCGGCCAACGCGAAGAGAGACTCAGTGGAGTTTGAAGCCATCAAGCGTGAAGTTCTGGCGCTCCCGGTGGTGAAAAAGGCCGCTCCGTCCGGTGTTCCCGGCGCATCTGGCAGCAAGGGACCGCCCGCCGCTCCCTCCGGCAACTTTGTTGCGTATCAGGCCACCTCCTTCACATTGAAGTACCCCGACAATTGGAGGAAATACGGCGACGGCGACAACGTCTCTTTCGCGCCGGACGGCGGCGTGGTGCAAACAAACAACACCCAGGGCGCACTGGCGTACGGAATCACCATCAGCATGACGCCCGCGCAAGTGGATGCCAATGCTTCAGACGCGCTTGAGGCGGCCACGCAGCAGTTCATTGCCGGGCTGCAAAAATCGAATCCTAACATGCGCGTGGCGCGGCAATCCCAGCGCGTGCACTTGAACGGCCAGCCGGGTCTCTCCACTTATCTCAGCAACGATTCGCCGCTGGGCGGACAAGAGACGGATTGGGTGGTCACTGTGCTGCGTCCAGAGGGTTTGCTCTCTTTCGTTTGTGTCGCTCCTCAGCAGGCGTATTCCAATTACGAAAAGACATTTGCTTCTACCCTCGATACCGTCAGATTTGCCAAATAGCTGCAAATCTCCATACGAATGAAAGTGGCGCAGCGTTTCTCGCGAAATTTGTGTGCCCTGAACGGAATCTGAACTGTTTGGGCGGCGCCTATCCTGGCTAATCGGCGGCGTTGCCCTCTGCAGCCGGCTTCCAGCGCAAAACCGGTTTGCGCGCCGCGGCGACTTCGTCCAATCGTCGCACCCGAGTCGTGTGCGGCGCGGTCTTCACCAGCTCCGGATTCGTGGCGGCTTCCTGCGCGATCGCCTTCATCGCTTCGATGAACAGGTCACACTCTTCTTTCGATTCCGATTCCGTGGGCTCGATCATCAGCGCGCCGGGCACGATCAGGGGAAACGCGGTCGTGTACGGATGAAATCCATAATCAATGAGCCGCTTGGCGATATCCATGGTGCTCACGCCATTTCTTTTCTGGATGGCATCGCTGAACACCACTTCGTGCATCGAGGGAAGGGAATAGGGCAGTTCGTACACACCGTCGAGATGTTTGCGAATGTAATTGGCATTGAGCACGGCGTCTTCCGTGGCCTGGCGCACTCCGGGACCATAGGCGAGAATGTAGGCAAGGGCGCGCACCAGCACGCCGAAATTGCCATCAAACGCCTTCACCCTGCCGATCGAGTCGGGCCGCACCTGCTCCAACGCCAGCCGCCCGCCTTCTTTTTCCACCAGGATGGGCACCGGACGGAAGGGCTCCAGCATTCTTTTCATGGCCACCGGACCGGCCCCAGGGCCGCCCCCGCCATGCGGCGTGGAAAATGTCTTGTGCAGGTTGAGATGCATTACGTCCGCGCCGAGTTCTCCGGGCCGCGTAACTCCTGTCAGTGCGTTCATGTTTGCGCCATCCATATACAGCAATGCGCCCTTCGCGTGCAGGATTTCCGCAATCTCCGGTATTCGCTGTTCGAAAATTCCCAGCGTGGAGGGATTCGTGATCATCAGCGCGGCCACTTCCGGCGTCACGAACTCGCGCAGTTTTTCCACGTCGATCTGGCCGTGCGATTCGGACTTGATGTTCTGCACCTGGTAGCCGGCAATGACCGCGGTGGCGGGGTTGGTCCCATGCGCGGAGTCGGGAATCAGCACCTTCTTGCGCGGATTTCCCTGTTTTTCGAGGTAGGCGCGAATCAGCAACAGCCCCGTCAATTCACCCTGCGCGCCGGCCGCGGGTTGCAGCGTGATAGCATCCATCCCGGTTATTTCCAGCAGACACTGTTCCAGCAAGCGGAGAATTTTCAGGCAGCCCTGGGACAGCTCCTGCGGCTGATAGGGATGCTCCGTGGCCAGGCCATCAAGCCGCGCCACGAATTCATTTACGCGCGGATTGTACTTCATGGTGCAGGAACCCAGCGGGTACATGCCGAGATCGATCGCATAATTCCAGGTTGAGAGCCTCGTGAAGTGGCGCAGCACCTCGATTTCGCTCACTTCGGGGAATCCTTCGACGCCTTCGCGCCGATGACTTGCGCCGAGTGCCTTTGCGGGATCGATTGCGGGCACATCGAGCGGCGGCAGCTCGAACGCGCGCTTGCCCGGCGACGATTTTTCGAAAATCAGTCCTTCGCTCTGACTCGTGTGGCGTCCTGCTTTTTTGATTTTTTCGCTCATGCCTCGGTTCGCACTGCGAGGGCGCCATCGATCGCACCCCCGCGAAAAATTGCTCTTTCTCAGATTGGTTGTTCGAGTACCCGCCTCAGCGCGGCCGCAAAGCGTTCGATCTCTGCACGCGTCGTCGTTTCCGTCACGCAGACCAGCGCGTGCTTTGTAAGTTCCGGATACGCTGTTCCCAGCACGTACGGGCCGACGATCTTTTCACGAAGAAGATGCGCGTTGACCAGTTTCACCGAACGTGGCAGCTTAATCGTGAACTCGTTGAAAAATGGAGCATCGAATGCGCGCCGCACGCCGGGAATTTTCTGGAGCTCAGCGAGCGCGAACTGCGCCTTGGAAATATTTTGCTGCGCCATCTCGCGCAGCCCTTCTTTCCCGAGAAGTGTCAAATGCACCGTCGCGGCCAGCGCGCAGAGAGCCTGATTGGTGCAGATGTTCGAGGTCGCTTTCTCGCGCCGGATGTGCTGTTCGCGGGTGGCAAGCGTCAGCACAAAGCCGCGGCGGCCTTCCACGTCCGTCGTTTGTCCCGCGAGGCGGCCCGGCATTTGGCGCACGTATTTATCTCGTGACGCGATCACGCCGGCAAATGGGCCTCCATAGCTCGGCGCAAGGCCGAAACTTTGCGCCTCCATGGCCACGATATCCGCTTCGGCGGGAGGCCGCACAGCGCCGAGGGACACGCTTTCGGCCACGGCTACCACAAGCATCGCGCCCGGTCCGCGAGCGATGTCCGCAAGCGCCGCTACCGGTTCGATCACTCCGAAGAAATTCGGGGACTGCGCCACCACGGCTGCGACATCGTCTTTCAGCGCAGCGCGCAATGCTTTGGTATCCAGTCTGCCATCCGCGGCGTAGCCAATTTCTTCCACGCGCAAGCCGGAATTCTTCGCGTAGGTTTTCAGCACATCGCGATATTCCGGATGCACGGAACGCGCCACCAACACCCGTCGCCGCCCGGTCAAACGCTCCGCCATCAGCACAGCCTCGGTCGTCGCCGTCGAGCCGTCATACATCGAGGCGTTAGCTACCTCCTGCCCCGTGAGTTGGCACATAAGCGTTTGAAATTCGAAGATTGCCTGTAGCGTGCCTTGCGAGATTTCCGCCTGGTACGGCGTGTAAGAGGTAAGAAATTCGCCGCGCTGCAGAATCACGTCGGTAACCACCGAACGCAGGTGGTTGTACACCCCAGCGCCCAGAAAGCTCGTGTACCCCAGGGAGTTTTCCGCCGCACGCTCCTTAAAATATTGGATCACTTCCGCTTCGGAGAGAGGCCCCGGCAATTTCAGCGGCTGGCGGAGACGATACCGTTCCGGAATACTGGAGAAGAGTTCGTTGATTGATTTCGCGCCGATGGCGGCGAGCATTTCCTGCCGCTCGACTGGGCTCTTCGGGAGATAGCGCATCAGGCCGAGGCTTCCTTGCCCTTCTCCGCGATATAGGCCTCGTACGCTGCCGCATCCATTAGTCCCTTGATTTCGGCGGCATTGGACAACCGGATTTTGATCAACCAGCCCGCGCCATGCGGATCGGTGTTGATCTTCTCTGGTGTGTTCTGCAGCGCGGCATTCAAGTCGATCACTTCGCCGGCCGCCGGAGCATAGAGTTCGCTAACGGCCTTTACCGACTCCACCGTGCCGAACGATTTGCCTGCGACGGTCTTCGAACCCACCTTCGGCAACTCCACGAAAACGACGTCGCCTAGTTCATGTTGCGCATAATCCGTAATCCCGATCGTCGCAACGCCGTCCTTGACATCAATCCATTCGTGTTCTTTGGTATAGCGATACTGCGCCGGATAAGCCATCAGTTCACTCCTTCGTGCTTCATGTCAGACTGTCTTCGCCGTCTGCGGTGCGGCGGCTCTTTTCGGCCGCTTGTAGAACGGAGTCGGAACCACCTGAGCCTTGCACCGCTGCGTCCGAACTTCCACGTACAGAGTTGTGCCCACCGACGCCAGCGCCGGCGGCACATACGCAAGCGCGATGTTCTTTCCGAGGGTTGGCGAAGGCGAGCCGCTCGTAATCACTCCAACCGCTTCGCCCGCTTCGTTATAAACGGGGTAAGCGTCGCGCGCAATACCCCGGTCGATCATCTCCAGCCCGACCAGCGTGCGTGTCAATCCCACAGCCCTGGCGCGCTCCAGCGCCGCCCGGCCGATGAAATCGCCCTTTTCCATCTTGCAGTAACGGTCCAGGCCTGCTTCCCACACATTAATCTTGTCGCTGATTTCGTGGCCGTAAAGCGCCATCTTCGCTTCCAGGCGCAGCGTGTTCCGCGCGCCCAGCCCGCAAGGAACGATCTCGAACCGCTGCCCCGCTTCCATCACCTTCGTCCAAACCTCTTCGCTCGTCGCGCGGTCGCTTGGTATATAAATCTCGAATCCGTCTTCTCCCGTGTATCCCGTTCGGGCGATCAAAATATTTTTCAGGCCGCAAATCGTTCCGCGCGTGAACCAATAGTTCTTGACTGCGCTCAGACCCGCGTCCGTAAGCTTTTGCAGCACTTCCACTGCGCGCGGTCCCTGAATCGCCAGTTGCGTATACGCGTCGCTCAGATCCTCGACCACACAGTCGAAACTCTTCGTGTTCTCGCGCACCCAGCGAATATCTTTTTCGCGCGTGCCCGCGTTGATCACCAGCAAGTAATCCTCTTCGCCGAGCCTATGCACGATCACGTCGTCCACAAACGTGCCCTCGGGATAAAGCATCGCGGAATAGTGCGCCTGTCCAATCGCCAGCAGGGAAGCGTCGTTCATGCAGACATGCTGGACCGCGGCAAGCGCCCCGCCCGGCTTGCGCCCGGCCCGAATGCGAATGTCTCCCATGTGGCTGACGTCAAAAACGCCGGCGCTGTTGCGAACAGCCCGGTGTTCCGCGATTAGCCCGCCGCTCGATGGATATTCCACGGGCATGTCCCAGCCATCGAAATTGACCATCTTGGCGGCCAGACGGCGGTGCAAAGGGTTCAGCGGCGTTTTACGGAGCTGGGTGATTGTGGGAGACGTGACGGATTCCATTCCATATGCTCGAGCAAAAACCGATACTAGCATGCACCCCAAGTTGCGTCAAAGACGCCTGGAACGGGCCATTGTCGCGCTTAGGGAGGCGGTCTCCGCCCGTGGGTGAAGGAATCGCAATTGCCGGACAACTCCGCCTTGCTGCCACGTCCAAGAGTCAGGTAAAGTTTTTATGGAGGCTGCCATGCCAGGTCCGGTGGTCTGTATTATGTGCGATAAGGCGGAAGCCTACTGCACTTGCGAAAAGTACTGCACGATCTGCCAGGGCCAGCACGCCGTGAAACTCTGCGTGGATGGCCTGTACTATTGTCCCGATTGCAGGGAAGCGTGCGATGTCTCACTCGCGGACAACCGTGCCCACTGAAGCGAAGCGCATCCAACTGCACATCGATGCGGACCCACGCCTGGCCGCAGCGGCCGGCGGCGCAGCGCACTACCTTGGCGTCGCGGCGGGACTCGAGGATGCATCGCTCGACCGGCTGCAATCGGCGATCGTGGGCACTTGCCGCGAGGAGTTCCGGAAATTAGACGCGGCTCACCCTCATCTTGAAGTGACGCTCACTCGTTTCATCGACCGGATTGAAGTGGCGCTGGCGCACAAGGCGGAAGGTCCGCCGGCGGTGAGCATCAACGCAGTCGCCGGCTCCGCGGCTCAGTTAGAGGACAATTCAAGCTGCGCGTGCAGGCTCGACGGCGTCGATCTCGTACAGTTCGAAACGCGCGATGGTTGCGCGGTCACGCGCCTCACAAAATTCCTTCACTCGCCCGCTTCTGCCGCTTAGCGCGGCAATCCTGCACATCACAGCTTCAGCGCAAACGTATTCCGTCTGATCAGCGATGTCATCTGCGCATCGCTCAAGGACATCCTGAGCACCGCGCGGTCGCCCGCTGGCGCAATCTGCGCCTGGTCCAGAAGCTCCGCCAGGTCCGGATTTTCCTTGCTGGCCTGATACCGCTTGTACAGCAATCCTGCCTGGAGGAGTTGCGACAGGATATTGGCATCGTCGGTTGAACCGCACACCGCCTGGAATTTCCCGTCGACGCTGCCGCTGGCGTCCACGGTGATGATCAGATTCTGCAGGCGCCTCACGATCTTGGCAGCTTCCGGGAATTGCTCGACTTCCGGAGCCAGCTGCTGCATCGCCAGCCTGGCGTACGCAGGATTCAGCACGGCCCACACCACGCCGCTGCCATTCACTTCATTGATCAGCGGGTAGAACGTGTCGTTGCGGAGCAGGCCTTCTTCCCCGCCAAATCGTACCTCGATCATTTTTTCCAGCAGCGCGCGGTGCCCAAAAGCCGCGGTGCTGGAATCCAGAAAAAAGAAAAAGAGATCGCTGGGCCCGCTTCCCGTTCCAAACGCATAGAGCGTGTAGCCGCGCGACTTGAAGGTTGGCAGCTTCTGCTGCTTGAAATAATTTTCTGTCGAACTGGGGTTGTAGTTGCCCAGGGCGATTCCCGCAATTTGCTCGCCGGTAGGCACGTCAGTGGACCCTGCGCCTTCCGTCTTTGCGGTCACGCCTTCGGCAATCAGCCCCCAGGCTACCTCTTCCACCTGCGTATTCGGATCGACTCCCGCGGACGCTAGAAACTTTTCAAATTGGCGGAAGCGATCGGGCAGCATCTGTTCCTGCAATTGCGGAAACCACTTCAGCGTGCGCGCCTTTTTCAGATCGGCGTATGCGAATTCTCCGACATCTTTTGGGAACAGCGCGATCACGTCCGCGCCGAGACGCCCAGCGCGCGCGCGAGGTGGCCATACGAATACGAGTGCAAGCAGGATTCCCGCTGCCGCAAGCTTCGTGATTGTCGTCGTCAGTTTCATGGGAAACTCCTCCAATTCGTCCGTGCAAACTCTAATCTTGCGCCATGCTGGCGCGGGCCGCACCATCCAACCGCCCGCGTAATGCCCCAACCTTGTGACGCATCGCCTGCGCAAAAGCCTTATCCGCAATGCCGTCGAGATTAATCTCGACATTCGCCAGAGCGCCTTTCGCTCCGGCCGCGGCCAGCAGCCGCGCTACTTGTAAGTCTGAACGCATGGATGCTGCGGCGACAGCCTCCAGTTGTCCCAGGCGTTCGAAAAGTGCAACTGTCCGCTCTGCCACTTCGAGCGGGACTTCCGCTGCGCGGCGCGTGGCTTTCTGGATTGCTTCTTCGCGCTGCCGCGCCTCTTTCGCGTCACCCTGCGGCAATTTGAACGCCGCCATCACTGCGTCATACGACGCGGCATCGCGGTCGATCGCCTCCGCCAGCTCATCCGCCGTTCGCCGGAGCTCCTCAAGCGCTTCTGAAAGTTTTTCAATGTGCGCGGCCTGCGATTTCTTCTTGCGCGAAAGGCCCGCGACCATCTGGCCCAGCGAAGCCGCCAGCGCGCCCGCGAACGCGGAAACGCTGCCGCCTCCCGGCGTGGCCGTCGGCGCCGCCACCGCGTCAAGGAACGGCCGCGCCAGCCGCGCCAGTTTGTCTTCTTTTCCCACGTCTGCCAGGGGCGCCCCGCTCAGCACAGCCTCCAGCTTATTCTCGAACACCTGGGCCGGCGAAAAATTCTCCAGTTGCAGGAAAAAGTCCGCGGCCATCTCGATGGCCTTCTTGGGCACCAGCCCGACGATTTCGCTGCCCACCGGCGTAACGCCGTAACGTTCCGCCTCGCGCTTCACCATTTCGTAGACGCTGTGCATGGGCGTCTGCTCAAAATCCGTCAGGTTTATGGAGACCTGCGCGAGATTCCTGGCCTTCAGTTCCACGCCCATGGACTTCACGTAGCGCAGCCCGCCGGAAGAGAACCGGATCGCTTTGGCGATCTTGTTGGCGATCGAAACATCGGAAGTATTGAGGTTCACGTTGTAAGCGATGAGAAACTTCCGCGCTCCCACAACCGTTACGCCGGCCGTCGGATGCAGCTTCGGTTCGCCTACGTCCGGTTGGCGGTCGTGGTTGTGTTTCATCTCCTCGCGCAGGCCCTCAAATTGCCCGCGCCGTATATTCTCCAGGTTGATGCGGTCCGGCCGGGTCGCTGCCGCTTCGTAGAAAAACACGGGAATGCGATAGCGCTTCCAAAGTTCTTCGCCTACGCGCCGCGCCAGTGCCACGCAATCCTCGAGCGTCACGCCCTCGATCGGAATGAACGGCACGACGTCCGTCGCGCCCACGCGCGGGTGCGCGCCCGTGTGTTTCGTCATGTCGATGAGTTCCATCGCCTCGCCCGCGCCGAGGATGGCCGCCTCCGCCACGGCATCTGGTTCGCCCGCCAGCGTGATGACGCAGCGGTTGTGGTCGGCGTCCATCTCGCGGTCGAGCACGTACACTCCGGGCACGGCGCTCATCGTCGCCACCAGCGCATCCACTTTGGCCGCGTCACGCCCTTCGGAAAAATTCGGCACGCACTCAATCAGTCGCTTCATCTGGATATGGTTTCTCTGCCTTCGCAGGCGCCCGATATGCCGCGCCCTTCGCGATGTGACTCAAAAATGCTGCTTTTGAATAATCTTGCAGCGCTTCATCGTTGTCCAGCACGTATTCACACCAAAATAATAAGGAATTTCGCGGTAGTCGGCCACCTCGAAGACCGCCAAGTCCGCCTGTTTGCCAACTTCGAGCGACCCGATCCGCTTCTCGCGCCGTAGCGCGTATGCCCCGTTTATTGTGGCGGCGGTGATGGCCTCCGCCGGCGTCATGCGAAGTTGCGAGCATGCCAGCGACAGGATCATCGGCATGCTCACCGTGGGGCTTGTGCCCGGATTGTAGTCTGTCGCCAGTGCGACGATTGCGCCCGCTTCTATTAGCTGTCTCGCTGGTGCGTAGCGCTTCAAGCCCAGGTGGAAATCGCACCCTGGCAGCAGCGTCGCAACCGTATTCGACTTCGCCAGCGCCCGAATGTCGGCGCGATTCACGTGCTCCAGATGGTCGCAGCTCGCCGCCCCGAGTTGCACCGCGAGTTGTGTTGCGCCCGTCCGTGTGAGCTGCTCCGCGTGCAGCCGCGGCCACAGTCCATGCCGTTTGCCCTGTTCAAGAATGCGCTTCGCTTGCTCCCGCGTAAACGCACCGCGATCGCAGAACACATCACAAAATTCCGCGAGTTTCTTGCTCGCTACTTCGGGAATCAGCTTATCGAGCAAGAGGGAAATGTATTGCGCTGCGCCATCTGCTTTGCCGCGATATTCAGCCGGTACGGCATGCGCTCCCAGAAAAGTCGAGACGACCTCCAGCGGCTGCTCCGCGCTCAGCTCCCGATGCAGCCCGAGAATCTTCAACTCGCTCGCGACATCGAGCCCATACCCGCTTTTCGCCTCGATCGTTGTCGTCCCATATGCCGCGAATTGTTTCAATGCATGGTGCGCCCGTTGCTTTAGGGCATCCGAGGTGGCGGCGCGCAGCCGCTTCACCGAATTCAGGATTCCGCCGCCTTTGCGTGCGATCTCTTCGTATGACGCGCCGGCAATTTTCAGCTCGTACTCTTCGGCGCGGCTCGCCGCATGGATTAGATGAGTGTGCGAATCGACAAACCCTGGCAGCACGACCCGCCCGCCCAAGTCGAATTTTTCCGCCTCGCGCGCTTCGGGCAGACCTTCCACTTGCGCGCGTGTGCCAACCGCCGCGATCGCGCCGTCGCGCACCAGCAGCGCGCCATCCTTAATAATTCCCAGGTTGGAAAGGGCATTGCCGCGCCGCGCTCCGCGTCCGCGCAACGTTAGCAATTGCGATGCTCCGGTGATGAGAAGGGAATCGGGCAAGGTTTACGTATTATGCCGGACGCGTGCGAATCGTGCACGCCGGGAAGTAGGACAGGCATTCCTGCCTGTCCCGTTTTTCAAGCGCTCGCCGCTTGCCCCTTGAACACCGGCAGAAACACTTCCTGCACAAACGTTTCGAACGAAGTCGGCGTTGTGTTCGCCGCAGTCCTCGGTTCCAGCGCTTTCATGTAGCCGTTATTCATCGAGCCCGCCATTTCGCAAAGCAGCATCGCCAAGCTCTTGGAGATTCCCATGCCCGTCATCGCCTGGATCACCTGTTCATCCGGCAATTGAACGTACGCAAGGGCCGGCTTCCCGATCGCCGCACCGATAATTCTTGCCGCCTCGTTGTACGAAATGTCCCTTTGCCCCAGGAGCTCCCGCGTCTTCTGGCCTTTGAAATCCAGCCGCACCAGCGCCTCTGCCGCCGCCGCACCAACATCCTTCGTGGCGATCATCGGCACCAAAAGATCCGCGCGAACCGGCCCCGCCATCATCCCGAAACTCTGAATGACGCCAGCTTGCGCCAGCGTGTTTTCCATGAAATACGCGGCGCGCAGATGCAGAGCGTTCAGCCCGCTAATCCGTGCCAACTTTGTCTCCATGTTGTGCAATGCGACCACCGGACCGGTCTTGTCCGGCTTGT
>Ga0307479_10005251_pt1 | contig 11862 bp, 11 predicted proteins | sample atmos_gasesECM4C_FD_203743 | JGI IMG/M metagenome (GOLD analysis project Ga0307479, IMG submission 203743) | Hardwood forest soil microbial communities from Morgan-Monroe State Forest, Indiana, United States - atmos_gasesECM4C_515 | ecosystem: Environmental > Terrestrial > Soil > Temperate... | reverse complement strand
ACCTTCTGGCGGGAGCGCCTGGGCAACCTGAACGTCGACCAGGTCTACCTGGAGCAGCTCGAATGGCAGATCGTCCGCAGTGCCGAGGACGCGGTCAATCGCTACCTGGAAACGGTCGTACTACCCGCGATCAGTCGGGCGGAGCACGCCGGGGGCGTGGCTCTGGTCTAGCCCTTGCATCCCCACGAACTCAGAGCCTTCGGCTGTGAGTTCGTGGGGACCCCTCTTACTTCTCCGACGACATCACGACGTTGCCGTTGAGGGTCGCGCCGTCTTCGACTGTGAGGCGGCTCACCCGGACGTCGCCGTTCAGCCGGCCCGAGCCTCCGAGCGTCAGGCGCTTGCGGGCGGTGACGTTGCCGGTGACCTGGCCGCGGACGCTCACGTTGGCGCCTTCGATAGCCGCCTGGATGTTGGCGCCCGAGTCGACCGTGACGTCCCCGCTCGCCTTCAGGTCGCCCTCGACGTTCCCGGCGACCTTGAGGTCGCCCTGGATCTCGAGGCGGCCCTGCAGGATGTCGCGCGGACCGAGGCTGACGACGTTGGTTCCGCCGTTCTGTGCCGTCTGAACAGCGGCCTTTTCAGCTTGAGCCATCAAATCCTCCAGCGCGTAATTGGGTCTAACTGGATTTCAGGGAGCTAGCATCGTAACAGCCGTGCGCCGAATCGTCGCCCAAGGTTAAACAGGACGTGGCCGTCATGGATCGCGACTCCTCCCGCGAGATGGTTGACCATGTCGTCGACTTTTTCGACGGGGTCGCACCTCTCTACGACGACTGGGCCGGCGGGCAGCATCGACGCGTAGCGACGCGGCTCGTCGAGCTCGCGAATCCGGCGAAGTCCGAGCACGTCCTCGATGTCGGCACGGGAACCGGCCTCGTGGCTCACCTGGTTGCGCCCCGGGTCAAACCAGGGTGGGTGATGGCGATCGACCTGTCCGAGAACATGCTCTCGATTGCCCGCGCGAAACAGGACAAGAACGTCCAGTTCCTGGGGATGGCTGCGGAGCATCTCGTTTTCCGGCCCGACACTTTCGACCTCGTCACCATGGGTGAGGCGTTGACCTACCTCGCCGATCCCGCCGCGGCCCTGGAAGAGGCCCACCGCGTTCTGCGGCCGGGAGGCCGGATCGCGATCTCCATCCAGCGGCGCAGCCTCAACACGCGCGCCCAGGAGCTTTTCTTTCAGGCGCTTACGCCACTCGCGCGCCGCCATTACCTCGAGCTCCCGCGCTACAGCAACGCCCGCGCGCAGTTTGGTGAGCCGTGGACCCTTCGCAAGATGCTCGAAGAGGCGAGGTTCGCGGTTGGTCCCGTGACGGACATGGTCACGGGCGGACGGACGAAGAACGCGAGGGAGTGGACGGATCTGATGGCCGGCGCCGGGCCGCGTCCCTACACGCTGATCAAGGCGCTCGGTCCTCGCTACCGGAACGAGCTCGAGGCCGAGGTCGAGGCAGCGATGGCAAGCCTCGGCGACGCGGACGAAGCTTTCAGGTACCACCACTCCTACGTCCTGGCGCTAGCGAAAAAGCAGTAACCATCGCGGCAAGGACGCACAGTCCTACCGCGATCAGGAAGATCTCCCGGTACTCCTGGAGGAAGGCTGCGGCGACCAGCCGCTCCAGGTGCTTGACTCGCGACCGAAGGTCCGGGTCGTTCAGCGCCGGGCTGCCAAGGATCTGGTGGAACCTGTAGAGGCCGAACGCGGTCAGCGCCGCCAGGCCGGCCAGCATCCCCATCGTCCGGGCCAGCACGACCAGGCTCGTGGCGAGCCCGTGGCTCTGGCCGCCCGTCAGCGACAGCACGGCCGCTGTGAGCGGCGCGATGACCAGCCCGAAACCAAAACCGCACAGGGCCAGCGTCAGGTCGGCCTGCCTGAAGGGCCCAGCGCGTAGCGTCAGCTCGTTCGCCTGCCAGCCGGCCATCGAGGCGAACGCGATCGCCGACAGGGCGAGACCAAAGGCCGCGGTGGCGAGGTTGCCGGCGCGGCCGGCAAGCAACCCGCCGGCCAGCGCGCCGAGCGGCACGCCGATCAGGAACTGGGTCAGGAGCAGGCCCGAGTCGAGCTGCGTCTGGTTGAAGACCAACCGGCCGAGGAGCGGCACGTCGACGAGGGTCACGATGAGCGCCGCGCCGATCAAGAGATTCGCTGACACGACACCCGCAAAGGTCCTGCCCCGAAGCAGGTCGCGCGGGACCAGGGGTTCGAGCTGTCGCACGTGGCGCCACGCGTATCCCGCGAGCACGACCACAGCGGCCGCCGCCGAAGGAATCGTCAGCGCATTGGTGGCGCGATGTTCAGGGTCGTCGGGGTAGAGGGCCAGCACGAGCAGGCCGCAACCGAGTCCGAGCAGCAGCGCGCTGAGCCAATCGACCGATGAGGTCTCGACGGAGGCCGGCGGAGGCGCGCGTCGCGCCGCGACGATGACGCCGGTCCCGCACAGGACCACCAGCGGCAGGTTGAGCCAGAACACGAAACGCCATCCACCGAGTGAGGCCGCGGCGGCCGCGAGCGTCGCGCCATAAAGCGGCCCCACGACGCTGCCCGCCTCCTGCAGGGCCGCGACCGAACCCAGCGCAAAAGTGCGAGCGCGGTCCCGATAGAGGTCCGCCGCGAGCGCTAGCGACAGCGGCACCAGTCCGCCGCCCCCGAGGCCCTGGATGAACCGCCCAGCGACCATCCAGGGCAGCCCTGAGAAAGTCCACAGCCCGGAGGTCGCGGTGATCACCGACCCGGCGGCGAACGCCGTCAGGCAGGCGACGTACACGGGGATGCGCCCGCGTGCGTCGGAGTAGGCGCCCAGCAGTGGCATGGCGACGACGTACCCGGCCAGGAATCCGGTGATGATCGGCGTCGCCTGCTCGAGCCTCTCGATCGTGAGGCCGACGTCGCCCATCATCGCGGGCAGCAGCGTCACGACCACGTAGGCGTCGAGCGCTGCGATGAACAGTCCCGCGCCCGCGAGGGCGAGCAGGACGCCCCGGTTCAATTACGGCGACGGAGAGGTGATCACGACCGGGGCGTCGAAGCCGGAGATGTCGACCTCGACCGCCGCTTCCTTGCCGTTGTCGCCGAACGGACCGTCGAGCACCGCCTTGCGGATCTGATGGTCCGCAACGCCGACCCACACGCGCGCCGCCACAGGGCCGCTCGAGTTCAGCTGCGCAAGAAGGCTTTTGATCTGGTCCGGCGAATATGTCGTCGACACCTGGTAGGCGGACTGTCCGCCGATCTGATCGGTCGAAACGTATCGCGGGTTGGTACCTGTCGGGATCACCGCGGGCAGCCCGGTCCTCGGGTCGAACAGCTTGGCCATGTCGGGGAAGACGGCGGCCTCGGAGGCCGAGGCCTCCTGGAGGGTCGAGAGCGGGAGGTGCACATATACGTGGCCGCCGGTGATCACGACTTCGAGGCTGAAGGAGATGTCCTGCTCCTTGACGGTGTAGGTCGTGTCGCTGTCGGACGGGAGCCGCACCGCGGTCTTCGCCCCGACAAGAGCAAAGCCCTGCAGGCTCACGGTCCCCTTGGTCATCTTGAGCGTCGCGCTCACAGTCTTGAGCTGCGCCATCGCCGCGGCTCCCTCGCGCAGCGCTTTGGCCGCATCCACAGGCGGAGATGTGGTGCCGCCGCCGCAGGCCGCCAGCAAAGCGGAGGCCAGCACCGCAGTCGCCAGGGACCTCACTCGCGCGCCCTGACGATGAGGCGCACGGGCCGGTCGTAAAAGAGGTAGTCCCAGGCCCAGTTGACCAGCACGAGCACCTTGCTGCGGAAGCTGATCACGTTGATGAGGTGCACCGTCAGCCAGATCAGCCAGCCGGCGAACCCGGAGAAGTGGAAGCCCCGAATCTGCGCGACCGCGGAGTTGCGGCCGATCGTGGCCATGACGCCCGGGTCCTTGTAGCGAAAGGCGCGCGCCCCGCCGTGCCCGACCATCTCCGAGATGCTGGCCGCGACGTGCTTGCCGGCCTGCATCGCGACCGGTATGAGCATCGGAAGCAAAGACTGCCCGTCGCTTGCGCCGGCGAGGTCGCCGATCACGAAAACGACCGGATGCCCAGGCACCTGGAGCGTCCCGTCGACTCGGATCCGCGACTGCCGGGCGAGCGGCGCGCCCGTCGCGCGCCCAAGGTCGGAGGCCTTTACACCGGCGGTCCAGATCACCGTGCACGCGGCCACATCCCGGCCGTCGGCGAGGCGCACCGCGCTGTCGGTCACCGCCGCGACCTTGGCGTCGAGCATGACCTCGATGCCCTTGCGCGTGAGCGAGCGAAGCGCGGCGTCGCGCAGCATAGGATCGAAAGCTCCGAGCACATATGGCGCCGCCTCTATAAGCACCACCCGGACCTCGTTTATGTCGAGGTCCCGGTAATCCTTGCGCAGCACGAGTCGCACGAGCTCCGAGACCGCGCCCGACATCTCGACGCCGGTCGGCCCGCCGCCTACGACCGCGAAGCTGAGGAGGGCGCGCCGTCGCTCGGGGTCGGCCGTCCATCTCGACTCCTCGAGCTGCGTCAGGATGCGGTTCCGCAGCGCGAGCCCCTCGTCGAGCTCCTTGAGGCCCATGGTGTGCTTCGCCAGGTCCGGGTTGCCGAAGTAGTCGCTCTGGGCGCCGGTGGCGAGGACAAGGTAGTCGTATTCGATCGGGCCGTGGTCGGTGAGCAGGCGCCGCCCCTCCAGGTCGACGCCGGTGATCGACGCCTGCCGGAAGTCGGCGTTGGCCAGCGGGCGGATGAGCTGCCGCACGGGTCGCGCGATCTCTCCTGGGTCGAGCAGAGCGGACGCCACCTGGTAGAGGAGTGGCGTGAAGAGGTGGTAGTTGTTGCGGTCGACGAGCAGCACGTCGACCGGCGCGTGCTTCAAGGCTCGAGCGCAGGTGAGGCCCCCGAATCCCGCGCCCGCGATCACGACGCGAGGACGGCTCAACGGAGAATCGTCATGTCGGGTTGTTGAGCTGTCCCTTCTGCGGGGGATAACGGCCACGGCCGCTGCCGCGCCGGCGATTGGCCATCTGCTCGACCGCTCCCTTCCCGCCGGTCGCATCCAGAAGCGACTTCGGGAGCTTCTGCTTCTTCTTGATCACGGGCTCGAAGAGGTCGCCCAGCTTCTCGACTCGCTTCAGCACCTGGTCCGAATCGAAGACGAGCAGGTCCGGGTCTTTTGCCTTGAGACACTTCTCGACCTCGTCCCACGAGACGGGCGTCGACACCGTCTGGCGCTTGCGCGCGCGAAGCGAATAGACGTTAACAGTCGTCTTGTACTGGTCGTTCTGGCTCCAATCGATCAGGACCTTGCCGCCACGCAGCTCCTTCAGCTGCTTGTGCACCGCGAGGTCGGGGTACTTCTCCTCGAAGAGCTGGGCGAGACCCTTCGACACGACCTTGGTCTCGGTGTAGCCGACCTTGGTGTTGAGGGGGACGTAGAGCTGCAGCCCCTTGGACCCGGACGTCTTCGCGCAGCTCTCCAGGCCGTGCTCGGCGAACAGGTCGCGAAGCATCAGGCCGATGCGGCAGCACTCGACGATGGTTGCCGGCGGACCCGGGTCGAGGTCGAAGACGAGGGTGCGAGGAGTCGGAAGGTCTTTCGCGTACGAGAGAGAGGTGTGCATCTCGAGCGTCGCGAGGTTCCCGAGCCAGACGAGCGTGGGGAGGTCCTGGCAGAGGCAGTAGTACATGTCACGGTTGTTGCCCCCGCTCCAGACAGTCGCCGTCTGCACCCAGGGCGGCCGGTGCTTGGGACAGTTTTTCTCGTAGAAGAACTCGCCGTACACGCCGTTGGGATAGCGCTTCAGGGTCAGCGGGTGGTCACGCGTGTGGGGCAGGAGCACGGGTGCGATGCGCGTGTAGTAGTCGATGACCTGCGCCTTGGTGAAGCCAACGTCCGGGTACAGGACCTTCTCGAGGTTCGTCAGCTTGACCGTCCGGCCCTCGATCTGGACCTCGACCGAGGTTTCTTTAGCCACCTTCGCGCACCACATCTTTCGCCGGCTTGTCGATGCGAAATCCCTTGAACGATGGCGCCCGGAGCTGCCCACCCCGGGTCCATTCGACGAACTCGAACTCGGCGACGATCTTCGGTTTGACGAAGTGTGCGGCGCGAGGCGGGGTGGGCCCCGCCTCGAACGGGTTCTTGTCGGCCGCGAGCGGCTTCAGCCTGGCGTTGAGGTCGTCCAGGGTGCTGTCGGTGAAGCCCGTGCCGACCTTGCCGGCGTAGACGAACTTTCCCTTGTCGTCGTAGTAGCCCACCAGCAGCGCGCCTGGATAGCCGCGCCGCTTGCCTTCGCCCTCGAGCCAGCCGCCGATCACGAGCTCCTGCCGGAAATGGTTCTTGACCTTCTGCCACGCCCCGGTGCGCCGGCCAGGCTCGTAACGCGAGTCGAGCTTCTTGGCCATCACGCCCTCGAGGTCCGCCTTCGCGCTCGCTTCCTTCATCGTCGCGCCGCCGCCCTTCTCGTACGCCGGCGTCTGCCATGACGGACCTGCCAGCTTTAGCTCGGCTAGGGCTTTCCGGCGGTCGACGTACGCCTGTTCCATCAGAGAGTGACCGTCCCGCCACAGCGCGTCGAACACCATGTAGGTGACTGGGACCTCTTTCATCTTGCGGCGGATCTCGTTCTCCGCCGTCAGCCCCATGCGCTGCTGGATCTCCTCGAAGCTCGGACGTCCTCTGTCATCGAGGGCGACGATCTCACCGTCGATGATCACCTCGGCCGCGCCGAGCGCGCGGCCCATGGGGTGGATCTCGGGATAGCGCGGCGTGATGTCCTCGCCGGTGCGGCTCTGCAGCCGCACGCGCCCGCCCTCGACGTACGCGAGGGCGCGGATGCCGTCCCATTTGAACTCAAAACCCCACGCGTCGTCGGGCGTGGGCAGCTTGGTGCTGAGCTTGGCCAGCATGGGCGTGATCTTGTCCGGCATCGGCTTGCGCTCGGGATCCTGCGGAGGATCCATGCGGTGGATCATCCAGTCGTTGCCGCGCGTCTGGAACAGCACATAGCGACCCTGGAGGCGCTTGCCGTGAAGGTCGATCATCACCTCGCGGTCCGACCACTTCACCGGGTCGTAGGTGCCCTCGTCCCAGATCAACACCTGACCCCCGCCGTACTCGCCCTTCGGGATCTCGCCTGCGAACTTGAAGTATTCGAGGGGATGGTCCTCCACGTGGACGGCGAGGTGATTTTTCTTCGGGTCGGGTGGGATTCCCTTGGGCACGGCCCAGGAGACCCCGACCCCGTCTCGCTCCAGACGGAAGTCCCAGTGAAGCCGCCGCGCGTGGTGCTCCTGGACCACAAAGCGAGGCGCCCGCGTCGCCTTTTTGGGAACGCGAGCGCCGGGTTCGGGGGTTTTCTTGAAGTCCCGCTTGGCTTCGTATTCGGCGAGCTTCTTCGCCATCAATAAGAAGGTTAGGCGTTAGGCCACCGCCGCTTCCCGCTCCTCCATGGCGGTCGCGGCGCGGCGCGTGCGGATGAAGGTCGCCGCCGCGGCCGCGAGGACGAGGGCCGCGATCGGCAGCACCAGCGTCGGGTGCATCGCGTCGACGAACGCGTTGGTGAACACCGAGTGCGCGATGGCCGCGATCTGCGGAGGCAGGCTGAGGCCGGCGCCCGTCTGGCCCGCGCCGACTTCGAAGCCGGTGTGGGAGGCATTGCTGAAACCGTCGACGAGCTGCGCGCGGTACTGCTGAGGCAGCTGCCCTGACGCGGCAACCGCCCGGTCGTGCAGCGCGAGGGCCAGGCGATTCTGGAGGAACGCGCCCACGACCGCGCTCGCCAGCACGCCGCCCAGCTCCTGGATGGTGTTGATCACGCCCGAGGCGACGCCTGCCAGGTGTGCGGGCAGGTCGCGCGTGCCCACGCTGAACAGCGGGATCCAGATGCAGCCCATGCCCAGGCCGGACAGGATGAGACCGGGGAGAAAATCCCAGCGCCCGGAGTTCACGTGCGCCGCCCAGTCGATGTAGCCGCTACCGAGTGCGAGCGCGAGCAGCCCCGGCATCAGCAGGTATTTGCCGCTGATCTTCTGCGAGATTCCGGCGGCGACACCCGAGGCGAACATCGTGACGAGCGGCTGAACGGCGATCGTCAGCCCCGCGTCGATCGCGCTGAGGCCGAGGACCGACTGCAGGTAGATGGTCAGCGGCAGGTAGAGGCCCAGGATGGCAAAGCCCATCACTGAGATCACCACCGACGCGAGCATGAAGTTGCGGTCCTTGAAGATCTCGAACGACAGAAGGGGCTCCGAGCCCTGGCGGCGCGACTGGTAGTAAAGGAAGAAGGCCAGGAGAACGATCCCGGCGCCGATCATCTCAGGGATCGTGACGAATCCGGTCACGGTACCCCAGTCATAGCGCTGGCCTTCGATCAGTCCGTAGATCACGCCCAGCAGCCCGGCGGTGGCGAGCGCCACGCCGATCAGGTCGAGGCGGTGGCGGCGGCCCGGCCGTAGGTCCGGGATCATCAGAAACGCGAGCACCACGGTCAGGACGCCGATGGGCAGATTCACCGTGAAGATCGAGCGCCAGCCGAAATGCGAGACGAGGAAGCCGCCCACGGTTGGGCCCGCGATCACGGCCAGCCCGGAGACAGTGCCGTAGATCGCGAACACGCCGCCGCGGCGGTCGACGGGAAAAAGGGACATCATCAGCGGAAGCCCCTGCGGCGCCAGCACCGCAGCGCCCAGGCCCTGCAGCGCGCGCGAGACGATGAGCTGCGTCGGGTCTTGCGCCAGGGCGCTGAAGCCTGAGGCGATCGTGAAAATCACGACGCCCACTGCGAACACGTTGCGTGGTCCGTAGATGTCGCCGAGCCTGGCCGAGGTGATCAAAAGGACGGCGTAGAGCAGGCTGTAGGCGTTCAGCACCCACAGCACCTGGTCGAGGCTCGCGTGCAGGCCATCGAGGATCGACGGGATCGCGATGTTGACGATGGTCAGGTCGAGCAGGGTCATGAACAGGCCGAGCACGAGCACGCTCAGAGCCGCCATCGGGTGGTTGCGGATTCTGGTCACTGGTCCTTCTCCTTCTCGAGCCGCACCTCGAGGCCGATTCCACTGGTCGTGATGCGGCACGTCCGAAACGGGCTTTCGGCGGCGAGCTGTCTGAGCTGGTCGGGCGAGTAGGCGCGGCGCTTGAGCATCTCGAGCGTCGCCCGCGTCGTGAAGGCGCTGAACCGTCCTAGATCCATGCCGCGGACCTCGCTGTCTATGTCGGAATGGGTCGCCTCCTTGCTCATGTCCTGGATCACCGCCCCGCCGCCGGCTCGTAGGACCCGGTGCATCTCCGCGAGCGCGGTGCCTGGCTGGGTGAAGTTCTTGAACGCCGCCTGGCAGACGATCAGGTCGAACGAGTCGGAAGCGAACGGCATGTGGGCCGCATCGCCCTGCCGGAACTCGACCGTCACGCCGGCCTCGCGCGCTCTTTCCGCGGAAATTTCGACGAACGTGCGGCTGATGTCGAGTCCGGTGACGTGGACTTTCCCCAGCCGCGCCATCTCGATCGATAGGAATCCAGGGCCGGGCGCAACCTCCAGCACCTGAGCACCCGACGGCAGGCCGGCGACGAGCTGCCGGGCCTGCTCTCGGCAGAGCTCCACCTGGCTTGCCGAGCCTCGCAGCCGTGTGTACCAGCGCGCTATAGGGCCTTCCATCTCCGGGCCCTTGAACCGCCAACGCCTTGTTTCGCTCATGTGCATCTCAATCTCCTCTTTCTCTAACGGTGTTAGGCATGTCGGTGGTAACATTACCCCTAACACTGTTAGGAATGCAAGTCCCACTACAAGTTTTAGAGGAGAATGTCGGATGGAACCCTTGAGCCCCGAAGAGCAGAAAGGACTTACCCGGGAGCGGCTGGTCGAGGCCGCCCTCGAGCTGATCGACAAACAGGGTCTGGAGGGGCTCTCCATGCGGGCGCTGGCCGAGCGCCTGCAGGTCAAGGCGGCGTCGCTTTACTGGCACGTCCGGGATCGCGACGAGCTGCTCGGGCTTCTCGCCGACGCGATCCTCGAGTCAGTCAGCCGGCCCCGCCAGCGGGCCACCTGGCGCGACACGGTGCAGGCGACGGCCAACGCTCTCCAGCGCAGCGTGTCGGCGCACAAGGACGTAAGTCGCATCCTGCTCGAGGTCCCGGGCGCCCTCGGTCGGAGCGACGTCGCGCGTGACCTCGCGACCGCGTTCCGCTCGGCCGGACTTCAGGACGGGGAGGCGGCCGACGTCGCGCGGATGGTCATGACTCAGGTCATCGCCGGGTCTTCACCCGCTGCGGACGAGCCTGCAGTCAAGGCCACGGGCGAGCCTGCGTCGGTCTGGATCGACACCGGCTCGCGCGGCGTGATCCTTCGCGCCGGCACCCCTGATATGCACGGTCTCATCCGGGTGCCCTCCGATCAGTCAGGCGCGGCGCCCGCGGTCGTGCGTGGCGAGCAGGTCGTCGTCCGGCGGTTGCGAGGAGTAGGTCGCGGAGAGATCGAGCTCAACCCGGGGCGCCCTTGGAAGTTCAAGGTCCAGGCGCCGACCTGGAACACGGTGATCGACGCCGGCGGCCTGGACGTGCGCGAGATATGGATCGACAGCGGCGCCGCCAACATCGAGTGCTTCCTGCCGGAGCCGCGTGGGGTGGTTCCGATCCACGTGTCGAGCGGCGTGGTCAACGTGTCCGTCCATCGCCCGCGCGAAGCGGCGGTGGCCGCGATCGTGCACACGGGCGCGGTCAAGCTGAAGCTCGAGCAGTTCTCCACCAAGGTCGCCGTGTTCGACGTGCGCTGGAACAGCGACGATGGCGCGCCGACCGCGCGCGATCGCTACGAGCTGGACGTGAGCAGCGGCGTGGTCGACTTCAAGCTCGACACCTATGCGCCGAAGGTGCGGCCGCCGGATGCGGCGCCGGACGAGCGGAAGACGAAGGTCAAGACTGCGACGGCGCTGGACTTTCTCCTCGACGGGATCGAGGCGCACATGAAGTCACATCGGTAACCCGGTATCGGGGCGTTTGACGTCAAACGTCCCGAATTCCCGACCGCAATGGGACGTCTGGGTCCAAACGTGCCGTCGGGGGCTTTAGCCTTTCACTCCCCGTCGCAACCAAAGCGCATCAGCCCTTAACAGGCTGGGTTCCCTGCGCAACCGCCGATAGGTAGCGTGCCTCCAAAACGCCGGAGGCACCAAATGTTGTTTCTCACCGATCCCGACATCACCCCCATCACCAACCTGATCAATACCTGGATCCACATCGGCCAGGCGCTCGTGGGATCAGTCGGCGCGCTGGCGTTCATCTTCGCGTTCATCTGGAAAATTACGGCGGTCGAGTCCAAGTCGGCGCTCGCCGCCAAGCAGTGGATCCAGCGGATCGTGGTCGGCACCATCGGTGTTGAGGTCGCGAGCTCGCTGGTGAGCATCCTCACGAGCTCGGTACCCACACGCTGAGCGATGGACCTCAGCTTTCTCAAGGAGCTCTATCTCGAGCTCAGCCGGATCGAGGGCTACCTCTACACGATCGTCCATCCCAACCTCGTGCTGGTCAAGGTTCTCAACGACAGCGCAGGCCTGGTCCTGAACGTCTGGTACAAGTTCATCCTCAGCACCACGGACATCGAGACGGGCGGCGACTTCATCAACGCCGCAACGATCCACATGTTCGAGCCGAAGGTTCAGATCGTTGCCGACGCCGGCCTGGGCATCATCGCCGTCTGGGCCTCGTACCGGATCATGTGGGGGCACGGACTGTTCACGCAGTACACGGCGCGAATCCTGCTTCCTCGCCTGTTCATGGCGGCGGTCCTGATCAATTTCGCGCTCCCGCTGTTCCAGGCGAGCGTCACCGCCGCCAACGCGATCTCCGAGGCGGTGCGCAGCTTCAACATGTACGACGACT
>Ga0307479_10005250_pt1 | contig 11862 bp, 9 predicted proteins | sample atmos_gasesECM4C_FD_203743 | JGI IMG/M metagenome (GOLD analysis project Ga0307479, IMG submission 203743) | Hardwood forest soil microbial communities from Morgan-Monroe State Forest, Indiana, United States - atmos_gasesECM4C_515 | ecosystem: Environmental > Terrestrial > Soil > Temperate... | reverse complement strand
GTTTCCCGGGCCGGGCGGGAAGTGGCAGGTCTCCACGGGAGGCGGGGATTTCCCCCGCTGGCGCCGCGATGGCAAGGAGCTCTTCTACCTCTCTCTCGACAACAAAATGATGGCCGCCGAAATAAAGGCCAGCGGTTCGAGTTTTGTGATTGGCGCGGTGAGACAACTTTTTGAAACCCGCGCTTACCGGTCCCAGGTTGGCGCTTACGACGTCAGTGCGGACGGCCAGCGCTTCATCCTCGCTAATGAGCCAGGGCAACCGAACGAGGCGATCACGCTGGTTCTGAACTGGGACGCGGAGTTGAAGAAGAAATGAGCCTCGCCGCGGGCACAAAGCTTGGCCCATACGAGATCGTAGCGCCGCTGGGCGCGTGCGCTGGTGCTTGCGGGGGCTAGTTTAATTCGGCGAGCTTTTTGTCCAGGTGCGCGAGAGCGGCTTCAAGGGACTTGCGATGATTGGGGTTCTTCGCTGTTTCGAGGTCATTGAGAACGCGGGTACGCGATAACTGCAGATCTTTGCGTTCTTGTTCGCGCTTGATCTGTTCCTCGCTTTTTGGACCGGAGCCTGAAGTCCACTTCGATCTTTCGCTTGTGTCAACTTGCGATTCGACGTCCTTGCTTTCCCAGCCACGCGCCATGCTCATATTTTGACACAATTCGACTGTTGGGCGGGTTTCCTTCGAGAGAAAATTTCGGAAGGCTTACGCGCCAGCGGCACGGCGCTTCGGCGCGACGGGCAGAGCTGTAGGCATTACAGCGCGGAGCGAAATCTCCGCTCTGAGGGCGAGAAGTTCGGCGAAGATGCCGCGATAAGAAAATTCCGTAGTGCGGTCGAGCCAGCGAATCTGGAGATTCCAGCCGCCGGCGGATTCTTCGGCGCCCACGGAGGAAATTTGTGAGGCGGGGATGACGAGCAGGGGCTGAAAACGGGAATCGAGAACCCAAATGTTTTCTGCGCCCACAAAAATCTGCACGGCAGCGGCAGGCGCATTCCCGGGCTGATATTTGGCGCCATTCATCACGAAAAGGGCGCCGAGCTCGCGCGCTTTGCCATCGGCGCTGGTCCCAGGTTTGGCGGACGGCAGTAGGATGGCCACCGTGAACATTGCCAGACCAACGATCCCGGCCGTCCAGCTATTCCACAAGCTAAGAGGAAGAATTACCAGCGCGGCGCCAGCGAAACCTAGCGCAACGCGAAACACGAGCCAGGAACGCGGATTGCGCCGCAAGTGCAGCAAGTTGTGCATGAGCTGAGCGAGAGCGAAGAGAACATTCATGAGATTTCTCCCGGCACGCGCAGCTCACGGATGGAGGCTGTCGATTTCGCGCATGCGCGCAAAGGCGCGGCGCATGTGCGGAATGGTGATCGAGCCGCCTACGATTAAGGCGACATTCAGCGCGTCAATCACTTCTTCGCGTTTCCAGCCTTCTTCCCCGCAGCGCACAAGATGATACGTGATGCAATCGTCGCAGCGGAGCACGGCAGAGGCCACGAGTCCGAGAAGCTCTTTGGTCTTTGTGCCGAGCGGGCCCGGCTCGTAGGCCTGATGGTCCAGGGCGAAGAAGCGCTTCATGCCGAGATGACCGCAGGCAAGGATTTCTTTGTTCAACTCGGCGCGAAATTTCTGAAAATCTTTCAAGCGATCCGCCATGGTTCCTCCGGGGGACGTGAGTCGTGCAGGGGCGCGCCGACCGTGGCCGCTATTATGAACGCATTTCGGGCGAGAGGGGAATACGTGCGATACCGATTTCAGGGCGCATACCCCGGGCCGCGGAGGACTTTGCCGGGAAGCGCGCCGGTCATTTTGCCCTGGTCGATGACGGGCACGCCATTGACCAACACATAGGCCATTCCTTGCGAGAGTTGATTGGGTTTGTCGAAGGTGGCGAGGTCGTGGATGGTTGCAGGATCGAAGATTACGACATCGGCCCACATACCGGCGCGGAGGAGTCCACGGCCTTCGAGACGGAGACGCTGCGAGGGAAGCGCGGAAAACTTGCGGATGGCATCCTCGAGAGTGAGCTTGTGCTCTTCGCGCACGTACTTGCGCAGGATACGGGGAAAGGTGCCATAAGCGCGGGGATGAGGATGATCCCGGCCGAGAATGCCTTCGGGAGAGGCGCCGGAAGAATCGTTATCGAGCGAGACCCAAGGCTGTTGAAGGGCGAGCGAAACGTCCGGCTCGGACATGCCGAACACCGCAACGAATGGAAAACCATTGTCCGCGATGAGCAGGTCAAAGAGAGTGTCCATCGGATCTTTGTTCCAAAGTTTTGCGATCTCCGCCAGCGTCTTGCCTTGCAAGGGCAACAATTTCGGGTCCTTCACGGTGCAAATGAGAACCTGATCGGGGCCGGGGATTTCCTGCCATTCGTTGTCCCAGTCCTTTGAGGGAGTCAGGAGATCCTTTCGAATGCGTGCCCGTGTCGCGGGATCCTTGAGGCGCTGGATGAGCTTGGCGGTGCCACCGTCGTGCGCCCAGGGGGGAATAAAAGCGGACATGCCATTGGACCACGCCGTGTAGGCGTAGGTGTTTGCGGTGACGTCGATGCCTTCGGCGCGCGCGGCGTTAATTTTCGCGATGACCTCCGGCATGCGGCCCCAGTTCTCCTTGCCCGCGACCTTCAAATGCCAGATTTCGACGGGGATGTGCGCCTCGCGTCCGATGCGCAGCGCTTCGTCAATGGCGGACAGAATGGCATCGCTTTCGTTGCGCATGTGCGTGGCGTAGATGCCGCCGGCTACGGAAGCCTGTTGCGCCAGAGCGATCAGCTCTTCGGTCTTGGCGTAAGGCGCGGGAGGGTATTCGAGAGAAGTGGAGACGCCGACGGCGCCATCGCGCATGGCCTGGCGCACGAGTTCCTTCATCTGCTCAAGCTGCGCGGGGGTGGGCTGAACGTCGTCGGGGCCGAGAACCATGGCGCGCACCTGGGTGGCGCCGACGTAGGAGGCGAAGTTGATGCCGACACGCTGTTTTTCAAGACGCGAGAAGTACTCGCGGAAGGTGCGCCAGTCGGGAGTGATGCTGTAGTAGTCGTAAGTTTCGTGCCCTTCGCGAATGAGCGCCTCATTCAGAGGCGCCACAGAACTGCCTTCGCCGGTGATCTCCGTAGTGATGCCCTGAAAGATTTTTGATGGCAGGCGAGGATCGACGAGAATAGTGAGCTCGGACTGGCCGAGCATGTCAATGAATCCGGGGGCGACGACCATACCGTGCGCGTCGATGGTGCGCGCGCGCTGAGCGGCGGCGAGATTGCCGATAGCGGCGATCCTTCCATCGCGGATTCCGATGTCGCCGGAATACCATGGGGAGCCCGTGCCGTCGATGATATGGCCATTGATAATGACGAGGTCGTAGGCCGCGGGCGATGTTTCTTGAGCACGGGCGAGCCTGAGACCAGCGCTAAACAGAAATAAAACGAGCAGTAGCGAACGCACGACACTCCGATTCATTGGCATCTCCTAAACAAGCAGAATGGTGCGGCATCCATCAGCTAAGTTCCGGACAAGTTCCTTCCCACGGTGCTGATTACGCGGCGGCTCGTTCCGCACGCGTGCGCAGACGATACCACACCGTGATTAGCCCAACAGAGACCGCAAAAATCAGCGTGGAGACGGCGTTTATCTCCGGAGTGATGCCGCGGCGCAAGCGTCCCCAGATTTCGAGCGGAAGAGTGTTGTCGCGGCCAATGAGGAAGAACGTCACGGCGATTTCGTCCATTGAGAGGGTGAAAATCAGGAGACCAGCGGCGATCAAAGAAAGTTTTAGATTGGGGAGCGTGACGCGCCAGAAAGTCTGCCAGGGGGTGGCGCCGAGATCGAGGGAAGCTTCCTCTTGTTTGCGGTCCATCTTTTGGAGGCCGGCGAAAAGCTCGGTGGTGGCGACGGAGATGAGCGCGGTGCCGTGGCCAAGAAAGACGGTGAGCAGGCTGAGCTGCATTCCCGCGAAAACAGCGAACATGAGCAGCGAAAGGCCGGTGATGATGCCCGGAAGGATCAAGGGCAGAAGCACGAGGCGGCGGAAAAGCGCCTTGCCGGGAAATTCAGCGCGATCGAGAGCGAGAGCCGCGAGAAGTCCCAGCGTCAACGCAAGCGCGACGCTCGCGGCGGCGACGATGAGGCTGTTCAGCACGGCATTCCAGATGGGAGCATCGGCAAAGAGCTGCCGATACCAGTCAAACGTAAGATGCCGCGGAGGAAAGCCGCCGACGCCGTCGCGATTGAAGGAATAGGCAATGAGCACAACGATCGGCAGATAAACGAAAGCGAAGACGGCGGCCGCGTAAATCGCCAGAAGCGGGGCGCGGCGCGCTGAATTGGCAATGCTCATTCGAAGGACCAGCGTTTGTCGAGCCGCTCGGTCATGAAGAGCAGCGACACGGTGATGATCAGGATGCAGACGGAGATGGACGCGCCGAGCGGCCAATCATAAGCGGCACCGAAAAGACTCTGCACAATATTGGCGATCATGGTGCCAGAGGGGCCGCCGACGAGCAGCGGAGCGAGGAAGTCACCGAGGGAGAGTACGAAGGCAAAGGTAGCGCCAGCAAGCAATCCCGGCATCGAGAGAGGAAGGATAACGCGGAAAAACGTGGCGCGCGGACTGGCGCCCAGGTCCTGCGACGCTTCGACGAGCGGCCGCGGGATGTGTTCGAGCGCGGCGTAGATGGGGAGGAAGACGAAGGGAGTGTAAATATGCGTGAGCATGAGAACGACGGCAAAGGGGCTGTAAAGGAGGTAGCCGACGGGTTCGTGAGTGATGTGCAGATATTGAAGAAAACCATTAAGAACGCCGTCGCTGCCGAGGATGGTTTTCCAGGCGTAGCCGCGAACCAAATAGCTCACCCACAACGGAACAATCACGAGCTGATAGAGAAGCTCCTTGCGGGCACCAGCGTGAAACGAAAGATAGTACGCTAGCGGATAGCCGAGCAGCAGGGAAAAGAGCGTCACGGACGCCGCAATGCGCGTGGTGCGAAACAGTACGCCAACGTAAACGGGATTCGAGAGGAGCGTCTGATAGTTCCGCAGATTCCATTCATGGACGAGCATACCGTCGCGCACCGCCCAAAAGCTGTGGGCAAACATTAAGGCATAGGGAAGCAAGAGGAAGAACCCTACCCAGAGGAGAGGCGGCACCGAGACAATCGCCTTATAAGTACGCGAGTACATGAGTTATCCGAAGTGAATCATTACTCCCGGACTCGGATAGCATCCGCAGCCGAAAATACAAATTCCTGCTGACCCGAGAGCGGGCCGCATGCGGGTATGCGTACGCGCAAAATCTGATTGTTGCCGCAATCCACTTCAAGCAGTTCGCTCGACCCGCCGTAAATCTGCAGCCGGATCACGCCGCGGAAATGTACCGCATCGGGCGGGGCTACGCCGTAGGCGGCAAGAGGAATGGCTTCGGGCCGAAGCGAGAAGAGAGCCGGGCCATCGGGGCCGGAGACAGGCCAACGCAACACGCCGCAGGTGGCTACGCCCCCGCGTACTTCGCCGCGCACGAGATTGGTCTGGCCGATGAATTGGGCGGTGTAGGCCGTCGCGGGACGCACATAAATCTCGCGCGGCGAGGCCACTTGCTCGAGTGCGCCATCGTGCAGAAGAGCGATGCGGTCCGAGAGGGCCATGGCCTCTTCCTGATCGTGCGTGACGAAGAGAAAAGTGATGCCGACTTCGCGCTGCAGAGCCTTCAACTCGCCCCGCATCTGCGTGCGGAGATTGGCGTCCAGCGCAGAGAGCGGCTCATCGAGCAGGAGCAACTGCGGACGGTTGACGAGAGCGCGAGCCAGAGCCACGCGCTGCTGCTGGCCCCCGCTCAGTTTCGAGGGCCGCGCTTCGGCGTATTCACACATCTTGACCATACGCAGTGCTTCGTCCACGCGGCCGCCGATTTCGGATTTGCGCGTGTTCTTCGCGCGAAGGCCGTAGGCGACATTGTCGCGCACGTTCAAGTGCGGGAAGAGCGCGTAATACTGAAACACAGTGTTTACGCGCCGCTTGTAGGGAGGCAGGGTGTCGAGACGCTCCCCAGCCATGCGAATCTCACCGGCCGTGGGCTGTTCGAATCCGGCAATGAGGCGGAGTAGGGTCGTTTTTCCGGAGCCGCTCTCGCCGAGGAGCGTAAGAAATTCTCCGGCAGCGATGTCTAGTGAAATGCTTTTTAGCACTTCGCGGGCGCCAAAACGCTTTGCCACCTCGCGAACTTCGAGCAGCGGAGCACCCGAGCCGGGCGCAGCCTGCGGCAAGCTGGAGACGCTGGCACTCACTGTGCGGCCTTTACCTCGTTCCAGATTTCGTTATATTTTGCGCGGCGCGGCACGTCCTGCCAGAAGTAGATGCGCTGCATGTAAGCGTCTGGATTGTCGAGGTGCAGGCCCTTGATTTCATCCGAAGTGAGAAATTGTGCAGCACCGGGATTCGCCGGAGTGTAGTGCGTCCGATCGGTGACGAGTTTCTGGGTTCTCGCTTCGATCATGTATGCGAGGAAGGCGCTGGCAAGGTCTTTGCGGCTGCTGGCGGCGGTGATCATAAGGTGGTCAATCCATCCCGTCGTGTTTTCTTTGGGGATGGTTTCCCCGATGGGGAAATTCAGTTTTCGAAGGTCGTTGGTGTTCAGGGGCCAGCCCATGGCCAGAACGACCTCGTGATTCTGGAAGAGATTGGTCAGCTCGCCTCCCGTGGACCACATCTTGCGAATGTTGGGCTTGAGTTCTATGAGCTTTTTCTTGACAGCGGAGAGTTCGTCGTCGGAAAGGTTGTAGAGGTGTCCCGGGTCAGGCTTGTCGTAGCCGAGAATTTGCGCAGCCATATAAACGGTTGACAGGTCATCCCAAACGGAAATCTTTCCTCTGAATTTTGGATCCCAAAAAATGGCCCAGGAGTCCGGCTGCTGCGAAAACACGCTAGGGTCATAGAGGAGCGGATTCGGGCCCCACATAAAAGGGACACCATAGATCTGGCCGTTGGCCTTGACAAGAGGCAGATCACGGAGCTTGGAGGAGAGCTGAGTGTAGGAGGCCAGCTTCGAGAGATCGAGAGGGGCAGCCAAAGCCGTGCCTGCTATAGAAGCGGCGACGTCGCTGGAAGGCGAAATGACGTCGTAATTTGAGGCGCTGCCGCCGCGAAGTTTGGCTACCAACTCGTCGCTTGAGCCCATGTAAGACGCAACGACCTTGCAATGATGGCTTTCCTCAAAGGGGTGCACGAAGGATGGATCAGCGTAGCCCTCCCAGACCAGGAGGCTGAGGCTTTCCTCTTTTTTCCCGCAGGCACCGAGCAACACCGCCAGCGCTAATGCTCCGATGACTATCGGGAGTCGTCTCATCATGCCTCCTGCGTGGGTCGTGCTCCGTTGAACGCTCCGCCACTCCCGCCGCACGCTAGAAAGTGGGCGGCGTATTGATCCACAACAGCCACGCTTCCGAGCGCCCGGGATTCTTCCAGCGGTGCGGCGTCGAACTTTCAAAATACAAACTATCTCCCGGCTTCAGCCGGTAATGTTCCTTGCTGCTCAGCCAAATCTCGAATTGGCCGCGCAGGACGTGCAGAAACTCTTCGCCTTCGTGCGCATAAGATTCGCCGCTCCCTCCTCCGGGCTTGATGCGGAAGAGGTGAGGCTCCATCGCCGTATTGCCCCAGGCGAGGAGCTCCATGCGCACGCCACTTTCTGTTTGCAGAATTTTTCTTTGCTCGGGCCGCACGAGGCGGGGATTCTCGCCAGCGGCCTGAAAGAAGGAGAGGATGTTCGTGTGGTAGAACCGCGCGATCCGGCGCAGAGTGGCGACCGACGCGCGCATTTGCCCGCGTTCGAGGGCGCTCAGAAAGCCAACGGAAACGCCGATGACGCGCGCTACCTGCGCGAGCGAAAGCCCGCGCCGCGCACGAAGACGCCGGAAGCGTTGGCCAGGCAACGAAACGGCCTCGGCTGGAACGGGCACAAGGCCCTGGCGTTTCAAAACGTGGACGACGGCAGCTGGGTTCAGGCCGCGGGCGCGGCGCAAGAACATGGCGCGCTGAAGGATGCGGACGTCGCCTTCAGAGTAGATGCGATACTTGCTTTCCGTGCGCTGCGGCGCGACGAGACCGAGGGACTCCCAGGCGCGCAGGGCAGAGGAAGAAATGCCCACGCGACTGGCCACTTCGCTGATACGGAGATGACGCTGCCGCACCAGTTTTCCCGCACCGCTAGAGAAATTCTTTGTGCTTGACACAAGTCCCGGCTTTCTCTAAGTTTGCGGGATTATAGTAAGGTTTCAGGGACACAGCAACCTCGAAGAATCCGCGGTGAAAAAACGTCGGGGCAAGGGGTGAATTCATGAAATTAGACGATACGTTTATGCAGATCCGGTCGTTCCGTTGCCACAGCGTTCCGGCATTTTTGGTTGTCGTGATGGTGATTCTGCTCGCCGCGCCTTTTGCCGGCGCGCAAAGCACCGGCGGACGCATTCGCGGCACGGTCACAGACGCCAGCGGGGGCGCGGTGGCTGCGGCGACCGTGACCCTTATTAATGAGGCGACGCACGCCACGCGCCAAGTGCAGTCCGGCGAGAATGGCGAATATATTTTCATCGAAGTGCCGGTCGGCACGTACGAAATCGACGCCACAATACAGGGGTTCAAGAAGTACGTCCGGAAGGGTATCCCTCTTGACCTAAACCAAGTAATTACCGTGGATATCCCGCTGCAGATAGGCGCGGCCAGCGAAAGCATTGAAGTTACCGGGGCGGCGCCGGTGGTGGACACGACCTCGACGCAGCTTGGCGCGGTGATGAACAAGATTGCCGTCAGCGAGCTGCCGTTGAATACGCGCGACACCTACCAACTACTTCAGTTGCAGCCGGGCGTGCAGTCGCAGCTGGGGTCGAACCTGTTCGCCGGAAGCGGTGATCCCGGGGTGGTATCCGTGAACGGCGGGCGAGGCCGCTCGAACAATTACCAGGTGAACGGCGGAACGGCCAACGATGTCTTCATCAATCTTCCTGCTATCCAACCGTCGCCTGATGCCATCGAGGAATTTCGCATCATCACGAACACGTTCGACGCGGAATTTGGCCGCAACTCCGGCGCGGTCGTCAACGTGGTGACCAAGAGCGGCACGAATCAAGTGCACGGCGATTTCTACGAATTTATCCGCAATAAGAAATTAAACGCGCGCAATTTCTTCGATACCACCAAGGCAGATTTCAAGCAGAACCAATTCGGCGCCACGCTCGGCGGTCCCATCAAGAAGGATAAGACGTTCATTTTTGGGTCGTACGAAGGGCGGCGAATTATCAGCGGCGTCTCTTCCGGCACGGTTCTCTTGCCTACGTCGGCGGAGCTCGCTGGCGACTTTTCCGCGGGCGGCGCTTTTACAGGAACCCTCGCAAATTCCGGTATTTTGGCAGCGCGGACCGGTTGTGCCGCTGCGATTAGTGCCGAAGGTGGGACGCTCGCGGACGGCAGCCCTTACTCGGCGGTGTTTCCGAATAATCATATACCGACAGCTTGCTTTGATCCGACCGCGAAGGACCTGACGAGTCTCTTTCCAACGGCGTCTGGCGGGAGTAATGTGTTCACTTCCAACCCCTCGGATCGCCAACGCGGAGATCAATTCACCGTCCGCTTTGACCATCGGCTCAGTCCGTCTCAACAGTTCAATGTGTACTACTACTTTGACGATCTAAAGGACACCCAGCCTTTTTCCTTTTTCCAGGCTGCCGGGGCCAATGTTCCCGGATTCGGAGCGCTCTTCACAACCCGGTTCCAGCAGTGGAATGTGAGCCACACCTGGACGATTGGGCCAACCTCAGTGAATGAGGCTCGGTTTACGTACTTCCGGGAAGGTCAGGGGAACACGGATCACCCCGTAAATGTCAGCAAGGATGGCACCGTACACAGTACGTGTCCAACGGTCGACCCGGCGCATTGTTTCTCCGACCCAGCCAACCCAGGCGCTGGCATTACGACAACCCTGCCGGGCCGCGCAGGACTTCCCGAGATTTCCATTTCCGGCGGCGTAGTGATCGGCAACAACTTCGAAGGCGAATTACCTCAGATTGGCAACGTCTTCCAGTTTGCAGACAACTACAGCAAAGTGATCGGAAAGCACAGCCTAAAGTTTGGCGCGGATGTCAGCCGCGCGCGTTTTGACCAAAACCTCTTTTTCGAAGTGAATGGCCTCTTCAGCTTTACCAGCAACGCCGCGACACCGTCGGGCAACGATACGGGCTTTTCGGATGCATACGCAAATTATCTCTTGGGTCTCCCAACATCGTATAGCCAGGGCGCGGCGCAAGGGGAAAATGACCGCACGACTTCCCTCTACCTGTATGCACAGGACAGTTGGAAGATTAAGCCAACTCTGACGCTGAACTACGGCCTGCGCTGGGAATTGAATACCCCATACAACGAGATTAAACACCGCGTGCAAACCTTCCGTCCTGGGCAGGTGGATACGATTTTTCCCTGCGTGTTGAGCCCGACGTATCCTTCGGGCCAGCCGAACCTTACATTTAGCACTGTCGCCGTAAGCGGAAGCACCGACTGCAGCCCGACGGGGCCTTCCAATGCTGTGTTTCCCTTGGGTCTCGTCATCCCCGGCGACAAGGGGGTTCCCAACGGGTTGACGCAGACCTATTACAGGTCCTTCGCGCCGCGGCTCGGTTTGGCTTGGAGTCCGGGTGCAAGTTCAGGCTGGCTAAAGAAACTCACCGGCGGCCCCGGCAAAACGAGCATTCGAATGGGCGCGGGCATGTTCTACAACCCGATCGAGCAACTCGTCCTAGAGCAGTTCAGTGCAGAGCCGCCGTTCGGCGGCAGCGTTTTGCTCTCTGGCACGAATTTCAATTTGCCTTTCTCCTTTCAGTCCGGTGGATTTGCGCCGAATCCCTTTGGCGGCATTCTGAATCCCGTGCGCGGAAAATCGGTGGATTACTCGATTTTCCGGCCTCTTCTGCTGTTCGGTGAATTCCAGCCTCACATGCGCTCGCAGTACTCGGAGCAATACAACTTCACGATTCAGCGTGAAATTGCCAAAGACCTGCTTTTGCAGGTTGGATACGTGGGAACTCAAGCGCACCGGCTGCTACAGTCCGTCGAACTGAATCCCGGGCAAGCTCAGCCGTGCCTTGATCTGAACGCGACTTTGGGGGCCGGTACTTGTGGGCCGTTCTTCGCGGACAGCTCGTTTTTCATTCCTCCGGGAACCGTGATTGCTCCGCAGGGATTACACCTGCCGTATAACGCCAGCTCGGGGGGATTGTTCATTCCCGGCGGGACCACAGTAGGATCCACCGGCATTACGCTTGTGGGTTTGCGGCCGTTTTCTTCGCCTTTCTGCCAGCCCTTAACAGGGACTGGCCTGCCCTTGACAGGGATTGGCTGCCCCGCGGATGGTGTGCCCGTCTTCGGGAGCATTTTCGCGCAAAACACTGTAGGCAACTCGGTTTACAACTCTTTGCAGGTCCTCCTGGAAAAGCATTTTTCACACGGTCTGCAATTCCAAGCCGCCTACACGTTTAGCAGGTCGATTGACAGTTCCTCGAGCTTTGAAAGCATAGTCAATTATCTCGACCCGAGGAGGAGTAGGTCTCTTTCCGCTTTCGATGCTCGCCATCGCTTCGTCTTCAGTCCTTACTGGGAGCTTCCGATTCCCAAGCACGAAGGATTCACCGGAAAAGTAATCAATGGGTGGGCGGTCTCTTCCATCATTACCTTTCAGACCGGATTCCCCATCCGAATCGTGAGTGCCAACGACACCGAACTGGGGAACAGTTTCGACTTTGAGCCGGTGGGTGAGCCGAACCTCGTCGCGCCCATTCATTTCCTCGATCCGCACAAGCAGGCAAATTGCGCACCGATCACTTGCGGACAAT
>Ga0307479_10005249_pt1 | contig 11863 bp, 15 predicted proteins | sample atmos_gasesECM4C_FD_203743 | JGI IMG/M metagenome (GOLD analysis project Ga0307479, IMG submission 203743) | Hardwood forest soil microbial communities from Morgan-Monroe State Forest, Indiana, United States - atmos_gasesECM4C_515 | ecosystem: Environmental > Terrestrial > Soil > Temperate... | reverse complement strand
CCAACGGATTCAACGGGACTTATGGTAGGGGCGGTGGGGATCGAACCCACGACCTTCGGCTTAAAAGGCCGCTGCTCTACCACTGAGCTACGCCCCTAAGTGGTAATACAATCAGTTGACTGCGGAACCGGCTGCTGCATCTTGGTGCAGCGCTGTCCCCGTTTTGTCCCCGTTCTCCAGGAAAGTCGCGAGCTGGCGGCCAGCGTTCGCGAGGTCGGTCTCGGAGACGATGTTGTATCTGTCGAACACGCTGCGCGTCTTGTGCCCCGTGATCTGCATGGCCACCTTCTCAGGAACACCCGAGCGCACGAGGTTGCGAACGGCCGACCGGCGCAGGTCGTGGAAGATGAGTCCGTCGTACACCATCTTCATTTTGGGCTTTGACCGCGGCCGGTCTACCCGCGGTCTCGCGTACATCGTCTCGCCTGTGTCGGGGTCAACCGCGGGCTCCATCTTGCCGAGACCCGCCTTGATACACGCGCTCTGCCACGCCTTCCTGAACCCTTCGATTCTAACAGCATGGCCGCGCCGGTCCAAACGGAAACAGACGTAAGAGCAGCCCGGCTGACGCTTCCCGCGTTGCTCGACGAGCAGCGTCCGAAGTTGCGGCACGACAGGAACAGTCCGGCCCTCGTCGTTCTTGGTCGTGCCGGCGCGCAGCCGAATGACGTTCGCCAGGAAATCCACCTGCTTCCATTCGAGCGCGAGCACTTCGCCCTCGCGCATCCCCGTGTAGTAGCCGAGCGCCAGGGGCAGGCGAAGATACTCGGGCAGCGCGAGCGACAGGTTTCCGTACTCTGCTGTTTCGAGAAAACCGTCGCGAGGAGCCGACTCTCTGAGCATCGGGAAGTGGGGCACGGTCCGCAGCCTGTCGTCCTCGGCGGCGAGGTGAAACATGCGGCGCAGCGCGGAGATCGACCTGTTGACCGAGCCGTTCGACAGACCTCTCTCCTGCTCGTGCAGCGCGAAACGGCGGATGAGCTGCGCGTCGATCTCGGAAGCCCGGAAGCCGGAGAAGAAGCCATCGAGCCGGTTGACCGCGTCCAGGCGCGGCTTCCCTTCCCCGTCGCGCCGCAGACTTTTCCGCGCGTTCGCGATGTAGTCTCCAAGGTAGGACTCGCGAAGGTCTTCGTAACGGAGGTTGCGCGAGTCGCTGTGCGTGTTCGTCCGCACCTCGGCGAGTCTGTCGCGCAGGAAGTTTCGAGCCTTCTTCTCGTCAGGCTCGCCTGTGCTCACGCGGACCTGCTGCCCGTGAAAGTAGTATTGTGCCCACCAAGTCTGGCCGCGTAGGAACAACCGGCCCGTGCCGCGCTCTCGTTTCTCGTTCATCGCTCACCTCTCCGCTTCGCCTTTCGTCCGCGCCCCTTGCGGTAAATCGTGGCCTTTACCGCGCGAAGCCTCTTCACATCCGAGGCTTTCCACAGCCGCACAGCCTTGCCCTCGACGAGCTGGACCCGGGGAGCGTCGATTTTTCCCGAGGCAATCCAGAACTGCAGAGTGGCGCGGGAGATTTTCGCGGCCCTCGCGGCCTTTGCCGTCGTGAGTTCTCTCATGGCAGCCACTATCGCAAAGTACTGGACACGTGTCAAGTATTTTGGTAGGATGGGAGCGTGAACGAAGCGTACGCCATCCTGGACAGCTTCCTCGCCGAGCAGAACTCCGCCGTAGACCGCCTCTCCGCGACTAGCTTGGGCTTCCGTGCGTCCAAGACGCTCCGTCCCGATTGGCTCGGAGACTTCGTACGGAGTCTCATCGGAAACCGTGACGCGTTTCGGTTGCTTTGGCACGAGGGACTTGGCAGAGAACTCGTGAAACTGGCGGGATTCGTGGCTTTTGGCGTCAGCGCGTCGCCCAAACTAGAAACCCGGTTGGCTGAGGGCCGGAAGGAGCGCGGAGACGATCTCAAGGCGAAGTTGCGGACTGCCGGCCGCAAGGGACAGCGCTCAGGCCAAGACGTTTCCGGCCACCATGAGCTGCTCGTCCGTGCCGGTAAAGCGTTCGACACACGACGCACACGCCGCAAGGGCCGCTTGGCTCGACACTGCGAGGTGGCCTTCGTTCTGCGCGGATACATCCGCGCGCGCTGCGGATTCACGCCTACTCCTCGGGAGCTCACCGCGATCTTAGAAGCCGGCCAACTGGCGTGTGGAATGCCGGACTACGTTGACTCCGACCTTCTCGGTCGGAACATGAAGAGTTTCGAGAAGAGGAACCGAGCTCACTGCGCTCGCCTGCAAGAAGAAGCAGTCTCCATCGTTGAAGGCCGGATTCCCGTTACTGCTCTCCGCTCGTAGTACTACTCAAAATTAGTACCGGGTTCGTTCCTTCCCTCGTTTCGTTGTGTGTGTGAGCATGCGTCTCCATGATGAGCGCGTCGCCGATCCTCGTGGACAAAAAAACGGCCTCGATGCTTCTCGGAATCAGCGTCGGGATGTTGGACAAACTCGTCCGGCAGCGTCGAATCGAGCCGGTCCGCCTCGGGCGCCGCGTGCTTTTCCGTCGTGACTCGATCGAAGCTCTGACGCTCACCGAGAAGCAACGCGCAGCCGTCGCTCGCGGAAGCTGTCCAGGGACGGTGCAATGAGCGAGCAGCGCCTGTTCGACATCATCGCCGCGGTCGACTACTTGCGCAGCATCGGCGCGACAGCAGCGACGAAGAATTTCGTGCGCGGACTGATCTGCACTGGCGCCGTGGCCCACGTCAAGATCTCGAAGAAATTCTACGTGTCGCGCGAGGCACTGGATACGTGGATCGAGAGGCAGGAGAAGCGCAAACGATGAAGCGCAACGCCCCTCGAACTGGCACGGCGCCCTGCGGGGACTTGGAGGACTCTTGCATCGTCGCCGCCCATGAAGCAAACGCGCGCTTTGTCTGCCGCGGACTGAACGCCCAAGAGCGGAGTGAAGTCGAAGGGGACCTTGCGAGACTCAAGAGGCAGCTCGAACTTCCAGAGCGGCCCGCGAGGCAGAGGCGCACGCCATGATCTCGACTGGACGGAGTCCCGAGGCGGCGTTGCGCGCCCTGTCTTGCGTGTTCCTCGACCCGGCGACGTGGCGCGAGGTGTCGAGCTTGACGTTCGAAGACTTCCCGGACGAGAACACCCGCACGATTTTCGGAGCTCTCAAGAAACTGTCAGCGCACGGGGACGAACTCTCCCTCGCGAACGTCGCGGAACTGGACCGCGAAGCCTACTTGACATTCGACGCGCGAGAGAAGGACCTGCACCCGCGCGCGAAAGTCGGCGAGGTCGCGTACTACTTGGAGCGAATGCGTGCGGACACCGTGACGCGCCAAGGCATCGACGAAATCTTGCGACTCGCGGGGCGCGTCGAGAAGAACGGGGCGAAGGTCGGGTCGGAAGATTTCCTGCGCGTTGGCGCATTCGGGGCACAACTTGAGCGCACCAGGAACGGCGCAAGCGGGCGACCTCTCGGGTCGCTCTCGACGGCAGAACTGTTTCGAGCACAAGCGGCCGCAGTCGACTGGGACGTGTGGCCGATCCTCGCGCCGGGTCTTAGCACCATCATCGACGCGCTGCCGAAGGTCGGGAAGACGCGGCTCATTCTTGAGGGCATCCGCGCCAGCCGGGAGTCTCGCCCGTTCCTCGGTTTCCCCACCAAACCCGCGCGCGTGCTGTACGTCAGCGAGCAGTCGGCCGCCTCGCTCGCGGTGCAAGTCCGCGAAGTCGGATTCACCGGCCGAGAGCCCGCCGAGGAGCTGCGCTGGATCACGCGCGAGGAGTGGTCGCGCTACGTCTACACCGACTTCCTTCGCCAGGTCGAAAACGTGCATCTCACGCCGGGCAAGTACAACGCGCTGGTGTTCGACACGTGGCACAGCATCGCGCGCCTCGAAGACGAGAACGACGCGAGCGAAGTCAACCGTCTCGGCAACCTCACGATCGACCTTGCCACTCGCCAAGGAACTGCGCTCAGCCTCGGGCGGCACGACAGAAAAAGCGGCGGCGAGGTCGGCCTGTCCGGTCGTTCCTCGATTCAACTCTCGGGGCTGATCGACGTGATCCTCCACCTGACCCGCGGCAACGCTCCGAGCCAGCGAAAACTCGAACTCGTCGGTCGCGTGCCAGGACTCCCCTACGCGCAGATCATCGAACTCCAGAACGGCGAGTACGTCAACTGGGGCGAGCCCGGTGACCGAGACTCGGCCGACGAAGTGGCCGCACTCGACGAACTGCTCAAAGCCGAGCCGACCATCGGTTACCGGTCCATCTCCCAGCGCACCGGCATCGGCAAGAACCGAGTCAGGAAGATCGCCGAGCTGGCCGGGTGGACTCGGGACGATTCCGGGAGGTGGTCAAAGTGACCGTGATGAGAAAACAACCGGAACGCGAAGTGTCCCGTCCCGGCCTGTCCCGGGACAAAAACCAAGCGGGACGGGTGAGACCGAGTCTGTCCTGTCCCGAACCATATAGGGGTTCGGGACAGACGGACACCCCGGGACAGAGAGACGCCTGTCGAGGCCTCGAAACTTCGGGGACAATTCGGGGACAGCGCAGAGCGACGCTCTCTAAGCCATTGACGCAGCAAGTTGTTACAGGACGGGAGACATGGACGACGGACTAGGAGACCGAGGTTCTACCGCGGCAGGCAGGCGCAAGAAGCCGCGCGGTACTACCGCAAAAAGCGGGTATTGGGCCGCGAAAGAGGCGATCAAGCGCTTCGGTGAGTACGCGATTGACGGCAGGACGAGTCTGGCGAAGGCCCTCGACGAGACGCGGCGCGAACTGGTGACGAGTCTCGGCGGAATCGAAGCTCTCTCCAAACAGCAAGAGATCATCGTCGGCATCGCGACGCGCACGTACTTCCTGCTCGAATCCCTCGACTCGTACCTCCTGACGATGGACTCGCCGGTGAACAGGCGCAAGCGGTGCGTGTATCCGGTCATCCGCGAACGCGCGCAACTTGCGGACTCATTGCTGCGGCACCTCACTGCTTTGGGCCTGGAGCGAAGAGCGAGGCCCGTCAAGAGCCTCAGCGAGTATCTCGCTGCAAAGGAAGCCGAGAGCGCTCCGCCTGAAACACCGCGCCCCGTGCCCGACGACGAAGAGCCGCCGGAGATCGACCGCGACACAGAACCACGGGAAGTGAGCAACGAAGAAGAGGAGCGCGCATGAACATCATCCAGGTCATGGAGGACAGTCAACTGTTCGCGAAGACGTTCCGTCGTCGCCTGCTTCGCGGTGATAGCTGGCGGAACTGGAAAGTGTTCTTGCGCGCGCTCTTCGGCCTTCACCTGGACAAAGAGGCGAAAGAGATTTTCCAGCGCTTCACCGGCCGCACGGACGCGCCCGCGCAGGGCTTCTCCGAGGCTTTCGCGATCGTCGGTAGAAGGGGTGGGAAAAGTGTGATCGCTGCGATCGCGGCAACGTTCCTGGCGGCGTTCAGGAACTACGACGACGTGCTCGCGCCCGGCGAGGTCGGCACGCTCATGGTGATCGCCGCTGACCGGCGACAGGCGCGCGTGATCTTCAACTACATCACCGCGTTCTTCCAGTTGCCGATCCTCAGGTCGATGGTCGTTGCGCAGCTCAAGGAATCGATCTCGCTGAACAACCGCACCTGCATCGAGATTCACACCTGCTCGTTCAGGGCGACGCGCGGCTACACGCTGATTGGTGTCATCGCTGACGAGCTGGCCTTCTGGAGTTCGGACGACTCCGCGAACCCGGACCGCGAGGTCCTGAACGCGCTACGGCCGGGCCTGGCGACGACGAACGGCCTGCTCCTGGGAATCAGCTCGCCCTACGCGAAGCGCGGCGCACTGTTCGAGGCGTATCGCGAGCACTACGGGAAGAACGACTCGCCCGCTCTCGTCTGGCGCGCGAGTTCGCGGGACATGAACCCGGTGCTGAGCGCGGCGACGGTCGCGCAGGCGTACAAGCGGGATTCCGTTGCGGCGTCGGCGGAGTACGGCGCAGAGTTTCGCTCCGACATCGAGGGCTTCCTGAGCCTGGAGGCCGTCGAGGCATGCACGAGGAGCGTGCGCGAGATTCCGCCACTCGGCGGAGTGAACTACTTCGCCTTCGCAGACCCGAGCGGAGGCGCTTCGGACTCGTTCACGCTGGCCGTCGCCCACGTCGAGGGCAACGTGGCCGTGCTCGACTGCGTGAGGGAGCGGACCGCGCCGTTCAACCCCGAGGGCGTTGTCGAGGAGTTCTGCGCGCTCCTGAAGACCTACCGCGTGTCGAGTGTGACGGGCGACCGATACGGTGGCGAGTGGCCCGCGGAGCAGTTCGAGAAGCGCGCCATCACCTACCGCGCGTCCGAGCACAGCAAGAGCGAGCTCTACCTGGAGTTCTTGCCAGCGGCGACGGCTGGCTGGGTGCAACTGCTCGACCACGCGCGGCTCAAGGCGCAGCTCCTCTCCCTGGAGCGAAGGACCGCTCGGAGCGGCAAGGACTCCGTCGATCATCCGCCGGGCGGCCATGACGACGTGGCGAACGCAGTAGCGGGCGTGCTCGTCGAGGCGTTGCGGTCCGTGATGGGCGACATCTTCGGGTATCTGGAATGGGAGAAAGCTGTCGGCGCCGGGACGATCCGCGTGCCCGGACTGCAACCCGCGACCGTCGCCGTTGAGCCGCCCCCAGCGTGCCCAGAATGTAAGTGGCCCCACACGTCGCCCTTGGCCTTCGACTCGCAATTTAGGTGTCAGCAATGCGGCGCGCAATTCCGACGGGGCAACACGCCCGAGGTCGTTCTGCCGAGCCGCTCGAACCTGCACAAGTTCGACGGCACGAAGGCGGTAACAAATCCGCGAGGGTTTCAGCAGGCGAGGTCCTTCTGGAGTTTTCTCTCGCGCAACCGAGGCGAGAGATGATTTCCAGAAAAGCGCTTGCGCCGCGGCGAGTTTCATCGCACACTTCCCCGAGTAATCCTTCGCGCACGCTTGGCGCGACGAGCTTCTTTGCGGAGCCGTCAATGGCCAGCGGTGACACGCGAATCCCTACAAAAGCAGAACGTGCTAGTTTCGCGGCGAGATGTCTCGTGAGCCTCCTGCTCGCGTACGACCACGCGCGCCGGGCCGTCGTCTGCTCGGACGACCTGGCCTTCTCTTTCGAGGGCGACGAGCCGAGAAGTGACGAACTAGAAGCGGAAACGAACGATTCCCCGCGCGCTCTCGCTTGGGGCGCGCCGAAAAAAGTTGTGAAGGAGGAAATGGATGAACCCGTTCAAGCTCAAAACGAGAACACAAGTCGAGGAGGAAGTTCGGAAGGCGCGCGAGGAGTCCGACGGGGAAGTCTCGGACATCTTCGGTCTGGGCGACGAGCTCGTCGACATGATCCGGACGCAGCCCGTGAGCGAGACGCCACTCGCTCCGGCACGGCCTATGACGAAGAGCGAAGCAACTGAAGTCGAAGCCGACCTGATTTCCTTCCGTCTTTTCGACGAACCGGCCGATCCGATTGCGCAACTTTCCGAGCCATTCCGAAAGATGGCCGAGGAGCAGCAGCGCGAGGATCTCGAAAAACTGGTCGGTCCGGCGCGGGCAGCGCAGACGCGCCAGGAGCGTCTGGTCTCGCGCGAACTGGAGAGGCAGCTCCGTGAGAACGTCCTTGTCGGGAAGCTGCCGGGGCGGACGCCAGACACCGGGAGCGAACTGCTCCTCAGATTCTTGAAGAGCTACGGCGAAAACGACGACGCAGGGATGCGCCAGGTGGTCAGGCAGTTGGTCGCGGCCTAGCTTTCTTTCCGCTTGCATGCAGTGCAGATCAAAACTTTTTCGGGAGGAAACAGCAAACATGAGAGTCAAGGAAACGCCGGAGCATCTTGAGCACCTGAACCACATCATAGGCCACGCCGAACGAGCCGCCGCGAGCCACAAGGAGCTCGCGGACACGCATCGAAAAATCTCCAAGGCTCACACCGCTTTGGCCAAGGCGCAGGAAGATCAAGGGATCGCGCAGGTTCACAGGGACATCGCGGGCCATCATGCGCTCGCCGCAGACGCGCACGAGTCGCGAAGTGGAGATTACCAGGCGCTCGCCGAAAACCTTGCGGGCGCGGGCCACGCGGACCAGGTCGACGAGCACAGCGTTGCGGGGGACGTGGTGCGAGATGCATCGCGAAGCGACTTCGTGAAGATGCTGGTCGGCGAGTAAACGAGTTTCGCCGGGCGCTGCGCTTGGAGCGCCAGGGCGGGAGCGCCCAACGCTGGGGATTCGTCGTCTCCCGGTCGCGGGCTCGGGGGGGCGGCTTCGAGCTTCGCGTGCTTGCTGCTCTGAAAAAGTCGTCCCCGATTCCGCCAAAGAGATGCCGCGGCCTTCGGCAACTCCGGCGGAAGAGGGATTGCAACGGGGAACCTCCCCTCGGGGGCGCGGTCTTCTCGAACTTGGACCGCGCCCTGCGCCCTTTCCCCCGTGACGCGTGGGTAGGTGCCTTGCGCGCGTTCCGGGCAGCCAGAAATGGAATTATCACCGTTGAATGCATATCAGGGATTGAGTGCATGACCGATCCAATCGACCGCTGGGCGGAAATCAGGCGCGGCTTCGCGGAACAGTTGCTCGCCGACGCGCGTTCCGCAGAGCGTCAGGTTCGCGCGACCGTCATGCACAACCCCACGCCAGAATGGGTTGCAGAGCTGGAGAGGTGCAGGAAGGCGGTTGAGGGGGCTGAGGCCACTCTGCGAGAGTTCGACGCGGAACTCCAGGGGCATAGATAAAAGAGAAAGCGCCGCGGCTGCTAGAACCGCGGCGCGACGAGCAGATGAATCGTAGGGTGTGCATAAGGGATTAGACACCCATGCGCAACTCTCCTGGCGCACCGGCCGTTCGCAACGGCAGTCTCTTCGCCTAACGGCTCAGCAACGAGGAGGCTTGGAACTCCCCGCCCGCGAAGAGCGAAGCGGCGCACTGCCTCGCGGTCGCGAGAGCGAACGGCGGCGTCGCAGCGATGCGGAAGTTGATCGCCGTCAGCGAGCAGGAGAGGGCCGAGCTGCTCGCGTGGGCCGACGAGTCGCCGCCATTGCTTGCGAGCAAGATTCTCGCCGTCGTCGTTTACCGCGAGGAAGTGCTGAGTGCCTTCGATGCGCTGGTGGAGTCTTTCTGGCTTACCGCGATGCGAAACCGCCCCGCTAATGGAACGAAAAATCCCTGGCCAGGGCGCTTCAATTAACGAAACAGGGAACGAAAGTCATCATCCGAGATCATGAGTTTATCCCAGTTCGCCTCGTTCGTCATGCCCTGCACTAGGAGCCTGTCTTTCTTTTGGACTAAAGGGGCAAGCTCATTGTAAACAGTTGACGCGCTTGTTCCTCTCACAACCCACTCCGAATAGAGTATTTTCCTTGCTCCCATCCGCTCTAGTCTCTTCCATAATGCGTCATACTCCCACGCATCTTTTTCCGCAATGTCATAACTGATCAGATAGAGCGGCATAAGAATAATTCCAATTTGGAAATTTACGCAGGGACCGATTCAGCGTCCCATTGGTCATCATGCAATTGCGCCTGGAACTTATTGGCGTACTCTTCCCCGGGAAGAATCGCTAACCAAGCATCGATATGCTTGGTGACTCTTTCCGTTAGAACCTGATCGCCTGAGTACAGGCAAAAGAAAACTCTGATCAATTTGTCTGCACTTTCGGAAGGAAAATTCCCGTCGTTTTCCCATCTCGAAATCTGCTCAGGAGTAACCCCAATAATTTTTCCAAAGTCCGCCGACTTTTTCTTCAATCGTTTACGCAAGAAGCGGATTTCCGCGCCATTCAAACGAGCCTCTTGCTCGACCACTGCGCGCGCAATCTTAACCATCAATTCATTTAGGGCAGGAATCTCGGCGGACTGTTTCCTACATTTCTCACAGACGTAATAATCGATACCGGCCAAGTAGACGTTTGGCAATCCCGAATGCACGAAATGATACGGATTCTCTAAGGTAGCCGCCATTTTCTTGCTTGATTTGCGGCAATCATGATTGTCCTCCAGAGCCTTTACCCGATTCTTTACTACCATTTCGTGATCACCTCAAACCTCTGATATTCAGAGTTCACTGCAATCTTCAAGTGAAGTTCCTCTCCTTCCATGTCCCAAGTCTGGATTAAATACTCCCAATTCTCAAAATCTTCGTCCCAATCGGGGTCCGCACACAATACCCAATCCTCACGTTCAAGGCCATATTCAATATCATCAGGCGAGATATTTCTGTAGGCTCGTTCATATTCTGAGTGAAACTCTTCCTTATAGAATCCTCGGTCGCAAGCACGCCTGACAAAGTCTCGTAGTTGCTGCTGATTCAAACAAGGAGGACGGTCTTCTTTCCGACTTGACATTATATCAACTCCGACTATACTGTCAATGGGACTTGGTAAGACGCTTGTAGCAAGATAGTAGGGCTAGAACAGAATAGCACAAGAACGGATTTGACACAATTAGCGACGTTCTGTTATCGTTTGTTCTATGAAAGAGAAGCTAACAAGAAACGACTTAAAGGCTGACCTTGCTAAGGCCGAGCAGGAACTTCAAGAACTGCTTACAAGGGCAGAGTCATTGCGCGAGTGGATCACTGCCACAAAAAAGCTCTGCGGAAAATTATCTCACACTAACGAACAGAATCAGCAGCCTCTTACATTCAAGCCTCGCAGAAGAACGAAAACAGCAGTTTTGGCAGCTCAGGTCTCCGAAGTGCTGCGAGCAGTAGGTCATCCATTGCACGTTGACGCAATTGCCGCGGAACTAACCAAGCGGGGGAATCCCGTAATGGCCAAGAATCCCGCTGCGACTGTTGCGGTTGCCTTAGGCAGGCGAACAGACCAATTCTCTAGGGTTGGACCGAATACGTTCGACCTCGTGAAAGAGGTGAAGGAGGCCAAGGTTGCGGGGTAGAAATTAAGAAGGCCCGTCGCTTGCAACGACGGGCCGACTCCTTGCATAGGACAAGGAGCCTAAGACCTAAACGACCTTTAGAATATCTAGCCCCCACCAAAAAGTCAAGAAACTTTAATTCGCTCGGTTCCCGAGTGGTCAAAGGGGCATTCCTTGCAAGGATGTGCTGTCATAGGCAGCTTCGTGGGTTCGAATCCCACCCGGGCGTCCAGTTTCAGTGGCCGAAAAGATTGAGCCACCTCAACACTGTCATGCTCTCTCTGTGCGGGATAAACTGCAAGTCGAGAAGTGAAGTGCGACGCTACTTTGCTATGGCTCCTGCGCCTGTTCGTGACCGGCGCTATGCGATGGGTGTAGAATCCCCTCTCCTGCCTCTACCGCATTTCAATCCTGATTGCGCGTTTTCGTTGACTCGTACATAACGTACAGGGTAAGTTTAGATTAGGACCGTAGTTCACAGGTGCCTCTTGGCTAAAGATGTCATCCCGCCTTTTTCTGTACGGAATCGTGGTGCGCACGCACAAATCGACAACGACTGTCCTGAAACAGCGCGAATTGGTCTGTACTACGTGCTTCGTAGACTAGTGGACCAGGGCTACGTATCGGGATGGAAGGGGGTCCGCGAGGAACTTCAGCGCATCGCTCGCGCTAGACCTGAACAGTTCGATGATAGGGGCGTGGATGACCTCTTGTTGGCGCTAGAATGGGACAAAGTGTTCGATTTTTGCGAGCGTTTGTATGGTCATCTTATACAGGAGATTGGCTACCACAACGAGGAGACCGAAAAGTGGGTAGTTGAAAAGCCGATAAATGAAGTTCAGAAACACGTCGCCGACGAACTACAGCGCCTTTTTCTCGAGGAGCATTTAGCGTTCGAGTTTTCTGACGGTCGTGTCCGGCGGCGCGGCCGACGCAATACCGCCGACCAGGTCAGCCGTGCCGAACTGGTTCTTGGCGATCCGCGACTGTCCAATGCCTTGGCACATTTCAACAAGGCACTGCGCTACTTCCGAAATGTAGCCC
>Ga0307479_10005248_pt1 | contig 11864 bp, 8 predicted proteins | sample atmos_gasesECM4C_FD_203743 | JGI IMG/M metagenome (GOLD analysis project Ga0307479, IMG submission 203743) | Hardwood forest soil microbial communities from Morgan-Monroe State Forest, Indiana, United States - atmos_gasesECM4C_515 | ecosystem: Environmental > Terrestrial > Soil > Temperate... | reverse complement strand
GTGCTCGGGATCAAAGAGAAATCGTGCCGCCCACGAGGCCACGTGAATCACGCGGTCCTGATATATGACGGAATCGCTGTCCGGGGCGAGCGCGCGGCGCAGACTGATGTCGGGATCAAGCACGCGATTTTGGTCGAAGTATACGATCCGCAAGGAGTCGGCTTTGCGGATTTCGCCGCGCGTTGGTGTAATGTCGCCTCGAAGTAATCGCAGCAGCGTGGTCTTTCCGCTTCCGTTCGGGCCGACGAGTCCCACTCGCATCCCTGACGTGACGGTGAAATGAATTCCATCAAACAAAGTGCGATTGCCGATGGCGTAGGTAAGGTCCTCCAGTTGGACCAGCCGCTTGGTTTGCCGATCCGTCGCTGAAAAATCGATTCTGGCGGAGGAGGTGCGCGTTCTCGCGTTCAGGTCGGCCAGCTCGCCAATCATTTCATTCGCGGTGCCGATGCGGGCCTTTGATTTCGTGGTTCTGGCTTTCGGGCCTCGCCTCAGCCACTCAATTTCCGTATGCACCCGGTTCTCGAGAGATTCCTGCCGCTTGCGCTGCGCGTGGAGGTATTCCTCCTTCGCTTCGAGGAACGTGCTGTAGTTTCCGCTGACGCGCAGAAATCCGTTTTCATACATGCGAGCGAGCTCAACCACCTCGGTGGCGACATTTTCGAGGAAATAGCGATCGTGGCTGACCACGACGCAGGCGAACGGCGCATCTTGCAAAAGCGTTTCGAGCCAATTAATTCCCGCGAGATCCAAATGGTTGGTGGGCTCGTCGAGCAGCAGGACGTCCGGCCCCTGGACCAGCCCTTCGGCAATGGCCAGGCGTTTGCGCCAGCCGCCAGACAACGCCGCCGTCGGAGTGTCAAGGTCCGCGAATCCCGCGCGGCCAAGCGTCTCGGCAAATCGCGACGCTCGCTCCGCGTCGCGTACTTTCGCGCGCTCGAGAGCGCCCTCGATTACAGAACGCACTGTGGCTCCGGGGGCAAACTCCGAAATCTGCGTGACGCAACTCAGCCGCGTGCGCTTGCGAATCGCCACTTCGCCGGTGTCCGGCCGCACGCGGCCATAGAGAATCTCAAGCAGGGTCGATTTGCCCGATCCGTTCGGGCCGATCAGGCCGATCCGCTCACCTTCGGAAATCGTGAACGAAATATCCTGGAATAGTGGCTCGGCTCCGTATCTCTTCGAGAGTCCTTGTGCAGTAATAATCGGAGGCAAATGATTCGATTTTCTCCCGCGATCAGTTTAGCGTGAAAGGTAAGAGGCTCGATTGCTGTAGCCCGGGTCTTTAGACCCGGGGATCGTTGTCCTCTACAGGATGAGTCCGCGCTAGAACCAATCGCTGCGGTACGCTATCCACCAGCTCAAAACGCCCAGCGGGATTGTGGCTGCGATGCCCCACCAGAATGGCAAAGCGATATCCGCCGCCAACCCTAAGACAGTCCACGTGGTCCAGAAGACCTTCCGCTGCATCGATTCATTCTAGCTTGAATGAGGACGCGAGACATTGGGTTACTCCAGAAAGACAATACGCCCTCTAATTTGCAGGCGTTCGCTGCGTTGAACTGACGTTGGAGCGGTCAGACTACTTGCCGGGTGATTTGGTGGCGGGGTCGATCACGGTCTTCTGAAACGCGTCATACTCCGAGTAGGCGCAGATGGATTCCTCCATGGGGGACATGGTCGCGATGAAATATTTCTTTCCGGAAAAGGATTTTGTATAGGCTTTCGGATCTTCGATGGTGACGGCAAGCTCCAGCGTGTCGTGGTCCACGCGTCGGAAGCGCTCGATCACGTGCAGGGCGTCGCTATGCGGATGGCCTGTGTGATCGAGCCAGGTCTTGTCGTTGAATGCGATCGTGTCGATGACGAATGTGTCGCCCTCGTATCTGCCGATCGAGTCGCCCAACCAGGTGGGGTCCGGGTCCTTGCGATGTTCGGGAACCATCGCGATGGACCGCCAAACGCGGGTGAACTCATAGAGGATGTATACCATTTTGGGAGTTTGAATCATCGTAAATTCCCATGGATACATGTAAATGCGAGTTATGCCCGGCGGATCGCAGTAACGCTGAACCGGATCGTTGATGCCCTCGAAAGTTTGTTTGGCCCCAAAGGGAGGCCGCGCTTCCTTCCATTTGGCCGCTGCCCAGGGGACCATGGGGGCCAGTTCCGGTTTCTTACCGTAAGGGTCGGATGAATCCCAGGTGTTTAGCATTATGCCGTCAGGCCTGGGAGTCCAGAGACCGGAAAAATCCGGCGCGTGGGATGCCGTGTTGAGTTGCTGAGCCTTCGCCGCTCCATGCTCGGTAGCGGTCTGCGCCGGCAGGTTCGGCGATAAGGCCACCATCGCCACGAGAGCAACGGTCAGACCTATAAGACGATTTTGCATCTTGCAATTCCTCCCGCGACTCGCGTTCCGTCCTTAGCCTCCACTTGCTACACTGCGACGTTACATTTTCAATGCATCGGGAGTGTCTGGCCGTTGATGACGATTTTCAGCTGAAACGTCACTGTCCCGGAAATCCCGACGGGCGCGCCATTTTGTGCGGGATGAACCTCGGCAATGATGTCATCCCCTGCTTTCATCACATTCTTGGTCCATCCGGCGCGGGACATGTGCGTCGGAGCGGCCAGTTCAATCGTCCAATTCTGGACTTCGCCGTTGGCGTTCTTGGCATCCATATGAATCACGATGTGCGGATTGCTCCAATCGAACTTCGTCACAGTCCCATGCAGGGTGATCGTCTTCGTCAAGTCGTAACCCGCGACACCGTGGTGTGCAATCGCGGGGATTGACACTGCGAGAAGACCGACGACAATGACGAAAACGCTTAGCAGTAATTGCTTCACGAAAAGCCTCCAATGGGGGCTGCAATCGCTTGGTTTCCATTCTTATCGCCGACCCCTCGGGAAAAAGACGAACGATGCGCGCAATCATAGCAGGACCGACACATTTTAGGAATCATGCGGGTCCATTCTGCTTCCGTGCTTCCCTGCTTCCTTGGCCCCTCCCGAGCCTCACTTCTTCAGAGCAGGATTCACATACCCGTGCTGGAGAACTTTTTTTAGATCCGGCCGTATGCTCAGGTATGTAACGTGGTCGGGGATCGCCGAGAATCCATGCGGCACGCCCTCCGGGATGATGATTGTGTCGCCCGTTTTTACCATATGGCTCGTGTATCCCACCATTGTGCCGCTGCACGACGGGCCGTTCAGGATGGTTGTCACTTCGCTGTCGGGCGCGGACCGTCTCCCGTTGACGATCGTGCCGCCAGTGATCAAGGTCGCGCTGCCCGATATGACTACGTAACTCTCGGCCGTATCGTCGTGGAAGATGCCGTTAGGACCTGTCGCGCCGGAGCGCTGCTCGCCGCACGCAGGCGAGGGGTTGGCCGCCGCGCCAGCGGCCGCGTTCGCGCCGCCTCCCATCGCTCCACGGTGAACGACGGCAACGCTGAGCTGATACTTATTCATGTCGATCACCCTGATCGTGTTATCTACAATCGTGCGATGAGTATCGACCGCGTACTTCAACACGGCCTTCACGTCCTCGTCGGTGATGTAAACGCCATCCTTTGGTGCTTGAGCCCACCCGGCCACAGAACCTGCCACAATCACCATAGCCAAGACTTGCAGAATCATCCTCCGCATGACTGCCTCCTCAATTCGCCATAGATTATGACCGCGAAGCGCGGCCAAGCCCCAATTCGCCTGCAAAAGCGTGCGGCGTCCCGATATGTCGCGCTTTTCGCTCCATAACCTACAAAAAGTTGCGCATATGCACAAGAGCGAGCTTGGTCTGGAGCAACTTTCGATCTGCACCCAGGTAAGCCCAGCCAGATCGATAAGGCTTGGAGCGGAGTCACGACAACGCGTGCATGTCGCCCGAGCTAACTTCTCCGATCAGGCACATCCGTTTACCTACTTTGCTATGCAAGAGAATCACCCGCCCCCGTTCTGTGCTCATGGGGCTATAATTCTCAAGTCCCGCTTTCTCCTTGGGAGGCAATACCTATGCGCCGACTAGCACTCAAACTCGCGGGCGTCATCACTGGACTCCTGGCATTCCAGGCGCTTGCCGCCTTTGGCCAGTCTCGCGTTCCGGCCAGCTTCAGCTGGTCCAACGATGGATCCATGGCTGGGATTGCGATCCCCATAATTCCAGCCGCCCCTTTTTCGGCCACTGTGAAGGTCGAGACCACGCGCCACCTGCCTGATGGAACTACTCTGACGGAGATGGGGACAAGCACAATTGCGCGCGATTTCCGGGGACGCACGCGTGAGGAGAATGAACTCCCCTTCCTAAGCATGAACGGACCAAAGCTTAAGCAGGTCGTCCTGATCGACCCCGATACAGGAATTCGGTCTCTACTTTTCCCTGCCTCACACAACGCGAGACAGATCGTCCCGGCGGGCGTCGTTCACAGGCTTGCGGAGACGGCAAACCCGCCTCCGAACACACTTCCCCTTACGCTTGCACCGAATTTTCGCAGCCGGGTTACGATTCAGAGCGAGAAGCTGGGGGTTGACTTCGTTGACCGCCTGGAAGTTCAGCACGTTCGCGAGACGCAAACCTTCCCGGAAGGCCTCATCGGCAATGACAAACCGATTGTCGTCATCCTGGAATATTGGTTTTCACCTGAGTTGCAGATATTCCTCCGAGCGAACCGGAATGACCCACGCAGTGGCTCGCAGATTTTGACGGTAAAGGATCTTCGACGCGAGGCGCCAGAGGATTCCCTCTTCGAAATCCCGCCCGGCTACAAGCTGGTCGAGGGCAACCAGCCAGTTCGAGTGAACTAAAGGAAATTCGCGCGCTCTCGGGCAGAATTCCCCAATCAATCACAGCATTCCTCGCAAGTCGCTCGAAGTGCCTCCCGAGGCGGGGACGTAGCAATTCACTGTGTAGTCCGTCACCATGCGGTCGGCGTTGAACCGCCAGCCGAGCGTGCGAATGGTTCGCTTCATGCGCTTGATCCAGCCGCGTGGGAGGCCGTCGCGGTCACGCTGGTAGAAGAGCGGGATCACTTCTTCTCGAAGAACCCGGTATAAATCTTCGCCGTCGCGCGTATCGTGGACGTCCATATTGGAGTGAGTTCTGCCGGTTCCGATGGCGAAGCCGTTCAGGCCGTCGTACGCCTCGGCCCACCAGCCGTCCAGGACGGAAAGGTTGAGGCCCCCGTTCAAGACAACTTTCTGGCCGCTGGTGCCGGACGCCTCAAGTGGCCGGCGGGGATTGTTCAGCCACACGTCGACGCCCTGCACGAAATGACGTCCGACGTTGATGTCATAGTCTTCGACGAAGACGAATTTGTTGGCGAATTGTTTGTCGCGCATCAACTCCGCGATCTGTTGCAGCACTCGCTTGCCCGGATCGTCGCGCGGGTGCGCCTTTCCGGCGAAAACGAATTGCACGGGGCGTTTCGGGTCGTTGACCATCAAGGCGATTTTTTCGATGTCCGCCAGGATCAAATTGGCGCGTTTGTAGGTGGCGAAGCGGCGCGCAAATCCGATGGTCAGCGCATCCGGGCTGAGCACCCGGCCCAGCGCTTGCAATGTTTTCGCCGGCTCGCCGCGGCGCTCGGCTTGCTCCACTGCGCGGAGGCGCACAAATTCCAGAAGCCGCGACTTCAAGCTGAGGTGCGTCTCCCACAGCTCGCCGTCGTCGACGTTCTCGATCCCTTCCCAGATCTTGGCCTCGCCTCCGTGTTCGTGCCAGCCGGTCCCGAGGTGACGGTCATAGAGGCGAAACATTTGCGGCGCAAGCCACGTGGGGACATGCACGCCATTCGTGATATGCCGTATGGGGATCGCTTCTTCCGGCTTCCCCGGATACAGCCCCGTCCACATTGCGCGCGATACTTCGCCGTGAAGCGACGAAACAGCGTTGGCGCGCCGCGAAAGTTTCAGGCCCAGCACGGTCATGCAGAATTCTTCATTCTGGTTATAAGGATTCTCGCGCCCGAGGGCCATGAGCCTCTCGTGGGAAAGACCGAGCGAATCGCGGAGTGGCCCCAGATGCTCTTCCATGAGGCCGGCATCGAACCGGTCATGGCCCGCAGGCACGGGAGTGTGCGTCGTGAAGGAAACTTCGCGGGAGACGCGCGGCACAGCCTGATCGAAATTCAGACCCTCTTCCTGCATGCGGCTGCGAATCGCCTCAAGCACCGCAAATCCGCTGTGCCCTTCGTTCAGATGCAGAACTCCGGGCGTGATGCCCATGGCGCGCAGAGCGCGGAAGCCGCCAACTCCAAGCAGCAACTCCTGACGAATTCGGACGCGGCCGTCTCCGCCGTACAAGCGCGATGTGAGTTCCCTGTCTTCGGGCGCATTCCCTTCGACGTTCGAGTCCAGCAGCAACAGGTCGCAGCGCCCCACTTTCATGCGCCAGACTTTTGCGCGAATGGCTCCGTTGCGCGTCTCGATCTGCACGGTGACCGGCTCGCCCTTGGTTCCGATCGCCGGCTCCATTGGCAATTGGTTCACATCGGTCGGCAAATATTCTTCCTGCTGCCAGCCGTTGCGGTCCAGCCGCTGGCGAAAATATCCCTGGCCGTAAAACAAGCCAACACCCACCAGTGGTATACCCAGGTCGGACGCGCTTTTGATGTGATCGCCAGCCAGCACGCCGAGTCCGCCGGAATAAATGGGAACCGATTCATGCAGGCCGAATTCGGCGGAGAAATACGCGACGGGACGAGGCCGCAACACGCCCGCGTGCCTCGCTCCCCAGGTACGATCCGCGTCGAGATACTCCCGCTGGCGGCGGTAGGTGTAATTCACGCGGCCGTGCAGCACAAGTTCCTTGGCGCGCCTCTCAATCGTCGAAAGCGGCATGTCCGACAAGAGCGCGATGGGATTGTGGTTGAGCTGCCTCCAGCGCACGGGATCGAGCTCCCGGAACAGGCTGGTGGCATCGTGATCCCAACTCCACCACAAATTGCGTGCCAGCGTCCAGAGCCGCTCCTGAATGGGAGCCACAAAACGATCGAGTGTGCGGGCTTCGCTCACCACGGGCGCAAGCTGGGCCGCCGCTTCCATCAGCATTTTGATTTCATTTTCTTGAAAAATTCGAGCCACTATGGTTTGAACGACGAGAACGCCTTGCAGAACGCCTCGATCGATGAAAGGTACTCCCAGGAACGATTGGTAGGCCTCTTCGCCGGCTTCGCTGAAGTATTTGAAACGCGGATGCTGCTTCACCTGTTCGACGGCGACCGGCTGCACCTGCTCGGCCACCAGCCCCGCCAGCCCCTCTTGGACTGCCATGCGCAAAGTGCCTACGCATTGGGGCCGCAGGCCAAGCGTCGCAGCTAGTATCAAGTTGCTACGGTCAGGTTCGAGTAAATATGCCGAACAAACATCGGTCTTGAATCGCCTGGCGATCAAGGCCACAACATTTGTGAGGGTTTCCGCCGGCTTGCCGCCTTCCGCGGCAAGGTTGCCGATCTCTTCCAACGTTAGTACGTAGTTGGCATCGAGCGGCTGAACGGGCTGCGCTGCGGCCGGAATTTCCTCCTCGCTGCGTTGCGATCCGGCGTTCGCTGGCGCCATCCAGGTCCTCTCAGTTCGTGCAGTTTTTCAGTTCACACAGATTCACGGTTGCCCCCGCCTGCGCCACGGCCATTTTGGTCAATCTCTGTCGGTCCTCGGGAGAAATCATGTCGTGCAGCACGAGCTCCACCACGGCTTCCGCGAACCTATTCTTGTCCCACCTCGAGAGCCGCAGATCGCGGTCGGGGTAACGCAAGTTGTTTTCATTGGAGTGCAAGTGCACTGTCAAGCGCGGCCTGATCGGAGTGGACCGGTTGAATTCCTTTTCGATTGTTTCACACGCCGCCAGGTAAACTTTTTCAGCCTCGCTATACGATATCTTTTCGCCGCCCGGATTGTAGATCGTAAAATACCCCAGGGCCGGATCCTTGTTGATGGATATATATCGCGTCCGTGTTGCGTCCGGACGCAGGACCTCGGTATCCGCATTGGGTGGTGAAAAATTCAACACTAGTCCGCGTTCCTCCACGCGCAATGAGGTGACAAACATCTCCTCCCCGATCCGTGCCAGCACGATTCCCTTCGAGCCTAGATCGCCATCCTGTGATGTTGTCCGGGGCAAAAAAACGCCCGTGAAACTACCGCCTACTTGGCTCACTCGGACGATGTTCGGCCAGCCTGCTGACTCGACTGAATACGTGTACTCGCCCGTTGGCAAAACCGAGCTGCCCCAATGCACACTCTGAGTTAACTTGAACGTTCCTCCCGCGGATGCCTGCGCGTGGAGAGAGCTTGCAATCCCACCCCATCCGGTCATTGCCAAAATTGCAAACACCACCCCTGAAATGCCGCGAATCGATTTCATGCCGCGCCTCCTATAATGGATCTTTGCTGGAGACGGCGCGGTCTTGAATCGCACGCACTCAATCGGAGCAATCGGGGCCCGCAGATCGAACTTCCAAGTTCGTAGTACCTGGCACGATTCCGTCAGCAAAAGAATTGACATTTTCACTCTCGCAGTGGCTTGCCGCAAAGTCCAATCGACAAAATCTATCCGGTTCATAGCAAACCTTGTGCAATTGGATTGTCCGGTCGCTTGCATGAAGAAGATCGGCTCGATTTGATAACGACATGAGCTGGCTTTGGGCAAGCAAGTGATGTGATGATCGCTTCCGGCACACCAGAGGCTCGATTGCCCCACACAGCGGTCCACAAATTTGATGTCGTGGTTCTTGGCGCGGGCGCCGCGGGACTGTTATGCGCGATCGAGGCGGGCAAACGCGGGCGCCGCGTAGCTGTTCTTGAACGCGCCGATCGTGCCGGCAAGAAAATCCTAATATCCGGCGGCGGACGTTGCAATTTCACGAATCTATACTGCCAGCCGGAAAACTTCCTCTCCGCGAACCCGCACTTCGCGAAATCCGCGCTGGCCCGCTACACCCCCGCGGATTTCATCGCTCTGGTCGAAAAGCATCGCATTCCCTACCACGAGAAAACACTCGGACAATTATTCTGCGACCGCTCCGCTCACGACATTACGGACATGCTCGAAGCCGAGTGTAAGGCGGCAGGTGTGCAAGTATTTCTCAAGATTAATATCCAGGAAGTCGAGCGCACGACTGAGTTCGTTGTGCGGACCGATAGCGGCGAATTCCACGCGCCGGCGCTGGTGGTCGCGACTGGCGGACTCTCCATCCCAAAAATGGGGGCCACCGCATTTGGCTACGACCTGGCGCGGCAATTTGGTTTGAAGATTCGCGAACCGAGGCCGGCGCTCGTGCCGCTTTTGCTGGGCGAAAAAGATCGACCTCAGTATTGCGATCTGACGGGCGTCTCAATGGAAGTAATCGTGGCCGCCGATCATCAGTCGTTCCGAGAGAAGATGCTGATCACCCACCGGGGCCTCAGCGGACCGGCGATTCTCCAAATCTCCACCTATTGGCGCGAAGGCAAAACGATCCGCGTGGATCTGGCGCCCGATCGCAACGTTACGTCGGCGATTAGCGAGGCCAAAGTCAGAAATTTGGCGGCCGCGCGTTCAGCGCTCCAGGGGATTCTGCCGAAGCGATTTGCCACGCGCTGGCTAGATTTGCACGCGCCAACCGCGTGGACAAACCAGGCGCTGGCCCAACTGGAGCGCCAGGTGCACGGATGGGTTCTCGAACCTGCGGGCACGGAGGGTTACGAAAAAGCCGAAGTCACAGCAGGCGGCGTCGATACCGATGCATTATCGAGCAAGACGATGGAAAGCCAGAAAGTACCCGGATTATTTTTTATAGGCGAAGTCGTGGATGTTACCGGCCACCTGGGCGGTTTCAATTTTCAATGGGCCTGGGCCTCGGGCGCGGCTGCGGGGGGAGCCATATAGATGCGAAAAGCCACAATGTGCGAAGGATCGGCACAAGGTATTGCGACGTATTGAAACGACACTTCGAGGCGCTGTGTTGTTTTCCGACAGCCCATTTATCGACACACATTCCACTGCGATGCCGCTCCTCAGAACACCTCTCCGGGCGGCCGGGGAGTGCGATATTGCACTCCTCCGCCGCAACCCGAGGGTACGCAAATGCCGAACAACGCGGTGAAACTAGTTGGTTGAAACGTGAACAGCTACCTGCTCGGACGGCATAGGGGTCTTGGCCAACTGTTCTCCCCTTTCAGCCGCTGACTGGCGAACCTTAAAATTCAAATGATAGCCAGGCAGGTCCAGTGAAGTGACGGCCCGATTGTCGTCTTGCACCGCAACTTTCAACGCACTGTTCGTGCAAGTTTCGCAGGCCGATTGGGCAAAGATCAATATAGTTAGGTCGTGCTTGGCGCCGCGAACCGAGAGCACCTTCGTATCCGCCTGGCCGCGGGCCACCGTAAATGTATAGTCGCCGGCGGGAAGGACAGTATTGTTCCACTGAGTGGGATGAGGAAGCGTAAATGACCCGATCATTACACCATTGGCGTTGACAGATGAAGATAATACGCCGATTACGAGCAAGCCAACCGCAATGACAAAAGCCTTGGATAGAGTTCGCATGGATTTCTGGGCCCTCCTGGGGATTTAGTGCTTCGACCGAGGCGCACAATTTCGCTATACCCAAGATCGCACAACGAGATTCGCACTACCGCCCGATGGCCGCCAATGGTACGCACGTACCAGTGGATTACAAAGTTGTAATTTACCGACGTTAGAAATGCTGGACAAACCGGCTCGGGAACCGGAAGTGCAACCATGCAGACCACTTCACAATGGCGAGGTTCCCCTTATGAGTTAACTTGCCAGAGTAGTTTGGCATTGGCGCATTAGTCACAAGTCCCGGGAAAGCGTCTTCTCAGCAACTTGCCCGCCGTCCACTTAGTCACAACTTTGCGGGAAAAATGCTCTTGGAGTATGATTCGCCGCATGCGGGAACACTTGGTTGGAGTAACTCGCCCGCCTGCGTATTGAGCGGCGCGCGAAGTGTTCTGCAAAAATATCATTCGAGTGAGGTGACGCATGCCGAAAGTCCGCAAGGATTCCGGTTCGGCCGAACGCAACGCCGTTGAATCCTTGGCCAAAAGCAAAGGGCTCACGCGGAGAGCGCTTCTGAAGAACACGGCGGGCGCAATCGTCGGCGCGGCTGCCGCGGGCCTGACCGGCGCCATCGGCGCGCGGGCGCAAGTTCAAGGCCTCTACACCTACAACGCGCCGCCGGAATTTCCCCTCCCGATGGGTTCGCTGACGTATCTCGACCAGAAACAATATATCCACAACATGGATGTCGTCGCGCACCTGCCCGGCTCGACGATCAGCGGCGGCGAGCCGCTCATGGCCATGTGGGCCAGGGGCAAGCAGCGGTTGCTGCCGGCGGCCGGAGGTTTCGTCGACGTCAGCGACGCCAAGAATCCGGTCGTGATGAACAAGAGGGTGGTTCAGGGGGGCGGAACGGTCACCTACAACACGAAGCTCAAAAAATGGATCATGATGTGCACCGCGGCGCAGCCCCTCACCGGAGCCGTCCCTGAGTTTCCGCACGGGCAATACGATAAGGAATTACGCGACAAGGTGCTCGCCTTCAAAGGGCTCCGAGGAATTCGCAATTACGACATCACCGATCCCACCAAGCCCAACCTCCTTCAAGAATTCAACACCGGGGAAAAAGGCAACGGCACACACCATAATTTCTACGATGGCGGGCAATACGCGTATCTCGATTGCGGTTGGGACGATCAATTGCGTTTGGAAAATCATCAGCGCCCCTACAGCAATGCGCTCATGATCGTCGACATGTCCGATCCGGCGAACGTCAAGGAAGTTTCGCGCTGGTGGGTCCCCGGACAAAAACTGGGGGAGGAAGAAGAATACAAGAAATATATTTTCGCGGGAGATCGCACTTCCT
>Ga0307479_10005247_pt1 | contig 11866 bp, 10 predicted proteins | sample atmos_gasesECM4C_FD_203743 | JGI IMG/M metagenome (GOLD analysis project Ga0307479, IMG submission 203743) | Hardwood forest soil microbial communities from Morgan-Monroe State Forest, Indiana, United States - atmos_gasesECM4C_515 | ecosystem: Environmental > Terrestrial > Soil > Temperate... | reverse complement strand
TCGCGCACATTCCTGGCGCACGTGACCCTTTGGGCTCTCCGTCGCCATGGTACGTACTGCTTGAGGTAAGTGGCGGCATAGCCGAGCTTCGGGCGGCACTCGAAAACGTGCTCCAGAGCGCTGCCGGAGCAGGCCTCGTCTCCGATGCCGCGATCGCCGCCAACGAGGCGCAACGCGATGCAATGTGGAGCTTGAGAGAGAATCTGTCCGAAGCTCAGAAGCGCGAAGGGCCGTCCATCAAGCATGATGTGTCGGTTCCGATTTCCTCGATTCCGAACTTCCTAACCCGCGCGACATCGGCTGTCCTGCAGCTTCTTCCGGGCGCTCGTCCCGTGACGTTCGGCCATCTGGGCGACGGAAACATTCATTTCAACTTCAGTGCACCGGCCGGCGGTGCTGCGGCGCCATTTCTTGCACAATGGGACGGAGTGCAGAAAATCGTACACGACATCGTGCATGAGATGGGGGGCTCGTTTAGCGCGGAGCACGGCATTGGGGTGATGAAGCGCGTCGACCTCGCACGATACAAAACCCCCGCCGAAATCGAAGTCATGCACGCTCTGAAAAGAGCGCTGGACCCGAAAGGCATTCTCAATCCCGGTAAGCTCTTGCCGGACTGATTGCGGTTTATGCGGCCTTGGCGAGAGGCTCCGGTTCGGGGGGCGGCATGGCGGGCATCGTCACCACGCGTGCGAGTTTCGCATTCGACGCCGCGCTTAGCGCCGCCGTTGTAACTGTTGCTGCGTAAGGCAAGCTCTGTACGCTCAACATCACCATCCAAAGAATGGCGGCCGGATCGTCGAGCCCATCATTCAGGAAGAGCATCGCCGCGATCCCCAGCATACAGAGCAGGAACAGCGAAGCTTCTTGCCAGACAACGCGAAGGGCTTGGCCAAGCTGGGCCGGATCCTCGCATTTCGGCGTTCGCAGGAACGGCTGTTGCGTGGTGAAGATGCCCGCCAGCGCCGCCTTGCCCACGGTATGCGTCAGGGACAAGCCGGCTACAGCAGCTTTCAGCGCTCCCCTCATGCCCGAGCGCACTTTTTGCGGGTAAAGCAACATGGTCTTGAGTGTCTTGGCGAAGAACAGGGCCAGCGCTGCCGCCGAAAGCGCGGGCATCGGCGGCGTGAATGTCGTTGGCGCGATCGTCATCAGGAAGGTCCAGATGAGCGCCATTGTTGTCACGAGCATGCCCAAGCCGTCCGAGATCCACGGCAGCCACCCGCTGAGAAATTGGTAACGCTGCGCCCAGGACAGCTTGGTACGCCCGAAGAAGATCGAGCCAGCATGGCGCTTGAGGATTTGCATGGCACCGTAGACCCAGCGATAGCGCTGCGTCATGAAGGCTTCGAGCGAGTCCGGCATGAGCCCGCTTCCAAGACTCTGGGGAATGTAGGCCGCCTCAAATCCGGCCTCGAAGAGCTTGAGGCCGAGTTCGGTATCTTCGGTGATACACCAGGCACTCCAACCGCCAACCTCCTCCAGCGCCGAGCGGCGCACGATGGTCATCGTGCCATGCTGAATGATGGCGTTGTGCTCGTTCCGCTCGACCATCCCGATGTGAAAGAAGCCGCGATACTCCTCATAGGCCATTGACTTGAAAAGGCTCAGGCCCGCGTCGCGATAATCCTGCGGACCCTGAACCAGCGCTATGTTCTCTCTCGCAAACAATGGCATCGCGCGACGAAGCCAATACGGCGCCACCCGGTAGTCGCTGTCGATGACCGCGACGTAGGCGGCCCCTGGATCCGTCAACAGCAACATCTCGTTGAGAGCGCCGGCCTTGAACCCCTTGAGTTCGTCGCGGTGATAAAACCGGAACTTCTCGCCAAGCTTTTCGCAATGGGCCTGCACTGGCCGCCAATTGGAGGGTTCGGTCGTGTTGTTGTCGAGAACAATGACCTCGAAGTTGCCGTAGTCGAGATTGGCGAGTGCATCGAGTGTCGCCATGACCATTTGCGGCGGCTCGTTGTAGCAGGGGACGTGAATCGAGACGCGCGGTTGCGTCTCCGGGATCGCGGCCACCAGCCGGCGCCGATCGAGACGCCAAAGACTCGCTGCGAGTTCTATGCCTTCCGTCAGGATGACGATCGATGCGAGTATGACCAAGGGTGACATCGCGGCAATCATCACGATGTCGCCGGGCTCGATGTAGTCGAGCGCACTTGCATCGATCACGACCAGAAGCCCGGTTGTAACGAGCGCGACGAGCGCTCCCATGACGAGGTAGCCGGGCTGTCGTACGCGCGGCATCCTGCCGAGAATGAGAAGCCCGAGCGTCAGGGTGAGCACTGCACCCAGGAGCGCATAAGCGCGCCATTGCGGGAACGATCGCATCATCCCCATAAAGGGAAATTTCGGCTCGCCCTTGGCCGTGTAGAGGCCCCAATAGGCGCCTACGGCGCCCTCCTTGGCCCCCTTCCAGGGTTGGTCATAGGCCTCGACGAGATAATAGTCGTAGCCCTTCTCCATCGCGAGTTGAACAAACGCCCGGTCAAAGATCGCTTCGCTTGCTCGCGAGGCCTCTGCGCCCTTGCGAGAACGTCCCGCCGATGGCCAACCCGCCTCGCCAATGATGACGGGCTTGTCGGGAAACTCGTCCTGCACATCCTGGTAGGCATGTTGGACAAACAGCATCGAGTCACGCGCATCGATGCCCTCCCAGTACGGCAACAGGTGAACGAAGACGACATCGACATTTTGTCCAATCTCGGGAGTCAGAAGCCACGTCGACCATGGTTCTGCGGTCGTGATCTTGATCCGCGCGGGCAACGCCGCGCGCACGCGCTTGATGTAGTCATTCAGCTGATCGCTCGTGACGTCGCCGCGGAGAATGGCTTCGTTTCCAACGATGACCCGGTCGATCACGCGCCGATTCGCAAGGACTGCCTTGATCGCGGTAGCAATTTCCTTCTCGTTCCGGTCAAGATCCGATCCGATCCAGATTCCAAGGGAGACGGTCAATCCGTACCGGCGGGCAATCTCAGGTACCTTGTCCAGACCTCCAGCGACGGTGTAGGTGCGGATGTGCCCCGTCAGTTGCGCGATTTGCGCCAGATCCCGATCGATGCGCTCGGGCGACACATTCTCTTGCTCATGCTGGTTGAAGAGATGGCTCGGGCTGTAGGAAATTCCGCGGATCTGGCCATCCCAATCGGGCGCGATGACGGCGTAGTCCCGGCTCGCCCAGAACAGAATGCTGGCGCCCACAACGAGCGCCAGCGCAAGCGCAATTCGCACTCGCGCACCAAGCACGCCTCGCGGAAGCACGGTGTGAAGCAGTTTGAGCACGACCCGTCCAATCCCACCCACGGACAACAATTCTGTCCGGCCTAACCCATGGCGATCATATCAGCAGGAGGATTGTCCGTCCGGCCCTGTGATCATTCGGCGCCCGGCCCCGGATGGGCTGCCTCTTCCTTCGCCTTCTCGGCCTGTTCTTGGGCCTGCTGCTCCTTGCTTTTTGGTACGACCTGCAAGAGTTGCAGGTCAAAGACCAGCGTCTGGTTGGGCGGGATAGTCCCGTCCGAGCTACCCGCGGCGCCATAGGCGAGGTTCGCCGGGATCACCAATTCCCAATGGTCGCCCTCGCGCATGATCTCAAGCGCTTCCATCCACCCTCTGATGAGCGTTTTAGTGACGAACTGCCTCGGAAAGCCGTCTTCCGTGCCATCGAACACGGTGCCGTTGATAAGTTTCCCCGTGTAGTAGACCTCGCAGCCATCATTTGGTCCCGGATGCTTTCCCGAGCCATTCTGGATAATGCGGTATTGAAGTCCGCTGGGACGCACAACGACGCCGCGCTGTTTTGCGTTCTGCGCGAGGTAGGCCGCGTTCGCTGCAGCACTGAGCGCCGTATCAGCGGCACGCGCTTCGATCGGCGCTAGAGCGAGCATTGCGACCAGCAATGTCCATAAGTGCCTAAGCATTTCGACGTGATCCTCCATGCGAGGAAGAGCGGCACGCTAGAATGGGCGCTTATCGAAGAGCCCCTCTGACATGCCCCAAAGACAGGCTTCTCGTGGCGAATTGAAGGCCGCCCGTCTCGCCCTGACAACCCCGTAGACTCCACACAAGGTCGGCTTTGCTTGGCGCAGTCAACCCGGCATGCGAGAAACAGCCACGGTCGCGGAGGGCGTCATGTCGTTTGCCGTGAAGGTGTTGGTTGCCGGCGATGCGGGACTACTCTCCAGCGTTGCAGACGGCGTTTTCGACAATCCGGTAGACCCCCAGCTTTCCGCCGAATTCCTCAACGACCCGCGGCACCATATCGCGGTCGCAATCGAGGCCGGTCTCGTCGTGGGTTTCGCATCGGGGGTCGACTACATCCACCCCGATAAGCCCAGGGAGTTGTGGATCAACGAAGTCGGCGTAGCGCCTTCACACCGTCGCCAAGGCGTCGGACACGCGGTGCTCGCTGTCCTCCTCGAGACCGCCAGACGGCTCGGTTGCTCGAGCGCATGGGTGTTGACCGACCGGAGCAACAATGCCGCGATCGCGCTCTATGGGTCGTTGGGTGGCGCAAGCGGCATAGAGGGTGCGAGCGAAGCGATTGTCGGATTCGAATTCAAATTCGTCGGGGACGACCTACTTCATGCCTAAAGGAGGAGCTGTATGTACAAGCCTTTTGACTTGACCGGAAAAGTCGCGCTCGTCACGGGGGGGAATGGCGGGATTGGATACGGCATGGCGGAGGCGCTCGCCGCGGCCGGAGCTGATGTCGTCATCTGGGGTACGAAGGACGACAAAAATGAGGTCGCGGTAAAGAGGCTCAAGACGCACGGCACGCGGATTGCGTCGCGCCGGGTCAACGTCGCGAATGAATCGGAAGTGGTCGAAGGCGTCGACGCGACCGTGAAAGAAATGGGCCGCATCGACTGCGCCATCGCCAACGCCGGCATCGGAGGCGGTGCCCCAAGCTTCTCGCAGATGTCGATCGAAACCTGGCGTCGCGTTCACGCAGTGAACGAGGAAGGCGTCTTCTTCACCTTGCGCGAGGTTGCCAAGCATATGGTCGACCGCGCGCAAAAGGGCGACGTCGGCGGCTCGCTGGTGGGTGTTGCGAGTCTCGCCGGTCTCGAGGGTGCAGCACGGAATGAAGCTTACAGCGCGACAAAGGGTGCTGTGCTGGCCATGATGCGCTCTATCGCGGTCGAGCACGCGCGCTACGGCGTGCGCGCGAACGCGATTGCTCCTGGGTGGATCGCGACCGACATGACGGCGGGTGCGCAGGGAAACAAGACTTTTCAGGAGAAAGTCATCGTGAGGGTCCCGATGCGCCGCTGGGGAACGCCTGAGGATTTCGGCGGCATCGCAGTTTATCTGGCGAGCGACGCTTCGAAATACCATACGGGCGACACGTTCGTGATCGACGGCGGATACTTGGTGTTCTGAAGCGCGTGTCGGAAACAAAAAAGGGACGCCCGATTCCGGACATCCCGTGATGCGGACTCAGTTTAGGAAAAATAAAACAGTCTGGCAAGGTACGATCGCGCGTACTAGATGAGAGCCCCACTCTGAACGGGGCTCTCCTATGACCTGCTGTGGTCTCGACTTTGGCACTTCCAATTCCGCCATCGGCGTCATGCACGCAGGCGTCCCGACGCTCGTTCCTCTCGAACGCGATTCCCCCTTGATTCCGAGTGCCGTGTTCTTCGACTACGAGAGCAGAGGCCGTATCCTCTTCGGCAGCAGCGCGATCGAGACCTATGTTGGCCAAACCGAAGGCCGTCTGATGCGCGCGCTAAAGACCATCCTGGGTTCGCCTTTGATCGATGAAACGACGGCACTCGGATATAAGCGGGTTCCTCTCACAGAAGTCGTCGAAATTTTCATCCGCCATCTCAAGTCGGTTGCCGAAAGCTTTGTCGGCAAAGAGATTTCAGCAGTCGTACACGGGCGCCCCGTGCATTTTGTCGATGGCGATGATGCTGCCGACTCTAGAGCGCAGGAGGTGCTTAGCGCCATCGTCCGGCGGGCTGGGTTTCGGCACTTGATCTTTGTCTACGAGCCGATCGCAGCCGCCTACCACTATGAAGAGACTGCGGAGCGCGAGGAGATCGTTCTGGTCGCCGACATCGGTGGCGGTACGTCTGATTTCTCGGTCATTCGCATAGGGCCCGAGCGCCGCGCGCGCCTCGACCGCAGCGATGACATTTTGGCCACTGCCGGCGTACGCGTCGGTGGCACCGATTTTGACACGTTGCTCAGTCTGGACAGCGTCATGCCGGAGCTCGGGCTGGGCAGCTTCCTGCGCGAGAAAAATCTACCGATGCCGGCTTCGATCTACTTCGAGCTGGCGACCTGGGCGACGATCAACTTCACTTATACCGCGCGCAATGAACGCGAGCTCTCCGGCATGGTGGCGGACTCAGTCGCACCGGAAAAAACAAGCCGTCTTCTCCGGACAATCAAGTATCGGCTTGGGCACCGGATCGCCTTCGCGGTTGAGGACGCCAAGATCGCGCTGAGCAATGCTTCCAATGCGGACATTGCCCTTCGCTTCATCGAACCAGACCTCGACGTCGCCACGTCGTGTGCTGGCTTTGAAGGTGCGATTGCCGAAAAGACCGACCGCCTGTTTCGAACAAGCGCGCGCTGCATTGCTGATGCCGGGCTGAAGCCAAGTGACGTTCAGACAATCTTCTTCACAGGCGGATCGGGAAGAGTGCCGGCTGTCCGAGAAGCAATTTCGCGCGCGGCGCCAGCCGCCCGCCGAACGACGGGATCCGACTTTCTTTCCGTCGCGTTAGGGTTGACGCGAGAGGCCGCGCGGCGATTCAGCTGAACTACTTCGTCATTCAGTCGGACAATCGCGCGAAATCGGGGATATGCTTTCGCACGAGGCAACACGGGCTCTCCGCGCCATGACGCTGCACACTGCGATTTGCGAACTTCTCGACATTGAACACCCAATCCTGCTCGCGGGAATGGGCGGGGTTTCCTATGCCGAACTGTGTGCAGCCGTATCGAACGCAGGAGGATTTGGCACGCTCGGAATGGCCGGCCGTTCGCCGGACTTTATCAAGGAAGAAATGAAAAAGGTTCGCGGCTTGACGGATAAGCCATTTGGCGTCGACTTGCTTGCTGCCGTTCCGGAGTCGCTCGAGCGCACGGCGGATATTATTGTCGAAGGTGGCGCCACGGCCTTCATTTCCGGTCTGGGTGTTCCGCCGCCGCACATCGTGAAAAAGTTTCACGACGCGGGCCTCAAGGTGATGAACGTGTCGGGCACGGTACGACACGCAAAGTCTGCCCAGGCCGGAGGCCTTGATGCGGTGGTGGCGCAAGGGACCGAGGCCGGAGGGCACACGGGCCGCGTGGCCGGCATCGCGCTTATTCCGCAGGTCGTCGACGCGGTCAAAATCCCGGTCATCGCTGCCGGTTCAATCGTCGATGGCCGCGGACTCGCGGCTGCGCTCGCTCTCGGCGCTCAAGGCGTGTGGATGGGCACGCGTTTCATTGCTTCAACCGAAGCGCATGCCGCCGGAATGTATAAGCAGGTCATCGTCGATGCCGACGATGAGGACACGATCATTACGCGCAGCTACTCGGGAAAGCCGATGCGCGTTCACAAGAATGAATGGGTCGCCGACTGGGAGAGCCGCCCGAAAGACATACAGGCGTTTCCCATGCAGGCGATGACGTCCTCGCAAGCCGGCGTCATGGGAGGTATCGGTGGCCAGATGGAGGGCCTCGACATCAAGCGCTCGGCTTTCGCGATGGGACAGGGTTCGGGATCGATTCACGAAGTGAAGTCATCTCGCGAAATCGTAAACGACTTGGTCCGGGAAGCAGAAGAAGTCATCGCAAAGATGTCGAAGCTGGCGCGCGCAGCCGTTCCCGCCTGAGTTCGCCGTAGTCCTCACAGCATTTTGAGCAGGAGGTGCGTGAGGACGGCAACTCCAAAACTTGCGATGAGAAAGCCCGAGACGCGGTTTATGACATGCATGACGCCGTCGTCGATTCGGGCATGAAATAGCCCGACGACGGTCGTCAGAGTCAGCCACCACGCCGTTGACCCCCCGATCACCCCTGCCACGACGAAAGCGGCACTGACGAAGCTCGGCTCGCGCGCGCCTGCGAGACCGCCGAACCCGGCAATCAACCCGGCGAAGGCGAGAAGAGTCGCGGGATTTGTAATCGTCAGCGCGAACGTGGACGCCATAGCCCCCGCGAGCGAACCCGCGCCGTTCTGTCGGTAGACGAGTTTGTCCGCATCGCGCAGATGCGGATCGGTGAAGAAGGTGTGCCAGCCGAAGAACAGCAAAAGTGCTCCGCCTGCCATTTCGAGGGGTATCGAGAATCCCTCGATCAACTGGGAAACGGCCGTCAGCCCGAATCCGGTGACAATCGCGAAGACGCCATCGCCCGCCGCGGCCCCGAGTCCCGCCATGAACCCATTCGACGGACCGAAGGCAAGCGTGCGGCGAATGCAGATCAAGTTCACCGGGCCAATTGGAACGGCCACGATGAGCCCTATAACCAACCCAGAGATGATCAGTAAGACGTAGTCCATCCCCCTCGCCGCGCTGTCTTCTTTGTTAGTTTGAACGCAACGAAATGGAACGCGTCATATTTCGACGACCAATCTGCCTCGCACCTTTCCCGCGACGATGTCCGCCGCCGCGTTGCGCACACCGGAAAGGGGAAGAGCCGTCGTAATATGAGCGAGTGTGGAGGCGTCAAGGTCTTGGGCTAGACGCTGCCACGCCTGCTTTCGTCGGGGCATTGGCATTTGAACGGAATCAATCCCGAGGAGGGACACCCCGCGAAGGATGAACGGTGCTACCGAGAGAGGCAGGTCCATGCCGCCGGCGAGACCGCACGCGGCAACGGCGCCGCCATACGATGTCGATGCGATCACGTTGGCGAGTGTGCGAGAGCCGACTGAGTCAACACCCCCGGCCCAGCGTTCCTTGCCGAGTGGCCGCGGCTCAGCAGCGAGCTCCGAGCGCGCGATGACCTCCGAGGCTCCGAGGCGTTTCAGGTAGTCGGCTTCGTGCTGGCGGCCAGTAGAAGCGATCACGCGATAGCCAAGCTTTGCAAGCAGGGCGACAGCAATGGACCCGACGCCGCCGGAAGCGCCGGTGACGACAATCGGACCGCGTTCAGGGTTGATGCCGGAATCTTCGAGCGCGAGCACGCTCAGCATGGCCGTATAGCCTGCCGTGCCGATCGCCATGGCCTGCGCGGGCGTAAAAGCCTTTGGCAACGGAACTAGCCAGTCAGCCTTTACGCGTGCGTATTCGGAGTATCCGCCGTAGTGGGTTTCGCTAAGTCCGAAACCATTCAGCAGAACTTTGTCGCCTTCCTTGAAATCCCGATTCGTCGAGTGCTCGACCGTTCCCGCCAGGTCGATGCCTGGGATCATCGGAAAGCGGCGCACGATCGGCGCGCGACCGGAGAGTGCCAGACCATCCTTGTAATTCACGGTTGAATGCGTCACCGCAACGGTCACGTCGCCCGGCATCAGATCGTCCAGAGCGAGCTCAACGTCGTCGACAGATTGCTTGTCGCCGTCCTTGCGGATCAGGATTGCCTTGAAGCGGCTCTTCATCGTGGCACTACCTGATCGAGATTGCTGACAGCAGCCGACAAGAATTTCCCTATTCCGTCAAGCCGCGAGAATCATGCGCTTATGCGCTGTCAAGCCTCGACATGCAACCAAGAACGCGCCCAACCTTTTTCTTAATGAGTCCATGAAAGACTCGCAGTTCGAGAGGAGAACTGAGATCTCAATTTGGAGTCGACAATGAGCAACTTTGAGGATCGATTGCGCGGGTACAGACTTACAACGGCGGAAATCCTTTATCACATTCCGGACCATCCCGAGCTTTTGCAAGCCTTCATCTGGCAAGAGTTCGACATCGCGCCGGACTTTCCTGTACTGACGAAGTTCCTTCGTTTCTGGGAGAGCTCAATCGAAGGAAGGCTTCACTCCGTGCGAGTGGCATCCCGCAACCTGATTTCAAATGCAGAATTGAGCCACGTAGGGAGCGAGCTCCAGCTGCACTAGTACGTGAACGCGGGAGCGATCGTTTCCTGGAAACGTACCGGCCTGCCGCCGCCGCTTGCAATCAGCGAGCCGTCGCGAACGACGATAGCGCCGCGAATGATCGTGGCCACCGGCCATCCGCGTGTCGACATTCCGTCAAAGGGCGTCCAGCCGCACCGCGACGCGATCCAGCGATTTTCGATCTTCTGCTCCTTTTTGAGATCGACGATCGTAAAATCCGCGTCGTAACCGATTGCGATTCTCCCCTTTGCCGCAATCCCGAAGATACGTGCTGGCCCCGTCGATGTTAGATCCACGAAGCGCTCGAGGGACATGCGCCTTGCGTTGACGTGGTTGAGAAGAATCGTGACCAACGTTTGGACACCGGGCATTCCGGAGGGCGTCTCCGGGTAGACGCGATCCTTCTCTTCGCGCGTATGGGGAGCGTGGTCGGAGCCGATGACATCGATCAACCCAGCCTGGAGTGCCGCCCACAATGCATCGCGATGGCGCTGATCACGAATGGGTGGGTTCATCTGTGCGTATGAGCCGAGTCGCTCATAACATTCCGGCGCCGTAAGCGTCAGGTGTTGTGGCGTGGTCTCGACAGTGGCGAGATCGCGAGCTCCAGCCAGAAGCGGAAGCTCCTCTGCGGATGTAACATGCAGGACATGAAGGCGCCGTCCGGCATGCCGGGCTAAGCGTAGGACGCGTTCGGTGGAGAGCCGGGCCGTTTCCGCATCGCGCCAAACCGGATGCGTGCCGGGCTTGCCAGGAAGCGCCAGCGCCCTGCGTTCTTTCAACCGCGCTTCATCCTCGGAATGAACGGCCATGCGTCTTTGTCCGGCCCGCAATGCAGCAAGGATCGACGCTTCGTCATCGAGAAGAAGCGTGCCGGTCGAAGAGCCGAGGAAGGCCTTGACGCCGGCGACACCCGGTTGGACTTCGAGTTCGGCCAGGGCGCCGACGTTTGCCGGGGTTGCACCGACGTAAAAAGCATAGTCGCAATGCATTCGCCCCTTCGCGCGCGCGAACTTGTCGGCGATCGCGGCACGGCTGGTCGTTGGGGGATGCGTGTTCGGCATCTCGAAGACCGCAGTGACGCCACCCAGGACGGCCGCCCGCGACCCGGTCTCGAGATCCTCCTTGTGCTCGGCACCCGGTTCGCGAAAGTGAACTTGGGTGTCGATAACGCCGGGAAGAACATGCAGGCCGCTCAGGTCGATCGACTCTGCGCTAGCCGATCTACCAAGATCGCCGATGGCCGCGATACATCCCGCGGTCACGCCGATGTCGGTAGGCAGGATGCCGGACGGTGTCGCTGCAGTACCGTTGCGTAGGACGAGGTCAAAGCGCTCTGGCATTGTGCGGAAAGCAGTATTCTGCGGCCAGCGGCTTGGCAATCCGTGGCAGACCAGTTGTCTTTTTCCTGCCGGTGCGTATGTGATGACACATGCCCCACGTCATTCTCGATGATCGCGCAATCATTTCCGTTTCGGGTCCCGAGGCGCGTGCATTTCTCCAGGGATTGGTCACGAACGACATCGGCGGACTGACGACGTCCACGCCTTTGTACGCCGCGCTCCTGACACCCCAGGGAAAGGTGCTGTTTGATTTCCTGATGTTCGAGCGCGAAGGCTCGCTCCTGATCGATTGTGCAAGGGAATTTCGCGACGGGTTGGCAAAACGTCTTTCCACGTATCGCTTACGCGCAAAAGTCACCATCGAGACGCGCGACGAGCTCGCGATCGCAGTCGAGTGGGGCATGCCGCAAAGGGAATTGCCCCACGACCCCCGCCTTTCAGCATTGGGCGGACGGGGTATCGTTCCCCGCAACGGCAAATCCTCGACGGAGAATTTGTATCTTGA
>Ga0307479_10005246_pt1 | contig 11868 bp, 6 predicted proteins | sample atmos_gasesECM4C_FD_203743 | JGI IMG/M metagenome (GOLD analysis project Ga0307479, IMG submission 203743) | Hardwood forest soil microbial communities from Morgan-Monroe State Forest, Indiana, United States - atmos_gasesECM4C_515 | ecosystem: Environmental > Terrestrial > Soil > Temperate... | reverse complement strand
CACTTGCGTGGCTTGCCACGATCCACACCAGCGGCTCGTGCGCGATTCGGGTTCCTATGATAAGAATTGCTTGAGCTGCCACCTTGCAGAGGCTTCCATGAAGCCGACCCCTGACCATCCGGGTCCGGCCTGCAAGGTGAGCACAAAAGATTGCGCTTCCTGCCACATGCCGAAGTATGATGATTCGGGAATGCACTTCACATTCACCGATCACGACATCCGCGTTGTGCGACCGGGTGCGCCCTATCCCGACTGAGCTAACGTTCCGAGTCTCACGGTACCGTTCTTAGCTCGCAGGATCGGATAGTGTGTCGCAATATCATTGTGTAGCAATATCGTTGTGTAGCAATATCGTTGTCTGGTAATGGTGTTGCTAACTCGCCATCCTTCAATTGAATTGCAACCACTTGTCGGACACCACCCCCGCGGAACTCTTCCTTGACTCGCGTTGGAAGGTATGCTATCCATGAAAAATCGGTTTTCTAGCCGGGAAAGCTGATACAAGCTCGCCGTGGGAAGGTGAGAATACCTATGAGTATTCAAATGGATTGGCGTTTCGTCTGCCGATTGAGATGCTTTCTCGCAGTCGTAATTTTGTTCCTCGCCATCACCGGACGTGCCCATGCCCAGGGCTGTAACGGAGTTTCCTCCAGCGCAACCAGCTCTGTGACATGGAATCCGCAATGGTGCCAGGAATTTAACGCTACGACGGCAGGTTCGCCCGATACCGCCGTATGGGCCTTCGATCTAGGAAACAGCGGCTTTGGCAACAATGAATTGGAGACTTACTGTGGTCCTCTCGGATATTCGGGGAACCCGAGTAACTGCCCCAGTACTTTCTCAACGAGCACGTCTAATGCCTATGTTGACGGTAGTGGACACCTTGTCCTTCAGGCCATAAACAATGGAGGAACATGGTTTTCAGCTCGCATGAAGACCCAAGGCCTGGAGAATTTTCAGTACGGCCGCATCGAGGCGAGCATCCAGTTGCCCGACACAACCAACCAAGGGCTTTGGCCGGCCTTTTGGTCCCTGGGCAGCGATATCGGTGCTAATCCCCCTGTTCAATGGCCAGCGTGCGGCGAAGTTGATTTCATGGAGGACTGGTCGCCTCAAGTTCTTAACGGACCCGGTCCAGGGGGGAATAAGACAACCATCCACACGACAGCTACCGGAGGAAACGGAATTGGAGGACTCTTCACTTTCCCCAACGGTCAGCAAGCGGACACCAACTTCCATACCTACGGTACGATTTGGTCCGCGAACATGATGCAGTTCTATGTGGACGATCCGACAAAACCATTCCTCATTGAAACCCCCAGCGACCTTCCCTCTGGAGATACGTGGCCTTTTAATGCAAACGTTTTCCTGATCACAAACATAGCGGTCGGAGGTACCTTGGGCGGGACACCCAGCGGGTCAACCCCCAACCCGGGAATCATGATGCTGGATTATGTTCGGCAATATCAGCCTTCTGCGGCGATAAGCGCTCCAGCGTTGGGGACTCCCCCTTCCATCACCGTGAAAGCTGGAGCGACCAGCGGCAACAGCAGTACCTTTTTGCCCACGCTTGCGTCCGGCACAGGCTACGTCTATTTCTCTTGCAGCACCACAGCGCCAAAGGCGAGCTGTGCCGTTTCTACGACTGACCCGCTCAACCGATATGTGATTAACTCCAGTGCCGGCACCGCGGAAAGCGTTACGGTGGCGAGTAAGACGACAGCAAATACGTCGGCATCGAGCCCGATTCCACTTCCCTCATTCTTCCATCCTAAGATGCCCAACAGGCTGGCTCTGGCAATGATGGGATTTCTCGTGTCTGTGGTCGTGGCGCCGGTTGCGCGCCGACGAAGCCGCGAGCGTCTTTACTCCTGTACGCTGGTCGCTGGACTCATTCTTACGGCAGCGGCATGGAGCTGCGGCGGCGGCAACGGCGGAACTTCCCCCGGAAACAACGGCACACCTCCAGGTAACTACACGGTCACCATTTACGCGTTTACCGAAAGCAACAGCAGCGATGGGTCGAATAGCAAGGCCGACGCGAGCGTCGCCATTCCCCTGACCGTGAATTGACGGCGAGCAGGTCAGTAATCGCATGAAATAGACGTGATAGGATTCACGCTGGATGCGCCTGAAGCTCTCAGCAACGCACTTGGCCACCAGCGGAATTGTTATTTGCGCATTGCTAGCAGGCGCGCAAACCAAGTCTTCCAGCTATAACGGCCCTGTTTTTGAGGACGTCACCCGGGTAAGCGGCCTGACCGTGCCCCACCTTTCCTCGCAAGACAAGCGTTATGTCATCGAATCCATGAGCGGTGGAGTCGGCCTCTTTGATTGCGACAACGATGGCAAGCTGGACATCCTGACCATTAACGGTTCGACCGTCGATCGCTACCGCGAGGGTGGCGATCCAATGGTCACCTTGTACCACCAGGAGCCGGACGGGACTTTCAAGGACATTACCAAATCAGCGGGGCTGGTTCGGCGCGGATGGGGTATGGGTGTGGCTGTAGCCGATTTCGACAATGACGGCTGGCTCGACATTTACGTGACGGGATACGGCGGCAACGTGCTGTATCGCAATCTCGGCAATTGCAAATTCGAAGATGTGACTGAAAAAGCTGGCGTCCGCGGCGGCGGATTTAGCACGGGCGCGGCTTGGGCCGACTACGACCGCGACGGCAATGTGGATTTATTCGTCTCCCGCTACGTGCACGTCGATCTCAACAACTTGCCCGAGTTCGGCAAGGGCAAATTTTGCCGCTACAAAGGTCTGCTGGTTCAATGTGGTCCCTGGGGCCTGCAGGGTGAGAGCGATCTCCTCTACCACAACCGTGGCGACGGCACGTTTGAGGAAGTCTCCGCGCGCGCGGGTGTACACGATTCCGAAGGCCGCTTCGGACTTGGGGTTGTGTGGGGTGATTACGACAACGATGGCTGGCCGGATCTATTTGTCGCCAACGATGCCGGCGCGAACTATCTCTACCACAACAATCATAACGGGACATTTACCGACGTGGCCCTGCTGGCCGGAGTAGCTTTGAGCGGCGAAGGGCTCGAGCAGGGCAACATGGGAGTGGATTTCGGCGACTATAACCATGATGGACGGTTCGATATCATCGACACCACGTTTGCCGATCAACCGAAAACGCTCTACCGCAACCTTGGTCCCGAGGGCTTTGAGGACGCAAGCCGGAGGGCGCAAATCGCCCAGGCGAGCATTCCTTACGTCGCCTGGGGAACTGGCTTTGTGGACTTTGATAACGATGGCTGGCCGGATATTTTCATTGCCAACGGCCATGTGTATCCGCAGGTGGACACAATCAAAGAGGGGGCGCGGTACCGCGAGCCACTCTTTCTACATCTTAATAAGCACGACGGGACATTTGAAGACGCCTCCGCCACGGCCGGACTCGCGGATTTGCCCCCGGCTTCACGCCGCGGTGTTGCGTTTGGCGACATTTGGAATGATGGTGCAATCGATGCCTTGATTTTGAACGTAGGCGAACCGCCGACTCTCTTGCGCAATCATCTGACCAACGGAAATCACTGGGTTGAATTCCACCTGCAAGGCACGAAGAGTAACCGCGCCGCGATTGGCGCACGCCTTACCATCAGCGCTGGAAAACTGCTGCAATTCAATGAAGTTCGCGGAGGCGGCAGCTATCTTTCACAAAACGACCTTCGGCTGCACTTCGGCCTGGGAACCGAACCCAAGATCGATAGCGTCGAAATTTCTTGGCCCAGCGGGTTCGTAGAGCGTCTAGGCAATCTAGCCGTCGATCAGATTCATACGATTGAGGAGGGAAAAGGGATCCGCCCGCAAAAGAATCCCGCGACTCCATGAATCGGCGCGGCAGGTTGTCTTTTTCCTTTCGCTGGCCCAACGTTCCGGGTCGCGGGATATGGATTGTTGGGTTGGCGGCCCTCGGTTTGGTGTGCGCGGGCTTCCGCATGGCGGAAGTGCGCCGGAACGGACCGCCGGCTCCCGCTCGGTCAGGCCCGCCGCAACAATATTTGAACGCGCAGAGTGGCGTGGAATATCTCGGGGACGAATCTTGCCGAAAGTGCCATTCCTCCATATATGCACAGTTCAAACAAACGGGAATGGGCCGGTCCGTCTCGGCTCCTTCCGCCGAAGAGCTGCGCGAACTGGCGAAGCCTCTAAAGATCATCGACAAGAAGCTAAACCGGTCCTATTCGGTTTATGTGCGCGATGGAAAAATTGTTCACGAAGAATCAGAGAGCGACGCCAAGGGCCGCGTGGTTTTTTCTGAAACTCATGAAATTGCTTACACCGTGGGCGCTGGCGATGTTGGAAAGAGTTATCTCGTGGCCAAAGGAGACGGGCTGTTCGTCTCGCCGATTTCCTACTACGCGCGCATTCGTGGTTGGGACTTATCACCTGGCTACGGCGAAGGTACATTCCGCGGTTTCACGCGCCGTGTAGTTGACTTGTGCGTGGATTGTCACACCGGCTTGCCGCTGCTGGCTCCGGGCAGTCACAACCGTTTTCAGCAGCCTCCCTTTCGCTTCTTGACGGTTGGTTGCGAACGCTGCCATGGGCCGGGCGCCATTCACGTCGAGCAACGCTCCCAGGACGCTGTGTTCGGAGCATCGTTCGAAGGACCAATCGACTTTTCCATCGTAAATCCCAGTAAGCTGCGGCCCGAAATTCGAGACGATGTCTGTGCGCAGTGCCACTTGGCTGGAGATGCTCGGGTCCTTCAGCCCGGCAAAAATTATCTTGACTTCCGGCCGGGAACCCCACTGGGTGATGTGGTGGCTATATTTTCGGTTCCGCAGATGATCAAGGGAAATCATTTCGTGGCGCTCGATCAGTTTGAGCAATTAAAGATGAGCCGTTGCTGGGCTGCCAGCGAGGGCCGGCTCGGTTGTATCTCATGCCACGATCCTCACGTTCAATTCCGCGGCGATCAGGCGGCCGATTTTTTCCGCACCCGATGTCTGAGCTGCCACGCTAGCGGCAATTGCCGCGAGCCCCTACCGCAGAGGCAAGCCACCTCGCCACCCGACAACTGCATTCTGTGCCACATGCCGAAGCAACCGAGCGAAAACATCGGCCATTCGTCAATAACAGACCACCGTATTCTGCGGATTCCGTCTGAAGTTCCAGCGGCCCTGCAAGCTGGTGCGGTGCCGCCTCCCACGAATTTGATCTACGATTTGATCTACGACACCAAACCCCCCGCTTCCGCCGAAACGCAGGCAAATCTGCGGAACCTTGCGCTGGCTTATGCGCAGGTTGGCGCGCGCTATCCGGAACTTGGCGGGAAGGGCCTTGCGCTGCTGGAGCAAGCCGCTGCCGGATTCCCTGCCGATGCTGAGATCCAGGCCGCCTATGGGCTGGTTCTCCGCGTCGCGCGTCCGAGGGAGGAACAGCGCGCCGCCCAGGCACTGCAAAAGGCCATCGATGCCGGCTCAAAGTCCGCTGAAGTGCGAACGCAGCTCGCTCGCTTGCGGTTGCAGCTCGGGCAGGTGACCGCTGCCATCGAACTGGACAAAGAATCGATCCAGATGGAACCGTCCTACATGCCGGCATATTTGGATCTTGCACAGGTTTACTCGATGTTGAAAGATCGGAAGAACGCATTGGAAATACTAGACGGCGTTCTGAGAGTAGACCCGGGGAACGATGCCGCTCGTCAGCAGCGGCTCAAAGTTCAGGCATTGCCCGACGAGAATAAATAGTGAATGGGTTGGGAGAGCAGAATCGAAATACCTCGGCCCCGGTTTGAGTCCGTGGAGCAAGGAGTATCGACTACAGGCGCTCTCGATCATGGCGCGGATGGGGGTTTGACGAATTTGTCGTCCGCAATCGGAACGTTCTGTTGCATCTGCTCGATCTGAATGGTGAAGTCTCCGCTGGGACGGGCGACGGTCCAGCGGAACGGGGTTTTCACGCCGCCTTGCTCACGATAATCTGCGTAATCGATTTGTGTGGGATTGAGGCCTAGCGGCGTTTCCGCATACCGCAAGACGCGCACGAGCAGTCCCGATTGCTCATCAAAATAAAGCTGCACGGGTGGCAGATTTTCCCGTGTGCCCGCAAGAAGGTAAGCGATTCGGCCATTGATTTGTCCTTGCCGTTCCACCTGCAACTCCTTGAAAATCCGCCGAAGGCTGGCGGGGAAAAACAGCTCCGCGTCCATCTTGGCAGCATCGACTTCTGGGGGACTCATGGCATGTAACGCGCCGCCGGGCGTGCTTAGCCAACCCTCTTCCCCGTTAGTCCCTGTGACACTATCACCGCCGAGCATACTTACCGTGGTGACCCGTTTCGCTGGCTCTTTGGCGACGACTTCCACAGGAAAGTGTTTCGAGTCCACAATTAACGTCCCCTTCTGAATGCGACTTGAAATTCTGGCAGCGGCGGTAGTGCCGCCAACTGCCTGCAGATACTTTCCAAGAATTTGATCGGCGCTAGGCAGGTTAGTAGTACTTGGTTCTTCGTGTTGCACCTTTTCTTCGGCAACGAATTTACCTTCTTCCGCGCCGATAATTGGCGTGATGACCGGTTTGTGCGAACCCCGGTGACATGCATAGCAGGTCACTTTCCGATGACCATCAAAGTTCTCCTGATTGATAGCGAACATCATGCGCATCATCTTGCGCGCAGTCTCCTTATTTTCCTTGTCATCCTTTTCAAATGCATTTTCCACATGACAGAATTCGCATTGCACTCCCAGGGACGCCGTAATCAATTGCATCGCCGGAATGAGTTGGTCGGCTGGAACTCCTTTGAGCACCTTGATGTTCTTATAAACCTGTTCCGCGGCCTTGGGGGCTGCACCGGTCGAAAGTTGGGGGGACTGGGTCCACAGCCTGGGGACGCCGGCGCCTAGAACTGCTCCCGCTACGCATATGCCCAGCAGCATTTTTTTCACGTACATATGTTGCCCTCGATGATGGCCTTCAATTCTCAACAGGAAAGCTCCGCAGCTTCGTTTGTTTCGCCGACGCTACGCCCTCTTGGATGCGCGCACACACATGATTACAATTTCGAAATAGATCAAGCAGGACTCAAGCGCTACTCCCACCTGCCACTTCCCTCGACGATGGTGATGTAGCGATCGAGGGGCAAATTTGTGAAGCGCTGGACGACGCCACTTGGTTGCGGCCACTTCACTTCGAGAGAGTCCAACTTTGTACGGCTGCCAATTCCCAGGACAATGCGCGGATCGTGAGCGGACAAGAAGCCGCCTCCGCCAACCTTCATGCGGCTGCGCTTGAGATCCCCGGCCTGAAAAGTGAGGCGCGCGCCGATGGCATCCGGGTTTGACTTCCGGCCGATCAGACGAATGCCGAGCCAATGATTGTTCTTGCCGATATTGTTGCGCAACAGGACAGGAGCACCATCGTTGTTGGAAATGAGCACATCCACGGCGCCGTCGTTATTGAAGTCGCCGATCGCCAGACCGCGCGCAGGAAATGATTTCGAAAAAACCTGGCCGCTTTGGCTGCTTACATCCTTGAAGGACTTGCCCTCATTCCGGAAAAGCAGGAGAGGCTCCTTGTAAGTAACCTGGTGAGACAGCTCTTCGACGAGATCATCGGGAAAACCATTGGCAATCATCAGATCCAGGTTGCCATCATTGTCGTAGTCGAAAAACTTGAGTCCCCAGCCGCTCATCCAACGGGTGGACATGCCAATACCCAGCGGCATGGAGAGGTCGTCGAAGGTCTCGTCACGATTGTTCCGATAAAGTGAAAAAATCTCCTGGTCGATGTTCGCGACGAAGAGGTCCAACCACCCGTCTTCGTCGAAGTCCGCCGAATCCACGCCCATACCGGAACGAGCCCGGCCGTCCGCACTGTAGGCGACATCGGCCGCCAGCCCCACCTCCTCGAAGCGGCCGCCACGGTTCATGAAAAGAAAATTCGCTACCGTGTCGTTAGCGACAAAAAGATCCATCCAGCCATCATTATTTATGTCGGTGGCCACGACTCCCCATGCTTTTCCAAGGTGGGCAGAGATGCCGGACTCTTTGCTGACATCCGAAAAGGTGCCGTCGCCATTGTTATGAAAAAGCCAGCTCGGCCGCGGATTGAAGATGCGAGGGATGCAGTAATGATGGGTGCCGTCCGGGTCTACGCCGCATGCGAGCGATTTGTCGAACTCCGCAAATTGACAAACGAACAAGTCCAGCCGGCCGTCGTTGTCGTAGTCGAACCAGACAGCGCTTGAGCTCCAACCGGGGGCGGCGACGCCCGCCTTTTCCGTGACGTCGGTGAATGTTCCGTCACCGTTGTTGTGGTAGAGGATGCTGCGGCCGAATTGCGTGACGAACAGATCGGGGAAACCATCGCCATCATAGTCGCCGACAGCGCATCCCATGCCGTAGCCACCTCCGGCGACGCCCGCTTTTTCGGTCACATCCGTAAACGTACCGTCACGGTTGTTGCGATAGAGCGCATTGCGCAGCGACCGAGGAGGATTGTAAAAATCGCATTTGCCGCTGTTCACCAGATAGATGTCCATCCAGCCGTCGTTGTCGTAATCAAGGAAGGCGCAACCGGCGCCGCTCGTCTCCGGTAAGTGCTTTTCTGGGGACTTTCCTGCCGTGTGCACCCAGCTAATGCCGCTCGTTGCGGGAGGGATCTCTTCAAAGGCATACGGGGGAGCGGGAGAAGACGCTCCTAGAAAAGAAAATAGCCGCGGAGAAAAAGTGCCGGATAAAAGAGATAAGCCCTGAAGGAAGCGGCGACGAGAAAGAAGAGGCTGTTTGTTCGAAAGATTGTAAAGCACCCGCCGCATTGTACGCAGCAGAATAGCACGAGGCAGAACTAAGACGATTGGTCTCGTCCGATTCTTAGCCTGCGCACGCTTTTGTCTACCAGTTCGCCTGTCCCCACGCCGGGGCTTTATGTTATCGTCAAACGTTCACAAGCTTCCCGCCGACGGGAGATCCGTCATGCAAGACCAACAAAGAGGCCTGTCATATGCGCGATCCTTCCTGACAATCATTCTGATGTCCTGGACGACAGTTGCGGTCCTTGGACAGAGTAGCTCCGTTTCGCAAGAGAATGCCGGGACAGCGGATTTCGAAGCCGCCGCAAAATCGGCCGCGGCTGCGCAGGAAGCCGGCCATGCTGACGAGGCAACTCAAGAGTATCGCCGCGCCCTGGCGATTAATCCGAGATGGGAAGAGGGCTGGTGGTACCTCGGGACGCTGCTTTACGACGCGGACCGCTATTCAGAAGCGATTCCGGCGTTCCAAAAGCTGGTGGAACTCGTGCCGAGTGCGGGACCGGCATGGAATTTTCTCGGGCTCTGCGAATTCGAGACCACAAATTACGGAAATTCTCGAGCGCATCTGGAAAAAGGACTCTCGCTCGGAGACTCTGACGATCCCGAGACTGCACGCGTTGCGAAGTATCACCTTGCTCTGCTGCTGATTCGCAGCGGCGAATCCGATCAGGCGTACACCCTGCTCGCTTCGACATTGGGAGAGAGCGAGGTGGCGCCACAGATAAAAATTGCGTTGGCTTTGGCGATGCTTCACGTGCCGCTCTTGCCCAAAGAGGTCGACCCTTCGCAAGACGCACTGATTTACGCAGCTGGCGAGGCTGCGTCAGCTACGGCACAGAATAATTCCGCGAAAGCGCTGGCCGCGTTTCCTTCCCTATTAAAGGATTATCCGGGCACTCCGTACTTGCACTACGCCTATGGGAAGGCGCTTGCTTCCGCCGGGCGCGACGAACAAGCGCTGAAGCAGCAAGGTGAAGAGGCGGGCGTCTCGCCAAAGAGTGCGTTGCCGTGGATCGCAATAAGCCAACTGGAACTTCGTTTACGACATCCGCAGGAAGCCTTGCATGCGGCGGAGGAAGCGGTGGAACGGGCACCGGATTCACCAGCTTCCCACAGAACGCTAGGACAGGTTTTGCAACAACTCGGCAGAAAAGAAAAAGCTGTTGCCGAACTTGCTCTGGCCGAAAAACTCGACCCCGAAAAGTCCCGGCCAGAGGAAAGAATCGCCCTGCTTTATTCGCGTCATGCTGAGGCAAGATCTGAAGGAAATGTGCAAGTAGCCGCGCGCCCAGGGAGCCACTCTGGATCGAACGGTTTCGAAGAGCTATCGAGCCGGGCGGCGACGGCGCAAGCCGCGGGTGATGTAAACCAGGCGATTCAGAATTATCAACGGGCCTTGCAATTGCGGCCGGAATGGGATGACGGCCGGCGGAGTCTGGCCATGCTCCACTACTCTGCCGGGCAATATGCAGAGGCCATTTCTGAACTCAAGAGTTGGGTGGAGCGCCAACCAAACGTTGGTACGGCATGGACGGTGATGGGGCTTTGTGAATTTGAGGTGAAGGACTACAAGAACGCCCTTATCCATTTGCAACGCGGCGAGGAACTAGGCTTCGGTGGAAATCTGGAAGCGGCGGGCCTGGCAAGATATCACCTGGCCGTGCTCGAGAATCGAAATGGCCAGTTCGAAAACGCCATGGAGACCCTGCTACCGGGAACCCGTTCGGGGACGGTCGCAAAAGAAATTAAAATCGTTCTCGGCATGGCGCTGCTCCGTGTGCCCTTGCTGCCCGACCAAGTGCAGCCTTCACAAAGCACTCTGGTGGAGTCCGCGGGCGAGATCGCTGCCCTGCTGCAGAACAGCAAATACGACCAAGCTTACCCCAAATTCCAGGCTCTTTTGAAGGAGTATCCCTCTGTCCCCTTTCTCCACTATGCCTATGGAACTGCACTTGCCGCGCTTTCCCAATTTGACGAGGCGGAGACACAACTGCGTGCAGAATTGCGAATTTCGCCAGGAAGCGAACTGCCTTACGTCAGCCTGGCGTTAGTGGAACTAAAACGGCACCGTCCGGCAGAGGCATTGGCTTCCGCTCAGCGGGCCGTGCAACTCGCTCCCGAGTCCGCCGAACCGCACTACGTCCTTGGACGTTCATGCCTCGAACTGGGTCGGAATGAGCAGGCCGTGCTGGAATTCGAACGGGCTAGCAAGCTTGCTCCAGGTAGTCCAAAAGTGCACTTTAATCTCGCGAAAGCCTACGCTAAGGCGAAACTTCTGGAGAAAGCCGCACAGGAGCGCTCTATCTTTGCTCGCTTGAATGCATTGGCCGAACAGCAGAGGAGCCATTCGGGGAATCAGGCGTATGGAGGCTCCCACGACGCGGTTGAACTCGCGCCGGCACGCGATGAAACCGAGACGGCAGCGACACCCCAACACCCCTAGCTCTGCGCCGGAAATGCTGGATAGTGGATAGACGTTGCCATCGTCTTCGCGCAACAATGCGGCGGGACCTGAGCCTGCTGGCCTACAACCAGGAGAACTGGCGACGACTCATGGTTCTGCACCTCATTCGGCGGCCAGGGTTCGTCACTTCAGATTGACCGACTCCTTCAACGGCGGATCGCGCGACGAGCCTCCTATGAGGAACGTGCATTCTCCGGCAGAAATTGCCGGGCATCACCGGGTTCTCGGAAAGAAGGTGTGGATCAGTTGGGAGTCGGACCGCAGTTGGGAGTTGGACCGCAGTTGGGAGTTGGACCTGGAAAGAAAGCCACGCAACTCTCGTAGCTCAAAGGGTTTAGATTTGGTTGCGGGGGCCCGCTACGTACCGAATAGACAATTCCTAAGCATTCCGTTCCGCAGCGAAGTGGTCCATTGCGCTATGTAAATCTCACACCGACAGCGCACTCTGGAGGTAGTTTCCGAGTAGCCGACCATCTGGAGGCTATCGCGTGGTAAAAACGAATTGAAACGCCGCTACATTCATTCATTTCTACGGGCAGCCCGTGATTTAGCCGTCTCATCGGCCAACAAGACTTGAGGTGAAAGCGTGGTACTATCCCCGTTGTTATGACAACGAGTGGCCCCACTTCTC
>Ga0307479_10005245_pt1 | contig 11870 bp, 9 predicted proteins | sample atmos_gasesECM4C_FD_203743 | JGI IMG/M metagenome (GOLD analysis project Ga0307479, IMG submission 203743) | Hardwood forest soil microbial communities from Morgan-Monroe State Forest, Indiana, United States - atmos_gasesECM4C_515 | ecosystem: Environmental > Terrestrial > Soil > Temperate... | reverse complement strand
GATCCCGATCCGAAGAGCGTACCCTGGGGTCCACGCAGAACCTCGATGCGACTCAGGTCATAAAGGTCCGGATCGATCACCACATGGCCATTCTGCGCGCTCGGGGATCCCGTCAGGGGGATGTCATCGAGGTAGAAGCCGACCGTCGCGGAGTTGCCGCCGCTGGAGGTCATGCCCCGCATCTCGTACTCCGTCTGACTTGGCCCTTCACTCTTCATCGAAGCGCCCGGCGTGCCCTGGAGCAGAGTGGCCAGGGAAGGTACGCCGCGGTTCTGCAACTGCTCGCCGCTGAGCGCCGTGATGTCGATCGGTGTGTCCTGCACCGTGGAGGTGCGTTTCTGCGCGGTGACAACCACTTCGGTCATCGAGCCCGAATTGTCGGCGTCAGCGTCCGAATCAGCGCGCGCTTCCATGGCAAACGACATCGCGCTGCTGCCCAACAGGGCGACAATGGCAATTGTTCTACTCGACTGCATATTTGATACCCCGACTGCATATCTGACACCCCTCTTTTCTATTGTCTATCCAGGATCTGGCCTATCCGAAGATCCGGTAGTTTCGATTTGTCCGTCCAACAGGTAACGCGCCGAAGAGCCGATGGGATTTACGACGTTGTTATTATTGTTCCCCCGGCAATATCGCCTCAGGCGAAGTAGCTATCATCCAGAAGCATATCTTCGTAGAAGGCTCCGAACGCTCGGGTGGGATGACGAATGTGAATTTCGAGCACCCAAAGCAGCGGCGACGGCGTGAAATCGAGTGTCGCCATGGGGCCGTCATAGATTGCGGCATGCGGAAACTCGGACAGGCGATGACCCGATAAATCAAGATTCAGCTTCCATCCCATCTGCGACGCTGTGTCGGTGGCGTAATCGTAAAGTACCTTTCCGGTGGCCGATTGCTGCTCCCATTTCTTGCGGACGAGGTGGAAGAGTTTGCGTGCATCCTGGGCACAACGGGCCATCGCCGGGTCGCTGCCGGTTACGAAGGTATCTCCGCCGTCACCTTCCCACTGCTCCCAGACCGGTCCGATATCGATGAGGAAGATATCGTCCTTGCCCAGCACCATCCCCGGATCCGACGCTGCCCCGAAGGTCTTGGTCGTGTTGGTGCCGAAGCGGACATAGACATCGTGCCAGCCCCGGACCATGCCGTGGCTTGCCAGAATTTCACGAGCCATTTCAACGGCGGCTTCTTCCACCATGCCGGGTTTGCACTTCGCGGCAATCTCGTGGATGGCGGCCCGAGTCATGTCGCGGACCGCAAACATCCTGGCGGGTGTGAAGGCCGCTCCAACGCGCTCGAGATCGGTCTGCTTCAAAGGTTCGACTGATGTCATGATTCGTTCTCGTCTTGTTCAGGGTGAATCGGGTGCGCAGACCTCGATGCCATCGAGCTCCGCGGTGAGAGTGATCTGACAGGAGAGACGCTCTCCCGGGACGGCCTTCAGATGGGCCAGCAGACGCTGCTCACGCTTCTGCGGCGGGGGCAGCTTGTCCGCCCACTCCCGCATGAGCGAGATCTTGCAGGTTCCGCAGACCCCCTTGCCGCCGCACACGGCCGGCAATGGAACACCGGCGTATTTGAGAACCGCGACCAGCGCGCCACCCACGGCCGCCTGCAGGATCTGCTTGCGGCGATCGTTCCAAAGGACGATAGAAACGGCTGACCGCGAGGCTCCGGGCGGCGGCGTTTCGGCGGCGCCACCGGAAACTTCAACATTCGCCATAGTCATCGTAATTTGGCGTCAACCCAACTCAGCAGCCGCAATCTCGCCGGAGGCCTGATGGCGATCGTGCTGCTGCTGCAGATCCTCCCGGATCGACATCGACGCCGCTGGCTTCCATCTCTGCAGCGCAAGTACCCAGACGATGCCGAGAGCCAGGTAGACGAGGAACATGTAGGGGAAGTACATGACCGGCGCAGGCGGAACCGGATAGACGCTGCCCACGGTTGGAATAGCGAGAAGGAGGAGCGACGCCGCACAGCCGACCCGATCACCTGTTCTCAGCTGTCCAACAGACCGCAGATAAACCGGTGCCGCCAATGTGATCAGGCAATAGGTCACCAGGAAGCCGAAAGCAGCGCAAGTGCCGGCATAGTTGAACAGATCCAGCGCGGTCAGCTTATTCACGGTCGCGATCACCGGCACGATGAAGGCGATGAGGACCATGACGCTTACGGCGATGTGCGGGGTCTGGTTCTTGTCGTGCACAGATGCCGTAGCGGTGTGAAAGAGCCCGTGGCGGCCCATGGCATAGATCACCCTGCTCCCGGCATTGATGCAGGACAGACAGAGCGCGAAGAAACTGATCATTGCGCCCAGCGACAGCGGCACCTGGAGAATGGGTACCTTGGCGAGCTGCGCCAGTGTGTTCAGCGGCGCATCAAGGTGGTCGAGCGGGGTCGAATAGCCGCGCGTCCCCATCACCATCACATAGGTGACGAAGACAAAGAAGCCGCCCGAGATGACAAGGCTCATATTGACGGCCTTGGGGATCGTCTTCAGCGGGTTCTTCGCCTCGTCGCCGAAGGCCGTCGCGCATTCGAATCCGACGAGGGAAAAGATCGCGACCACGACGCCGAGGCCTACATTCGACCAGGGCAGCGTTGAGACATCAAACTGCGGCGTGTCGATGGCTAGAGGGTGTCGCGCCAGCACGATGCAACAGAGCACCATAATCAGCGCCATCGAGGCACCTTCGCAGACGAGCATCATCATCGCCGACAGTTGCACGTTTTTCCAGGCGCAGAACCAGGCGAGACCGACGCAAACCGCGGACAACACATACGGCGAGGCGTGAATACCCATCATTTCCAGGAGCTTGCCTGAGAATATCGTGAAGCCCGTGACGCCCGCTATCGCAATGCCGAGATAAGCCCAGATCAGTGACAATCCGCCAAGGGCGCCAGCTCTGAGCCCGAGGCCGCAGCAAACATAGGCGTACATCGATCCAGACAGGGTCAAGCGCCGGGCAAACTGATTGAGGTTGAATGCGACGAACAGGAGCATGATGGTGCCCAACACGTAGGACATCCAGCTCCACTCACCGGTGTTGGAATACATCACGGGTATGATGAGGGCGGCCGTCATCGTCGGCGAAATCAGAGCCACCGCTTGGGCAAGGAGCTCCGTGAAGCTGAGGCAGTTCGACTTCAGTTGTGGAGAAGGCATGATGACACCCTGTTTCGACAAGGCAAGAATCTCTTGCGCCTTCGGTGCCCTCGAACCCCCTTGCTTCTCAAGTACCAGCACGTCCGCAATTGCGATCAGGCTAGCACGGGCTGGGCCAGCTGGAACCCCCAGTTTATAAATGGTATATGGTCCAGCATGCTTCGCCCATGGGACTTCAAGTTCGTCATACGACGGGACACGACGACGGCGGTCTATCTGCAGATCGCCCATGCGGTCATTGACGAGATCAAGCGCGGCCGGCTTGTCGCGGGAGCCGCTTTACCGGGCTCACGTAAGTTTGCCGAAGGCCTCGGTATTGATCGCAAGACGATTATTCAGGCGTATGGCGAGCTCGAAGCGCAGGGGTGGGTCACCAGCGAAAAGACGCGAGGCACCTTCGTCTCGGCTCAACTCCCGGAGGTCAGCCCAACCCGCAAGCAAGAGCTGCAGAGTGGCATCCCGGAACAGCCGGATTTCCGAATAATCGGTAGCCCGCCGAATATTCCGCTGGTCTTGCCGCAGAGGAACCTGTTGGTCTTCGACGATGGCGTACCTGATACTCGTCTGATACCCGTCGATGCCCTGGCGAGAGGGTATAGAAACGCGCTTCAGCACCACTTGGTCAGGGGGCGGTTCGGCTATGGCGATCCCCGCGGGACCGTCGAGCTGCGGACCGCCATCTCCACCATGCTCAATATGGACCGGGGGATGACGACCACCCCCGACAACATATGTCTCACCAGGGGCAGCCAGATGGCGATCTACCTCGCCGCTCATATGCTGGCCGGCCGAGGCGATGCGGTTGTCATGGAAGAACTCAGCTATCCGCCGGCACGAGAAGCGTTCCGCCATGCCGGCGCGGAGGTTGTCCCCGTTCCGCTCGATGATGGGGGAATGTGCGTCGACGAGCTCGAGAAGATCTGTCGCAAGAAAAGAGTGCGCGCCGTCTACGTGACACCGCACCACCAGTTCCCGACCACGGTGCTCATGAGGCCCGATCGCCGTCTGCGCTTGTTGTTGCTCGCCGCCCAATTTGGCTTTGCGATCGTCGAAGACGATTACGATCACGAGTTTCATTTCGTGCATCAACCCATGCTGCCCATCGCAAGCTTCGATCTTGCGGGACGAGTCGCCTATATTGGCTCAATCTCCAAGTGTCTCAGCCCCAGTCACCGGCTGGGATACCTTGTCGGACCGAAGTCGTTCATTGAGCGCGCCGGTCAGGAAATCATGCTGATCGACAGACAAGGCGATCCGGCCACGGAATATACGATCACCAACCTGATCGAGACCGGAGAGTTACGGCGTCACATGCGTAAGGTGCTGAAAATCTATGGCGAGCGTCGCGCCTACTTCGCCGACCTGCTGGTCGAGTTGTTTGATGGCAAGATCGAATTCTCGGTTCCGGACGGCGGATTGGCGTTCTGGGTGAAGTTTACCGGCATTCAACTTGATCGATTGACCGCCGCGGCAATGCGCGCGGGTGTCGCGATCCTTCCAGCGAGCTCGCTTACGATCGGACCGCGGACCATCGACGCTGCCCGGCTCGGTTTCGCAAGCATGACCGTCGAGGAATTGAGGAGGGCCACCCACCGCCTCAGTCGCGTTTTTAGTAAAATAGCAGGCAGCTAGCGCAGGTCCGGCGAACAACTCCCCTCGAGACTACCGTGATCTGGTGGAGGGCTCCCGTTGCGTCTGAGACTCGGCGGGCGTGGCGAACGGGTGGCGCGTCGCCGGCACGGCGGTTTTGTTCGGCACGCCTCGAGACCAAACTGCCAAATTCGCGCCCCTCGTGTCCAGCATCAGGTTGAATGCTTCCCGGGCAAGCTCGCTTGGATGGCGATCGGTACGCTTCACGAGCGCAAGCAGGCGCGCCGCTTGCTCGTCCCTGCTGTCGAGTTGAATCCGAGGCGGAACATGGCAGAACCCCGATCCGGCGTTGCAGCTCCCGATCACCGCCGGAGAGGTGGCGATGCACCTCTCACGTTGAGCGCCGCCAGGGCGTGTGGCGCCATGACCCGCCCGGATGTCACCTCTGAACCTCGCTATCGACGAGTACCGGCGGCCTTCGCTCTTCGGCGAGGTCGCTCCTGTACTTCGCGAGCGCAAAGACGCTCACGAGCGCCAGCAACGTGAACAGGTACGAAACGGTGATCAGCACTATCGTTTGATGAGCTGTCTGCTGTTTCGACCACTTGAGCAGGTCTTTCTGGCGCGTACCCTCCGGGGGTTGGTTCCCGAGAAGCTTTCCGAGGGCTTCGTTACGTGCGGCGTCGGATTCGTACTTGCCGATGACTTCCTTGACCTGAGACAGCGAGTGCATTCGCTTCCACATCAGGAAGGTCCAGGAGAGGATGACGACGACATAACCAACGAACGCGAGCGGGGAGGTGGCGGCCTCGCCGAGGTGGCTCAGGTAATCAGGAAACACGCGGATTCTCCTTAACTTCGGCAGGTGGCATGCAGCGTGGTGAGGGCATTGCAGAAATAGGGCTTCAGGCTTGCGTCGGCCGTGCGGTAGATGTCCTGGATCGCCGGCACCATCGCGGTAAGGCCAAGGGTGGCTGCTTCGCGCGCAGCGGCAAGCTGCACGTAAGCGGATTTGTCGCTCAACCCTTGCTTCAAAACGGCGAGTTGCTCAGTTGCTTTGTCCAGTCCTCGTACCGTCAGAAGCATCGCAGGCTCGCGCAGGTTCTGGCGCTCGTCACCCCACGGGTCGTTGATGAACTCGCGGCTCGCAGCGCGCATCTTCAGAACGAACGGATCCTCGATGCGATGCGTCGCATCCGTCTGCGCCAGCATGTTGGTGAGAATGACATATTTCGTTCGCTCGTTCCCGCCCGGAGTCATAAGAGATTCCAGGAACGGAACGCTGTCTATGTCGCGGTAGGCGATGAATGCTTTCAGTAGAATCGCGTATCTCGCAGCGAGCGACGGGCTCGCCGCATCAGATGCCCACTCGCGATGTTCGGCCAGGGCGCCGCCCAGCTTCGCTGGCATCGCCGGCGTGCGGATCTTCTGTAGCACCTCGCCGAGTTGCTCTGGGTAGACAAAGTTGGGATTGGTGAGCGTCGAGATCAGTCCCTCTTCGGCGCCGGCCGCTCGAATGATTTTGAACGTCTGGCACAGATCCAGCAACTCCTCGCTGTCTGCCTGCCGAGTCGGAGCCTTCTGCGCCGCAAGCGGAATCTTTCCGAAGCGAGCGATGAGATCCGGCGCAAGAGTATTCAAATTGAGCGCCGCTGCCTGCCGATAAGCCTCCGACCGCACCGCCCGATCCGGATCGGCGAAGGCCAGGCGAATTTTCGTCTCCAGCGTCACGCGATCGACATCGACCTTGCCGAGTTGTTTCAGCGCCTGAAGTCGAAGACCCACATGCTTGTGGCTGAGGGACTTGAGCACTTCATCTCGCTGCGGCTTGCGAATGCGCAATGCTTCGACATCCGCCTCGGTGATCGTCTCCGACCGGTTCTCGAGGCGAGTGCCGTCATCGAAGACCACGACGACATGCACATCCGCCGACCACGGCCCGCATGCACCCGCTGCGTTGGGGTAAGCCGAAACGGTAAACCGTGCCGAAGATCGGGGCGGCAGGCTGATGGGCGGGTCCGCCTTGATCAGCGTCTCATTGCGCTCCACCGGAAACATGACCGGATAGTCCGCCAGCACGAACAGTGCCGTCGCATCATTGAGGCATTCAAACGTCCCGCGCGCATTGCTGATGATGCCGATCTGCGTGACGTGCCGCACCACGGAAGCGGAGTTCGAGACCGTCAATTTGAAAAGGAGGGTCTGGCGGGAAAACTCGCTCGATATCTTTGCGGCGGACGCGACATCCGCGATGGACAAAAGTAGAAGCAATATGAACAAACGTCGCATAGGATATGAAGGCTAACAGTTGGCTGGCTTGTCTGGGAGTCGATACTTCAGGGTAGAGGGCGGTGCGGCAGATGCTGGCCGTATAAAAAAATAGGAATCCGAACTATGCGTTTCCCGGGATGGATTTGGGTCGCGACCCTGAGCCTCATGGCGGGCGCGGCGTGTGGGGAAGAAGGGGTGCGGATCGGGCCGGGCGGGGTAATGGTATTTCCACGCTCCGCGAAGCTGGGGATCGATCCACCCATCCGTTTTCTCAAGGAATTCGCGGATAATTACCAGGCACTGAAGGCGCGCAAGATGCCGCCAAAGCTCGGCGAGCCGGTTTGGCTCGCGACCAACATGGTGAGCGAGCCTGAGAACTGCATGGCACCGCAGGCGATGCACCCCTTCCTGGAGCTTTCGACATCGTTCCAGCGCCTCGAGGGCCGCACGGAGGAATCCCGAAGGCTGGCGTCGGACCGGGAAATCGTCCTGACTTCGATCGCTCGTTACGCCTGCGCGGATAGTCAGGCTGTTGTGGGAGCGAACGGCGCGGCGACCGTGCCGGGCTACGACATGATGTCGCGGCTCAAAGGCACGTTCGATCGCTCCGCGAAAGCTCACCGTGCTGCCCGGCGTAGGCAACGAGCAGAGCACGGCGCTTCAGAATCTCGGGGACGTATCGCAGCGGTTGCGCACGGACCCGGGCACGCCGTCCGCGCCGGATTCACTGGCTTCAGCGGTGGCTGCCATCCGCGAGATCAACAAATTGCCGCCAGAGCAGCGAAAGGAGGCGGCCAAGGAGCTGGAGGCTCGGCTCAAGACGCCGGGAGCGCAGAAAGCGATCCAGGCGCAGCTCACCGAGATCGCGAAACCGATCATGCAGACGCTCGGTCCCAATCACATTCCACCGCCGAAGCCACTGGCGTTTCTCGATCTGCTGAAGCCCGGGGAAGCGTACGTCGATCTATACAAGTACTACGTGCGCGAGGGCACCGGCTTCGGCGGGCTTCACTATCTCGCTGTCGTCAGCGACGGCAAAGGCTCGCGGCTGGTTCGTCTCGGCGCGGCCGAGCCGATCGATAACGCCATCGCCGGCTACATGGCCAACGTGCAGGAGCGCAAAACGTTCGAGTCCAACTGGAAGGAACTCCAACGTCTGGTCACTCAGCCGGTGCTCGCCGCGTTGCCGGCCGATGCGAAGACGATCTGGCTCAGTCCCGATGCCGAGCTGTTCAATCTGCCCTTTTCCTCGCTGATGCTCGACCAGCGGGCGGACACGTCGGTCACCGTCGTTCCATCGGCCTACGATTTCTCGCGGCTTCAATCCGCTTCGCCTGGGCCGCCGATTGGCAAGGCCTTGCTGGTGGGGGATCTCGTGGCGGATCCACCCTCTGCTAGCGCGCCGGCCGCCGTGCCCCTAGCGGACGTCACATCGTCGTTCGACGGGCAGAAACTACAGCTCCAGGCGCTTCGCGGCCGGGATGCCACCTTGCCCGCCGTGATGACCCACATGAAGGATGCTCAGTACATCCTGTTTTCAACCCACGGACGCTGGGAGAACGCGGCGGCGGGCACGACCGAAGATGCATTCGGTTCCGCCGGAATCGAGTTGTGGAGCGAGGGTTCGGGGCCGTCAGGTTCCGTGCTGACCGGCACGGATATCCTGCGAAACGATCTGTCGCAGACTGATCTCGTGGTCCTGCTCGCCTGCGATACCGCCAAGGGACAACCGGTGAACGGGCAGGGCTCGCTCGGTTTTCAGTCCGCCTTCATGGCGGCGGGTGCACGCTCGCTACTGGTTGCCTTGTGGCGAGTGCCCGCAGAGGCCTCGAAAGAGCTCATCCAGAACTTCTACGCGGGATTGTTCAAACGCAATCTCTCCCGCGCCGAAGCGCTGAAACAGGCGCAGCTGGCGCTGCGCAGCCAGGAGCGGTTCGCGGACCCGTGGAACTGGGGTGGATGGGTTTTGATCGGCGATCCGCGGCCGGTGATGCAATGAGCATTTTGCAAGGGGGGAATTGCTGCCATGTACGCCCGATTCAGTTTTCTGCTGGGACTCATCCTGGTGTCTCAGGTGGCCTCCGCCGGGTTTCTCAAGACTGCTGAGGAGCGGTTGAAGGAGGACGCCGAGAAATTCCCGGATAAAGCTCTGCTGGCCGAGTTCTATCCCAAGGACGAGTCGCTGCAGCGATACAAGCTGGACATCTCGGGAGAGGCCTTGTTGCTGTCTCAGGGCGAGCTCGGCGGCTACAAGTCGAATGAAGATGTCGTGCAGAAATACCGGCAGACGGACTACACGCAGGACGCCGTCGCGACCCATTTCAAGCACTATGCGCAGGCCAACAAGCTCACCGTTTCGGCTTACAAGAGCCGCGTCAATCAGGCGGTGTCGGCGCAGAACACGCCGGAGTCTCTCTTCGGTCGTTACGGGCACTACGCGGATCAGGACGCGTGCCTGATTGCGACGAATCCCTCCGGGCGTATGGTCGCGATCCTCTATCGCTTCCTGCGAATTGAGCCGAACTTCGCGACGAAGGGATTCACGCAGTACTCGATCATCCTGACCGGCGACGCAGTGAGGCGAATCGAGGACAAAGTGCCGTCGAGCCTGCTGACCGATTTCAAGTACCCGGATTGAACTGACTTCGTACCCCAGCGGGCGGGGGTTTGGGCTGTGCTCCGCAATGAGTCGGCACGGTAGCGGATCGATTGGGTGAGGCGGATTGGGCCGCGATCCGCAATCTTTCCCATATACGTGTTCCGCAAGCCCAACGCCGTATCTCGTATCACCGCGAGGTAGCAGGGGCGTCGTAACACTCCATCCGGGCGACGAAGATCTCGTCGGGAGCGTTTGCGCTGGAGTTTATGGTTGCTGGTCTAGAACATACTCTGTTAGAGCATGCTGCGAGCCTCCGAATATCTTGGTTCCCGTTGCATCAATCTGTATGAGTGGTCCGATCGATTGATCTGGTTGGTTCATGCCGTTTCCAATAATGTTTCGAACGTGCATAACCCCTGTAAACGCCGATCCGATCTCAATCAGATTCGTCACGTATCCCCCGTCCGGGTTCAACGATGCTCCAGTCAGGGTGTCGATGCTCAATCCACCTTTGCCGTAGTGATAGATGCCGGTTGTTGTTTGTTCGAAGTGAAGCCCTTTGCCAACGAGGGTGGCAACCAGCTCAATCCCAATCGGTAGTTGCACGGCAACTCCAGGGCTGCCCGGGGGAGAATTGGCCGGCGGGGGTATCGTGCCCCCGGAAAATGTTCCGCCGTCAATGGAAAGGATGAATCCTCCGTAGGCGCCCGTCAGGCTCGGGCCTTCGAAAATGCCCACCTGGTTAGGGAGGGGATATGCGGACCCAAACACTTCAATATCCTTGAGGGGTAGAAAGGACGCACCACCATATCCATTGGCAAGCAACAGCCCATACTGGGTAAATTTCTCCAATAGAACGCGCTCGAGGCCGCAAGTTTCTTGCCACGCATCGGCTTCCACAATGGCACTGCCCGGAATTTGAACGTCATTGAAGTCGAGATCCATATCTTGAATCCGCGACCCGAACATCGAGGAGGTTCCGTTATGTGCATGGAACATATATAGATACGGAAGAGCGAACGACTTCAGTGCTTGAACTTTAGCGCCGCGGCCGTTGGGTCCGTGCAGGGCCACTCGATTCGGCAAATCAATCGTACTCGAGATTTCGTATTGGCCGGTCGGAAAATAGACCACCGCGCCGCTCGCTCCGTTATAGATCGCGGCAGCTGCAATCGCGTTGTTAATAGCGGCAGTGTCGTCAGTGCTGCCATCACCTTTCGCACCGTAGTCTTTGACGTTGAAATATCCCGGCAGAGCGGCCTGGGCTGCTGCCTCCGGAGAGATGCCGGTCATCAAGACGCTTGCGGTGAATAGCCCAATCAGGAATTTGCTCAAACCCACGAGACTTCTCCCTTGCCTAGGTTTATGGTGCTCGGAATCAAGATGCAGGCGACTCCGAATCGCCTCATAGTGCGAAAACGTTGCGAGAGTTTCCTCGGTGAAGCAGGACAACGGCAGGGGATCGAGTGAGCAGGAACACTCGCTCGAGCGGGCTGAAGGGCCCTAAGTTGAATTTGATCCTTCGCGGACGAAAGACCGGCGTCGCGGGGAAGATGTGGCAGCTTGTTGATCGTTGCTGCCTGCTTGCAAGGCGCATCCCTTCTCGGTCGTCCATTCTTTGCGCGCCGTTAGTGTCCGTTTACTGCGCCAGTTGACTTAAGTGTAATCACGAGATCCGCATTGAGTCAACTGCAGGAGTTACAATAGGCACTCGGATCAACCGGACGGTCCACTTCCATGTGACCTTGCTCTTGCGCAGCTCGGGCACCTGTTTCCGCCGCGCCTCGAACACGGCCGCAGGCGTGCTTTGAGCCGAATGCCGCGACGAACCAACCGCCCGATTGGTTATCACTGGATCATTGCGGTTTTCATCACCAACAGCGAGCTGGCCTCCTGATATGGACTTTGGGCTCGATGGGCCAGCCCTGAATAATCACGCTGCGCCCGTCGAGCTAACAGTCTTTGTGTTGAGTTAATCACAGAGCTGTTGGTGCCGCAAGCAGCGCGAAGTGGCTTTGCGTGCGTGGAGAGATTTTTCGTGACCTTCTCTCGTTCATGACTTCTTGTCTCGGGGGCTCTTGTATATGCGAGGCCCTTGGCAGGGGGCGTTGTCTTCCAGCGCCTTATCAGCTGAGATATTTTCATCCGTTCCCGCAGTGTATCTTCGAATTGCCGGTGGACCGATCGATCCCTACGTTCCGTTCAGCGCCAAACAAAGGTGCCTACGATCCTGTT
>Ga0307479_10005244_pt1 | contig 11871 bp, 12 predicted proteins | sample atmos_gasesECM4C_FD_203743 | JGI IMG/M metagenome (GOLD analysis project Ga0307479, IMG submission 203743) | Hardwood forest soil microbial communities from Morgan-Monroe State Forest, Indiana, United States - atmos_gasesECM4C_515 | ecosystem: Environmental > Terrestrial > Soil > Temperate... | reverse complement strand
ATCGGGATGTTTCACGGCGTATGCGACGACGAAGAAGGCTATGGCGTTGGCCTGAAACAGACTTGCAGAAAGAGATATGGCACCTACATCGGGTTCTCGGGGCGTGGCGAGATGATTCCGAATGCCGACACTTATTGCGACATCGATGCCCATCTCGTCGACCAGTGGGGCATCCCCGTGTTGCGCTTTCATTTCAAATTCAACGACAGCGAAATCAAGATGGCCAAGGATATGCAGGAAACATTTCGCGCCATGGTCGAAGCTGCCGGCGGAACGTACACGACGAAAACCAAACCGGACGGCGACAACCCTTACGGAATCGCCGACGGAGGCGTGATCATTCACGAAGTGGGGACGGTGCGGATGGGAGCGGACCCAAAGACTTCGGCGCTCAACGGGTACTGCCAGGCGCACGACGTCAAGAATCTGTTCGTAACCGATGGGGCCAGCTTCGTGACCAACTCGGATAAGAACCCGACGCTCACGATCATGGCGCTTTCGTGGCGCGCGTCGGAGTATCTGCTGGATGAAGCAAAGAAGGGGAACTTGTAAACTTTCGAGCCCAGAGGAAATTTCAGAATGCCATCGAACCCGATCACGCGACGCGACATCTTGAGAACCTTGGCCATGGGAAGCCTGGGAGGATCCGTGCTGCAAGTGATTCCCCTGGAGGCGGCGGAGCAAGCGCACCGCATGGTGAAGCAGGAAAAGACTCAGGCGCCCACAGGCAAGTACAAGCCGAAGTTCTTCCCGGCCCATCAATACGCGACGCTTAGCGCGCTATGCGATGCCATTATCCCTGGCGACGAAAACTCTGGAGGCGCAGCGCAGGCAGGAGCGCCAGAGTTCATCGACCTTCTGACCAGCGAGAACAAGGATTACCAGGTGAAACTCGGTGGTGGGTTGATGTGGCTGGACAGTTTCTGCATCGATCGCTACGGGAGTGACTATCTGAGTTGCTCACGAGCTCAGCAGACGGAAACGCTCGACCTCATCGCCTATCGGAAAAATGCGGAGAAAGACGCGGGCTTAAGCCAGGGGGTGGAGTTCTTTGCTTTCCTGCGCAAGCTGACGACGGACGGCTTCTACAGCAGCGAAATTGGGATCAAGGACCTGCAATATATCGGAAACACTTTCGTGAAAGAGTTCTCCGGGTGCCCGCCGGTGCCAGAGACCTAACCTGCCATGCCATTGAGTCGTGACCCGATAGGCTAGGCGTGTCAATCCGCGTCCGAATGCATGGCCGTCCAAGCGTTCGGGTGTAGTATGTACGGTCGTTCTTTCAAAAACGGAGCCTTGGATGAGAAAGTCTGCCCGTCGTCTTCTAGGCGTCGCCTTTGTTATCTCTCTGAACTTAACCGCTTTGTCCCAGGAAAAAGTCGACCTGGAGATGGTCACCCGCATTCGCTACGAAGGCTTCCACAATTCCAAAGTGATGGAACTGGCGAGCGGTTTGATGGATGGGATCGGCCCGCGCCTGACCGGGTCACCAAACGTGAAGCGGGCCAATGAATGGACCCGCGATCAGCTGAGTTCGTTTGGTTTGTCGAACGCCCATCTGGAAGTGTGGGGACCGTTCGGTCGGGGCTGGGCCAACCAATACGTAAACGTCCGCATGACTTCACCAGATGTTGCGCCCCTGATCGCGTACGCCAAGGCCTGGACCCCGGGCACCAACGGTGTGCTCAAAGGCAAGTGTGTTCGGGTGAAGATAGCAGACAAAAAGGATTTCGAGAAGTACCGGGGCAAATTGGCCGGGATCATCGCGCTGTTTGGCTCAGATCCTGAGGTGAAGACGATTACACAACCTATGTTCGAGCGGTTGGGTGACAAGGAACTGGCGGACATTGGCCAATACCAGATCCCCAGCGAGAAAGCGCCCTACCGCGTCCGGCAGTACATGAAGCGCATGCAGTTCATCAGAGACCTGAACAAGTTTCTGGCGGACGAAAAGGTGTTGGCGGCGGTCGACCACGGATATGGATCCTTCGGGGGTGGAACCGTTTTTGTGCAATCCGGAGGTTCCTGGAAAATAGGCGAGACTGCAACTGTGCCGGAAGTCACGGTGGCGTTGGAACAGTGGGATCGGATTACACGGCTGATCGAGAGGAAGACGGAGGTCGAGCTGGAATTGAACGTTACCAACACGTTCTACGATGACGATCCGATGCAATACAACACGGTGGCGGAGATTCCGGGCAGCGATAAAAAAGACGAACTCGTGATGGTGGGGGCCCATCTGGACTCATGGCATTCCGGAACCGGGGCGACCGATAACGGTGCGGGCTCTGTGGTGATGATGGAGGTCATGCGCATCCTGAGGGCGCTGGATGTGAAACCACGGCGCACTATCCGGCTCGGGTTGTGGACCGGCGAGGAGCAGGGTCTGTTGGGCTCTCAGAATTATGTGCAGCAGCACTTCGGCTCGCGTCCGCCTATCGAGGAACCGGACATGCAAGGGATGCCCACCCTATTGCGGCGGGAAGCGGGGCCGGTGACGACGAAAGCGGAGCAAGCGAAAGTAAGTGCGTACTTCAACGTGGACAACGGCAGCGGCAAGATTCGCGGCGTGTATCTTCAGGAGAATGAAGCCGTCGCTCCGATCTTCGAAGCATGGATGCAGCCGTTCAAGGACCTTGGCATGTCGACCCTCACCATGCGGAATACCGGAGGCACGGATCACCAGTCATTCGACGCAGTGGGAATTCCTGGGTTTCAGTTCATTCAGGATCCACTGGACTATGACACGCGTACGCATCACTCGAACATGGACGTTTATGACCGACTGCAGGCGGATGACCTGAAGCAGGCCGCGGTGATCGTAGCCAGCTTTGTCTACAACGCGGCGATGCGGGACCAAATGCTGCCGAGAAAGCGCATCGAGACGGCCCTGCCCAAGGAGCCCGAAAAACCAGAGGACCAGTAGCAGGGTGGGTTTGGGCGAGCAGATCCATCCGGGAAGGGTGGATGGCGAATAGTCCGCAAGCTATTATAAACAAAAATCTTGCATAAAATGCGACGACTTTGGCCGTAGCTTCGGTAGTTGTTGCTCCATGACGAAAGTCGTAGTACCATTGGTGTCTCCCTCCTCGTTGCGGGAAGACCCGCAATGACGTTGTTCCTCCCCTCGGAAGGTAACAATGAACTTCGGCCTCAAATCGGTTCTCCTCACAGCTTGTTTTTTCGTTCCCAGTGTTCTGGCATCGGCTCAAGCGACACCTTGCGCTGCCGAAGGCGGAACCTCCGGACAGGGATCAGTCATCGGTTGCGTCACGGGTAGGGGAGTTGAAATCAAAAGTACCGTGAGTAGCGTCAACAACGGTACTGACTCGCCGGGCCCGGATGGCGTCGCTTTGCCACCCGACCAGAGGCCGGCAATCGCTCCAGTGGTGACGTACGCAAACGGCAAACTAACCATCGTTGCGAAGAATTCGACGTTAAGCGACATCCTGGCCGCGGTGGGAGAGAAAACCGGGGCAGCGATCGACGTTCCCGAGGACGCGACGGAGAGAGTGGTCAGCGAATTGGGTCCTGGGCCGGCGCGCGAAGTGGTGGCGGCGCTGTTGAACGGCTCTCATTTCAACTACGTGATGGTGGGGACCGAAACGAATCCGAATTCGGTGGCGCGGGTGATTCTGACGGCGAAGACAGAAACGAAGGACACGCTAGGTTCGCCCAACACGGTCGCGCGTGCCGGGTTCCCAATGCGGCCAGCTATGCCGCAGGCGGCCAGTCGGCCATACCAGGAAGTGCAGGTGCAACCACAGCCGCAGCAAGCACCGCCTCCGGAACCTCAACCCGTGGCTGCGGAGCAGCCTACGCCGTCCCCTGTGCAGGATCAGGCGTCGCCAGCTAGCAGTGCTCAGGCCACAGCCAGTACTGGGGTTGCGGAAACCGCCGCGGTGGAACCACCTCCGCCTGTGAGCCCAAGCACGGTCAACAACGCCAGCGGGTCGGGTGAGAAATCTCCGCAGCAGGTGCTGCAGGATCTGTATGAAGCGCGCCGGCAAATGATTCAGGCACAGCGGCAGCCGCCCCAGCCACAGTAGTTGGGCGGTCCGGACGTAGTCTTGTGATGGACATCAACTCCGAGTCCCCCGCCCACTCCTAAGGGGCGGGGGATAACTGGACCGGGTGCACTTCCGTCGTCTCTCTCCCAAACGCAAAACGCAAGTACCACTCGCTTGGGACGGACTCTCCGCGCACGCGCGGCGGCGAGAACTTCCAGCGTCTCGACGATTTCAAAGCCAGGTTGGAAAAATAGTGACTCGGCCCGGGTGACGCCAGGGTTGTGTCCGTCACTTTGCCGTCGACGTCGACCGACACACGCACCGTCACCCGCACTTTGCCGGTAATTGTGTCTCGGGATCGTGGCGGCACCGGTGGCACCATTTGCTCGATAACCGTGCCTGGAACGGAATCGACCACCGGTTTTGCGGCCGGGGCTGCAGGCGCCTGGGGAGCCGGCGCGGTTCTGCCCGGATCGTTCGGTTTTCCCAAAGTTGGATCCGAGGCTTTTTCGGCAATTTGTTCGGAGGCGACGGGTGGGGCAATGACAGGCTTGGGCACGACCGTTGGCTCTGCCGACGAAAGATCAGGTTGCTTGACGACACTTTGAGGAGCGCGCGACGGCTCGGGGGTGCGGCGGTCCAGCAACCTCCAGCCCACGAAAAGCACACACCATAGCGCCGCGCCGGCTGCGGCCCACACTGCATAGCGTGACAAGACGTGCTTCGTCCCAGCAGCCGGTATGGTGGGGAGCAGGCGCGCCGCGATATCGGAAACGGTCCAACGTCGTTGCGGATCGAGGCGGAGACACTGACGGGCAATCTCAAGAAACGGCGCCGGAACGCTGTCCGGGAGCGTGGGGTCTGCCTGGCGAATGGTCTCGCCTGCAGACGGGCGCTGGGTCACGGCCTCCACCAAAGTGACACCGAGGGACCACACATCGCCAGCCGGCGACAATCCCGCAGTCGCAGCCTCCGGTGGATCGTACACGGTCGGAGGCATGTGTCCGAGCCGCTTGTCCCCCACGGCGCAGATGCCGTCGCTTGAAACTTTCATGGTCTCGCCCACGACCATGATGTTTCCGGGCTTAAGCCGGCTGTGGACCAGACCCTGAGCGTGCAGGTAGACCAGTACGTCCAGCACCGACCGGAGCATGAATTCCGTCTCCGTTTGCGTGAGTGGACGATTGGGAAGAATCCGGCCCAGGTTCTCTTCGGCGAGCTCGGTGACCACGTAGAGCATCGAAGCGCGGCCGAGTTGGCAACGTCCTCCCTGAAGCAGGCGGATCAAATGTGGATGGGAAAGTTTTGCGGCTCGTTCCCAACGGGAGAGTTGCAGCTGGGCGGTCGCAGAGTTGGCTTCCACAAACTTCAAAGCAGCCTTCCGGGGAGGCTGGCCGAATTCGGTCAGGAACACGGCGCTGTGGTCCGACCCTCCCAGAAACTGGCGAAGGTGGTAGCGATCGCCTACCACCTCGCCCTCCCATTGTCTCCAGGCGTCGGTCATCGTGGTCACTCGCGGCCTTATTCTAAGCGCATCCGCCGAAGAAATGTTATCGAAAGGGCAGCGGTCTTCGGAAGCGACGAGAGGCCGCACTCGATAGCGCTGAGGCCCCTAGACCGGCTCACAAAGAAAGTCGGCGATCGGCTCTGCATCCCAAGGAGCAATGGGTTTCGCCACCTTCCGCTGTCCAGCTGCAATCTTCAGCACCTCTCTTCGCAGGAGGTTAACATCCCGACCCACTAGTTGATTGGTGCCTAGCTCAATTGTCGCGGGCCGCTCCGTATTCTCGCGCACGGTCAAGCAAGGCACGCTCAGAAAGGTGGTCTCTTCCTGAATGCCCCCGGAGTCCGTGATCACCACGGTGGCTCGCCGCTGCAAGGCGAGAAACTCGAGGTAGGGCTTCGGATCCAAGAGAAAGAAGTCTCGGCTCAAAAGCGGGAGACCAAAATCGGCAATGCGGGAGCGCGTCCGAGGATGGACCGGGAAGACCACGGGCAGTTCACGGCAGATCTGGTTCAGCACGGAGAGAAGGCTTCGCAACCAGGGAAGGTCGTCGACGTTCGATGGTCGATGTCACGTGAGCAACGCGGAGCGCAGTGGCAGACCACCGATGCTCTGATTCTCCGCGAGTGGAAGCAAACGGACCAGTGTGTCGATCATCACGTTTCCCACCAGCGAATCCGCGAAGCATCAATTCCCTCGGCTTGGAAGTTGTTATCCGCGTCGGCAGAGGGCGTGAACCAGACATCCGCAAGCTGGTCGCTGAGGAGCCGATTGATCTCTGCCGGCATGCTGCGATCGCGGGAACCGGAGACCGGTCTCCACGTGGGCCACGCGGATCCCAAGCTTCGAACAAACCAGCCCGGCAGCCAGTGTGGAGTTCAGGTCTCCGCAGGTGACAGCCCAGTCAGGCTTACGATCCACGCTCTCCGGTTCCAGTCGAGTGATGATCTCGGCAGTCTGGCGGGCGTGGCTTCCCGAGCCAACCTCCAAGGTTGGCGTCCGGCCGGGGCATGTCAAGTTGGTGAAAGAAAACATCGGACCTGGCCGAATCGTAGTGCTGGCCGGCGTGAATCAGGGTTGGTGTACGCCTGGTTTTGCCGAGAGCGCCCTGAGCAGAGGCGCTGCCTTCATGAAGTTCGGCCGCGCTCCAACCACCTGGAGAATACGCATTCCTGGTTTGGGTGCTCCCGCGCTAAGACGTTATCGCCGATCAAGTCTAGCCCGCAGCTTCAACAAGGCCGTCCGTCTGGCCGGATCTTGGAATCATTTCGACAGCGTGACCAACGATCCTGTCGACTGCGTCTGCCAGGGCAACCGGGAACTCAGAAGTGAGCAGATTCACATCGAGTTGCAGCGGCCGTTCCGTGTAGCGGCGGTGCACGATCATTGTGCCCCGTCGTCGATTGGAAGAAGTGAGGAGGTCGAGGGTCAAGCTCCAGGCCGCGCCTGAACCTGGCAGAATCGGGGTACCTGGCCTGCTCCAGCGAAAATGAATGTCGCCGTGGCTGGAAGGGATCGTCTGTAACTGCTGCAAGGCGGGGTGTTCGGTGAGCAGGAGCTTCACATTGAGTTCAAAAGCGTCGAAGTCGTTCGAGTCGAAAGCTGCCACCAGGATCTGGCAGAGCTGATCGTAATCGCGAGCCACCTTCAACTCGGCCGTTGCCCGGCGGATCGCGAGATTATTAATGACAATCTGGCGCTGATCGAGGGTGCGTTGCGCAACCCGTCGGATTTCGCCGAACTCCAAGTAGCCCAGGTGTTGCACACCCAACCAGACTCCGGTACCAAGCACGGCGAGCACTAGGCCGAGTGAACTCCCGGTCGGCCACAGCAAGAACAAACTGAGCAACGCAAACAGAGCTGAGACCGCATAGAGGACCACGACGACCTGGCGGTGAGAGAGTCCCAACTGCAGCAACTTGTGGTGAATGTGCTCGCGATCTGCGGTGAAAACGGGCCGGCCGCTGATGAGGCGACGCAGCACGGAAAGCGATGTCTCCAAAATCGGCAGGCCGAACGACACAACCGGGATCGCAACTGCAATGACGGTTGGCGCTTTCTGCGCGCCTTCCAGAGCGAGCGCGCTCAATAGAAAACCGATAAAAAGGCTACCGCAGTCTCCCAAGAAAATCGTAGCCGGATTGAAGTTGAATCGCAGAAAACCGACGATCGCCCCTGTCAAGGCCAGCGTCATGAGCGCCACGAGAGACGAATGCGTGAGCAGCGCCACGACAAAAACTACCAGGGTGGAAAACAGGGCCGACCCGGCAGCCAGGCCGTCCAGCCCATCGATTAAATTGAAAGCATTGGTGATTCCGAGCACCCACAGAATGGTGAGGGCCAACCCCACGAACCACGGCAGTTGACGCGCGCCGAAGAGCACTGGGACATCGAGAATACGAAGGCCGCCCATCCACAACATGGCGGCCGCCACGGCCTGAACTGCGAACTTAAAGTAGGGGCCGACCGAGCGAATGTCGTCGTACAGACCGAGCATGAAGATCAGGCACCCTGGGATCAGAATAGTACTGAGAATCCGCAGCGAGGATCCGAATCGCAACTCTGGGCGCAACGATGCAATCAGCAGGGCGGCGCCCAAGCTCAGGACGAAGGCGCCAAAAATAGCTACGCCCCCGAGCCGCGGCAAGGGGGCCTCGTGTAGATGACGCTCGGAACCGGGCACCGACACCCATCCGCGCATCATCGCGGTATTACGAACGGATCGGGTCAGAACGAAAGACAGGATCAGCGAGAGTCCGAAAATGCCAAGGTAGAGAACCGTCAACTACGTCTCCCCAAGTGCTGTCGGGCCGCAGGCAGGCCCAGTGAAGTGTTTCGCACGCCCTCGCAATGCACGCGGCAGCGGCATCACCAGATTGTTAACCGTCGACGTGAAGTGGGCTTGAAATGGTGCATGAACTATAGCAGGTCTGAAAACGGCATGGCAATTTGCTTTTGGGATGCGCGAAATGCCCGGTTGTGCTTCGATTTTCGCAGGACGCGACGGGTTTGGTGCAGGCGTGTCTATGTTAGACTTTGGTTTCCCGCCGAAATCCCCAGGGGTTGTGCAACCTGAATCAGGTCTGGCAATTCGGGCTCGCTTCGCTGTGTTCTCGATGTGTCTCGCGGGCTTCGTCACACCGCACGTGCATACGCAGGCACAACCCGCTGCGCCGCCGATGCAAACGCCTGCCCCAGCTCAGGGATCTACGCCGGAGCAGATGGCGGTTCCTCAAACACCCCCGCGTCAAACTGGCGAAAAATCCGGCGACAGTCACCCCAGCGAACCGGGGGTAGCGAAACTGAACCACCTTGGCGCCACAGGATTCCACGATCTCTAACGTTGTTGTCGCTGCTCTGTGAATCGACAACGTACCGTTCGCCGGCCTCGCGGACTGAATCCAGGCAACGCGCGATGTTGTGCCCTTCATTGCGGGCGGCGATGATCACGCTGACAGCAAGCAGCGGACGGCGGTTGGCCGCTGCCGGCGCGAGTTCCTCGACCTTCTCCATCTGCCTCCATCTGCGAAGACATCCCCTTTCGTATTAACCCGAATGCTGTTCGGGTTCCCCATGAGAAGTGCACAGAGCGGCTCTAAGAACGCGATCCGGAACGCTGCATCCAATTCCAGGCAGTGGCGACGATGTCCCACAAGGAACGGGTCGCCTTCCACTGTAACTGCTGTTGTGCACGAGTGGGGTCGGCCACCAATGCGGGTGGATCTCCAGGCCGGCGGGGGGCCATCACCCGGTTGACGGTTTTTCCGGTTACATTCTCCACCGCACTAACAATCTCGGTGACCGAACACCCGGTTCCAGTACCAAGATTCACAGCGAAGGACTGTCCTCCGCCAGCGATGCGATTGATCGCCAAAGCGTGCGCTTCCGCCAGGTCATTCACGTGAATGTAGTCACGAATACAGGTGCCATCGGGCGTCGGGTAGTCGTTCCCGAAGACCTTCAGGGGAGGAGCACCCTCTTGGACCGCGCCCAGCGCGAGAGGTATCAAGTGGGTCTCAGGATCGTGAAGTTCGCCAATTTCGCCGCTGGGATCGGCTCCGGCCGCATTGAAATATCGAAGCGCCGCATAGCGCAAGCCGTACGCGCGACTGTAGGCTTCGAGCGCATGCTCGAAAAAAAGCTTCGAGACACCGTAAGGATTGATCGGCTGCCGAACCGTATCTTCTGAGATCGGCACCTTCGCTGGAACGCCGTAAACAGCACAGGTGGACGAGAAGACGAAGCGCAGGACGCCGGCATCCATGGCCGTATTCAGCAGAGTTAGTGAAGCTTCAACATTGTTGCGGAAATATTTGCGGGGGTTGGTGACGGATTCTCCGACATAAGCCAAGGCCGCGAAGTGCATGACCGCATCGGTGCGGTTCATCACGGTCCGCAGTTTGTCGCCATCGGCCATGTCTCCGACCACGAGTTCGAAGCCCTTCGCCAGGAAATCGTAGCCGGTGGAGAGATTGTCGTAGATGACGACTTCGTGACCATGCTTTCGCAGCACACGCGCCGTGTGGCTGCCGATGTATCCAGCACCGCCGATCACCAGGACTCTCATAGAGATCACTTCTATCGGGCCGCGGGATTCAAGATCAAGGTGTCTCCCTGCAAGAAGTCAGCTTCCAACCGGTTTGGCCCAAGGAAGTAGCAGTATATGGTATGAGGAGGTTTCAGAGATGCTCGCAGGGCCTTGTGTCAGTTCGGTGAGTCCGCGGGAAGGCCGAACGGCTTATTTGCTGGAAGGAAGCAATTTGACCAGTAGGCGCCGGAGGGCCTCCGGCGTATGCTCTCCGGCCGCGCCATCGAGAGTGTACGAACGCTCGAATCCCGCAGGGCCTTCAATTTTCAGGGTCCAGCTGTCACTGGCGCGAGAACCGAGGATAGACACTCGCCAGTCTCCGCGCCTGTCCGCCAAGACGTGCTCAATCGCCGCGATCACTTCGGCCCGTGCCGCAGAATCGCCGGTATTCTGCATTTCAACTGTCACGGCCATACGTTTTCATTGTACAAAACGACACCAACCAAAGAACCTTCGTTCCGATCAGGTAAGAACCGCGGTTAGTCTATTTGCGCGCTTCGAGTTTGACGGAGGCTTTCAGCGGCTTGCCGTCTCGCATCACGGTGACCTCCACGACGTCGCCCACCTTGCTGCGGCGCAACGCATCGGTGAAGTCGTAGAGATTTCCAATGGGTTTGTCGCCGAACTGGACCAGGATGTCCCCCGCTTTGAGTCCGGCCTTGGCCGCAGGAGACGCCGGCTTTACGTCGGAGAACTTAACCCCGTTTTCGGTCTGCCCGAAGTCGGGGATCGATCCGAAGTATGGACCGTAACCGCCACCACTGGACGCCAGCGGTCTGTCCTCTACCACTGCGATGAACGTGGGGCGCTCTGGCGCCGAAGCAAGTTGCAGACCGGTACTGCCAACCACGTCAACCAGCCGCGCGGCCGCCTGAGGATTTATCTTTTCCCAGGTGTCCGACGGCTTGTGGTAGTCAGAATGCAGTCCTGAGAAAAAGAACAGCACCGGTATCTTCTTGGTAACGAAAGAAATGTGGTCACTGGCGGCATATCCGCCCTGCGAATACTCGATCTTGAAGTTCGATTTGGCTTGAGCCTGTTCCAGCGCAGGCTTTAGGGTAGAGCCTGTACCCGCGCCGCCGATGTAGACCTTGTCGTCCTTGATGCGGCCGATCATATCCATATTCAGCATCGCGACGGCCTTGTCGAGCGGGAGGGTTGGAACCTGCACCCAGTGGGCCGACCCCAGCAGGCCGAGCTCTTCGCCCGCGAAGGAGGCGAACAAGATGCCGCGCTGGAGTTGGCCTCTTAATGGGGCGAATAGCCGGGCCAGTTCCAGAACACCGGCGGTACCGGAGGCGTTGTCGTCGGCGCCGGGATGAATCTGGCCGATCTGCGAGGGAGCAAGCGAATCGTAGTTTCCTCGACCCAGGTGGTCGTAGTGAGCACCGATGATGACGTACTCATCGGTCTTGCCGGGCAGGTAAGCGAGCACGTTGTTGACCGTGGCCCGGGTGGTTTCGATGTCCACGTTTAGAGAAATGTGCACTTGGTCGGAGAATGGGAAAGACTGAGGTTTCGAAGAGTGGTTGATCTGGCCCTGCACGTCCGCCAGCGCCTTCCCGGAGGCCCGAAACCAACTGTCAGCAACCGCGTTCTTGACCTGGACCAGGACGATTCCGGTATTTTCAGGGCCGCTGACACTGCCGAAGCGCGTGAGCAGATCTTCTTCGCCGTCCCCCAGTTTCCCATTGAGCAGGACAACCGCCTTCGCGCCGTGATTGCGCGCATTGATCGCCTTGGTGATCAATTGGGCGTGGCGCGTCAGG